>JGI24702J35022_10000537_pt1 | contig 22906 bp, 16 predicted proteins | sample TergutTh196P4_FD_35022 | JGI IMG/M metagenome (IMG submission 35022)
ATAATTGCGATCGGCGGTCAGTTCCATGCGGACGCTCACCACATCTCCCACTTGGGGACGGTTGCTATCGGTAAGCGGTTCCAGAATTTTGCCCTTGTCGGTGCTACGCTTGATGAATAATTGTTTGTTCATTTTCAGATTTGTTTCTGCGGAGGTGATCTTGTCCATATTTTCATAATATTGCCAGTACATGGCGCCCCAGGCAATATTGCTGTTAGGATTGATGATACGCACGTTGGCCAGATTTCTGTTTATTTCGCTGCCATACCACGAAATATTAACATAACCGGTACCCGCTTCAGGCCGCAGCGTTTCTTTTGCCATGCTTTTCAATGGTTTACCACTGATGCGAATATCTAATGGTTCACTGCTTTCGCCGAGAAGATCGTCATCGGTGCTCAACAATGCAAAGATAGCTTCGGAAGTGGCTTTGGTGGTCTTCCAGTCCGTCGTTTGCTTGTTGCGCAAGAGCCATATCTTCATTTCTGCAACGGCGCGCGTGTCGCTTCCTGCTTCGTTAAATGCCTCGATGAGCATGGCTTGTGTTTCAACCGGCGATTCGTTCCAGAAATATCCACGACGGTTGTCTGTCCAATACATCCCCATATCATCGCTCGTTTGTGCGCGTTCCTTGAGCGAACGCAGGATATTCTGTGCTACGTCGGCCTTTCCGAAACGGTGCATGGTCAACGCTATCATCGCCTGTTCGTAAATGTTGAACTGGGTCCACAACCTTTCTGCTTGCTGCATGTAGAAATCAAAAGCCTGCTGATCAGCTGCATAATGTCGTGAAAAACTGCATGAATATAAATAATGTACTTGAGTGCCGTTGATTTGCAGACGTTCACGGTTGCGGTCGCGATTACCGGTGCGTTCAGGGCGTCCTGTAGAGATGGGGCGTGTCCCGTCTCTACCGCTGCTGCGTTGGATATTTTTGTAATCTTCGCTGATGCGGGCGTCGCAGTATACCATTGCCCGTTCAATCAGGTTACTGATATCGTCAGTACTGGGCAATGCGCCAAGTTTGCGCAGATGCTCCAATCCCGCCACAATGTGCTGCGTAACGAAACGGTCTTCGGGCATACCGGCAAACCACGGAAATCCACCACCCACGCTTTGCATCGCTTTCAACTTGTCGAGTGCAGTTTTTTGTTCGTTATTCATGCGATTAAGATCAAAAAGCAGGCCGACACGTTTTTTTCGTTCGGTTTCGTTGGCGGCTTGCATCACCCATGGTGTTTCCTCAAGTAATGCCTGTTTCAACTCCTGATTTTTCTCAAGATTGGACAATAACGTCGCTCCCCTCTCCTTTGGAGAGGGGGCGGAGGTGAGGCTCCACTGATTGAAGATTTGTTTCACTTTCGGTGAACTGTTGGCCACAGTACTTGCCAGCGCATTAGCATAGAAGCGTGCAAAAACCTGTTCAACGCATTCGTAGGGATATTCCATCAGATAAGGAAGCGCCTGCACGGCATACCACGCCGGATTAGACGTATATTCAAGCGTTACGCGATGATGTTTCAATGTGTTTGAATGGTCAGCGGCCAGCCGGTCGAACCTGAAATCCTTACGTTGATCGCCGCGCACCATAAAGGGCATCGTTTCGGTGACCAATGTGCGGTTACTCAACACCGGAACGCTCCGTTCCTCGCCGTCGGTATGATTGCCTGCCTGTGCAGTGAGGCGATAGGTAATTGCCTGCAATGTGGCGGGGACAACCAACCTCCACTGTACTGCCACGCTTTGCCCTGCCTTTAGAGAAAATGACTGCGTACCCGCTGTTTTCAGCATTTGTGCATCCACAGGCTGCATGGTGAAGGCATCGTAAAGACGCAATAAAGCGTTTCCATTCAAGTTATTTTCGGTAAGATTGTTCACCTTTGCGGAAAGCACCAATGTGTCGCCTTCGCGGAAAAAGCGCGGCAGATTTGCGCTGATAGCTACCTGTTTTTGCGTGACGAGGCTATTGGTGATACTGCCAGTCTTGAAATCCTTTGTATGGGCAAACCCCAGCATGTTCCATCGTGTTAACGCTTCAGGAATGGTAAATTCTATCGATATTTCGCCTTTGTCATTGGTACGAAGTTCGGGATAAAAAAAAGCGGTTTCGGAAAAGTTGGTGCGAAGAGGAATGGCGATGAGTGTTGAACTTTCTTTCTCGGACAAACTATTTGTGTCATGCTGGACATCAATAATATTACCATCTGCCATTGTTTCTGCAAACGTATCTGGCGCAGCCGCAACAGTCGAGAAGTACATTACTTCATTTTTTTCAGGAGCTCTTTCTAAAGCGCTTGTATTTACACGCATACTACCCCAATTTTCCTGTTTTAGACGCTCATAATTTTGTTGATAATTCAAAATGTATTGATAATCAACGGGGATGAAATTTCGTGAATATGATAATGGATTAAACTGTCGACTCCATCCGTATCGATAATGCGAACGGTTTGAATAAAAATATGTACTCCAACTGTGTTTCGCAAACTGCTCCAAAGAAGCATCAAATAATGTTGCCACCATTTCGGCTGCTTTTTCGTTCTTTACAGTCAGCGTCCATTTTTCCTTTTCGCCGGGTAGCAACTGTCCGCGGAAGGATGTAAACATAACATCCAAATCCTTATTGGTGTAGGGCACGCTTATTTCATGCAATACGGTGTATTCGCGGTTGTCCTGCACCATAGCAAATGCAACGGCAAAACCGCCGCGATATGTTTCCGTAATCGGGATGCACAACTCGTTCGGAATACGCCCAACAGTCAACCATTTGCGCTCCACCACCCGATTTTTGAAAAGCACATCGTAACGCACTATCGTAGAATCATTTCCTCCGGAAACGCGAAAAACAGCCTTATCGCCTGGCTCGCCGCTATCTTTTACCACCGTTAGCCATTCCTTCATGTGCATAATAGGCATATTTTCATTTCTCAATTGAATATAAGCCGAATCGATAACCGTAGCGTTTTGCTCGCTGGTGGCTTTTAGTCGAATGAAGTACCAACCCGATGGCGCATCGCGCAATATGCCGAGGTCTATTTTCGTATCTTTCGGAGTGTTCGCTATAATATTCGCCACACGAGCAGTCTTTTCGAAAGTCTCCGGACGGTCTTCGGTAGCATACGGGTCGTTGGGGAAAAGTGAAACAAAACTTTTGTGAGACATCACTATCGTATCCGGCTGCTGCCATAAACGTTCACGAATCAGACGCTCCGGACTTTTCAACGTCCATACTTCCACCTGTACTTCGGCTGCAACATCGTTCCTATTCAAGTTGGTAATTTTCAACGGATACTCCCAAGCGTCGCTACTTCCCCCTTCTTTGGGGAGAGGCAGGGGGTGGGGCTGCCAATCCACCAACAACGGTGTTCGGCTTAGTTGTACTTCCTGCATGTTCCCCTGTGTTTCACCGTTGATATCGGTCAGGTTTACCGTCATCTGAAAACGGTAGATGCCATGATCATCTATCTTTATATCTTCAGCTTTGGCAAGAAACTTTATTGTGAACTGCCCTTTACTGTCGGTGTAGACAGTACCCGATGCAATTTGCCGACTGTTAGCCCGTGGCGGATGAATTATTAGCCTCGTGGGATGGAACTGCTGCCGCCGCATTACGTTGAACACCACTTTGGCGTCATCCACAGGATAACCTGCCAGCGCTGTAGCTGTTCCGGTCATCGTTATAGTGTCGCCCAGCACGTATTCGGCAATGATGGGGTTCATTGTCACCTCAAATGTGGGGCGTTTGTATTCTTCCACACGGAAATATGTATTTCCATGTTCATTTTTTATCCTCATCTGTCCATTGAGCAAACCCTGTGGAAGCGTGAAACTGCCATTGAACGATCCGTACTCATTGGTAGTCAATTCCTGCTTGGTGATCTCTTTTCCATTTACGTCCATAAGTTGGACGGTCGTTTTTGTATTGGGTTTTATCGCATTGTGACTGTCGTTGTCGGTTTCGTACAATATGCCTTTGAAATAAAGTGTCTGTCCTGGCCGGTAAATGGCACGGTCAGTGAAAAAAAACGTACGAAGAAAGTATCTTGTTTGTTCAGGTATTGAATAGGTAGTTGCCAGGGTATGAGTCAATTCATCACTGCCATGAGTAATACAAAGTTTGAAACCTGAAGAATTTTCAGTATGTGATAAAAGGATTATTCCACAAGTATCTGTATGCAAAGTATCGCCGTGCATGTAAATATACTTGCTTTGCACAGGATCGTATCTTCGACGCATCGCAATTACCTGCGCATTCTGTAACGATTTTCCAGAATGTGCGTTTACTATGTATGCCTCAACTTTACCATTACCTTGACTTCGCTCCAATACTTTAATATTGGTTATCTGCACCGGATTAATTGTCAATACGGTCAATTTGTCCTTCTCCGGATTGGGTTTATCCGAAATTACCAACAAATAATTACCTGCAGGCAACGTATCAATTTTTGTTTCAAACGAATGTCGTTGATAGTCGGTTCGCAGTGGCAGTTTGAGGGGATGCGAAGTCATTTTTTCCAATTCTGACAGAAATTTTGATACATCTTCTCTACTGTTGTCCGATCTTTGTAAAGATGCGACATTCCACGTCTCTACGTCTGTGTTGCAACGATAAATATTGAGGTATGCGGTGTGCAGATTTTTGTAAGTAACTAATGCCAACGCCGGTTGATGCGGGATAAGATTTTTTTCAACAGAGATATTTGCCTCCGGTTGTGTGATTTCTTTAATCATTTCTGATGCCAGCTTGCGGTCATTCTCCAATGGCGCTTTTTTTTCTATTTCGCGACACAGGTTCACAGCGTCCACCAGATAACGTTTGTTTTTGCCGATCTGACTTTCGCCTTTCTGTTTGTAATAAATTGCCAGCGTATAAGCCACTTTTCCCCATATTTTCTGTCCTGTACAGTCAGTCAGCAATTTCTTCATGGCATCCTCATAGAGGGCATCAACATCATCGAAATTTCCATAATCTTTTATATATTTATACCTTTTCAGATTCACATCCACCAAGGGATTGATATCGCTCTGTGTCAAGCGGAAAGCGGTAAGCTCCCGGAAAAGTTTCAAAATCAAATACGTCGGCGCCAAAGTATCGGTTACAGCGATTGTAATATTAATAAAGTTCTGGGCATCACCGAAACAGGCAGGATCATTGATAAACTGCTCCTGCGAAAAATCGGCAAGCCACAAATCGTTGTTCATATATGCGTCTATGGCACGATGCGCTAAAAAGTCGTACAACATGGGGCGCAGGTAGCGAGTAGCAGCATCGCCTTCGAGCGCTTCTCTGAAATCGTTGATGGTTGTTTTTTGCAACTGCGTCGGTTCTATGAGTGATAGCTGACAGTAACGCACTATTTCGCGTATCAGACGTGCAGCATCCCAAGTTTCGATGTTGTCGCTTTCTGCGCTTGGCGCCAATACTGTCCGGTCATAGATTTTCCAGCGGTTCTGGTTGTAATAATTCAGATATGCCTCTCCGGTAAGCGAATAAATCACTGCCTTTGCAGGAAAGGGAATAGTTTCGGCATCCTTTATCAAACTGTTGATAACGGCAACCTGTGGCTCCTTTTCGGTCAGTTGCAGGCAGGTGTTGCGGGTCATCACTGCTTTGATCAATTGCCCGTACTGGTTATCCCTTAAAGCAGCTTGACGTACCTTTTCTATTTCGGGCAGGGCTGATTGTGGTAAGATACCTTCCATTAACCTGTCAATAGTTTTCCATTGTTCGGTATATTGCAGAGAGGTGGCACGCCGCGTCTCTACCTGCGCATTAACGTATACCATTGCAATAAGAAAGACGAATGCGAATACAAAAAAACGTTTCATGACCATGATTGATTTTTAAATAACAGTGCAAATATAATGCCGTTTAGCAAATGATAATAAAAAATATTCATAGATTCTCAAAAAACCGATTTTGCGGTTGAAAAACTCTATTTTTGCCGCAAATTTTGCGGTGATAGCTATGTATATACACGAAAGAAATCATTGGACTGATGTCCAAGGTAAATTTCTTTATCCAGAGATGAGTGCGTATTGCAATCGAGCGGAAATAATTTGGAAAAATTATTTTGGATAAATCCCGATTTTGGGATAAGCATAAGCTTATCTCAATCAATCGTTACCTTTAGTGGATTTTTCAATTTTGCAGCAAACGTTGCCACATAGTCGAACCATGCTTCATCGGTTGGAAAACCCCATTGACTCCAGCCTCCGCCGAAATAATAGGTGAATTTTTCGCCTATTTTATAGGATGCTATTGCCAATACATGATCTTGCTGTTTCAGGCTTCCGATCATTTTACCACCTGGTATTACTGTTGCAACATAGTTACGTCCGGCAGGCACACCGGCGTCGGAAGTGGCAATTTCGCCAAATGCATTATATCCGGCAGTAATATCGGTTTTGATGTTACCCGGATCATCATGTAGGAAAATACCTGGAGCTACTTTGATGTCCGTAAAATCGCCATCGTATGAAACAACCGCCTTGTTAAGTTGCGATCCAGCATCTATCGAAATGACGATTTCCTGTGAAAATATTTTTTTCCCAACAGGCAAATTATCGTATGTGAGCACAAATGAAGTGCGCAAGGGGCCGTTGTCTAAAACTTTTTGTGTGATGTAGTGGTTCCCCACCCACAATGTGTCGTTGACGAAAGGCGCAATGCCTCCGCAACCCAATGCGTGCCCCACTTTGTAACAGTCAAGTCCTTCGCCGTGGTCTACATGATATGTTTTTTTGTTGTTCAGATCATCGTTGTACCACTTGTCCATAATCAGATTTTCGGTTTTTTTTACCCAAAGATCTACGCCATTGCTTGGGTTTTCTTTTGCTAACGCCGGCCCGTACATGCGGTATGCCGCACGGTCGTTTTCCCATGCAAAATCATCCTTACGTTCGGGAACAAAACGGCCGAAGGTTTTTGCCACAGGTTTTTGTTTGGAAATACTTTCCCTGATGAACAATTTTACTGATTCCTTGGGCGCCAGTGTTACTTGAAAAATAAGCATTTGCGGCGCTTGCTCACCATGATAAATAATTTGGTGTGCCAATTCGTTACCTGATTTGGCATCTACAACTACTGTCCTTGCCGGATTGGCGGTGGGCAGTTTGGCAAGAACATCAGTCCAGGCTATCTCAACAGTTGTTTTTTCATGGGCAATATCTGATGGATTGCTCACCTGTACTGCTATCTGGTTTATTTTACATGATGCGAGCATAGCAATGCTCAACATGATCACGAGCCAATTTTTCATATTTTTTATTTTTTAGAATGTTAATAAAATGATGAACGCATATCTACTACATTAGCAGCTTTGCGAAGCGCCTGGATGGATTCTGACATCGAACGGTTGGAATATGTGACGCCTAAACGTTCTTTTGCCTGTTCCTTGCCAGTTTCTTCAGGTTCGATGATTTGCTTTACCGTAAGCAGGTATACTCCATTGACTCCTTCTACCGGTTGCGAAATATTACCTTCGCCCAAATTAGTAGCCGCAGCGATAAGTTGTGGTTCGATCCCTGCACCAGGAAGCGAAAATGTCGAAAATGTTATACCTGTTGCCGTTTCTACAGGCAGATTCAGTTTTAAGGCAAGATCGGAAAATGACTGTGCGTTACTGACGGTTTCTGAAAGTTGTGCAGCAATTTGCGCAGCTTTCTTTTCACGACGTATGGTAAAGTCCATTTCTGCAACCACCTGATTGATCGGCGTAAATCCTTTTTTACGAATTGTTTTTACAATGACCACTACATACGAGTTGTCAATAGAAAACACGTCGGAAACCTGTCCCAGTTTAGCTTCATAAACCCAACGGACAATCTGGCGCGCCGACGACAAGCCGGGAATCTGACGGTCGTTTTCGCCAAGATAGGTTGCCATGCGCTTGTTCAAATTTTGTGCTACGGCGGTTTCGTCAAATTGTTTTTCGGTACGGTTCTCTATGGCAAATTTACTGGCCTGCGAATAAATAATCTGCTCTGTACGTGTACTGGGAGTGATGTTGTATTGAAGCGTTGCTATCTGCACTTTTTTTGTTTCCTTGCCGCGTTCAGTTACCTGTATAACGAAAACGGCCTGTCCACTTTCAATTGCGGACAGTTCGCCCTTTTTCATATTGAAAATAGTTTCCATCATCGGGTCTGTCTGCATCTGAGATTCATGTAGCCAGTCGAGGTCTCCGTTGTTGGTAGCAACGGCGGGATCGGCCGAGTAATGGTTTGCCAATTTTACAAAATCAGCGCCTTTCTCAATGGCTGTCTTGATGCTGTCGGCTAATTTAACGGCTTCCCTGTACGAATCCTGGGCTTGCTGTTTCGGCACAATAACGATCTGGCGTGCTTTCACTGAATCCGGACGATTTTCTACTTTGGCCAGTCGCGATAAGATCCATGCTTCTCCATCCTGATAGGGTCCAACCATAACGCCCACCTGTTCGTCGAACAAACCGGCAACCTGCACGGGCAACTGTTCGCGCGTCATGAATCGCGTGTCGGCAGGCGTTCTGGAATTGAGTCTGACAAACTGAATCGGATCGGGAGCCGCTTCAAATTCAGGTTGGATTTTCTCGATCCAAGCCTGTGCCGCTGCGTGGTCTTCTTCTGATGGGACGATGTTGAACACCACATATTCGATGTCGCGCGAAGCGTTTTGTTCCCACTGCTTTTTGTGCTTCTTGTAATATGCTTTCAGTTCGTCGCTCGACACTTTAATAAGACTGTCGGGTATCGTTGTATAATTTCGAACGATGTAGTCGAAATCAACTGCTTTATTGATCTCCTGATTTTCATTTTCAGCCATGAAATCGGGAACAAAAATCCCCTTACCCACCAGCGTGGAATATTTTTGGCTGTAACGCTGGTCGAGGATATTTTTCTCCAACATGTTCCATTGGTACTCGTAAGTGGAATTTGTATTTTTGTTTTTCAAGAAATTCATCAAAAACGAGCGGTCGAATTCTCCGGTTTGCGGATCGGAAAAAGACTGTCTGATAAGAGGAGGCGGATTGAACCCTGTGATCAAATCCATTAATTCTTCGGGTGTAACCGTCAGACCTATCTGTTCGTATGCCTGTTGCATGATCGTTTCGTTGATGAGCAATTCCCATGCCCGATCGTGAATCATGTCGCGCATACGGTCGTCAACACTGTTTTGACCGCTTTGTTGCTTATACCCTTCGGTTACTTCTTCGATTTTGGCTTCTAATGTATGTATGGTCAGCGTCTGACCTGCTACTTTTGCGACGTCGAAACTACGTCTGCCACCTCTGTTTTTTCTCCCGCCGGGAAGAAAATCGCCAATAATAAATGCAAACAACGCAAGACCGATCACAATGGATATCAAGATCCCGCCTTTCTTTCTAATATCTTCTAATACTGCCATTTGATGGTTTTATTTTTAACTAATCCTACTAAAATTTGAAGGCGCGAAGATATTAAAAAATAGAATAATTACGTACATGTATCATTTTTATTTTCGATTTGTTTTTCTACTACACGAATATGTTGTGAACCTGTTATTATTTCAATTTCCACATCAAAATCTTTGCTTTCACCCGGCTCCAGATATTGCAGAATGTCTATATTGCGAGGGTCTATACGTCCACCAACATAGCAATTGCATGGCTCGATACCCAACACATATTCACCTTCTCCCATTTGCTTCCACTGGGTGAGATTGAATAGTTGCTTTTTGTTGAAATGAAAGGCTATACCCAGTTCTATACGATGATTCACCAACGCCACACAAGTATTTCCATCAACATCTGTTTTTAAATCGTGGTAAAACACCTGTTCTGCATAGTTTTGAGTGGGCGGTTGCATTTGATGATAGTTGTGAACGCCTTTCGCAGCTTCAGCATCGCGGGGAGCAACAGTGTTGGAAGGCAATAACAATATTGCGTCTTCATCCAATAGGGGATAACCCAGATTGAAATGGAACAGCAACATCAACGGTTCGCGACGAAACCCCATATTTTCCACATTGTTATGTATCATTATCCTGTTTTCGCCGTAGGAACAAGTGATTTTCCTTTTCAACAAAATGTTTTCACCAAAAAAACGGGCTTCTCGCATTTGTCCACTGATAGTCATTACCGGAATATCACCATTCCAGACAGTAGATGCGCAGATTTCTTCACCGGGTACGTTGGAAATCAGGCCATGTACATCTAAAAATTCGCCATTGTCGGTACAGGGATTTCCAACATTCCGCAAGCCACAAGTGGCAAGAAATCCACCATAAAAGCTACGGTGAAAAGCATTTTCACGCCCATGGTAATAACCGGGCGCCACGATTCCCGTACTACTCAGGTAACTGCAATTGATGCCTTTGAAAGACAGTCTGCCCATATCGAGACATCTGTCGGCAAGTACCGTAAATTCCAATCCGGAGCCGTTATGTATGTCAAAAGCTTTAACTCCTCTGGCTTTTCCTCCGCTTAGTTCATATTCCTTAATTCCGAACATCTGGCTGTAATCTCCTATGTATCGGAGTAATTCTCTTTTATTCATTAGGGATTATATAAATTAGGTTTTTATGAAATCAATTTTGAAATTATTAAGTCCACAAGCCAGCAACATACAAGTATCACGAAAATCATCTTTGAAGGCTCTGACTTCATTTTTGACTATTCGAAAAATTTTACATTGTCCGATAGCATGTTCCACTTTTACCCGTTTGCTTGAAATCTGCCGGTTAAACGCCTTTTCTTGGTCATCTAATTCTCTCTTGCGAGGTTGCTTAATGGGGCGCTTGACAGCTGCATTTTCGGAATTCAATCCGATAAATCCTATATCTTCCCAAAGTATGACGGGAACTTCAAATTTGATTTGTTCTTCATCACAAATACTTTTGTCATGCGCCTTTCCTTCACAGGCAGAGGATAGATATAACACTTTCTTAATCATGGATGTAATGAGAATGTTTTTCACAGCTTTCTCAAGAATGCGCTTCAAAAGATGTATCCACCCATTTACCTGTGGCTGATTCATTCCGAACATGGCGGCTTGAGACTCCTGCAAACAATTATTTTTCAGATAATAAAGAACAAAAACAAGCATGGTTTGCGTATCTTCAAATACCTTATTTTTGTATATCCGCCGTGGACGAATACGCTCTTTATCGGCTATGGTATACCGGGTCATATACTTATCACACTGAATCTCAAAATAGGGAAAAAGCCCATCAAAACAGGTCAAAGAGAAACCCGTTGTGGATTGAAACTGCGCCCTGTTGCGCATAAGATTTTGATATGTCTGTCTTTGCATAATGGAGTGCAAAGTAAGCGATTTTATTTCAAAAATTATAATTTAGAATTTATATCCAAATCCTGCGCCAATACCTATATGTACGTAGGCATCTGAAAATAATCCATTCAATCTGAAAAAAGGGTTCAAAGAAAGCGATATTCCGTTGTCAAATGTATGCTCGAAACCTACTCCAACTCCATAGCCCATGCCAAAACGCCCTTTTATATCATATTTTTCAGTATCCATTTCAGCGTGCCCGTTTTCAATTGAGATTTTATATTGGCGATATATGTTTATGTCAAACAATAAACCATGATTTAGAAAAAAACGATTTCCAAAATGACGTTTGAATTGGACAGGAATGGTTACAAATCCGACATCATTGCTAGTCGCCAATCTATGTGTGTATTCAAATCCAGTATACAATGAGCGACGTTCAGATAACTGCCTCAAATAGATAATACCATAACTGAATGCCCAAATCCCGGGCAAAGTACCTCCACCTCCTCTTATTATATGATTTCCGGGAGCAACATACACGTTAATCATATTTCTTTTATCGTTTTCGGTTTGGGCGAATAAATTTCCAACCGAAAAAAAAGCAAAAAGTAATACTGCTGTTTTTGAAAAAGATACTTTATTCATATAATTTTTTTTAAATTGTTTATTATTAATTAAATGCTAAAATAAAAAATAAATGCTTCACTGTTTTATAGATTTAATGGTTGAGCATTGTCATGTCAATTTATTGATAATGAGAATGATTGCGTCTTCTACCGCCACCATATTACCTGATTGAAATATTTGAAGTCTATCTTTTTGAGAAATTTTCTCAAAAAGGGTATTTTCGTCTATTTTGGCGAGTATTCTCGCTCTGGCATAGATATTTTGTGGGAAAAAAACCGAACCCGGATACACCGGATACATGATCTGTTTTTCGTATCCCCAAGCAAGATGCTGCATGATTTCCATGTAGTCTTCCTTTGTATCGTCAGGCGAATGATAACGAGTTAATATCAGTTTCCAAAAACCGAAAGAATACTTAAAATATAATCTTTCAAACAAGGACTGATATGCGGAAATATCTCCATCTTTAAAGGGCAAATCCAGCACCAGACATCGATACTGGTTTAGTAATTCCTGTAGTACTTCCCTTTGGAAAAGTTCATGGATGCCGTTGAAAGTTCTAAACAACGCGTTAAGAAACTGTTCATGAGAATCAAATGTAAGGGAATATAAACGCAATGGATACTGCCTACAGATTTCAGCTAAGTCCCCTGTAGACAGGGAAGATAAAATATCTTCCGGAATTTGACAGGCTGCTTCCTGTGCCGGAAAACCGCGCAACTCGTACCATTCCTCTGTTCCGGGTTTTGCAGGGTAGTCCCAAGGCAGTTCCCTGTTACATATCGTTTCTTCCTGTGTCCATTCGCCCACGAAGCTACAGGGCATTTCATCTGGATAAGGGTACTCTTGTTCAGGTTCTTCCGGAATGACTTCTTCTTGCGGGTGATGACAACTAAAAAATAAAGAACATGCCGTGATGATGAAAAGATATTTTTTCATTTTTCCTGGATTAAACTGTACGACAATTCATTGATGGCGCGTTCGATTGGTTCGTCAGCCCATTCAAGCTGAAAGACATGGTTTTTGTCCTTTTCATTTCGAGCACAAGATAAGCATATATTTTCAGATTTCAAAAAAATAAACTGGATATTCACATAAAACAAGTAAGGAAACGTCATTCCGCGCTTGACGCGGAATCTCACAAAAATAATATGTTAATTATCAATATATTGTGGGGTAATCCCACAATGACGGGTGGCATACAACTTGCTTATTGGGGACATCCAGTTAAATGTATTACGTCTTCAAATCCCGCCTTCTTCATTTCTTTATACAACACTTTCGACGCAGGTTCAGGTTCTACTTGTACCTTGACCACACAATTTTTACAGTAAAAACCGCATTAACAAATGTATTTTCTATTCATTAATGATTATATTTTAGTTTATCTGCTTTGTCGTAACTTCTACTTTATTTCCGTCAATATCTATTGTTTCAAATTCATAATATCCGTCGCCTGTAATTCTCGGCCCTTTTAAGATTGGAAAACCTGCAACACTCAATTCTTCTGCTTTTAAATCCACTTCCCGTTTTGATTCTACATCAAATGCAAAATGTGTAATTCCCGTTCGATTGAATTTGTCGGTATCTTTTTCTGCCAAGTCAGAGATTGACATTAGTTCCAACCTGCAACCCGATTCAAATGATATAAAATAACTCTCAAACCGTGTTTTGGGATTTTGATATTTTTGATTTGATTTTCCATTGAAAAACTTCACATAATAATCTTTTAATCTTTCCAATCCGTTTGTCCAAATGGCAATATGTTCAATTTTCATATAACTTTAACATTATTTTTTAAAATTCAATTTTCCACCTTATTGTCTGCCGCTTGCGCCAAATGATATATTGAACGTAGTTAAAATACCGCCAGTTGCGTGCTGGCATTTGTCCCGTTTATTTGTCAAATATCACGTTATCACATACCTGTGAGTTTATTGTTCAATTTCTACTATATTCACAAATCCACTCCAACTCTCATATTCATTCCATCCCCTGGCTGAACGATAAGCGTCTATCGAGCCGGCAGGTACATACAGCATACATTTGGTTTTGTCAATGCCATATAAAATGTCATTACAACAAATATAGGGTGGAGTAATCGCATGGATGATAATTTCGTTCAAACTTATGCAATTATAAAAAGTTTGATATCCAAAGTGATCCACCGAATTGGGAATAGTAACGGAAGTTAAATCAATGCAATCGGCAAAAGCATAGTTTCCAATGGTGGCTACCGAATTGGGAATAGTAACGGAAGCTAAACTTGTACAACTTTGAAAAGCCCATGTCTGGATATACGTTACTGAATTAGGTATGTCATAATGACCCGTTTTTCCGGTTGGATACAATATCAGTGTTTTCTTATCTTTGCTGAACAACACGCCGTCAACGGAAGAATATTCCGTATTGCTTGCATCAACATTAATTTCAGACAATTTATCACATTCAAAAAAAGCATATGTATCGATTCTAATTACCGAATTTGGAATAGTAACAGAGGTAAAATTTGTGCAACCACGAAAGGCGCCAACATCAATTGTGGTTACCGAATTGGGAATAGTAACGGAGGTCAAACTAATGCAATAGGCAATAGAATAATACCCAATAGTAGCTACCGAATTAGGTATATCGTAATGACCCGTTTTGGCACGTGGATACATTATCAATGTTTTTTCATCCTTACTGAACAGTACGCCGTCAATAGAGGAATATACCGTATTGTTTGCATCAACATTAATTTCAGACAGCATATCGCACCCGCTAAAAGTCCAGTTATAAATTATTGTCACCGAGTTGGGAATAGTGATGGATGTCAAATTATGGCAACCGAAGAAAGCGTTATTTCCGATGGCGCTAACGCCATCGGAAATAATCACATTAGAAATATAATCATTCCAGTTATTCCAAGGAGAATTGTTATTATTGTAATTTGGGATTGCGCCTGTTCCACTGATAGACAGTGTTCCATTATCACATAATACCCAAGTTAATATTTCTGCCTCACCACTTGCTACAGGAGTACAATTTTCTGCTGGTTCGTCAATTTCTTCTTTTTTGCAAGAATAAAAACTTACCGCTACCAACACTAACAGAATTGTTGTGTGTTTGAAAATTTTTATGTTCATTTTTTTACGTTTTATTTTTTATATTCTATTTTACTATAATTTTTGTCCGTTTGGATTTTCAATCCCCAATTAAACAACTGCAAATATAGATGAAATTTTTGAATTACACACAGATGGATAAATTTTCCTTCAAAAAATATAGGGGAAATATACAACACTTTTTCTTTGTCCACCACGCTATCGGGATGTATTTTCTTTTCGGTACAGTACTCGATGACGTTCTCGCCGCTTGCACACAACGTTGAAACGGCTTCACGCAGTGGCGGCTTTCACTACCGTTCCTTCGGGCTACAAACATTCAATTCTGCGCTGCCTTTTCCTGTTTTCCGCATATTTTTTCAACATCCGCCTAACTATTTGATAATTAACATTACCTTAGTTCAGGGGTCGGTATAAAGTGGTCAAAACGATAGGCTACGCCACCACGCAGCGCGAGATAGAGAAGTTAGAAAATCAGGCGCGACAAACGATTGATGAACTGTCAGGACAAAACCGATTGTTCGGTTTTGAGACTGATCAGGCAGTAGAAAAAGTTCTTTCCACTTTAGACAATGCGTCTATTCGTACCGTTGGTTCGGAATTGATTTTTGGTAAAATTTACGATACGATCGACTTTGGGGTCATACATGAAATATTATTCCGCCATCTGGTTATAACCCGTCTGTCTTTTCCGTTAAGTAAACCGAAGACCTGCGCGTATTGGTATCGCTATCAAGGTATTCATTGGGATGTAGATGCCGTATATCGTTTTATGATATGACCACCTTTATTTCAAGGCAAGTGATGAAGATGATTTGCGTAAAACAGGTTTTTGCAAGGATGGCAAGCACCAATGTCCACAGATTTTCATCGGTTTGCTGGTTTCTTTGGGAGGATATGCCATTGATTACCAAAAATACGACAACGACAAGAGTTGGGATGGGCTCAAAGGATCAGATAACATATACACTACCTGAATCCAGACAAACCAAAGTCCGCTTCCTTAAAATATGGACTCCGAACAACGGGAACTGTGCGAAATTATAACAAAAAATTAGGGTGTTCCAACGCTGAAAACAGGAGAAAAGTAAAGTAAAAGTCTAAATTGGTTTATTTATTACGGCAATGCCCCGTGTACTGTTAAGTATTCGGGGCGTTTTTTTATTGGAAAAATATTTTCAAAAAAACAGTACTTTGTTTTGCATAGTTCTAAAAATATTTCATATCTTTGCATCGTCATTTTAATCATTCATTTTATAAATTTTAAAAACATATCATCATGAAAAAAGTAATTTCAATACATCTGAATAACAAGATGTTTCAAATCGAAGAAGATGCTTATGCGTATCTGAACAACGTTTTAAGCAATCAGTGGAAAAAGCAGGAATTAGAAGTACAGGTTGCCGAACGGTTAGAACAAAAACTCATTGGAAGTAAAATCATCATTACCTATCCCGATGTAGTGGATGTGCTGTACCAACTTGGTTTTTCGGCGTCGGACTATCAGGCGACCACGTCTACCCTTCGCGAGAAAAGATTGTACCGTCAGCCGAAAGATAAAATGGTCGGCGGGGTATGTACCGGATTAGGCGAATATTTCGAAATTGACCCCGTGATTTTTCGGGTACTTTTCGTAATAGGGTTATTCATGTTTTGGGGTTTTTTGGCATACCTTATTTTATGGATTATCGTTCCCAAAGCGCCCAATTCGTTAATCGTTTGACCATGAACTCCGATAATGTAAAAGCACAGATGCGCAAGGGGATATTAGAATATTGTATCCTCTGCGTATTGTCTGATGGCGATGCGTATGCTTCCGACATCATCAACCGGCTGAAGGAAGTCCGGTTGATTGTTGTGGAAGGGACTTTATACCCGTTGCTCACCCGGCAAAAAAATGCAGGGTTGTTGGCCTACCGTTGGGAGGAATCCACCCAGGGACCGCCGCGAAAATATTATACCATCACCGAGGGAGGCAAACGTTTCCTGGCAGACCTCGACGCCTCGTGGCAAGAATTGGTCGATTCGGTGATTTTACTTCGGAACAATCTTCAAACCATCTAAATCACATATAAATGAAACGTGTAGAAACCATTAACATCAATGGAATTGTTTTCAGCATCGACGACGATGCATTCGCCAAATTAAGTTCGTATCTCGATTCTTTGGCCAAATATTTTGAAAGCGAGCAGGGAGGTCGCGAAATTATTGCGGATATCGAGACGCGGATTTCCGAATTGTTTTCTGAACGGGAAGGCGGTACTAAACAGGTAGTCGCTATGAAAGACGTTACAAAGGTTATTGAAACGCTCGGTACTCCGGAAGACATAGCCGGTGCAGATGAAGATCAGATGCCGGATAATAAAAAGCAACAGCGACCGCCACAGCCCAAAAAGCCACTGAAACGGTTATATCGTGATATCGACCGTCGGTATCTTGGCGGTGTATGTGCAGGGGTGAGCGCCTGGTTGGGAATCAATCCTACCATCATACGTTTGATTCTTGTCTTACTCGTATTGTTACCCTTTCCCAGATTTCTATTCGGATTTTACGGATTTCACGGGTTGCATGGCGTTACTGTGTTGGGTTATTGCCTCCTTTGGCTCATCATCCCCAAAGCAAAAACTTCCGCACAAAAACTTGAAATGCGTGGCGAACCGGTTACCATCAGCAATATCGAAAAAAATATCAGAGAAAGTTTTTCAGACCCTGCTCTTAAGCGCTCGTTCCACGGCTTTCTCGAAGAATTTAGCGAGTTTTGGGTAAAGCTATTCGGCGTTTTTGGTCGTATTATTGCCGTTTTTTTGGGATTAATACTGTTCATCATAGGCATTGGTTTTGCCATTTTCCTGATTAGCATGTTATTTATGCAGGACATCGCCTTCAACCATTTGGTAGAATGGGATTTTCTGTCGTTCACGGAACTTTTCCAGCAAATCATTTCTCCGGCGTCGTATACCATATTGCTGATTTGTGCGATTTTGGCTGCGGCAATGTTCGTTCTGGCGATTCTGTTTTGGGCAGGAAAATTGATTTCCGGATCTCAAGTGAAACACAAACTGTTGCATGTAGCGTTGGCAGTATTATGGATTGCCGTGCTTGTTACGTGCCTTGTAACCGCTATTGCGCAGGCGCGTAATTTTGCATGGAGGAATGAACAGATTGTGGAAACAGTACAAATAGCCCCGTCGGATACGCTTTACCTTGCATTGTCGCCAACGAAAATGCAAATATCGAACAATCCGATGGATATATATTTCGACAAGGACAACCGTTGTTTCTACGGCAAGCCCAACCTGAAAGTACGCAAATCCGATAGCGGACAGTTTACGATGAGATTCAACCGTGAATCACAAGGCGAAAGCAAACGGGCGGCATACAATTATGCGGACAATATTGCCTACACGGTAGATGTGCGCGATTCGCTGCTGATTTTCGACCCGTATTTTACGGTAATTCCACAGGATAAATGGAAGTTTCAAACATTAGATATAATTCTCTATGTGCCGGAAGGAACTATCATTATTGCCGACAAAGCGTTGTGCCGCAATTTTCGTTGGTACTCAAACGCTAATGAAACATGGGTAATGACGGAAAAGAAAGGATTACAGAGAGTGAAGAACGAAGAATGACTCAAATGTAATAATACAGTATAGATGGAGTGAAGGATACTTTGTCGACCATATACAAATCAGTACCCCCGGCATTGACGGCGGATAAAGCCCCATTGCGCCGTATGGGGCTACAAGAAAACTTTGAACCGAATAGGCAGGGCGGGTGGCTATGGTATTATTTGAGGTTAAGATAGCAATTGACTAATCAAATTTGTAGCCAAAAAATCATTTTTTTGCGCAAAAACTCATTTTGGAAAAAGCATTTTTTTTACTTGAGGATTTAAGGTTTACTTATTCATAAAAATATTATCTTTGCAGCATCAATTTTATTTTTATTTTTATGGAACAGCGCGAAAGGTATTTGATCAGGGATATACTTGTTTCTAACGCTTATGGCAGTGAAATATTGGTAAAGGGATGGGTACGCACCAAGCGTGGCAATAAAAATGTAGCGTTTCTGGCGCTCAATGACGGCTCCATCATCCACAACCTGCAGATAGTGGTGGATGTAACCAATTTTGCAGAAGAATTGCTTAGAGAAATCACCACAGGTTCTTGTATTTCCGTAGTTGGGCAATTGGTAGAATCAAAGGGCCAAGAGCAAAGTGTTGAAATCTACGCAAGTAAAATCAAAGTTTACGGTACATCTGATCCTGAAACCTATCCCTTGCAGAAGAAAGGTCATACATTGGAGTTTCTTCGCGAAATTGCGCATTTAAGACCTCGTACCAACACGTTTGGAGCGGTATTGCGCATGCGTCATGCCATGTCCTATGCTATCCACAAGTATTTCAACGATAACGGATTTTTCTATCTACATACACCGATCATCACAGGGTCGGATGCTGAAGGCGCCGGAGCCATGTTTCATATTACATCAATGGAATTAGATAATATTCCCAAAACATCCGATGGCAAAGTGGATTATTCTCATGATTTTTTCGGAAAAGCCACCAATCTCACTGTTTCTGGTCAACTCGAAGGCGAATTGGGCGCATTGGCGCTGGGACAAATCTACACATTCGGCCCCACGTTCCGTGCTGAAAACTCCAACACACCACGCCACCTGGCTGAATTTTGGATGATAGAACCCGAAATGGCATTTTATGAGATCAAAGATAATATGGATCTGGCCGAAGACCTTCTGAAATATCTTATCCATTATGCACTGGACAATTGCAGGTCTGACCTCGAATTTTTAGCCAAGATGTATGACAAAGAATTGCTTGATCGATTGTATTTTGTGATTGAAAACAATTTTATACGCCTGACCTATACCGAGGGAATCGAAATCCTCGAAAAATCAGAACAGAAATTTGAATTTCCCGTTAGTTGGGGCGTCGACCTGCAATCGGAACACGAACGCTATCTGGTAGAGCAGCATTTCAAACGTCCAGTGATTCTTACTGATTATCCGCGCGAAATCAAGGCGTTCTACATGAAACAGAACGACGACGGAAAGACAGTACGCGCCATGGACGTGCTTTTCCCAAAAATCGGCGAAATCATTGGTGGGTCGCAACGCGAGGAAGATTACGTGAAGCTAAAAAAACGTATCAACGAATTGAACATTTCCGAAAAGGATATGTGGTGGTATCTCGAAACGCGTAAGTTTGGTACAGCGCCACACAGCGGATTTGGCTTGGGTTTCGAACGATTAATGCTTTTTATTACCGGTATGACCAATATCCGTGATGTGATACCCTTCCCAAGAACACCAAAAAATGCCGAGTTTTGAACTGAACTTAGAAAGCAATCTCATGAAACAAAGTTGAATAAAATATTATCAAATCGATTGAAACTTTCATCATATTGAAAGCGTATAAATAAAGGTAATCAAAAAAATAAAAATCAAAAATGGAATAAATGATCAATCAAAGCTTACAGCAAAAGCTCATCCAAAAATTATCACCACAACAGATACAAATGATCAAGTTGCTGGAAATACCGACTATGCAGTTGGATGAACGGATTAAAGAAGAGTTGGAAGAGAACCCACTTTTAGAAGAAGGTCGTGACGAATCTGGCGACACCGACGAACAGGAACAGCAGCAGGACACTGATAACACGAACCTGTCAATTGACGAATACTTGAATTTGGATGATACGCCGCTTTATAAGCTCAGTACAAAGAATTTCAGTAAAGACGAACAAAAGTATGAAATACCCTTCTCTGTAAGCAGTAGTTTCCATGATCAGTTGGAATCACAACTTGGTTTGCGCAATATTTCCGAACGGGCACAAATGCTGGCCAAATACCTGATCGGAAATATTGACGATGATGGTTATCTGCGACGCAAACTCGATGCCGTGGCCGATGACATGGCTTTTTCCATGGGTGTGGAAACGAACAGACAAGAGCTTGAATCAGCGTTGAAAGTCATACAGGAGTTCGACCCGCCGGGTGTTGGCGCTCGTAATTTGAAGGAGTGTTTGTTGCTGCAACTGAACCAGAAAGAAGAAACAAGAGAAATAAAATTGGCAAAAACCATCCTGACCGGATATTTTGAAGAATTTACAAAAAAACATTACGACAAAATTATCTTTCGCATGGAAATTACTGAAGATGAACTGAAAGATGGCGTTGACGAAATATTGAAGCTCAATCCCAAGCCGGGCGGTTCGTTTCAGTCGGACAAGATAGCCGAACACATCATCCCCGATTTTCTGCTGGAATACAAGGACGGCGCCATGCAATTATCGCTCAATACGCACAATATTCCCGAACTTCGGGTGAACAGGACATATAGTGACATGCTGGATGCTTACAATAAAAACAAACGTAACAAGCAGACCAAGGAAGCCGTAAGTTTCGTGAAGCAAAAACTTGAATCAGCCAAATGGTTTATTGATGCTATCAAACAGCGGCAAAGCACTATGACAATTGCCATGAATGCCATCCTTAAACATCAGGAAGAATATTTCCTGAACTGGGGCGATGAGTTGCTGCTAAAACCAATGATTCTGAAGGATATTGCCGATGCTACCAATTTGGATATATCTACTATTTCGCGTGTATCCAACAGTAAATACATACAAACGCCGTTCGGCATTTACCCGTTGAAATTTTTCTTCTCGGAAGGCTTGTTGACCGAATCACGCGGAGAAGTATCTACACGTGAAATTAAAAAAATACTTCAGAATTGTGTGGAAGGAGAGTCGAAACAAAATCCGCTCACCGATGATGAATTGACGGCCATCCTTCAGGAAAAGGGCTATATCGTTGCCCGTCGTACAATCGCCAAATATCGTGAGCACTTGGGCATCCCTGTGGCAAGGTTAAGAAAGGAGTTGTAAACAATGAATATCATCGTTGCCGTTACAGGTGCAAGCGGTTCCATTTATGCAAGGCTTTTGTTTGAAGAATTGTACCAATTACGTTTATCAGGACAAGTGGAACAAGTGGGCGTAGTATTTTCAGAAAAAGCAAAAGAAATATGGAAATATGAAATAGGTGCATTTCCACAAGATTTTCCACATACCCTATATAATAATAACGATTTCAATGCCCCGTTTGCATCGGGCAGTTCATTATTCGATACTATGATCATTTGCCCCTGCTCGATGGGTACAATGGGAAGAATTGCCAACGGAATTTCGGATACGCTCATTGCCCGTGCTGCCGATGTGATGTTGAAAGAGCGCCGTCGATTAATTTTAGCCATACGTGAAACCCCAATGCACCTGATACACATTAATAACATGCAAACACTTACACAGGCAGGCGCCATCATTGCCCCGGCTTCTCCGTCGTTCTATTCGCACCCACAATCGATTGACGAACTTGCCATGACCATGGTAGACAGACTGCTGCAATTGGCAGACTTGAAAAAAGAAACCTTTAGATGGGGAACTAACAATTAACAATTCAATGTCGTTCACTTAAACGCCACCCTTCCGTCGAATAAAATTTAATTTCCGCAAATACAATACTCACTCCATCCGTCCAATTCTTATCATCGAATTCAGGAGTGATGTACCTTCGCTCCGGATGCTGTCCAGGCTTACTGACCTCTCTCTTCATAGTCGCTTGTAAGCCATTGAATACGGTCTCTTGGGTTTCATTTTTCGCTCGACGCTTCTACCCTGACGTTTGATTTCTCTCGCCGTTTCAATCAAATTGTCAAACGCCTTGAGCGCCTGCACAAATTGATGTTTTATAAACATCCCGATTAATATCAAAAAAATTATATCTTTGTCCTATCCTGCATTATTCATACTGATGGAAAAATGGATTAACCGCAAGGAACGCAAAGAATTTCGCAAAGGACGCAAATATAGACGTTTATTCTTTGCGAACCT
>JGI24702J35022_10000538_pt1:5000-22850 | contig 22850 bp, 21 predicted proteins | sample TergutTh196P4_FD_35022 | JGI IMG/M metagenome (IMG submission 35022)
ATCATCCACCAAGAGCTTGCCCTGGTCCCGTATATGACGATAGGCGAAAATATGTTTCTTGGAAATGAGCGCGGAAGTAAAATGCGTTTGGATTGGGACGAGACAAACAGGAAAGCCGTCGAGTACATGAATATTGTTGGATTGAAGGAATCCCCGCAGACATTGATAAAAGACATCGGCGTCGGCAAACAGCAATTGGTTGAGATAGCCAAAGCCCTGGCAAAAAACGTGCGGCTGCTCATATTGGATGAACCGACTGCTTCGCTCAACGAAGAGGATTCGCAAAACCTCCTTAAGCTATTGCTTCGGTTCAGGTCAGAGGGGATGACTTCCATCCTTATCTCACACAAACTAAATGAAGTTGAGCAGGTTGCAGACAGTATCACAGTTTTGCGCGACGGCGCCACGATAGAGACTCTTATCAAAGGCATAGACAGCATAAACGATCAGCGCATCATAAAAGGAATGGTTGGGCGCGAAATAAACGACCGTTTCCCGGCTCGAAAGAGCAAAGCCGGTGAAATTACTCTCGAGGTTGAGAACTGGACGGTGTATCATCCGCTATATAAGGGCCGGAAGGTTTGTAACGATGTGAGTTTTCACATTCGTAAAGGTGAGGTCGTCGGTATAAGCGGCTTGATGGGCGCGGGCCGCACCGAGCTCGCTATGAGTATTTTCGGTCGCAGCTATGGAAGCGATATCTCCGGCGAACTATACGTGAACGGGAAACCAGCAAACTTCAAGAGCGTTAAAGAAGCGATAAACAACAAGGTCGCATATGTCACTGAGGATCGAAAAAAAGACGGGCTTGTACTCTCAAACACGATACGCGTCAACACGACCCTTGCAAAACTTAGCAGAACGAGCCGGTTTAACATCGTGATTGACAAAGACAGGGAGATACAGCTTTCAAATGAGTACAAAACCCGTTTTGGGGTGAAATGCACGAGCATTGAGCAAAATGCGGGCAACCTCTCCGGGGGTAACCAGCAAAAGGCGCTCCTCGCGAAGTGGATGTTTGCCGAGCCGGATATACTGATTCTGGACGAACCAACGCGGGGCATTGATGTTGGCGCGAAATTTGAAATCTATAACGTCATTAACGACTTGGTTGCTCAAGACAAATCCGTGCTTTTGATTTCCAGCGACATGCCTGAACTCCTGGGAATGTGCGACAGGATTTATGTAATGAATGAAGGGCGGATCGTGGGTGAACTCAGCCGTGAGGAAGCGAGCCAGGAGATCATAATGGCTATGATACTTAAGTCCTGCCAGGGGGCGGGGACTCGTACCGTCCAGGGAGCGTGAAATGATATGACTAATGTAAAGGGAATAGTGAGCAAATACGCGATGATGTTCGTATTGGTGTTCGTAATGCTGTTCTTCGAAGTACTGATTTCAATGAACAACAAAGGGTCGCTGTTTTCGCCTGAAAACCTCACCAATCTGATTAGCCAGAACAGCTATGTTGTTATTCTGGCCACGGGAATGTTGCTGTGCATCCTCACAGGGGGAAACATCGACCTTTCCGTCGGAAGCATAGTTGTTCTTGTAGGCGCAATATCAGGGATGCTGATCGTAAATATGAAAGTCGACCCTTATCTCGGTATCGTGCTGTGCCTTCTGATTTCGACATTGATCGGCGCCTGGCAGGCGTTTTGGATTGCTTACGTAAGTGTACCGACTTTTGTCGCTACCCTGGCAGGGATGCTGATATTCAGAGGCCTTGCACTGGTCATGATGGGAAGTCAGGGCATTGGCCCGTACCCTGACGCCTTTAAAGCAAACTTTAACAGCTTCATACCCGGCGCCGGCGGCGGGATTGAGGTCATTCAGAGCTTATCGGTTGTTCTCGCGGTTGTTATCAGCGCCGCGTTTATTGCTCTCCAGGTTTTTTCGCGGATACAGAAAAAACGTAAGGGCTACGCAGTGGAGAACATGGCCTGGATGATCGTTAGGCTTGTCGTTATATGCGGCGTGATCCTATTCGTATTCCAACGCATGGGCCAGCACAGAGGCCTTCCCGTTATGTTAGTCATACTGGGCGCGATCGTTCTGTTCTATAGCTATTTTACTCAAAATACCGTTCCGGGAAGGTATCTATACGCTATGGGCGGCAACGAGAAAGCTGCGCGGCTTTCCGGCGTCAATACAAAAAAGATGTTGTTTTTCGCCTATACCAATATGGGATTTTTATCCGGAGTCGCCGCTCTTGTTTGCGTTGCCCGGTTTAACCAGGCGAGTACGACTGCGGGGACCGGATTTGAGCTCGACGCTATCGGCGCCTGTTACATAGGCGGAGCGTCGGCTTACGGGGGAATCGGAACAGTCAGCGGCGCCGTTGTTGGAGCTGTCTTTATGGGCGTGCTCAACATGGGGATGTCTATCCTGGGCGCGGATCAGAATCTGCAACGCGTGATTAAAGGCTTGGTTTTGCTGGCGGCTGTGGTCTTCGACGTACTGTCAAAGAACAGAAAGCAGACGGCTTGAAGCGAGTGGCGCCTTATTGCGGTTGATTTGATATGATCAATCTGACGCTAGCGATCTTGCGCGGGCGAACTGACGGGGGCGAATTGATGCGGGCAGCTTGAAGCGAGTGGTTTTTGAGGGATGAGATAATCCAGAGGATATGAGCAGGGGTGAATGTAAGGATGGACGGACAAAAATACATAATTGGGATTGATCTTGGGACATCGGGGACAAAAACCGTACTGTTCGATGAATCCGGAAAAACTATTGCATCCTCGACAGTCGAATATCCGCTTATCCAGCTGCAAAATGGCTGGGCGGAGCAGGATCCACTGCTTTGGTGGGGCGCCTGCGCCGCAACGCTAAGGCAGGTAATGGACGAATCGGGGATAGACGGCGCCAACATCGCGGGGGTCGGCCTGTCCGGCCAGATGCACGGACTGGTACTACTGGACGAGCACGGCGAAGTCCTGCGCAACAGTATCATCTGGTGCGACGGCAGGACTTCCGTCGAGTGTGCGGAGATCACTGACACAGTTGGCGCGAAACGGCTCATCGACATCACCGCCAATCGCGCTTTAACGGGCTTTACAGCAGGGAAAATTCTTTGGGTCAGGAAGCATGAACCGGAGATATATTCGAGGGTGCGCCACATACTGCTGCCAAAGGATTATCTGCGATATAAACTTTGCGGAGTTTTCGCCACGGAAGTCAGCGACGCTTCGGGTATGAACCTGTTGGACGTTCCCGCCCGCAAATGGAGCGTGGATGTCCTTGACGCGTTGAACATCAGCGCCGGGCTTTTGCCGACGGTGTATGAATCCTGTGAGATAACGGGGCGTATAACAGAGGGGGCCGCCGCCTCAACCGGGCTTCACGCCGGAACGCCGGTTGTCGGCGGCGCCGGGGATAACGCGGCGGCCGCTATTGGCACAGGCGTTGTCGAGCGCGGCAAATCGTTTATAACTATAGGGACTTCCGGGGTCATTTTTGCGCATTCCGATGAAGTTAAGATCGATCCGGAGGGCCGTTTGCACACATTTTGCGCGGCTGTGCCAGGGGCCTGGACCGTGATGAGCTGCACTCTCAGCGCCGGCGGAAGCCTGCAGTGGTTCCGCAATAACTTCTGCGAAGCGGAGATGCGAGCTGCGAAGGATGAGGGCAGGGACGTATATGAGCTTCTTTGCGAACAGGCTGAGCGCGTTCCGATTGGTGCGAACCGGTTGCTTTTTCTTCCCTATCTGATGGGAGAGCGCAGCCCGATACTCGACCCGGTTGCGCGAGGCGTCTTCTTCGGGCTATCGGGGATGCATAAACGAAAAGACATGCTGCGCGCGGTAATGGAGGGCGTTGCGTACTCGCAGCGCGATTGCTTCGATGTTTTTCGGGAGATCGGAGTCCCGATCGCTCGGATGACGGCGACGGGCGGAGGCGGTCGCAGCGCGTTCTGGAGGCAGATGATAGCGGACGTAATGGAATGCCCTATTGCCACAGTCAGCAATAAAGAGGGTGCGGCGCTTGGAGCGGCAATTCTGGCTGGAGTTGGCGCCGGATTATATGAAAGCATCCCTCAAGCGCGCGATATCATTCTACGGGAGGAAAACGAACCTCAACTCCCCAACAAAGAGAATAAAGCCGCGTATGAAAACTGTTACAAGCTATACAGGAACGTCTACTTCAGTTTACGAGAGCGATTTAAAGAGCTATCAAAATTATAGAAGAGCTATCAAAATTATAAAGAACTACCAAAATTATAGAAGAGTTATCAAAATTATAAAGAACTACCAAAATTATAAATTATGAAATCGGCAATAGCGGAATTCTAAATCATTCATTGGGAGATTACTGTAATGTCAGAGATATTTTGCAACATTCCAAAGATAGAATATGAGGGCGCGGGAAGTAAAAACCCTCTGTCGTTTAAGTTTTACGACGCGAATCGCGTTGTTGGCGGCAAGACAATGAAGGAGCAACTGCGGTTTGCAATGGCGTGGTGGCACAACTTATGCGCTACAGGCGTGGATATGTTCGGTACTGGAGTCGCGGATAAAAGCTTTGGACAGCAGGTGGGAACCATGGCCCACGCATTTGCGAAAGTTGACGCCGGATTCGAGTTTATGGAAAAAACCGGAGTTGATTATTTCTGTTTTCACGATATTGACCTCGTCCCCGAAGCAAATGATATAAACGAGACAAACAAGCGGCTTGACGAGATTTCGGAATATATTCAGGAAAAGATGAAGGCGTCAGGTAAGAAAAACCTGTGGGGAACGGCGAACTTGTTCAGCAACCCGCGATATTCAAACGGCGCGGGCAGTTCGAACTCAGCCGATGTGTACTGCTTTGCCGCGGCGCAGATAAAAAAAGCGATCGACTTGACAATTAAATTTGGCGGATTGGGTTATGTCTTCTGGGGCGGGCGTGAGGGCTATGAAACGCTGTTAAACACGGATATGCGTTTTGAACAGGAAAACATAGCGTCTCTCATGCGTTTTGCGGTCGAGTATGGGCGAGGCGCAGGATTTACCGGGGACTTTTTCATTGAGCCGAAACCGAAGGAGCCAATGAAGCACCAATATGATTTTGATGCAGCCGCTTCGATTTGCTTCCTGCGGGAGTACGGCTTAGATAAGGATTTCAAGCTCAACATCGAGGCAAACCACGCCACCCTTGCAGGGCATACCTTCCAACACGAGCTGCGAACAGCCGCAATATGCGGGATGCTCGGCAGCATAGACGCCAATCAGGGCGATCTGCTTTTAGGCTGGGATACAGACGAGTTTCCGTTTAATGTCTATGAAACCACATTCTGTATGTACGAAATCCTCAAAGCAGGCGGATTAAAAAATGGCGGCTTCAATTTTGACGCTAAGGTCCGCAGGCCGTCATGGACTCACGAGGATATGTTTAAGGGATTCATCCTTGGGATGGACGCCTTCGCGCTGGGCTTGATCAAGGCCGACGCATTGATATCAGACGGGCGTCTTGACGAGTTTGTGCGGACGCGCTACGCAAGTTATAGCAACGGGATCGGCGCAAAAATCCGCTCCGGTAAGACAAATCTTGCAGAACTTGCGGAAACTGCGCAAAAGATGGGCGCCCCAGCGCAACCTTCTTCGGGCGGGCAAGAGCATCTGCAAAGCATAGTAAACAGTATTCTCTTTGGCGATAGCCTGTAATATCTTGGCGACAGCCTGCAACATATGGCTCTCCGCGGTGGAATTCAGGTTCTCATTTTGTAGATCCCACGTTTCCACTCATGTATATGCTGTTTGATCGCTGTAAAACTTTGCTCGCTCATAGAGTGTTCCATCCTACAAGCGTCGTTTACGGCAATTTTTTTATCGACCCCCAAAAAAATAAGCCAATCGGATATTAACATATGCCTCTCATACATTGATTCGGCAATGCTCCGCCCGTTATCAGTCAATGTTATATAACCGTCGTTATCAACTTCAATATATCCTTTTTCACGCAAGTTTTTCATGGCTACGCTCACACTGGGCCTTGAAAACTCGAGTTCATTTACAATATCAATTGAGCGTACCAGTTCTCCGCCTTGGCTCAATATAAAAATAGTCTCCAGATAATTTTCTGCTGACTCCTGCACTTTAAGACCTCGCCCTCGAAAATCTATTAATCGCATCATCGCATCATTGCATCATTGCATCATCGCATCAGTGGAAAAATTTCGTTTATCCACCCCCACCTATAGAGGTAGGGGTCTTGAGTTAAGACTCCCGCCTCTTCAGGCGGAACATATTCAGGTGGAGTACAATCTCCATCTGAAGTCTGGATGCTTTACGACTTATAGAAGTCGTAAAGCGATTTGAACGAAATTTTGATTCCTTTGCGTATGAACCGCGCAGCTTGTTCACTGATGAGCTATGTGATACTAACTGTAAACTAGCATAAAACTGCATGATAATCAACAGTTAATCAAGAGAAAAAGCAATTGTTATAGTTAAGGTGGTTGTGTCAATCAGAGTGTCTATCGAGAAAAAGCACTTGTTAAATTGGAGAGGTAAATTGGAGAGAATAAGTACTTGTTAAATTGGAGAGGTAAATTGGAGAGAATAAGTACTTGTTAAATTGGTTGTTGACAAATATGTTAGTCGATGCTAACATATGTTCCAGGTGGTTAGTCGATGCTAACATTGGCCCCAGCAAGTTAGTTAGACCTAACATATTAGTTGAACCTAACACATTAGCTAAACCTAACACATTAGCTGAACCTAACACATTAGCTGAACCTAACATATAGGGGATGGGATAGAGGGGCGCATGATGACTTTGAAGGATTTGAAAGTAGGGAAAAGCGGTCGCGTCATAACTGTTGGCGGCGAGAAGGCTCTCAGACGGCGGCTTCTGGAAATGGGCATCACGCCCCGGACCACCATAACTATTAAAAAGGTTGCGCCTTTGGGAGACCCTATTGAATTGTACCTTCGCGGATACGTTTTATCATTGCGTCTTGAAGACGCGGGAAAAATCACCGTCGAAACAGTCGAAACTATCGAAGGAGCAGCGATATGATTTTTGCTCTCGCCGGGAATCAAAACAGCGGCAAGACCACTCTTTTCAATCAATTGACGGGGTCAAATCAGCATGTGGGAAATTTCCCCGGCGTAACGGTCGATCAGAAAATAGGAAATATCATAGGTTATGACGGTTTTTCAATTGTGGATCTACCCGGCATATACTCTCTGTCACCCTATACAAGCGAAGAAATCGTGACCCGCGATTTTCTGTTGAAACATAAACCGGACGGAATCATCAACATAGCTGATGCGACCAATATTGAGCGAAATCTGTATCTGACGCTGCAATTGATCGAATTACAAATCCCGATGGTGCTGGCGTTGAATATGATGGACGAGGTACAGGCTAACAAAGGGACGGTTGATATTCATCAAATGCAGGACACGCTCGGCATACCGGTAATCCCCATATCGGCTGCAAAAAAGCAAGGACTATCCGAGCTTTTGGAACAAGCTATTGATACGGCGTTGGATAGAAAAAACCCGGAACGTATAGACTTCTGCCAAAACACTGACGGCCCATCCGGCGCAGTCCACAGAGCTATTCACGCAATTTCACACCTCATAGAAGATCATGCGCTAAAACAAGGCGTTCCCGCGCGTTTTGCGGCGACAAAACTTGTTGAGGGCGACGAGCCCATTCTAAAAAGTTTACGGCTGACAGAAAACGAGATTGATATGATCGAGCACGCCGTCATGGAAATGGAAACGGAATCGGGTACGGACAGAGAAGCGGCAATGGCGGATATGCGCTATCAGTTTATTGAGGACATTTGCGGGAAATGTGTCGTAAAAGCCAAAGAAAGCCGTGAGTACAGGCGTAGCGTCAGATTCGATTTGGTTTTGACCCATAGGATTTGGGCCATACCCGCTTTTTTAGCGATAATGCTAACGGTTTTCTGGCTCACGTTCGGCGTTATAGGCAACAGGCTAAGCGGGTTGCTTGTATTGGGAATTGACGCTTTGAGCGGTGTGGCTGACCACGCCATGTCAGCGTATGGTTTAAACCCTGTCATTCATTCACTTATAATTGACGGCATTTTTGCAGGCGTAGGCGCGGTCCTCAGCTTTGTACCGATCATTGTTACGCTGTTTTTCTTTCTGTCTATCCTGGAAGACAGCGGATACATGGCGAGAGTGGCTTTTGTTATGGACAAGCCGCTCCGTAAGATAGGCCTGTCCGGGCGAAGTTTTGTGCCTATGCTGATGGGGTTCGGATGTACCGTTCCCGCTATCATGGCCACACGGACGCTTGCGAGCGAGCGGGATAAGAAAATGACTATCCTGCTTACGCCATTTATGAGTTGCAGCGCAAAGCTCCCGATTTACGCACTGTTTACAGCGGCTTTTTTCCCGAAATACCAGGCGTTTGTGATGATCAGCCTCTATGTTATTGGGATTGTGTTGGGCGTTCTGTCCGGATTCATCATGAAAAGGACCGTTTTCAAAGGCGCTCCTGTACCGTTTGTAATGGAACTCCCAAACTACCGCTTCCCGTCCGCGAAAACTGTTTTGTTGCTATTGTGGTACAAGGCGAAGGATTTTATACAAAGAGCGTTCACGGTTATCTTTTTTGCTACGGTTGTGATTTGGTTTTTACAAACATTTGACATGCGCCTGAATCCCGTCGCTGACAGTGCGGACAGTATTCTCGCCGCAATCGGGCGCTTCATCAGCGTGGCGTTCATCCCTCTCGGATTTTCGGATTGGCGCGTTCCAACGGCGCTGATTGCCGGCTTTACGGCCAAAGAAGCAGTAATCAGCACGCTGGCTGTTTTAACCGGCGGCGTGCGCGCGGCGGAACTTGGCGGAACGCTTCATACGTTATTTACGCCGTTTGCCGCGTTCAGTTTTTTGACGTTCACACTGTTGTACACTCCATGTGTTGCGGCAGTTTCATCGGTAAGGCGCGAGTATGGAAGCTTCAGGGGGTTAGCTTTTGTCATACTGTATCAGACGGGATTCGCCTGGGTCGCCGCGTTTGTCATATATAGGATTTGCAGTTTGTTTGGGTGATGGAATGTGCGCGTAATTGTTTTCGATCCATTTTACCACGCCGTCATTGTCGTTATCGCCGCAGATATAATCGGCGGCGACCTTAACTTCCTCCTTTGCGTTGGCAACCGCAACCCGCGTATCGCAAGCCGCGAACATTGGCAAGTCATTGAGGTTGTCTCCAAACCCAATGACTCGCTCAAATCCGCAATTTTCTCTGAGAAATGCCACCGCGCTCTGCTTAGAGGCGTTGGCATTGGATATTTCCAGATACCACATGTCCGGAGTGTAGATATTGTGATAAAAGGCCCGGTTTACGCCGGGGAGCGCCGCGAAGGCGTTATATACGGGTGTAAGCCGCTCGTATGTGTCATGGAGGACAATGTACACAATGTTTGAGCGCGACATGGTCGTATAGCTGTCCGTATGCCTGTATGTATTGCGGTACCGGTCGATGCGCTCCTGAACGAAGTCCGGCAGCGGCTGGCTTTGCGCCGGAGAATCATGGTACGTCATGATTTCTCCGTCGTCAAACTCATACATAAACCCTGTGATTTCATATTCTCTCAGTGCAAGAATCACTGAGTCAACCGCATCCGGTAACAGCTTGTCTACGGTAAGATAGCGTTTCCTGCAAACGTCATATATAAGCACGCCGTTCATCAGAACCATAGGGGAACTCAGCGTCAGCCCGTCAAGTATGTTTCCGATCGACGCAAGGGTCCTGGCCGTGGCGATTGAGAAATTGAGGCCCTTTGCCATCAAGGCGTTCAACGAGTTTGTCGTATACTCGGACAGCACTGCCGCTTTATTAAGAAGTGTTCCGTCCAGGTCAGATATGTAAAGTGTTTTTTTCATACCGGCTCCGTTCTCGCTCCATTCATCCCTGTTAACCTCCACATTCGCTCCATGTACTTATGCTCCCTGGCCATCTCCACACTTGCTCACTGTACTCTTGCTCACTACGCCTCCGGACTTGGTTCCACTATTTCGTTACGGCTTACATCAAAATTCGATATGTTTCTTCGTTATCCTGCATCACTTTCTGTCAAAAAAAGGCGACTTGCCTGACACGGACAGCGGAATGCCCATTATCAACTTGTGTTCGCCCATCAGTCCCAGCGATGAGGCCGCTTTACCGATGGTGAACATGATGCGGTTGTCGATATGGGCGTTGGCAGCTATCGACACGGCGGAACCGAGAGCGATGCCCAAGTCTACGCCGGTGAATACGCAGGTTGCTCCGGCAGCGGCGCATGCGTCGCAGTTTGCGAAACCACATATACCGCAGATTTGATTCAAGCCGCGCGGTTCATATTTTACGCCAATCAAAACAATAGCGCCGCTGGCGTCCACATTATCAGCATCTCGGCTGAAAAATGGCGCATCGAGAGTTTCGCCCAATCGACGCATTTCGTCGGTAACTCTTTTCTTATCTTCCCCTGTGAGAATAGCGGCGTCTAAATGGTCTACGCCACAGGCCTTTGGAGCTGTTCGCGCCGCAGCGCAAACAGCGTACGCAAGGTTCAAGACTGACTGCTCTTCTGCTTTTTGTGAGTCAATAAACATAATTTCAAACCTCCATCCCATTTTTAATCTGGCATCTAATATCAGCGCTGTTGCCATTCTACCCTCCCATATCGAATTCGTCAAATATACGGTTGGAACACCGCCGCTTTGGTAACCTTTGGTAACTTACGGCACAAGAGCGCTAACAAAAAACAAGTTGTTTAGCTGTAAGTTGCCAATCGCCGCGCGAATAGCGCGGCGCCAGCGCTACGCGCTCGTGAGGCGAGGGGAACCGCGCTTCGCCGAGCCGAGTTGGGTTGCGGGCGAAGCCCGCTTTGGTAACTTAATCCCCAGGAACGCTAATGGAAAAAGTTGATTAAATCAACATATTATGCAATACTTAATAAAAGATGAATTTTCATGTAGGAAAGGAACACTTTATATGGCACAATCTACAATTGAGGACAGAATAAACTATATCATCGCCAAACAGAAAATAAGCAAGACTGAATTTGCGGAACGGGTTGGCATATCCAGAAACTATGTATATATCCTCACGGGCGTTGCAAAAAGAAAAATCAAGACTGTTTCCCATACACTCGCCAAGCTGATTGAAAAAGAATTTGGCTACCCCGCCGAATGGGTGCTGACGGGTGAAGTCCCGCGCGATAAGCTATCAAAAGAAATGTCACAGAAAATGTTAAGCCTTGACGAGGAAACTTTGCGCTTGGTAGCGGCTTACCTTGAAAGCTTGGAAAAGGGTTTGTAAAAGGGGGCGGGAATAAGTGAATGACGCGTTGTTGTTTGATTGACAATGCGTTGTACGGATTCAAAACTCAATTGACCGGTGATCTTGTGTGGGTGACGATACGGGAAAGGATTGCGTAGATGAAGGAAAACAAGTATGACGATGTGCTATTCTTTGAAAAGTATAGTCAAATGCAGCGCTCGGTCAAAGGGCTTTCGGGCGCCGGGGAGTGGTTGGCGCTAAAATCCATGCTCCCTGATTTCGAGGGAAAGCGTGTTCTTGACCTCGGATGCGGATTTGGCTGGCATTGTATTTACGCTGCGGAGCAAGGCGCCTCGGCAATCACGGGAATCGATATATCTGAAAAAATGCTTGATAAAGCGAGAGCGCTGACTGGTGCTTATTCCATAACGTATAGCCGTATGCCGATTGAGGATTACGAATATCCCGAAAACAGCTTTGATATTGTGCTAAGCTCCCTCGCGTTCCATTATGTAAAGTCATATGATGATATTTGTACTAAAGTGTGGCGCTGCCTGACTGCCGGCGGCGGTTTCGTCTTCTCTGTGGAGCATCCAATATTCACAGCGCAGGGCAAACAGGAATGGGTGTACGATGATGCGGGCCACCCTCTCCATTGGCCTGTGGACAATTATTTTTATGAAGGCGAACGTAAAGCTCGATTCTTGGACGAAGACGTTACTAAGTACCATCGGACTGTGACTACTTACATAAATGGCTTGTTGAATTGCGGTTTTGAAATAACCGGGCTGCGTGAACCAATGCCGTCGGATGAAATGCTTGATGTTTCCGGTATGAAGGATGAACTACGGCGGCCTATGATGTTGATTATTACGGCAAACAAAAAATAGCAAAAAATTGTAAAAAATAGCAAATGAGGCGCCTTTATAACAGCGGACTTCTGTTTCATATAAAAATGGCATAAGCAGATTTAGCAACGAGAAAGGAAATTCAGCAAAATGAAAAAACCAATCTCTTTACTTATAGCAGTGTTTATACTTCTCGGTGTATTTGCCGGATGCACTGTTGAGTCATCGGAAACAACAAGCGCCCCATCCCTCCGGACGCAGGCGCCTACTACGGAAATGCCGACGAAATCGCCAACAGAAAATCCTACGGATACGCCAACCGAATCCTCAACAGAAAATCCTACGGATACGCCAACCGAATCCTCAACAGAAATTCCTATGGAAACGCCAACGGAAACGCCAACAGAAAATCCTACGGATACGCCAACCGAATCCTCAACAGAAATTCCTATGGAAACGCCAACGGAATTTGCCATGGAAGACTTGATCGCCGGCAACGTAAAAAACGGTGACAGCCCTGAACAAATTGAAGCTGCGTTCGGAAGGCCTGATTCGGAGAACATCTATCAGGAGGGTGCGACGGGGTACGATGTGTTAGAGTATTTCTACCCTGACGGAAACGAATTTGTTTTTATAAAAGACCTTAATGCGGAAGATTTCACTATAAGATCGGTGAAAATCGTCACAAGTAATGTGGCGACCGCCAGAGGACTAAAAGTTGGAAGTACGCAAGACGATGTTATTGAATCATTCCGAAATGACAGAACAGACGCAAAAATCCTGTATGCAGCCGAAATAAGAGAAATCGGTAAAAACCAAAAGCTGATCATTCCGCCGCGAGGCGTCATTTCGGAAGAACATGACGGAGAAGGTAGAACGGTAATCGCTTATGATGTCCCGATTGATCCTTATAATCCGGATGAAATCGGCGAGTATATGTATCAAAAACACGGTAGCATTTGGTTTGTTATTCAAGATGGAGCTGTGGTCGAATACGGCTGGTTTGTGGGCGCGATGGCGGAATAATGGAAACGCCTGTCGAGGACAAGACGTATATGCAGTAATGGATTCCTGTGTCACGTCGAGTCGGCTCTTTGCGTAATAGAATTCCATTAACTGCTGACGTATGGCGTTATCGACCATTTGTTTTGCTCGTACGGAATCAATGTCCTTTGTGGCGATAGAGCCAAAATGCCATTGGTTAGCGTTATTATTTGCAGATAAAAGTTGAAAGTATTCAGCGCATATCTGATGCCCATAATTGTCATATTCTTCTTCCTCATATTTACGCCATTCCAGATATGGAAAACACCCTGCCCGGATTGCGGATAAGCAGATAGTGTATCTTATACTCCAACGGCGTCATATGGACGTCTTCGCCGTCCACTGTGACTACCTTGAACCCATTGTTCAGCATAAGGCCGCCAACCACCAGGCCCCTTAGCCAAATCCTCCATTCCACGCCACGCTTTTCACATCCTTTGAGACGCAGTATAATTCATAAATCTTACAAACAGGCGAATAGTTTTCTTGAGGTTTTCTTACAATCAAAGGATTAGTTCGCAAAATTTTTACACATTTAGTGCAATTGTAATGTGTAAAGATTGATGATACAATTTTCATATTCAATTACGGCGAAGATTAATACTATCTCCGAAAAGAACAGACTGATATGGAAGATAGAAGTTGGAAGATAGAAGATGGAAAATGAAATATGGAAGATAGAAGTCGGAAGTTGGAAGATGGAAGATAGAATATGGAAGATAGAAGATGGAAAATGAAATATGGAAGATAGAATATGGAGGACGGATACGAATGATAGATATGTCGAAGGTTTCCAAAAGAACAAAAATTGTGTGTACACTTGGGCCCGCTACAGACGACAACAATGTACTAAGAAATATGATTGGCGCAGGCATGGATATCGCGAGATTAAATTTTTCTCACGGTGTTTACGCCGAGCATGAGCGCCGCATGAACCAGATAAAAGCGGCGCGGGAAGAACTTGGCGTTCCGCTCCCTCTCATTTTGGATACTAAAGGACCTGAAATCCGCCTAAAAACATTTGCGGGCGGCTCGGCGAAAATCGAGACCGGGCAAACCTTTACCCTCACTACTGACGATGTGGAAGGAGACAACGCCCGTGTGTCTGTAACATATGCGGATCTGCCGGCTGACGTAACGATTGGCTCGCGGATAATGATTGACGACGGCAAGGCGGAGTTACGCGTCGAGAAAGTTGAGGGCGCGTCTATTCTCTGTAAAGTTGAAAACGGAGCGCTTCTGAAAGACCGTAAATCCATAAACCTTCCCGATGTTGAAATTTCCATGCCATACCTGTCCGATAAGGATGTGGAGGACATATTATTTGGAATCACGCAAGGAGTGGATTTCATAGCCGCTTCATTTACGCGCGAGGCGAAGGATGTGCTTGATATGCGCCAGGTCCTGGAGCGTAACGGCGGTAACGGCATAAAAATAATAGCCAAGATAGAGAATCGTCAGGGGGTAAACAACATTGACGAGATACTGCGCGTTGCGGATGGAATAATGGTCGCGCGCGGCGACATGGGGGTGGAAATACCCATGGAAGAGTTGCCATACATTCAAAAGGTCCTTATCGAGAAAGCGTACACATCCGGGCGAATGGTGATAACCGCAACGCAGATGCTCGAATCGATGATAGAGAATCCTCGTCCGACGCGGGCTGAAGCGACCGATATAGCGAACGCCGTATATGACGGTACGTCAGCGGTCATGCTGTCCGGCGAGACTGCAGTCGGCGCGTATCCGACGGAAGCGGTTGATACGATGTCGCGCATCATTTGTCAGACCGAATCGAGGATTAACTACACCCAACAGTTTGGAATCAGCACCAAGGCGAACAAAAACGTTACGGACGCAATATCCCATGCAACCTGCACCACTGCGCACGATCTTGACGCCGCCGCGATTATTTCCGTGACAAAATCGGGTAGCACCGCGCGCATGATATCGAAATTCCGACCGGCGTGCCCGATTGTCGGTTGTACGCCCAATGAGCAGACGTACCGCCAGTTAAGCCTATCATGGGGCGTTATTCCGGTCTCGTCGGAGGAAAAGTATTCCACTGACGAGTTGTTTGCCCATGCCATTGAGTGTGCGCTTGATGCGGGGGTTGTAAGAAATGGCGATCTTGTAGTTCTCACTGCCGGCGTTCCGGTGGGTGTGAGCGGGACGACTAATATCCTCAAAGTTGATATCGTAGGCGACATTCTTGTTACCGGCGTTGGGAACGGAGTTATGACTGAAACCGAATGCTCGGGCAATCTGTGCGTCTGCAATGACGAGGATGAGGCCTTGAGCAGTTTTAAGGATAACGATATTCTTGTCATACCATTTACCACAAATAAAACGCTCCATCTTTTGCGCAAGGCTAAAGGCATAATAACCGAAGAGGCTGGAACTACCTCTCATGCGGCTATTGTGGGGTTGACGCTGGAAATTCCGGTCATAACGGGCGCCGCCGCCGCAACGGATATATTGAAGAGTGGAACGACTGTGACAATCGACAGCGCCCATGGCCTCGTATACAGTGGGGTTACGCGGATTTAGATAATCATTACCGCCGCCCGATTCCCCCTCCCTTACTGCGGGAGAGGGGAATCCTACTCATCACTCCCCCGTGACTGTGCCAGACCGTGCCAGACCGTTGTGCCAGACGGCGTCAAACTGTGCCAAATCGTGGCGTCAAACCGTGCCAGACTGTGTCGGACGGCGCCAAACTGTGCCGACCATGCCCAAGACTGTGCCCGCCAGACCGTGGCGCCAGACCATGCCCCCAGACCGTCATGCCAGACCGTGGCGCCAGACCATGTCTCCAGACCGTCATGCCGGACCATGCCAAGTGTTGTTTGTAGGGTTTAGCGACTTTTGGAGAAAGGCATGGTCGGTCAAAAGCACGGTACATTACAGCGCCGGGGGAATAAAAGTGATATCGACGTTGCCGCTCGTCACGTTAATATCCAATATATTGTCCGCGCTATAATTTACGCTACCTGCGCTTGATCTTGAGCCGTTGACCTTTACTCGCCCGCTTAAAATCTCAATGTTGCGGTTATACTGCTGTTCCTGGCCCTGTATTTCCAACTTTACGTTTCCTGAAATCGTGTTTATCTGGGTACTCCCTGTCAACACCCCGCTCAAAACTGTATCGCCGCTGGTGAGTTCCGCTTTCAAGCCTTTTGTCTCCAGCCCGGAGGCGGTGAGAGACCCTGACAATAGTTTGATATTAAAGGAGCCTGCTTTTGAGTTTCTCAGCTCAATACTTCCGCTGGAAGTATTCATTGTCGCCTCGTCGGCATTAAAATTACTTATAACCGTATCTCCGGATAATTGTTTTAGATTAAAAGCCTTGCACTTTAATGCGTCAACATTTACGCGGCCGCTTGCGTATTTTATATCTACAGCGTCAAGAAACGCTCCTTCCGGCAGATAAATAGTGATATATTCCTTTCTCAAACCAATGTCAAACGACATAAAATTGAACCGCCAGTTGCGAAAGTTATCGCCTTGCTTAATAAAGAGCTTGCCGTTCTCTTGGGTATAACTGATATCCGAATCATCTCTGCTATAAATCTCAAGACCATAGTCTTCCGCTTGCGCCAAACGAACGTCTACTGCTAAAACATCTACATAAATCTCAGAAACAGCACCGATACTTTTCTCTTGTTTGAGAGAATACTCTTTTGAATTCATTTGCAAACCACTCCTATCAATATAAAATCCGTTCCGATTAGCGCCGGTTGCAAACCCGACGGCGCAGAAGCACACTCCCACAAGTGCGAGTATAGCCATAATTTTCCAAAAAGACCTCATTTTTCTCCCCTCCTTATTAAAAGTTTACCCAACAATTTTTGCACGCCGCGAAACACGACGCGTCCAAGCCTTACCGATGAGTATGTTATGATGGCCCCCAGAACAAATAGAAGCATCGACATCCCCAGATAGAATAACCCTGTTCCATAGCCATAGGTAAACGTCCACAAGCTTGTAACCATACTAAAAACTCCCGCAATCGTAATTGCTGCGCCCGAAATGATAAATGAGAAAAGCACTATCGCCAGGGATAATACCAATACGACAACGCAAATTGCAATAGGAAGCGCGATAGGTGAGGCGCACACGGCCAGAATTGTAATTATCAAAGGGCTGACTTTTTTATGGCGCTTGCTTTCTTCGGCCTGAACTCTCTCCGCATCGCGGTCTTTTACCGCGTCGCTCACCGCAAACTCGCCAATGATTTTTGACGCGACGATCGAAGGCGACCCAAGAGCATCGATGGTCTGTCTCTCATTCTTAGGGCCTGCGTCGTTAAAATACTCTTCGTAGTAGTTCACTGCGTTTTCGATCTCATCGGGGGGAAGCCGTCTGAGCCTGATTCTGAGTTCATTCATAAATTCACTTTTATTCACCCTGAGTTTCTCCTTTCTGACCATCAGGAACCAACAACCTATCCTGTGAGCCACTGATTTTTAATTGACCGTCCTGTTTGCCGGGGCCTGATGCACTGTCCTGTGCGGCGCCAGTTGCTGACGAACTGTCCTGTGCGGCGCCGGCGCCTGAGGCGCCGTCCTGCAAACTGCCGGGGCCTGAGGCGCCGTCCTGCGAACTGCCGGCGCCTGCCCCCGGCGGACTGCGCTGTAGGCCGGCTGCCCCCGACGGACTGTCATGTAAGCCGTCGGCGCCTGAGGCGCCGTCCTGCGAACTGCCGGCGCCT
>JGI24702J35022_10000539_pt1 | contig 22829 bp, 19 predicted proteins | sample TergutTh196P4_FD_35022 | JGI IMG/M metagenome (IMG submission 35022)
CATGAATATGGCAATGATTGACGGCGATTTTGCCAAAACCTACGGGTTACAGGTCGTTACCGGTGTGTTGATGAAAACTTCGGGAGAACTATATTGGGAAAAAAGAACAGATTACGGCGTGATGATCAACGAATCGGCAGCCCGTCTGATGGGCATGGATAACCCCGTAGGGAAAACCATTAATGATCAGAAAATTGTGGCGGTAGTACGCGACTTTCATTTCCGACCGCTGAAAGAACCTGTTGTACCGCTCATTATGGCTTACAGTATGGAAGCGGTAACTAATATCAGTTTCAAAATAGCGCCCGACAACCTGCAGGCAACGATAGCTTTCATTAAGGATGTGTATGAACGAATGCGTCCGGGAACGGCTTTTGAATATCGTTTCTTTGACGATCAAGTTACCTCGCTATACCGGACAGAGCATGAATTGGGATGGCTTTTCCTGTTTTTCACGCTGCTTTCGTTGATCATCTCATGTCTTGGTATATTGGGATTGACCGCGATCAGTACCGAACAAAGAACAAAAGAGATAGGATTGCGTAAGATTGCCGGCGCCTCGGTGTTGAGTATCATGCTGTTGCTCAACAGAAATCATATACGCCGGATAGTCGTTGCTTTTATCATTGCCGTCCCTCCTGCCGCCTTGTTAATGCATCGCTGGCTACAGGGTTTCGCCTTTCATACCCCGCTCAGTTGGTGGATTTTCCTCCTTTCCGGAATAATCGCACTGTTAGTTGCTATCGCTACTATTTGCGGACTGTGCTATAAAGCAGCCCGTCAAAATCCCGTCAACCTTTTGCGCTCCGAATAAAATTTCATTCTACTATTCTAAATTCCCTTAACTCGCTTACAGGTATTCTCGGAGATTCCTTTACGCATCCGATAATGAGATCAAAGTCGTCATTTGAAATTCTTCCTGTAAAACAATCCGGCGTTAATCTTAATATTGATACCTGATGTAACTTGTAACAGTTTACAAAACAATTGTATCCGGAAAGTTTTATCGGATATTGAAACTCTATCGGAACTAAATGATGATCACGGGTATTGGTTGTAACGGCGCCATAGTAATTATTCCCGTCATAACCGATAATAATGATATATTTGTATCGGTACGAATCATTTCCCTTAGGTGTTATACCATCATTTTGATTCATTTTTATCCGATAAACATCCCCTATAGTTATCATCTTAATGCAGCTTCCAATTCTAATTCTTCTTGAATATATCTAAGTGTCTGTTCATCAGCGCCTGCAGCTTTTGCAATATCTATGATTTCAATTTTTGCACCTCTTTTACCAGTCGGATTATTCCATGCCTTATGCCATGCCGAATCATGTGATTTTCGTGTAAGCTCTTTGAATGACAGTCCGTTATTCTCAAAAATGGCCTCGTTTAAACATTCTATATCAACCTTTGATAATTCATCCATATCAGGATGAATTAATGGACTGAGAACATACCCTGTTTCTTTGTCTGCTTTCACTGATTGCGTAATATCGTTATCTTTACCTTTTAAATAATTACTCAGAGAAGAAGGAACCGGGCCAAACTCCATAGCATAAAAGTCGGTAATCATCGCATCCCCATACCTTACTAAATGCTTTTGGCTTGCAAAGTACAATATTTTAAATAGTTCATGTTTACCAAGGCATTTATCATCGACCTTATTTAAAATATACAATATGATGGACTTTAATCTTTTAATTGTCATTTTCATTTCGAATAAAAAAACGCCGCAAAGTTACGATTATTATTCGATTTTTCGTATAAAAATCGTAACTTTGTGCGTTAAATAAGCAACAAATCAATAGACAGTCTTTATTTCACAAAATCAGCGTTGAGCAGATAGTCCGCGCTTTTCTTTACATCCTCTTCGGGGGTGCCGTCATACTCCTCCACTTCCACAAACCAATCCTTGATGTTATTTTCATACGCCTGATTAAAAACGGCTCTGAAATCTACTGTATTATGCACACCAATGGCTTTCTTGTCCTTGACATGAAGTACTTTGATACGGTTCGGATATTTTTTCAAATAAGCCACCGGATCAAATCCGCCCATCTTTATCCAATAGATATCTAATTGGAAAAATACATGATTGGGACTTGTATTTTCGAGCATAAGGTCATAAACCGGAACGCCATCAATCTTATTCTCAAATTCAAACGCATGGTTATGATAACCGAATTGCATGCTTGCTCCGGCTGTAACAAGGGCAAGATCATTATAATAATTACAATACCGTTTGATATTATCAATCGTGGCTTCATCACCGCTTAGTGGGGACGACGGCACTACCATATACTTCATACCAGCCTCACTATGAGCATCTACAGCCTTTCTCCACCAGGTCATATCTGCGACCCTGTCATTAGTTAATTCAGGACTCAAATGCGAACTCGTCAGTTTCATACCCAAGTCCTCAACCATTTTCTTCATTTCGGCAGGTTCTTTTCCATAGAATCTTCCATTAACATAATTGGCAGTCTCAAGGTTGGTATAACCCATTTTAGCGACTACCTGAAGCGTTTTCTCAATCCCATCATCACCTACCATTTCGCGAAGCGAATACAATTGAAGTCCAAGGTATTTAGATGCTTTGACAGTTTTTGCGCCACCGCCGCACGATGACATCAGGTTAGGAACTGCAACCCCTCCGGCAATCAACATGGATGCCTGCTTAATAAAATCACGTCTGCTTTGCATAGTAAAATATTTTTAATTGTTAGTAAATCTCATAAAATCAAACACTACAATACGAAAGGTCTGCTTCCAATGCGGTTCCCTCCGACAAAAATATCGGTCCGATAGGTTCCCGGCGAGAGGTATTCCTCAACAGGCCAATACATGGTGACAGGCTGCTCTTCCCCGTCATATTCTATATGTTTTGTCATAGACCACTCAATATCTTTGTTTTCATACCGGAAAAAACCATAATTCGACTTGATAAGGATACTATCGTCGGGCTTCATCAAACGCACATAGATCATTTGTTCGCCTTTGGGAGCCGTTATATTTTTTGAGATAATAAAGGTAAGCATGAGTTGCGTCGCCTTATCTATTTTGGCATCTCTCCCTCTTGCATTGATTGGTTTGAGTTGAATATTCACCGCAGTAAGCTGTGACGCCCTTTGTACCTTCTCGTCAAGCTGGTCTACCTGTCTTGATAATTGTGCAGCCTGGGAAGAGGCTTGCTGGTACCTTTTCGTTATCTGCGTATTTTGCTGTTTCAGATCCTCATTCTCCTTGTTCAACGAATCAATCTGAACAATATAACTTGCCGCTATCTTGCGAATCGTCTCTACCTCTTTCCTCAATTCGTTGATACGGCGCGCATTGGTCGATTTAGTCGTACGCAATTCTTCCTGAAGACGCTGCACTTTCTCCTGTTCGGTAATAAGTAAAGCAAAAATAGAATCGTTGTTTACACTGTATTTCATGCCTTCGTATTGAAGCGATATTTCTTCAGCTTCGTCTGACCACATTTCTTTTTCAAGTGTAAACATCTCCGTCATCTCCTGCATCTGCCTTTGCTGGAACCAAATGTAATAAACAGCAACGCTAACAAGCAACGCCAGGATAATTATACCCATTATCCACCACGTTCTACGATTTACTTCTTTCTCTTCTTCATCCATACAATGCACGTTAAAACTGTCGCAAAGATAGTACAAATTGATAGCAAAACAAAAAAATCGAGTTTTTTTGTTTTGCTATCAATTATATGTCTTACCTTTGTGCCTTCATCAAATTGTATTTTATATGAACGAAAAAATTATTGTCCTTGATTTCGGTTCCCCTACCACTCAGCTTATTGGTCGCAAAATCAGAGAGTTAAATACTTTTTGCGAGATTGTTCCGTATAACAGATTCCCCGAAAACGATCCTTCAATCAAAGGCGTCGTACTTTCAGGCAGTCCCTATTCGGTACAAGACAAAAAATCCTTTCACACCGACCTTTCGGGAATACGGAAAAAATATCCCGTATTAGGTATCTGCTATGGCGCTCAATACTTGGCGCTTATGTCCGGCGGTACAATCGAATCCGCCGAAGACCACGATTATTGTAGCGCTCATTTATCAGGATTGGATCATACAGACCCCTTAATGAAGGGTATAAATACCGATACGCAAGTGTGGATGTCACACGGTGAAATTATCAGGGATGTACCCGGCTCAAAAGTGATAGCTTACTTTGACAGCGGCGAAACAGCTGCTGTCAGGATAATCGGGGAACCGACATGGGGCGTACAGTTTCATCCTGAAGCGCTCCGGACACAGGAAGGTATTAAACTGTTAGATAACTTCCTGACAATCTGCGGTTGTGCGAAAAATTGGACCCCGGCGACATTTGTAGAAACTAAAATAGAAGAACTGAAAAACATGTTAGGCAATGACAAGGTCATCCTGGCAACATCCGGAGGCGTGGATTCGACTATTTCAGCGCTGTTGCTCCATAAAGCCATCGGAAATAATCTTACATGCCTTTTTGTAGACCATGGACTGTTACGTAAAAATGAATTCCTGTCAGTTTTGTTGGCCTATCAAAACATGGGACTATACGTCATGGGTATTGACGCCCGCGAACAATTCTATACCGCATTGGAAGGCGTGACAGACCCCGAAGAAAAACGTAAAATTATCGGTAAGAACTTTATCGACGTTTTCGAAAAAGAAGCAAGTCAACTCCATGATATTAAATGGCTCGGACAGGGAACAATCTATCCGGACGTTATCGAATCGCTTTCCATCACGGGAACGGTTATCAAAAGTCATCACAACGTCGGAGGACTGCCTGAAAAAATGAACTTGCGATTAGTTGAACCGCTACGCCTTCTCTTCAAAGATGAAGTCCGTCGCGTAGGGTCCGAACTAGGCCTGTCACAAAAAATGCTTGCCCGTCATCCCTTTCCGGGACCAGGACTTGGGGTTCGCATTCTGGGCGAAATTACACGGGAAAAAGTACATATCCTTCAGGATGCTGACGACATATTCATCTCATTATTACGTAAATGGGATTTATATGACACGGTTTGGCAAGCCGGCGCTATCCTCTTGCCCATTAACTCGGTTGGCGTATCAAACGATAAACGCACCTACGAAAATACAATTGCCTTACGCGCAGTTACTTCAACCGATGCCATGACAGCCGACTGGGTGCATTTACCCTATGACTTCTTAGCCAAAGTATCAAACGAGATCATTAATAAAGTAGACGGCGTCAACCGCGTGGTGTACGACATCAGTTCAAAACCCCCAGCTACCATCGAGTGGGAGTGAGGAACGTTCGTAATTCCTAATTCCTAATTCCTAATTCGTAATTTATACTAACCCCATCAGAAGGTCAATAACATACATTTCTAATTTTTCAAAATTCTGCGCTGCAACGCATTTGCGTTGAAAATCATAATCGAATCTTTTTACCTTCTCAAGCAGTTTCAGGAAGATAGCCTTACTGTTGATAAGATGGCGGTAACAGTCGCTGACAGGCTGTGTACGCATTGCTTTGACGTCGAGACCGACACACTCGAAGTTGCCAAGATCGCCAAAATCATTCTCGTATAAGATTTTGACCTGATTGAACGCAACTCTGAGGTTTTCGGCGCCAAATGTCTTATCCTGGTCATAACGTATGCCGTTTTGGTCGTTTAGATGGACGCCCCAAAGTTTGTTCCATGCAAGCGCAAAAGCCATATCATTTGCCGGATCAAGCCCGGCCATGATCGAATGGGCGCTTTCAATACATAGCCCTACACGTGACGGATCGATGGTTTGCGCGGCAAGTGCAAGCCCATGTCCCGCTGTTCCGGCATAACTTCTATCAATTGGTTCATTGGGTTTGGGTTCAATCAACACTAATATACCGGGGTCGTACTCAAGCATCGCATTGATCGCGTCACGCATTTTTTTGATTTTTTCTACGGGATTCTTTCCTTCGGCGCAAAGCGATCCTTCACGCGCATACCACAACTGGATTTTGTTCGTTCCCAGCGCCCGTGCTATATCTATTGATCTAAGCGAACGCCAGATGGCAAAGTCAAAATCTTCGTCAAGGCTTGCTGTATAAGCGCCATCATTTGTGCGTTTATCAAACCATAGCCTGGGTGCTACGAACTCTGCGAACAACCCTGTTTTATCAAGTAAAGCTTTGACATCCTTAGCATAATCTGCTATGGCTTTTTCGCTCATGTTGTTCATGTCCGGTACTGCGTCGTCATCGTGGAATTGTACGCCGTCAAGACCGATTTCCTTAAATTTTACTATCTTTTCTTCAAAAGATATGGCCGGTCGTATGCCTGGCCCGAATGTTTCATGCCCTTCGTGAATGTTCCAAGGGCCTGCTGTAAATCTGAATGTTGCCATTTTGTAAAAAATTTAAAATTAATTATAAGACTACAAAAGTAAAAAAAATTTTACAATAGTTCAAAAAAAACTCACTGAACGAAATAAATATTTTTTTTATAGGGGGGAAATTTGCAACATAAAACACAAGGTAACCGTATCAAAATCGGTAAAAAAAAAATTTCTTATTTCAAAATTCTTTATTCTTAATTTTTTGTTGTACCTTTGCACCCGCAATTTTTAAAAATACGAGAAAATTTATGAACAATTACGAAACCGTTTTCATTTTAACTCCCGTTTTATCTGATGCTCAGATGAAGGAAGCGGTAGAAAAGATCAAGAATGTATTGACATCTCACAAAGCTGAGATCGTCAATGAAGAGAACTGGGGCTTACGAAAGTTAGCCTACCCTATCAATAAGAAATCGACAGGCTTCTATCAGCTTATCGAATTTACAGCCAATCCGACTATTGTCGATGTACTTGAAACGCAATTCCGGCGCGACGAACGTATCATACGCTTCCTTACATTCCGGCAGGATAAATTTGCAGCCGAATATGCGATAAAAAGGAGAAACTTGAAATCATCCGGCACAAAAGATGAAAGTAAGTCATTGAAGATTATAGACTACAAATTGGCGGAAGAATTAGAATTTAAGGAGGACTAAACATGGCAGCAACAAACACAGGTCAGAACAGCTCTGAAATCAGATATCTTACACCCATGTCAGTAGATATCAAGAAGAAGAAGTATTGCCGCTTCAAGAAAAACGGCATCAAATTCATCGACTATAAAGACCCTGAATTTCTCAAAAAATTCCTGAACGAACAGGGTAAAATTCTTCCCCGCCGTATAACAGGAACATCCTTGAAATTCCAACGCCGTGTGGCGCAGGCAGTGAAAAGAGCACGGCATCTTGCCTTATTACCCTACGTGACCGATTTAATGAAATAAATAAAAAAAGGAGACAGAATATGGAAATTATTTTGAAAGAAGATGTAGCAAACCTTGGCTACAAAGACGAAATCGTAACCGTAAAAGACGGCTACGGACGTAACTTTCTAATCCCGAAAGGTAAGGCAATTATCGCATCGGAATCTGCAAAGAAAGTTTTAGCGGAAAATAAAAAACAACGTGCACATAAAATTGCTAAAATCAAACAGGACGCACAGGATTTAGCCGCTAAAATAGAAGGCACAACTCTCGTTATCGGCGCAAAAACAAGTTCAACCGGTACTATCTTCGGCTCGGTCACCAATATCCAAATAGCTAACGAGTTAAGTAATAAAGGATTCGAGATCGACCGCAAACTTATCATGCTGAAAGAACCTGTTAAAGAAGTCGGGGAGTATGTAGCACAGATTCGCTTAACTAAAGAAGTCACTATTGACATCCCTTTCGAAGTTATTTCGGAAAACTAAATTGATAAGTCACACATGGATAACCTTTAAAAAAACAAGTTTTTTTGTTTTATCAAGATTTTAGCTATCTTTGTAGCGCTATATGATAGAATGAAGAAATTGACATTTATAGCAAATATATTGCTGTTGAGCTTGTTAGATATTCAGGCTCAACAGATGTTTACGGTCGTAATCGACCCTGGACACGGAGGTAAAGACCCAGGAAGCATCGGAGCGATCGTCTATGAAAAAAACATCAATTTATCTGTCGCCCAATTGTTAGGGAACCTGATTGAAGGGAACCATGAAGAGGTGAATGTGATTTATACCCGCAAGACCGACATCTTCCTCCCGTTAGACGAGCGCGCTAATATCGCCAATAGAAACAAAGCCGACTTGTTTATTTCGATTCATGTCAATTCCGTGAAAAGAAACGCCCCCTCCGGCGCCGAAACATTTACGCTCGGATTAGCCAGCTCGGAAGAAAATCTGGAAGTCGCCATGCGCGAAAACGGCGTCATCCTGATGGAAGACGATTATCTTCGAAAATATGAAGGTTTTGATCCCAACTCTTCCGAATCGTATATCATCTTTGAACTGATGCAAAGCAGGCATTTAGAGCAAAGCGTATCGTTGGCCTCGGAAATACAAAAATCATTCGTCCGGTCTAATCGCGGAAACAGGGGCGTGAAACAAGCCGGTTTCCTCGTCTTACGCAAGACAAGTATGCCCAGCGTACTGATAGAATTAGGGTTTTTATCCAACCGTATCGAAGAACGGTACCTTGCATCAAAAGAAGGACAAAAAGAGATGGCGCAATCAATTTACAGGGCCTTTGCCAACTATAAATATGATTTCGACCGCAAATCAGGGAGTATGAACGGGCGAACTATTGAAATCGTCTCGCAGCAAATCAATACGCCTGTAACGAATAATATCAACAAACCCAAAACAACCGCGAAGCCGCCTCGTGTGGATGAGATCATTTACAAAGTACAGATTCTTACAGCCGATAAGGAATTGTCTTTAAAAGACAAACGTTTGAAAGGATATGACGAGATCTCGTTCTATGTGGAAAAAGGCGTCTATAAGTATACCTACGGTGCAACAACCGATTATTCCAAAATACTGGGCATGTACCGGGAAGCGGCGAAAGACTTCAAGGGAGCATTCATCATAAAAGTGAAAGACGGCAAAAGAATCTATCAATAAAATATCATCATCATGAGAAAAAAATTTTCAAAAGAAGTAATTATCGGTATCGTTACGATCCTAAGCTTGGTTTTGCTATATATAGGTATCAATTATCTGAAAGGAATCAACCTGTTCAAACCGGCAAACTACTACTATGTATCCTGTAACTATGTGAAAGACATTAATGTATCCTCTCCGGTATTCGTTGAGGGGTTTAAAGTGGGATTAGTGCGTACCATCGAATATGATTATTCGACTGTCAATAAGATCATATTGGAAATCCGGCTTGACAGAGGCATGAAGATCAACAAAGGCAGTTATATTATGATTGAATCTACCTTGCTGAGCGGAGCCGAACTTAACATCCGGCTGAACAAATATGTGACCGAATATTATAAACCCGGCGATATGCTGGAAGGACGGTTCAAAGAAGGAATGTTCACGTCGGTAGAAGACCGTATACTGCCCCAGCTTGCCGACCTGTTACCCAAGTTAGATTCAATCCTGACTGGAATTCAACAGTTGGTAAATAATCCCGCCCTGTCTCAATCATTTAGTAACTTTGAAAGGACAACCGCACAATTAGAGGCATCCTCACGCGAACTCAATACTTTCCTGAAGAATGATATCCCGGAAATCTCATCCGGACTGAAGACGACTACCGCAAACCTGTCGTCTTTCAGTGATAAACTGAACCGACTCACTTTCGAACCTGCTATCGACAGCCTGAATACGACGCTTGGAAACATCAACGCATTGGCGCTAAGGCTCAACGCCAAAGACAACTCGCTTGGCCTCCTTCTCAATGATTCATTGCTCTACAAAAACTTGAATTTTACCCTCGAAAACGCATCCGGCCTGCTCCTTGATGTAAAGCAGAACCCTAAAAAATATGTTCGCTTTTCATTGTTTTGAAAGTTTTAGTGTCATAAAATGCAACAATATCGCAATAACTGTTACAAATTTAGATGAAATCTAAATATCAGAAGAAATTCTTTTTTTTAAAAATACTTAAACATTTGATTATAGTGCATTTTAACGAAAAACCCTAAGATTAACTTTATTTTGCATATCCCGCCGATGTCTGATTTATGAAAGATTTCAAGCAAGGCTATAATTTATAAAGGGCTTATTTTCAAAATATCGAACATAACCAATTGAATATTTAAAACATGAAATTTTCCTATAAAAAACCCATTTTTTTTATTCAAAATATTTTTTGAACCTTTGCGGCATGAAAAAATTCGGAAGGACATAATTTGATTTTACAACGTAGATGTGTATGCAAAAAGATTTTAATTCATTGTGGGAAGATTGTCTGAAAGTCATAAAAGATATAATACCTGAAGCTGCTTTTGAAGCATGGTTCAGGCCGATAATACCTATATCGTATGAAGACAGAGAGTTTACGATCCAAGTGCCCAGTCAGTTCTTTTATGAATACTTGGAAGAAAAATATGTGAGTGTTTTGAAGATGACGCTCAACCGCGTCATAGGTGAAGGTACGACGCTCAAATACCGTGTGATGGTTAGCGGCGGACAAGCGAAAAAAACAAACGGTAACAGTGTCGTTTATCCGGGAGAAGAATCGAAAGTTGTCCTTTCACACTCCCCTAATAAAGTAGATGTAACAAAGGCGCCCGGACCATTCAAAGTGGCCTCGCAGGACTTGGATTCGCAGCTTATTCCAAGGTATAACTTCGATAATTTCCATGAAGGCGACAGCAACCGGCTGGTTCGCGTCGTTTCGAAAAAGATTGTTGCAGAACCGGGTAAAACAGCCTTTAACCCTATGTTTATTTATGGCCCTTCAGGGGTAGGCAAAACGCATATCTGCCATGCAATAGGGCTGAAAATTCGTGAACTGTTCCCCGAAAAACGCGTATTGTATGTCTCATCCAACATATTCCGCCTGCAATATACGGACGCAGTACGCAAAAATGTGACGAATGACTTCCTAAGTTTCTATCAAAGTATCGATACGCTGATAATCGACGATGTGCACGAACTGATAGGATTGTCCAAGACGCAGGAAATATTTTTTCAGATATTCAAAAACCTTTATTCCTTAGGGAAACAAATCGTGTTGACGTGCGACCGCGCACCTGTCGACCTGCAAGGCATGGAAGAAAGGCTGATCTCCCGTCTGAAAATGGGCATGATGGCTCCAATCGACCGCCCCGATTTAGAGTTACGTAAAATAATATTACGCAACAAAATCAGCAACGAAGGATTGGAGATACCAACGGATGTGTTTGAGTTTATCGTCGAAAATGTGACGGAAAATGTGCGCGACCTCGAAGGTATCTTAGTATCTCTGATAGCTAATTCCGTCATCACCGACAAAGAAATTGACTTGGCGCTAACCAAACAAGTCATCGGTCAAACCATCCCATTAGGAAAAAGACAGCTGACAATCAAAAAGATACTTGAAACAGTCTGTAACTATTTCAACCTTAACGAATCACTGGTGCACACGAAGTCACGCAAACAGGAAATCGTCCAGACACGACAGATCGCCATGTTCCTGTCGAAAAAATATACCGATTCATCGCTCGCCCACATCGGCAAAGTAATCGGTAACAAAGACCACGCCACCGTCTTGCACGCCTGCAAGACAGTGAGAGACCAGATAGATATCAACAAAACCTTCCGTTCTACAATGGAAGCCATCGAACTCAGCCTGAAGTAATAGCCTTTGCTTCGTTCCAGATAGCATCCATCTCGGCGAGGGTCATATCCTTTAAGGACAGCCCTTTTTGGAGCGCCTGCGCTTCTAAGTAGTTGAAGCGACGGATGAACTTTTGATTGGTTCGCTCCAGGGCATTGTCGGGGTTTATGTGATAGAGGCGGGCAGCGTTGATCATGCTGAAAAGGAAATCGCCAAACTCGGCTTCTTTTTTATCTTCATCCATCCGGGCTACTTCGTACTTTAACTCCAACAATTCTTCTTCGACTTTATCCCATACCTGTTCGCGTTTCTCCCAATCGAACCCTACATTGCGTGCTTTTTCCTGGATGCGTTGCGCCTTGATGATGGAGGGCAAGGCAGCAGGGACGCCCTCAAGCGCAGTTTTGTTTCCACCTTTTTCTCTCAGTTTCAGTTGTTCCCAGTTTTGCTCTACCTTTTTGGGGGTATCTGCGCAGGTATCGCCAAATACGTGCGGGTGACGGTAGATTAATTTTTCGCAGAGTGCATCGCAGACCACTTTTATGTCGAATGCGCCTTTTTCGGACGCTATCCTGGCGTAAAAAACGATGTGGAGCAACAAGTCGCCCAATTCTTTTTTGATGTCGGCTTGATCGTCGCGTATCAAGGCGTCGCACAGTTCGTAGGTCTCTTCGATCGTGTTGGCACGAAGACTTTCGTTTGTCTGTTTTCTGTCCCACGGGCATTTTTCGCGAAGCTCGTCCATGATATCGAGCAGACGCCCAAAAGCAGTTAATATTTCCTCCTTGTTTTTATTCATAAAACTGAAAACTGAAAACTGAAAACTGAAAACTAATCAATAGTTTGCCTTGCCGTTTTCTAAGAAACGGATGTATCTAAGGATGCTCTCATCGTAGGCATACGACGGAGATAACAGATTGCCTGCATTGTCCAAGATCACGTAAAAGGGCTGGGCGTTAGCGCCAAACTTGCTGCGTTGCAGATAACTCCATTTCTCTCCGATAGTTTTGAGCGTGCGCGTTCGTCCGTTTTCTTCTATCTCGATGCTTTGAGGCAATTTCGTTTTATCGTCGACAAACAGGGTTATCAGGACAAAGTCATTGTCAATTAACTGCTTCACGCGTACATTTGACCAGACGGCGTTTTCCATCTTCCGGCAATTGACACATCCGAAACCGGAAAAGTCGACCAACACGGGCTTCCCTACCCGATAAGCATGCTCCATACCAGCCTCATAATCGACATACTGCGCATGTACTTCGGCATCGTACAAATTAAAATCCTGCGTATACAACGGCGGAGCAAAGGCGCTGATCGCTTTCAGCGGGGCGCCCCACAGACCGGGGACCATGTAGATTGCAAATGCAAATGATATGATAGACATAAATAAGCGGGGAACAGAAACATATTTTGATTCGGAATCGTGCCGGAAACGGATTTTTCCTATCAGATACATGCCCAGCAAGGCAAATATAACTATCCAAAGTGTCAGGAAGACTTCGCGGTCGAGTATACCCCAGCCATAAGCCAGATCGGCTACCGACAAGAATTTGAGCGCAAGCGCCAACTCCAAAAAACCAAGTACAACCTTCACAACATTCAGCCAGCCGCCGGATTTCGGCATGTTTTGCAGCATATTAGGGAATATGGCGAAGATAGCAAACGGGATCGCCAGGGCAAGGGCGAAACCGAACATACCGATCGCCGGGCCAATAGCATTGCCCTGAGTAGCTGCTTCGACAAGCAATGTCCCGATGATAGGGCCTGTACACGAAAACGAGACTAACACAAGCGTAAAAGCCATAAAAAAGATACTAAGCAATCCTTGGGTCGTATCGGCTTTACTATCCATTTTGGTAGTCCATGAAGCCGGCAAGACAAGTTCGAAGGCGCCGAAAAAGGAAACAGCAAAAAAGACAAGCAAAAGGAAAAACAAAATATTGAATATGGCATTGGTCGACAGATTATTCAGCGCGCTCGCTCCGAATATAGCCGTTATAATCAATCCCATGCATAGATAAATAGCGATTATGGAAAAACCGTAAAGCAGGGCGTCACCAATGGCTTTTTTGCGACTTTTGGCTCGTTTGAGGAAAAAACTAACCGTCAACGGGATCATCGGCCATACACAAGGCGTCAGCAAGGCTAACAATCCGCCGAGAAATCCGGCAATAAATATATATATGTACGCGCGATCAGTTGCCGAAGCGTTCGCGTCGCCCATCGCTTTCAGTTGGTCGATGACGGGCGTCCACCATGAACTCTTATCTAATGAAGAGGCAGTTGGTTCGATATAAGCATCGGAAGCGCTGAGGCGCCCGGTTTCGGCGGCAGACAAAACTTGGGCTGGGAAATCTTGCACATCCGGATCGGCCTTATTTTCTGCTTTATTCGGATCATCAACGCTAATACTATCCACATCATTGCTTTCGACACCCGGAATATGCTGAATATCCTTGCTATTGAAAGAAAAAGGGAGCCGTTCGGGTGGAAGACATGTAGAGTCGTTACACGCCATATATTCCAATTCGCCCGATAACCTGAACTTTTTAAAATCAACTACTTTAAATTTTTGAATAAAGGAAACCGTATTCGAATACCAACGAAGATTCATGTTAAACGTTTTGTCAAATTCCTCAAACGGCTTAACGGAGGCAGTCGGTTTACCAAGCAGTTCTGCTCCCTGTAATACGTCAAATGTAATAGACGTAGATATAGGGCCGCCAGCAGGCAAATTCATATCGTACACATGCCATCCTGCATCAATTTTTGCAGTAAAAATAATCTCTTTCTCAGTTGAAGGCAGGTCATTCAACTCGAATGACCATTTAACATGTTCAAGAATTTGGCCATTCAAACTCACTCCCAAGAAAAGGAGTAATAAAAAAATCTCATTTCGTCTCATCATTTTCTCAGTAATAAAAATAATAACAATATGTCGTTTTCACGAAGTGGAAATAATGACGGGGCTTCAGAAATTAATATTAAATCCGCACATTGCAGTAAAAGGTTGCAATGGATAACCGTAATATAGCGACTGCTTTTGAAACAACAAGTTATTGAATTGTGCATAAATGCTAAATGTATCATTAAATTTCCAGGACGTACGGAAACGAAGGTCGTTGATTGTTTTCATCTTCACATCCCCCACTTTTCCGGAAGCAGAAATCTCATACGGGCTATTGTAACCATCGCTCCAATCCGGGAAGTGAGCGTAAATACCGGATAACATACTGTAATCGAGGGTGAATGTCAACGGTTTGACCGGACGTACATTGATACCGGCATTGAATGTGAAAGCAGGTTTCCCATATGCCTTTAACTCACTGTTTTCATCCACTAAGGGGATGGCATTCGTATTTTTCATTGATCCGGCATATTTCAGCATATAATAATCGTATACGCCTTTCAAATAAAAATCAACGATATGCTGATAATCATATTTCAATGTAACGCCTGCTTGAAAACGTTGTGATGTCGGTTGGTAAATCATACTGACATTATTAAAGCCATCATGGATCCATCCGTAGGAAGAGGGATTAAAAAAGACGTCCGATTCCGTATATTTATAACCGGCAAAAATATCAAACCAAAAACCGGCCGTAGCAGTACTACGTAACCCAAGCATCAAATCAGCCCATGTTTTGGAGGCATCAGACGTAAATGCCGGATTAATATAACGGTTTGTACGCGACATTTCCGCCATCGAATTTGATTCGATACCTCCTCCGAATTTCGCATAAAACAGGCTCCAGACAGCAAACGGAATATCCAAAGTGATATTAGGTGAAGCATAAAAATTTATCGTATCGTTCTGCGAAACGAGCATCAAATTTACTCCCAAAAGCAGCTTCCAGGTATCACTGTCAAAACGGTAATAAGGATTGAACGTCGCATTGACATGTGTATTGAAAGCGACGTTGTCAATGCTAACGACATCGACGGGGGAAGGCGCCGTATAACTTAAAATATTTGCTTTCACATCTGCTCCGAAAGATTTCCCGTCAGTAATCGGCGAACTTAAACCAAAATCGATGCCTGTATGATTTTCAGTCATTCCGTCGTGTGCTTTACTCAACGAATATTTCTGATCAAAGCGGGTATATTCCGCTCCGAAGTGATAGCCTAATGAATAGGGGAAGTGGGAAGCGACACTGCCATAGACCTGGATAAGTTGATTCCCCTGATTGGTCGTTGGATCATCAATGAAAGGATTTACAGCCGACGATAAAGGATCATTCTCCATTATCATGTTAGTCGGCATCCCATAATAATTGAACGCCGAATAACCGAATTTTCCGCCTAATGAGAGCGTTGCCCTATCATAGAGATGTTTGAAATCTAATCCGCCAAGGTTATCGTTGAATTTCGCTTTCTGTTTATCGAACCCTTCTTCTTCAAATTCAACATTACCGTTTGTTGAGCGGTGTGAAAAATAGACGCCTAACAGGTTGCAGTCGGTATCAAGCAGATGGTAACCGAAGTCGCCCATCAGATTCGTTGACATCCCCCCTCCGAAATGCAGATAACCATTCCGTTTTGAATGATAAACTTCGGTCATCATCCTCCCGGACGGAAGGAGGGTCATTTCCTTCTCCGGTACCACGGGTATCGCATAATCGGAATAAGTGATCGGGCGTTTGGAGACACTCATCTCGCGAATGGCCGGCAGAGTAGTTACTTTTGTCGCATCTTGTACGATCGGATCGTATTCCCGTTCGAGTGTCATCTCACGGTTCAATGTCTGTTGTCTTTCTCTTTCTTCATTCTTTCTATCCGATTCCTGTGCAAACCCCTGCAATGAAACTCCCGTCAGTAGCGCCGACGTCATTATCACATGTATCTTACGCATTACCATGATTTATCTGTTTTGAATTTTTTCTAATCTGTTATCTATCATTCGGTCTATATCTTCGCTTCCCTTATAGTTTCGCTTTAAGGCGTTGAGATACTGCCGCGCCTGGTTGTCGTCTCCTTTGTTGATATAAATATCGGCAGCCAGTATATAACAGCGTGCCAACCAGTATTGATGGGTCGTGCCACTGTTTTCGATAAAGTCTAACGCTTCCTTTTCGGCGCGTGCAATGTCTTTCGTATCAAAATACAGTTGTGCTAACTGATATTTCGCTTCGGCTCCGTATTCGGTACGGGTATCTTTACTTAATGCAGAAAAATCGTCCCTTGCTTTGGATGTCTCACCTATTTTGAGGTATGTCTTGCCACGTAAATAACGTGCTTCGGCTTCGATCTCGGGCGCAAGATTTACTTCTTTCAGCAGTTCATCGGCTGCTTTCAACGCTTCTGTTTCGTTTCCTGTAAATTGAGCGCACCGCATGATCCCTAATTTGGCGGCTTCCCTGTTTTCACGCAATTGTGCAACTGCCTGCAACTCCCTGAAGGTGTTGATGGCCGCTGAATAATCACTGTCAAGATATTCGATTTCCGACTTACGGGCCAATGATTCTTCGCGGAATTTCACATCACCGCTGCTTAAAACAAGGGTAAACAACCGTTTGGCTTCCGAATAATTTTTCCGATCGAAAGCGATCTTGGCAAGGTAATAATTGGCATTCGAACTGAAAGCGCCTGAAGGATAGGTTTTCAGATAGTTGGTCATACTACCTCGTGCGCCTTCAAAATCGCCTCGCAGGAACAATCGTTCTGCCGCAAGGTAAGTCAACGAATCCTGCTCGCTCACTTCAATTTGCGTACTGCCTCCGAGTGAGTTGACATAGGAAGCATATGCGCTGATATCATTCTTGTCAATATAGACCGACCTCAAATCCTGGATGGCTACTTTGGCCTCTTCGCTACCGGGATACCGGTTTATCACACGTTTATAGGCTTCAATTGAGCGGTCCAACAAGTTCTCATTATAATAAAGTAAACCTAATTGAACACCTGCTTTTGGCGCCAGACTGCTTTGCGGGAACTTATCGATCAAGGCGCTGAAAGAAGAAGTCGCCTCAGTGTTCCTATCAAGCAAGACATAGGTCCTGCCTCTTTCAAATAGCGCACTGACAACATATTGTGATAAAGGGAATTCATTGATCACGCGATCCAACAGCCGTATCTTCCCTGTATAGTTTCTTTGCAGACCCAGCATTAATCCCTGTTGATACAGGGCGTAATCGGCTGTCGAAGGTAGCAGGGTTACAGCTTGTGCATAATACTCCCCGGCTTCAGCAAATTGACGGTCGTAGAACAAACAATCACCGATACGGTTGTATGCATCGGCAAATGAATTAATCTGCCGGTATTGTTCCTGCCTTGCGTTTATGTAACGTCGGAAAAAAATAAGCGCCCTGTCAAAATCTCTTGATTTGAAATAACAATAACCGAGATTATACAAAACTATCGAATAGTTTTCCGAATTACTTTGCCTTGCAATATTTTGATAGGTTTCAAAATCTGTAATAGCAATCGCATAATTACCAAGACGGTAATTGGATTCGCCTCTCCAGAAATAAGCATCCGCCCGAGCTTGCCGGTCATAATTCCCCATGGTAATCGTTTGATTAAAATAATCGATAGCCATCTCCATCTCTGAATTCATAAATGACTGAATACCAAGTTGAAAAACCACATTTTGCTTGGCTTCCAGAATTTTCATGGCCGGCTGGCGGATTTTGTTAATCGATTCAAGCGCCGCCGTATAATTTTTGGAAGTCATAAAAACTTCGACCAAATAATCATTCACCTTGTCGGAATATTCCGAATTGGGAAAATCATTCAGGAACTTCTCAAAGGCCTTGATCGATTCACCGAAGCCTGTAAATGAAGTTTCGTGGACTATTAATGCGTAATTATACAATGCTATCTCCTGAATTTTTCTGTCGAATGTAAGGAAACTCGCATGATCGAATGCCATACGTGCGTTATTTTTATCATTGAGTTGCAAATAACTATGCCCTAAATAAAGACTTGCATTCTGGGTGATTTCATCTTCAATCGTTATCGTTTGTAAAAGGGCATCGACTGCATTTTTGTATTCTCCCTGGTCGTATTCACAGATGCCCAGCATATATACTTCTCCGCGGGAAGGATTATCAATAGAAGCGATATACCTTCTCAACATTGTAACCGCCCGTTCCTGGTTCCCTAAATGATAGTATGAATTACCTGCAATACGATACAACTCCGGGTTGTTCTCACTATCCGGATAAAGACGAAGCAGCCGTCCGACAAGTCGAACCGTTTCATCATGTTTGCCTTCCATATAGTTAATCTGGGCGATAAAATAATTCGCCTGCTCCCTGTATACAGGGTCATTTCGCAGACTGCTAAACTCTTGCATAGCCTCCGAATATTTGCCGGACGCATAATCTATATAAGCAATATAATAGGTCGACGCCTGCAAATATTCGCCTTCCAACCCTCTTGCAATCAGAAAATTAAATCTTGCATCCTTGAAGTTATCATTTTGCAGTTGTGAATAGCCCAGCCGGTAATGAAGGGCTTCCTGCTGCTCCACATTCAAAGCATCCACACGAGCATCTGCAAACCAGGTTGCCGCGCCGGCATATTCTTCACGTTCAAAATAGCCGTTCCCGATAAGCAAACAGGCCTCGTCGCCATGACGCGAATCCGGATAATTTTCCAGATAGCTTTCAAGCATTTCTACTGCATTGGCTTTCCCCTGTTCAAAGGCTATGAACGCTAGCATATAATCCGCTTCCTGTATCAGGTCGCTATTAGTCGCTACTTTTTTATACGCTTCGAGTTTGTCAATACACCCGGCATAATTTTTTAACTCAAAGAAATCTTTCCCTTCCGAAAAAAGCCGGTCCGACACATCAAATTGGAAGGAACGCTGACCGCTTAACGCAAAACAAGCCAGCGCTAAACAAAACTGAATAAGGATTTTTCTATTTATCATCATTTTATATTGTTCTTATCACGTGCAAAGATAATGCAAGTTGTGCATAATACCAAGAAAAACTCGTTGTTTTTAAAAAGTATCTCTTATCCAGCTATTTAAAAACTGTTTCCCAACCCAAAGCGCTAGCGCCAAGCACGGCAGCATCACTTTCTTTTAGTTGAGAAACAAGGAGTTTCGTTTTGCCTTTATAAATCTTCAGCACGTTGTCTTCGATCGATCGTTTTACGGGATTAAATATAAAGTCGCCGGCCCTTGTTAATCCGCCAAACAAAACGATAGCTTCCGGACTAGTAAAGGCAATAAAATTAGCCAATGCTTCACCCAGAATAGTACCTGAGTACTCAAAAATCTCCTTCGCCAATTCATCTCCTTTGACAGCCGCTTCATAAACACTTTTCGATGTTATTTTTTCAGGGTCTAATTCGCGCAACAGACTTTTTTCCGTACGATTCGTGAGGAATTCGCGCGCAGTACGCGCCACACCGGTAGCTGAAGCATAAGCCTCAAGACACCCCGCCCGGCCACATCCGCACATCCGTCCGTTGGGACGTACAATCACATGTCCCAACTCGCCGGCAAACCCATCATGACCGTAAACTAACGTACCACCACAAACGACACCGCTACCTAACCCCGTACCAAGTGTTATTTCAATGAAATCTTTCATCCCCCGCGCTACACCATACGCCATTTCACCGATAGCAGCCGCATTGGCATCATTCGTAAGCGTGACAGGTATTTGATACGTTTTTTCACTGATCAATCGCGCTAACTCTATTTTACCTTTCCAAGGCAAATTAGGAGCAAATTCAATACATCCGTTGAAAAAATTACCGTTAGGCGCTCCTACGCCTATTCCCTTGATAGTATCCGGGCCGCCTGCTTTTTCAATCAACGCTTTCAAACCTGCCGTAAGCGCTGACACATAATCATTGACATCCCCATAAGCGCCGGTGTCAATCGAACCGTTATAAAGGATTGTTCCCCTTGCATCTACTATCCCAAAAACCGTGTTGGTACCGCCTATATCAATACCGATTACATAAGATTTCTCCATTTTCTTGTACTTTTTTAAAATTAAACTATTCATTCGAAGAGCAAATATAGACTTTTTTATTGTATCCAACAAATTTTCAAAAAAAGAACACCCCATTCAGCATGTTTAAAAACGAAATTATCATCAGGGTTTCGTAATGACAGGGAACAAAAAAGCTCCGAAATAATTTTTTATTCCGGAGCTTTTATAGCACTTCTTCAAAGAATTATTTATTCTTCTTTGCTTCTGTTTTCTTTTCTGCAATTAACTTCTCCATCTGACAACAATCCTTCTTCTCATTGCTCGCTGTACAAGCGTTTTGTTGACTGCAACTGGTTGTTGTAGCTGCCGTTTCAGATGCAGGCGTGCTGCTGCAACAGGTTGTTGTAGCTGTTGCCGTTTCAGTTGCAGGTGCGCTGCTGCAACAGGTTGTTGTAGCTGTTGCCGTTTCAGATGCAGGCGTGCTGCAACATGTTTTTGTAGCTGCCGTTTCAGTTGCAGGCGTGCTGCAACAGGTTTTTGTAGCTGCCGTTTCAGTTGCAGGCGTGCTGCAACAGGTTTTTGTAGCTGCCGTTTCAGTTGCAGGCGTGCTGCAACAGGATGCTACACTCTTTGTCGATTCATCTTTGGGGGCTTCTGTTTTAGTCGTTTCTGTTTTGGGCGCTTCTTTTTTTGTTTTTGTATTCTGAGCGCTGATACCTGCCAAAATAATCATGGCTACCACACAAGCCACTCCTAATAATACCTTTCTCATACTCATTTTTTTGATAATTCGTTAAAAAATCTATTTGTGTATACTAATATCATACTTCAATTTCGGGTGCAAAGTAAATAATTTATTTTGAAATAACAATCACTCCTTTGATATATTTATGATTTTCTCGCAATGATTTTTGTTTATTTAACATTTTGAGGCTCTTTTCGCTTTGATATATGCCAAAATGCATGCCCAATTTTGTATTGCTCTCGATTTTCGCTACTTTTGCAGGCAAAAATAATCAAGAATATGAACGAAAGCATACGCGAAGATTTTCCGATTTTACAGCGCACCGTCTACGGTAATCCGCTAATCTATTTAGACAATGCCGCTACAACACAAAAACCGCGTTGTGTCGTCGAAAAAATTACGGAAGAATATCTGAATGTGAACGCCAACATTCACCGCGGGGTACATTTTTTGAGCAGACAGGCGACCGAAGCACATGAGGCGGCGCGTCATACAGCACAGAAATTCATCAACGCAGCCAAACCCGAAGAGATCATTTTCACACGCGGAACAACCGAATCCATCAATCTCATTGCATCGAGTTTTGTTTACGAATGTATGGCGCCCGGCGATGAAGTGATTATCTCTATCATGGAACACCATTCCAATATTGTCCCGTGGCAAATCCAGGCAGCGCGACACAACATAGCCCTACAGGTTGTTCCTGTAACTGACGCCGGCGAACTCGATATGGAAGCTTTTAAAAAACTGTTTTCCGAAAAAACGAAATTAGTGTCCCTCGTACATATCTCCAACGTACTCGGCACGATTAATCCGGTACAGGAAATCATCCGTATATCCCACGACCATCATGTTCCTGTATTCATTGACGGAGCACAGGCGGTTGCACATCAGGAAGTAGATGTACAGGCTTTGGATGTAGACTTTTACACTTTCTCAGGGCATAAGATTTATGGCCCCGCCGGCATAGGTGTCTTATATGGGAAGGAAAAATGGTTGGATAAGCTACCCCCTTATCAGGGTGGAGGCGAGATGATCAAATCCGTATCGTTTGAAAACACTACCTTCAACGACCTGCCCTACAAATTTGAAGCCGGCACCCCCGACTATATTGGCAGTACGGCCTTAGCTACTGCACTCGATTATGTATGTAAAACCGGATTGCCGGACATAGCCCGGTATGAACACGACTTGCTTTGTTATGCAACCGGTCGGTTAAGCCAACAGGAAGGGTTACGTATCTTCGGGCATGCCTCCGAAAAAAGCGGAGTCATCTCTTTTTTAGTTGGTAACATTCACCCATACGATATGGGTATGTTATTAGACCGTCTCGGCATAGCTGTCCGTACAGGACACCATTGCGCCGAACCATTGATACGCAGGTTTGGCATTGAGGGAACAGTAAGAGCATCCATAGCTTTCTACAACACAAAAGAAGATATTGACGCCTTGGTTAACGGTATCGAAAAAGTCAAAAATATGTTCTAAAAGACCGGAAGCCCGTAAGATCACCCCTTACCCCTTACCCCTTACCCCTTACCCCTTACCCCTTTCACCCCCATGCCCCTCC
>JGI24702J35022_10000540_pt1 | contig 22817 bp, 16 predicted proteins | sample TergutTh196P4_FD_35022 | JGI IMG/M metagenome (IMG submission 35022)
GCTGAAATCTATTTCGGGCGAAAAGCGCTGAATCATTGCTTCCGCGTCACAATTTGCCGCAATGTATTTAGATATCCAAAGAACATCATTTTCATCGACAATGCCATCATTTGTAAAATCCGCCGCCGCTTCGCTGAATGTAATGGTTGACGGGTATTTTTGCAGCATAGCGCCTAAATCGCAATCGCATTGTATATAACGGTTCATCCAAAGAATATCCGTGCCATCTATTTCCCCATTGCCAGTGAAGTCGCCGTAAAAGATATCCGGAGCGTTCAAATTTCTAGTTGTTGCTTCTTCCACGTTATTTGTCGCAAGTACACGCAAGGGTACTGCTGAAAACATCATAGTGATTGCCAGAACTGCCGTTAATAATTTAAAAATAATACCTCGACTAATTAATGGTTTCATTTTACTCATCCTTTATTCAATTTATGTTAACAATATACCCTATTCATAACATAATTAGACGGTAATTGCAATACGTATCAGATACTATTACTCGATTTTTGCGAAGGCCCTACCTAAATACGTTAAACACAGCAATTAGCAGCTGAATTGTCTGCTTGTTGCTGTGTTTACGAAAGTCACTCTTTCTCACGAATAACAAGTATACCTTACTATACTCAGCAAAAACAATGAAAAATGTGCGATTAATGCTGAGTATAGAAAGGCAATGAGAGGGCTGGAATAAGAATAATCGGGCGTATTGCTGATGCGGTTACAAGTCTACTTTGATAATGTATATATTGGAAACAACTTGATCTGCGTCGGCGTCTAGGTACGCGAACAAGAAGTCGTCTTCGTCAAGATCTTTGGCTATGCTTACATCAAGGTCAACTTCATGTTCACCAGTTTTCGTAATAATGTAAACGGGAGCGTTGTCATCAACAGCATAGCCACTGTTGACTCCATCCAGCTCTAAGAGGCCTCCATTGTTTTTAATTGTTGATACCGCACTCAGGGAGCTTGCATCGTAAAACAATTGTGTAGCGGAGGATATATCTAAAACGCCGCTGCTGGTTGTTTTAATGTTGTTCCATATTTGACCCTCTTTAGCTACTAGCCAGTCTTTAACAGAAGCGTTCTTAACGGTGATAGTATCCGGCTTGCCTTCCACTATCACATCCACTGTATAACCGTCTACAGACAACATCCAAGAGCCAACTATATACACAAAATCGAGATTTTCCTGAAGTGTGGGGGGCGTTAAGAAATTAGCGGATAGTATTGTGCCATTTAATCCAGAATAGGCCATGCCGCTGCTGGTTAAGCTAAGATTAAGCATAGCTATTCCTTTAGCAATCATAGCACCTGAAAGTTCCCAATATGGATCGTTCTCCCCCGAAACCTCAACTTGGATTTGCCCATCGAGAAAGTCAATACTCAATTCAGATAAATAACCGTTGCCATTTGCCACTACGGAACACATGTTACTGCCCCTAGTAAAATACACAGACTCTAGTTGAGTACCTCCGCAGTATAGGTTCTCTAACGCAGTGTTGTTGCTAACATCCAGTGTAGTTAGTTTGGTACCACGGCAATCAAGAACCCTCAGCTCGGGATTGTTGCTAACATCCAGTGCGCTTAGGTTGCTGTTCCAGCAAATAAGACGCTTCAGCGCAGTGTTGTTGCTAACATCCAGTGTGTTTGGGTTGCTGCTCCACCCGCAATCTAGGTACTCCAACGCTGTGTTGGCGCTTACATCAACTGCATTTAGGCTGTTACCACCATAAGCAAGGTGCTTTAACAGAGTGTTGTTGCTAACATCCAGTTCGGTTAGGTTGTTGTTCCCGCAATAAAGCTCAAACAACACTGGGTTGTTGCTAACATCCAGTTCGGTTAGGTCGTCGTTCCAGCAATGAAGATACTGCAACTGCGTGTTGTTGCTTACATTCAGTGTGGACAGATAGAGATATCCACAATCAAGTGACACCAACTCAGTGTTGTTGCTTACATCCAGTGTGGTTAGGATATTGTCACCGCAACCAAGGTACTGCAACGCAGTGTTATTACTTACATCCAGTGTGGTTATGTTGTTCCATCCGCAATCAAGAACCTTCAACTCTGTGTTGTTGCTTATATCCAGTTCGGTTAGGGTGTTGTCGCCGCAACTAAGGTCCTGTAACACTGTGTTGTTGCTTACATCCAGTACGGTTAGGTCGTTATAAGCGCAACGAAGATCCTGCAACACTGCGTTTTTGCTTACATCCAGTACGGTTAAATTGTTAAACTCGCAATCAAGGTACTCCAATGCCATCTTATTTCCTACATCCAGTGTGGTTAGGTCGTTGTAATAGCAACGAAGCGTCTGTAACTCTAGGTTGTTGCTTATATCCAATATGGAAAGGTTATTGCTAGAGCAATCAAGAACATTCAATGCAGTGTTATTATTTACATTCAGTGTGGACAGATTATTGTTCCAGCAATTAAGGTATTCCAGTGCTGTGTTTTTGCTTATATCAAGCGAGGTTAGGCTGTTCCATTCACAACCAAGTTGTTGTAACTCCGTGTTGATACTTACATCAAGTTCTGCTAGGTTGTTCCACCCGCAATAAAGGAACTCCAGCGCTGTGTTGTTGCTAACATCCAGTGTTTCTAAGTTGTTGGCACCACAACGAAGGTCATGCAACTCTGCGTTGTTGCTTACATCCAGGGCGGTTAGGTTGTTGTTGCCACAATTAAACCACAGCAATGCCGTGTCGTTGCTTACATCAAGTTCGGCTAGATTGTTGCCACCGCAATAAAGCTCCAGTAACGCCGTATTTTTGCTTACATCTAGTGTGGATAGGTTATTGTAATCGCAATCAAGAAGATCCAATTGGGTGTTTCCACTTACATCAAGCGTGGTTAGTTGATTGTCAGTGCAATAAAGCCTCTCCAGATTTGTAAAATACGACAACTCACCCATGCTTGTTATCCCTCTCTTGCTTACATCTAAAGAGCTGATTGTGACTAGGTCTACTGGGTAAAGGACACTGTATTTAGTGTAGTCTGAGTATGCAGGTAATAACTTAAGATTATCAATAACCGCTTCCTTAAAGTTCGGATCCAGAAATGTAACTGGTGTGTTTGATAATACCGTTACCGTTGCGCTTGGCCGTATAGATGTCCCGGTTACTGTACCTTGTACGCTGAATGTTCCAACATAAGAGTATTGTGATAGGTCGATGGAGTCCCATGTTACAAAGACGCTAGCGCTCAATCCATCGCTGTAGTAAGCTGTGATCTCGGCGGGCATTGTTGGCGCTGTTTCGACACTGGTGTAGACGTTAACACCTGCAAACGATGTAATCGTTAGCGCTCCGCCAGGGCCGCTGCCAGGGTTTCCGCTGCCAGGGTTTCCGCCGCCAGGCCCACCGCCGCTAATATTGCTGCCGCTCAGGGGATCCAAAGGCGTTTCCTCGTCTCCGACCTCCTCTTCTTCGCTTTCAATCAGTCTAATTATTCGAGCCATTATTGTCATTGCTTCCGCCCGGGTTATACTATTCGATGCTCTAAATGTGTTATCTGGGTAGCCCCCGACTATTCCGCTTTCTGTCATGGCGATGATACCGTCAACGCTCCAACTTGGGAACGACGCGCTGTCGTCAAATTCGCTTGTGTCCGATTGGGGTTCCAATTCTAAGACTCTCGCTAAAGCTACCGCTACCTCTGCACGGGTGATCGGGTTGCCCGGATTGGCGTTTCCGTAATTGTCACCCTGAATATACCCTTGGTTTTTTGCGATAGCAAGATCATCGTAATACCATGTTCCAGGTTCGACGTCTGGAAAATTCACCTCTCCCACTTCAATAAATTTAAAAGTTCGATTGATGAGCGCAATAAGCTCCGCCCGCGTGATGTTGTTGTCCGGGCTGATGTTGCCGTTGTTGTCGCCTCGAACAAGGCCTTTCTCCTGCAGAAAGCTGATGTCGTCGATAGCCCAGTGTCCAGAAATGTCTTCTGCAGCCGCAGTCATTGGTACTACCGTTGTAACGATGAGACAACAAGTGATAATCAGTGTTAGAAGTTTCCTCAGTCGCAGTGTATTGTTTTTCATGAGTGTTTGCTCCCCTGTTTATTATTTTGTTTGTGGGAAATAATATTATGCTTTGGAGATGGTCTCAATTTGTTTACCATTTATCTATAAAATTATTATCGCCAGCTAATTTATACTATATAAGGACTCAAATAGCAATACATATTAGATATTATTACTCAAAAATCACGCTAAATGATGCTACATGTCGGACTTTAGCGCTTTAAACAGCAATTGTGCCAAAATGGCATAATTGATCAGGCAAGTATCAGTGCGAAATGAAAAAGAGCTGCGAATTAACAGACTGTGAAGTGATACTTACGTATTGAACAAAGTCGCTGGCACACAAGACTATGAGGATAGTAGGGTGTTTATAGTTGTCGGCATCAACTGTGAAATAATTATACCCGAGCGTTTTATGACGAGCGGATCGTTGAATTTTCTATCGTTTTTTCCAATATTGTAGGGGCAGACCTGTGTGTCTGCCCTGGAAACTACGCCGCAAATATGTAAGAGGAACAGGCATGCGTGTCTGCCCTAATAACCGCGCCGGAAACATGTAGGAGGGCGAACACATAGGTTCGCCACTACGTTGGTTCGTTCTATTGTTAAAAACAATGATAACAAAGGTAATAAACGGAGTCTTGATTTTTTCAAGTCTATAGACAATATAGCTCCTTTTTCCATCTCATCCGCATTCTGAATCAGAGCAGATGCGACTAAATCCACTGCTTGATCAGCGTGTAGAACCGATGCTCTGATTTGTGCCACGCTTGTTTCAGTTCATGCGTTGTTGACAATATCGCGCTGAAATCAAGATCGTATGTTAGAACAACATAGTTATTCTCACGCGCGTATGCCATGATCTCAACCGTAAAGCCATAATGCCTCTGTCTGCTAAGAGAGCCGCATATTTTTGTGGTATGTTCATATCGAGTAATATTTTCATGCCGGTACGATCAATTCTTCCCTAGTTCCAATAGCCCAAGCAGCATAGCGAAGCGCCTCCGATATGTCCGCAACAGTCAGATTTGGATACTCTGCAAGCAATTCGTTGATGGTCGTACCTTCGCTGATTTGCATGAGTATCATGCCAACTGTTATACGTGTTCCCGCAATACACGCTTTACCACCCATAATACCGACATCATGGGTGATTCTTGTAAACTGCTCCATAGTACCACCTCCGTCTCCTATAATAGTGCTATTTCATTCTAACTTCAACACAATGGAATGATATGAAATAGTCTGCCATGGAAACTGCGCCGGAAAATTCAGGAGGGCGAACACATAGGTTCGCCCCTACGGATTTACGCTGTTTATGCTTTTACGGTACATACGGTTATATATCTACTTTGATAATGTATATATTGGAAACAACTTGATCTGAGTCGACGTCAAGGTACACGAACAAGAAGTCGTCTTCGTCAAGATCTTCGGCTATACCTTCAAAAATGTCAGCTTCAAACGTACCAGTCATCGTAATAATGTAAACGGGCGCGTTGTCATCAATAGTATAGCCGCTGTAGATTCCATCAAGTTTCAAGAGGCCTTCGTTGTTCTTAATTGTTGATGCTGCGCTCGGCGAGTTTACATTGTAGCGCAATTGCGTAGCGGAGGATAAATCTAAGACGCCGCTGACGGTTACTTTAATGTTGTTCCAAAGTTCGCCTGCCATAGCTATTAGCGTGTTGTGATCAGTAGCGCTCTTAACTGTGATAGTGTCGACCTTGCCTTCTAGAATTACATCCATGCCATAACCTGCTGAAGTGAACTCCCAACTACCGATAATATACACAAAAGAGTACTCACTGGGTGCATAGATATCGTCAAATATGAATACTATGTCAGCAATACTGTCTGCTAAACCATCCGTACTGTAGCTGACTGCTGTGGTTCTAGACAATTCATCAAACGTTGGAACATTATTTCTACCCGTGTAAATCGTAGCCGTTCCATCAGGAATACGGTTGTTATTGTCATCAGGGTCTTTCATATAGTTGACCACAACGAATTGTGTAGCACTGCTTGCCAGATACACACTTGAGCCGCCATGGAGAGTTATCGATCCCTTCTCAATCTTTGTGATCCCATCATCTACACTATATGTAGTATCTGTTCCGGGTGCTGTGAATGTATACCTCCCAGAATTGTCAATGTCAAAAAAACTAACTACACCAATACGGGTGTTTGCGTTATACATCTCGGCAGTTGTTGGGACATCAATAACTTTCCCATCAAGCGTTATGATGGTTGCAGTGTACGTGTTTCCTGTATACATGTTTTCTGTATACTTAGTAACTATCTTTCCGTCTTTGAGTTCTGAATATGGATCATTTCCCACTGTCGCATTTACATCTTCTAGTTCTGAAGATGCCTTATATCCAATTACCACAGCAAGTTTCACTAAGGGTGTATGGGGTGTAGTTGAGAAATTCGCTACAAGTCTCGTGCCATTGACTTCAGAATATGCCATGCCGCTGTCTGTTAAATTAAGATTAATCGCGGCTAGTCCTTCAGCAATTTTAGCACCAGATAGTTCCCAATATGGATCGTTCTCCCCCGAAGCCTCAACTTGGATTTGCCCATCGAGAAAGTCAATACTCAATTTAGATAAATAACCGTTGCCATTTGCCACTATTGAGCATGGGCTACTGCCTCTGGTAAAATACACTGACTCTAGTTGAGTACCCCCACAGTATAGTTTCTCCAACGCTGTGTTGTTGCTAACATCCAGTGTGGTTAGGTTGTTATAGCTGCAAACAAGGTACACCAAGGCTAGGTTTTTGCTAACATCCAGTGTAGTTAGGTTATTGCCGCAAACAAGGTACACCAAGGCTGTGTTGTTGCTAACATCCAGTGTGGTTAGGTTATTACCGTCGCATTCGAGGTGGTACAATCGTGTGTTGTTGCTAACATCAAGTTCGCTTATATTGTTGGAGCCGCAAACAAGGTACACCAAGGCTGGATTGTTGCTTACATCCAGTGTTGTTAGGTTATTGACGTCGCATTCGAGGTGGTACAATCGTGTGTTGTTGCTAACATCAAGTGCGGTTAGGTTATTTTCCCCACAATAAAGGATCTCCAACTTCGTGTTGTGGCTTACGTCAAGTGTGCTTATATTGTTGTCATAACAAGAAAGGATCTCCAACTTCGTATTGATGCTTATGTCAAGTGTGCTTATGTTGTTAATACAACAATAAAGAAACTCCAACTCTGGGTTGCTGCTTACATCCAATGAGGATAGTTTGTTGCCATCACAAAAAAGCCTTAGCAACTCCGGGTTTTTGCTTATAACCAGTGTATCTAGATTGTTGTCATAGCAAATCAGGTACTTCAATGCTACGTTGTTGCTTACATCCAGAGAGGACAGGTTGTTCAATGAGCAACCAAGCCCCTGCAAATCTGTGTTATTGCTTACATCAAGTGTGGATATGTTGTTCAACGTGCAATCAAGCCCCTGCAACTGCTTGTTTTTGTCTACTTCCAGTTCGGATAGGTTGTTGTCATCACAATAGAGCTCTAACAACGCTGTGTTTATGCTTACATCCAATATGGATAGGTTGTTGGTTCCACAATTAAGAACCTCCAAAACCACGTTTTTGCTTACATCCAGTGTGCTAAGGGTATTTCCATCACAATAAAGCTCTAGCAACGCCTTATTTTCGATTACATTCAGTATGGATAAGTTATTGTACCCGCAATCAAAAACCTCCAACTCTGTATTTTTGCTAACATCCAGTGTGGACAGATTGTTGTTCCTGCAATTAAGCTTCAGCAATACTGTGTTCTTGCTTATATCAAGCGCGGTTAGATTGTTCCACTCGCACTCAAGAACCTGCAATACCGGGTTGTTGTTGACATTTAGTTCGGCTAGATTGTTCTCACCGCAATAAAGCTCCAGTAACGCGGTATTTTTGCTAACATCAAGTTCGCTTAGTTGATTGTCAGTGCAATAAAGCCTCTCCAGTCTTATAAAATACGACAACTCGCCCATGCTAGTTATCCCTCTATAGCTTACGTCTAGTTCAGTGATTTTCGCCAAGTCTTCTGGATAAATGTTGCTGTCCTTGGTGTAGTTTGAATATCCTGGCAACAGTTTAAGATTATCCACAACCGCCTCTTTAAAGTTAGCGTCTGCAAAAACAACCGGGTTAGGGCCGCCAGGCCCGCCGCCGCCAGGTCCACCACCGCTAATATTGCTGCCGCTCAGAGTATCCAAGGGCGTTTCCTCGTCTCCGACTTCCTCTTCTTCGCTTTCAATCAGTCTAATTATGCGAGCCAATATGGTCATTGCTTCCGCACGGGTTATACTATTTGATGCTCTAAATGTATTATCTGGGTAGCCCCCGACTATTCCGCTTTCTGTCATGGCGATGATACCGTCAACGCTCCAACTTGGGAACGACGCGCTGTCGTCAAATTCGCTAGCGTCTGATTGGGGCTCTAATTCCAAGACTCTTGCTAAAGCTACCGTTACCTCTGCACGGGTGATCGGGTTGCCCGGATTGGCGTTTCCGTAATTGTCACCCTGAATATACCCTTTGTTTTTTGCGATAGCAAGATCATCATAATACCATGTTCCGGGTTCGACGTCCGGAAAATTCATCTCTCCCACTTCAATAAATTTAAAAGTTCGATTAATGAGCGCTATAAGCTCCGCTCGCGTGATGTTGTTGTCTGGGCTGATGTTGCCGTTGTTGTCGCCTCTCACAAGGCCTTTCTCCAGCAGAAAGTTGATGTCGTTGATTGCCCAGTGTCCTGCAATGTCTTCGGCAGCCGCAGTCATTGGTACTACCGTTGTAACGATGAGACAACAAGTGATAATCAGTGTTAGAAGTTTCCTCAGTCGCAGTGTAATGTTTTTCATGAGTGTTTGCTCCCTTTTTAAAAATACTATTTGTGGGAAATAATATTATGCTTTAACGATGATCTCAATTTGTTTACCATTTATCTATAAAATTATTATCGCCAGCTAATTTATACTATAAAAGGACTCAAATAGCAATACATATTAGATAGTATTACTCAAAAATCACGCTAAATGATGCTACATGTTGGATTTTAACGCTTTAAACAGCAATTGTGCCAAAATGGCATAATTGATCAGGCAAGTATCAGTGCGAAATGAAAAAGGAGCTGCCAATTAACAGACTGTGAAGTGATACTTGCGTATTGAACAAAGTCGCTGGCGCACAAGACTATGGGGATAGTAGGGCGGTAATAGTTGTCGGCATCAACTGTGAATATTTATACCCGAGCGTTTTATTTATGACGAGCGGATCGTTGAATTGTCGATCGTTTTTCCAATACCGTAGGGGCAGACCTGCGTGTCTGCCCTGGAAACTACGCCGCAAATATGTAAGAGGAACAGACCTGCGTGTCTGCCCTGGAAACTACGCTGCAAATATGTAAGAGGAACAGGCATGCGTGTCTGCCCTAATAACCGCGCCGGAAACATGTAGGAGGGCGAACACATAGGTTCGCCCCTACGGTGGTTCGTTCAATGGTTAAAAACAATGACATCAAACGAATGTTTGCGTTGAATAAAGACGTTGGGTTGGAAATCATTTGATCTGAGGATATCCAGAATCCTCGAAGCTCTCTTTGTGTTGCGCTAACCAAACAATTTCCCGTAGTCGGCAAGTATTGACTCGAACCGGACGCCCATACGCGGGCCTGTGCCGTCCGCCGCCGTCAGCCGGATGGCCGCGCAGGTATAGTCCACCGCGATCCTTGTCGCTTCGGGAAGGCTCCGCCCACGGAGCAACGCGCCAAAGAGGAACGAGCCAAAAACATCTCCGGTACCGTGGTACATACCTTCGATGCGCTTATCCATAATATAATCGATCCGCCCAGTTTCTGCGTCATAACAGGCTGCGCCTAGGTCGTCGTCCCCAAAATGCGTGCCGGTCAGCACAACCTGCTTTGCGCCTAATCCGGCAAGCGCGGTAAGAAGATCGTCAATATCCGCCTCAGTCATAGGACCGTCTTTATATTCGCGCCCCAGCATAAAAGCGGCTTCGGTGCGGTTGGGAACAATGACGTCGGCGTGTCCGCACAGCTTCGCCATGCCTTTTACATGATCCATTGTGAAAAGGCTATACAGCTCGCCGTGATCCGCCATCACAGGATCGACCATAATCAGCGTCTCTGGCTCGCGAAACATCTCAAAAATATCCTTCACTATATCAATTTGACCGAGCGAACCTAGAAATCCGCTGTAAAAGGCATCAAATTGAATATTTTCTTTTTTCCAGTGTTCCGCGATTGGCATCATATCTTCGGTCAGGTCGCGGAATGTGAAGCCTTCAAAGCCGCCTGTGTGGGTGGACAACACCGCCGTGGGCATAACAGAGCATTCCACGCCCGCTGTGGAAATGATCGGAAGCACTACCGTAAGCGAGCATTTGCCCACTCCTGAAATGTCATGGATAGCTGCGACCCGTTTGATTGGATTCATTAGTTTTGATCCTCCTTGTGTTAAATGTTTCATCTTTGCTGCCTGATTTTCGAATAATAATAACACAAGGCGTACTACGTCCGCAACCTAAATATGCGTTTGAACACAGGGACAGCTCGTCACGGCCCGTCTCCGCGTTCAAATTTGTTCATAAAAAAATATAAAAAACGCTTTACATAAGCAAGATTTTTTGATAGTATTATGTAAACAAGATTCATAGAGAATAAACAAGCCTATACTCTCAATGTGCAAATATAATTCGAGTCTCATTTTAGTGCTGTACCCAACTATGTAAATGGAATTATGTAAACGGAACCAATATCCCATTCGCAAGTTATTTATGTGCAGCGCGTGCGAATACATCTTACATATGGAGGAATGATATGCGTATTATTATTGTGAAGAAATCAAACAAAATTCTCCCTATAGAGGATATTAACGTCAAAATTCTGCAAAAGCTTAACGAACACGCAACTGCGTACGTTACAGGTGTTCTTACGTATGACGCCTATTTCGAGTATCTTGAATCAACAACCAGCGAGACGGAATTTGTTATCGATTATATTGAAACAGCCGACAATTCCACGCAACTAACGCTGTTTGTCGGCCTATGCAAAAAAATGAGAAACATAAGCCGTGATCCAATAGGAAAAACCGAAATACTTGTTGAAATTGAGCTTATTTCATATAGCTACCTTATGGACATAAAAAAGGTAAACCGCTCGTTTCAGGATAAAGAAATGCTTTATGGCGCTCTGCTCGCTGTCGTAAATAGCGACGAAGGTTCTTCACTTTACGGGAACGCCGCCGAAGGGATCAAAACGGGTCAATTCATTCTGCAATACAACGAAACGAATTGGGATTTTGCCAAACGGCTAGCGTCGAGGCTGAACGAACCTTTGATTTGCGATTATTCGCGCAATATTCCAGGATACAAATTTGGATTTTCTAACCCAGTCGATAGGGGAGAGGTGGAGAGTTACGACTATTCCATATCAAGAAACATATCGGATTTCATGGTATCGTCGCAAAATGATTATATACAGTTTGTGAGCGAAATTGACTTTACGCGCTTTCAGATCATAACGGAAGGCAGCGACCCAATCATATACAATGTAGGCGACTCGATTACGTACCAGGGTGAAGCGCTATATATCTCGGAAGTTGAGGCGGAAATGAAAAACTTCAGCTTCTCCACCTTATATAAGCTCAATACACGAATTGGGCTAAAGCAAAACCCCCTTTACAATTCTGAAATGCGCGGAATATCGCTTTTAGGTAAAGTAATTGATGTATCTGAAAACAAGCTCAAGCTGCATTTGATCGATATAGACAAAAGCCAGTCCATAGACTCGGCATATTGGTTTAGATACGCGACTTTCTATTCTACATTCTACTGTATGCCAGAAAAAGGCGATATAGTCAACCTTCACTTCCCCTCGCGTGACGAGAGCAAAGCCGTCGCAATAAACTCAGTAAAAAAAGACCCTGAATCGGGACTTTCCAGAGACTCCTCCATGGTTTCCGAATCGAATACTGGCAATGACGGATCGTCCTCAAGCCAGGGCTCGGGAAGGCAACCGCCTGTTGACTTTGCGAGCATGGCAAATAACCAACAAGTTAAGATGCTTTCCAACGATAGCGGGAAAACGGTTGTATTATCTGACAGCTCTATAATAATTCAATGCAACGACGGCACTTTTATAACCTTAACGGATGGAATAGGAATCGACATTATTACGGCGGATAACATTACCGTTAATTCCGTAGGCAAAATATCTTTGATGAGCAAGGATACGATCGCCATCGAAGCCACAAACAAAATTGAAATAAAAAGCGACGGTAGCTTTATAAAGCTTGATCCGGCAGTTATAGAAGTTAGGGCTTCAGACATTAAGATGAATAACTAAAATACCGATTGCAGTAGGGGAAGGCGGTGCTTTATGCTGACTACAGGAGCGAGATCCGCAAGTCCGGGCATGTTTCTAAGTGAAGCCTCGATGTCAAGCCTATTGGGAAGAGCGGAAATAGCGGCAAACGATAGCTTGTTGCGCGGACTATACGGCAACTATTGCAAAAATATGCAAGAGGCGCTCAGCGTTATCGAGAATGGAGAAACATAGGTGGCTAATGGACACGCTTTCAGCTTTTAATGATTTTCTCAAGAATTGGTTTGAACCAGGCAGTGATGAACTTGAAGCAAAAATCTCCGGGTATATTCGGGACAACAAACCTGATATTGTTAGCGGCCTTCTTGAGAGTTTCGCGCAAGCGTGCCAGAGGGCATACGAGCGGCAGGAGAAAAACAGCGCGGACGCAATAAGCTATCTAAGCTATTCGATGCTATACATAAATTTCTTAGCCAGAAAACCGTTATACATGATTGAAACATTTAACGATAAGTGGTTCTTTTCAAGCAGCGTTAGCGAGCATGTTTATGACCCGAAGTGGATGACTTCGCGCTTATACGAGTTCTATGGCGACGCATTGTCGAAACGTAGAAAATATCTCGGCAGGATCCATCCGACAATGATTGAGAAAGCAATTTTAACTGTGTTGGACAGACAAGCAAACCTTCTGACGCGTCTTGCCAAAGAGACGTTCGAAAGCGTCGATCTTGAAGAAATCGAGGAGTTTAGGAAGCTAGAAAAAGATGAATTCAAAATTACTATTGGTAAATACAGAGGCGCTTACAAAGAAATATATAAGTACAGAACTGACACTGGGCCGAGTGAATCGCATTGCCTATCAACAGTATGTTTGTAAAGGGTTTTTCTATTGAGATATTTTATAATCAGGCAAGATAAAAGGATTCAAAACTACGCTTCAATATCCGATCGTATCTACGCAAAAAGAATCTGGCAGGGCGAGGACCCTATGTATTTTACGTATAAAGTGCCGCAATCGCGCTGGTACACCCACTTTTTACCCTTTATCGAAGAACCCGTTTTTATGGTTTCAGAGCAAACAAAAAAAATCTTTGACACATACCAGGCACGAATAAAATACAGGCTTTTTGGGCTTGGAGACGCAAAAAAACAAAAGCTAAAAGTATACTACTTTATGCAACCGCCTGAAATCGACTGCCTGAGCGGAGAAACTGAAGGCCGCGCGGACAGTTCCGATAAAGAAATAGTTTTGGACATGACAAAAACAAACTATAACAATGTCTTTACGATCAAAGGCGTACGCGAAAACTATCTGATTGCGAGCCTAATTGTTGTCGAGGCTCTACTGTCAGAAAAAATAAACGAATTCACGTTTGAAGAGTTAAAACTATACTCACAGGAGGGAAGAGATGTCGACTGAATACGTTGTAGCAAGCGCCAAATTATCATGTGTTTGCGGATCCCGGACGGTTGGGTTAGCTGTGCATTTTGATAGGCATATTACTTCTCAAAACAAATTTGTAGCCAACAGGAGCGATATACGTGTGGAGAATATTCCAAACTTCGGAACTTGCAATGCTTTGCAATCAGCTTGTGTACGCGAGGACGCAAGCCTTACGCCGTGGCTGGAATATAAAGACGATGTAATTGTTGCAGGGCATCCTGCTGTATTAAAGTCAAGCATACTAATGTGTTCGATCGGTGGCGGTACGATCAGCGTTGACAGTTCCGGGCAGTAGTATCTGGAAAACAGCAAGCATTGCCGAAAACAGGAGGTGATACACATTTTTACAACTATTGAATACAGTAACATAAGGATACAAGGAGATTACGACAGAGTATCAATTCGGAACATAAAGATAACAGAACGCTTAAACGACCATTCAAGGCTGATCCTGACCGGGGTGATTCCAAACGAAGACAAAGACTCGTACGCGACGAATGTGAGCGGATACGGGAAAATCAAGCTTCTGCACATGCCAAGCGGCGAACCCTCAAATGCCGTAGTTATTTTCAGCGGTTTGGTGGAGCAGGTAACTGTTACGCGTGTCCATGATGTATATACCGTTGAATTGGAATGCGTATCTCATACATACCTGCTTGATATATCTGTAAACAACGAATCTTTTCAGGATAGGAACATGAGATTCGGTGCAGCGGTTGGACGGGTTTTGTCGAAATACAACAATAACGCGCTTTACTCATATCATCATGATAGCGAAAACGACCAATTGCGGAGATTTATCCTCCAGTTTAACGAAACAGACTGGCAGTTTATTAAACGAATAGCCTCCATGAATAATACTTTTTTGCTTCCAGACTCAAGCAGCGACTCGTCCGCTTTTTGGATTGGGCTGCCACAAGACAGAATTGAGCAGCCGATCGGGAACGTCTTTCACAGCACAGAAAAAGATTTTGAAAGAGTTCGGAATATACTGGCAAATGAACTTATCCCCGGCGCGGTAGAAGACGACTTTTTGCAGACAAAAATATCCTCTGATAACCTTTACTTGAACCTGGGCGACAGGGTGTTGTTCATGGGCGAGCATTTGGCCGTCAGTGCGAAGGAATCGGAACTATCCTCAAAAGAAGCATTTATGGAGCATACATACACCCTGTCCACAATCAGAGGGACAATGTTTGAATTTCTTTACAATGAAAACCTGCAAGGCAATTCCATATCTGGAATAGTGATAGATACAAAGAAAGATTTCACAAAGCTACATTTAGCTATTGACAAAACGCAAGACGTCGAAAACGCGACATGGTTTATCCAGCCCGCGTTTTATTCGGTGGGCGATGAAAAAGGCTGGCGAGCCATGCCGGAACTCGGCGACAAGCTGTGGCTGCATTTTCCAACGAAAAAAGAGTGGGATTGTTATATTATTAGCTCAAGCGGCGCTGATTTTGACAGAATAATGAGCTTCATGACGGTTCCTAAAATAGATCCCGCAAGCGGGAAAAGCAGGCAAGTCCCCGCGACTACAGGCGGGACGATGAACAAAAACAAAATTCTTGAATATAGCGGTCAAAAGCTACAGCTAAATGATGAAGGGATACTGCTTTCGTCGCAAGGAAATACGTATATACATTTAACAGACGGCGGCGGCATAACAATTTCTTCCGACGATGATATAACGTTTGAAGGGGAAAATATTATTATCGGGACAAGTGGTGAGCATGAAACGGAAGAGATAAGTATTGACGCGGATGTCGCTGTTGAGATATTATGTCAAGCAAGCTCTATAATTGTTGACGGCGCGGCGGGGGAAGCCCACTTTAGCGCGCCGAAGATCGATCTCTCCAGTCCGCTCAATATCGCCAGGGTATTACCAACAGACGAAGAAGTCGCAAAAATGATTGCGGAAATAGAGAAACTCAACGCGTTTCTTGAGGCTATTGACGATCTGGATGTTGATTTCCCCGCGTGGTTTAGGGGCGATCTTATTGATTGTTTTAGAAATAGGTCGTCTGATAGCGAAATTGCTGATTTGATCGCGATAGCCGGGCGTGTTACAATAGAAAATATGGTTCTCGGCGGGGTAAATAGAGACGCCATAGTTTATACAAGCCCGGACGGAGTAACATATGTATACCCTGTGGATTACGCGGAAGGTGCAAACAGGATTAACCTGATAAAAGCGCTCGGTGTGTTCGACCAGTTGCCTGATTCTTTAAAAGTTAATATAAATAGTATTCAATTCATGGATGTCAGAAATCCCGACGATCCCTACTGGGCAAAAGAATATAAAAAGCCCGATTTTACATCCGCAGCCACCGGCGGAGGCGGCAATGTAACGTTTTGGGAACCGGGGCAAAGCAGTTCTAATAATGACACACTACTCAATTACATGCGGCATGAGGCGGGGCATAATCTTGACCTAGCTCTGGGGGGCGGGCAATGGTTTTCTGATACTCAGGATTGGCAGGATAGGATGAGCGACGATTTTGATCACATCAACAGGGAATCACCCACGGACTACGGTAAAAATAGCGCGCATGAAGATTTTGCCGAGTCGGTGACTGAGTATCTTAAGGACCCAATTGCGTTTAAGAGAGATTTTCCAAACAGGACGGAATATTTAGAGGGGGTATTGTAATGAATAGCGAGCGCAGGGATAAGCCAACGCCAAACGGAGGGGATTATTCAGAGATTTTTTATTTTGATGATAGTGGCAATAGTGTTGATGAAGCAGTTGCAACGAAAGCTATTATAAAGGAATGCAAAGAAGACGGCACTGTAATTAATGAAATATTCGCGAAGATTCGGTGAGTGCATGTTTAAAAGGCAGATTTTAAACGTGTAGGCGCCGTCTATGGAAAGGCGGGGCATAAGCATGAAAAGCAAAACATTAGTAATTATAATAATTTTAACAATTTTAATTATTATTTTGCCTTTGTCTGTTTATTTCATTCTAAGTTCTAATAACGAAGGCCTACCGGTGGGCGAAAGTTCGGACACGGAAGAAGTTTTATCAACAGATGAACCCGGGCCGCCCGTCGGCGAACCCGGGCCGTCCGTCGGCGCAGCGCCGACGGGCGGACCAACGCCATCAGCCGGCCCCATTCCGACGGTCAAGCCCGCGCCGACGGACGATCCTGCACCAACAGGCAAAGGTTCACCGACAGTCAAGCCTACGCCGCCTATTGAACCCACGCCGACAGACAAACCAACGCCATCAGTAAAACCCACGCCGACAAATGAGCCTACGCCCACAGGTGAAGGCTCACCCATAATTACAAGCGAACGAAGGGATGGTCCAACGCCAAGCGGGGGAGACTATTCCGAAATCTTCTATTTTGACGACGAGGGCAATAGTGTCGATAAATCAGTAGCAACGAGGGCTGTCGTTAGAGAGTGCAAAAATGACGGTACTATAATAAACGAGATATTCGCTGACTTTAATTGCCCGTAGTATATTAATTCTCAAAAGTTATCGACTTAATGGTTCCAGTATGATATATTCTATTTGGTTTACTTTTTGTCAAAAACTATGATTGAGAGTTGATGGAACGTGGCGAAGCGGTTTTTGTACCGGATACTTTGCGGCATGTTTCTGGGTATCAGCGTTATAGCGCCTGGATTTAGCGGCAGCGTCGTCGCTATCGCGATGGGCATCTACCAAGACTTGTTGCGCATTGCGTCCAACCCTTTCAAACCGCTAAAGCAAAACGTCCTGTATTGTTTGCCTCTTGCGCTCGGCGGGGCAATTAGCGCCGTCTTGTTTACTTTCGCTTTTAATTACTTACTTAAAACCTACGAAAAAGCCACTTACATGCTTTTTGTCGGATTGATTGCCGGAAACCTGCCGATCATATTTTCAGAAACGAAAAAGCATGGCTTAAAGAAGCGTTATCTGATCGGGGTCGCGTGCGCTTTTGCCGCTTCAATCGCCTTCGGATTATCTACGTTTGGGGACGAATCGATACGGGGCGCCCAAACGCTATCCGCCAACTGGTACATATTGGCGCTTAGTGGTTTCGCGGCTGGCGTTACAGCCATTATGCCGGGTACGAGCGTCACTGTGGTCTTGATTATGTTTGGAGTCTACAGCCAACTCATTTACATAGCGGAATTACTGATCAAATTAGACTTCACGTACTTGGCCCCTTTCGGGCTTTTCTGCTTATGCGTCCTTATAGGAATAGTGGCAACATCCAAGGTCGTCAAGATAATATTCGAGAAATATCCGGGATTTTCTAATTCAACGGTCTTTGGTTTTGTAGCAGGATCGTTGATTATCGTGCTGGCGCAGTGCCTCAAAATCAGCGACGAGAATTTTAATTGGGCGATGGGATTAGCCATGCTTGCCGCCGGGTTTGCTGTTTCAATCCTCTTTGTGGTATTGCGAAAAACCATGAACAAAGCTGAGATACAAAATGAATGAGCGCCTTATTTGCCGCCTCCGCGCAGTTCAATAATCCGATCTCGTAACGCTGCGGCGTATTCAAACTCAAGTAGCTTCGCTGCGGCGGCCATCTCTTTTTCCAAACGTTTTATCTCTTCCTCCAACTCCCGCTTCGTATACTTGACGCCTGAAGTGGGCGAGGGGGATTCTCTTCTGGAAATTTCAAGCAGTTCGCGCACGTTTTTTACTACAGTCTTTGGCACGATACCGTGTTCGTCGTTGAACGAGCGTTGCTTTTCGCGCCGGTTTTCCGTTTCTTCGATCGCCAAACTCATCGAAGGCGTGACCCTGTCAGCGTACATGATAACCAAACCCGACTCGTTCCTGGCGGCTCGCCCTATCGTCTGGACAAGCGATGTCGCGCTGCGCAGGAAGCCCTCCTTGTCGGCATCGAGTATGGCGACAAGCGAAACCTCGGGCAGATCGAGGCCTTCGCGCAACAGGTTGATGCCAATCAAAACGTCAAACTCGCCAAGCCGCAGGTCGCGGATTATTTCCATGCGTTCTGTAGTGGATATATCGTGGTGCAGATAACGCGAACGAATACCTGCGCCGGTGAGGAAAACCGTCAGGTCTTCCGCCATTTTTTTTGTTAGAGTCGTCACAAGCACTCGCTCGCTCTTCGCAGCGCGGGTGTTTATTTCCGCTATGAGATCGTCTATCTGATTATTCACAGGGCGGACCGATACCTCCGGATCGAGTAGGCCTGTCGGGCGTATTACCTGCTCGACGACTTGGCTAGAGCGCGAGCGTTCGTACTCGCTTGGCGTCGCCGAGACATAAATCACCTGGTTTAGGTGGTCGTTAAATTCTTCAAAATTGAGAGGTCTGTTGTCAAATGCGGACGGCAGTCGGAACCCATATTCGACAAGGGTTTCTTTCCTTGATCTATCGCCGGCGTACATCGCGCGGACCTGAGGCAGCGTGACGTGGCTTTCGTCAACGAACATGATGAAGTCTTTTGGGAAATAATCCAGCAGCGTCATTGGCGCGCTGCCGGGCGTCCGCCCCGTTATGATGCGGGAATAGTTCTCGATGCCATTGCAGTACCCGAGTTCCGTAAGCATTTCGACGTCATACATCGAGCGTTGGTGTATCCGCTGTGCTTCGATGAGCTTGTTTTCTTTTTCGAAGTATTCGACGCGCTCTTTCATTTCGGCTTTTATTTCCGCGATAGCCTTTTTGGTCTTCTCCTCGGTCGTGACGTAGTGCGACGCCGGATAGATAGCCACATGCGCAAGCGCTCTGGAGGGGACGCCGGTGACAATGTTTATCTCGCTTATCCGCTCTATTTCATCGCCAAAAAACTCTATTCGGATCGCATGATCGCGGGCGTATACCGGGAAGACTTCGACTGTATCGCCCCTGACCCGGAACGCGTTGCGCTCAAACGCGACGTCGTTTCGCTCATAACGGATCGACGCGAGCTTTTCGAGCAGCTCGTCGCGGCTACGCTGCTGGCCGAGCCTGAGCGATATGACCATGCTGGAATAGTCGATCGGGTCGCCGAGGCCGTATATGCAGCTTACTGAGGATACGACGATAACGTCGCGCCGCTCAAACAGAGACGAAGTCGCGGAGTGACGCAAGCGCTCTATTTCGTCGTTTATCGAGCTGTCTTTTTCGATGTATGTATCCGTGTGCGGTATGTACGCTTCCGGCTGATAGTAGTCGTAATATGACACGAAGAATTCAACGGCGTTTTCGGGAAAAAACTCTTTAAACTCGCCGCAAAGCTGCGCGGCGAGCGCCTTATTGTGCGCCAGCACAATAGCGGGGCGCTGCGCCCGCTCAATTATTTTCGCCATCGTATACGTTTTGCCCGAGCCTGTCACGCCAAGCAACGTCTGTTCCTCGAAGCCTAACTCAAGCCCCTCAGCAAGTGCTTTTATCGCAGCCGGCTGCCCTCCGGCTGGCTCGAAATCGCTGACAACTTTGAATTCTGGCATAAAAATGATCACTACCTTTGCTGTACTCACGCCGCCTATTCTAATGCGCTCTGCGGAGCGCAAGGAGTCAGGAGTCAGAATACGTGAATAGGACTAGGGAATTTTCTTGTTTTTTATTTGCTCCAATAATCCATAACTTACTATAGTACTTGCTCCGCTCCGTACTCGGCGAGGTACGCTTCCATTTCGGCTATGCGCTTGTCGCCTTGCGGAAGCGAATCGATGATATCTCGAGCGGTGATGATTGGGTATACATTTATACCGAAATCCTGGCGTAACTCATCAAGAGTCGAACGCTCATCCGACCCGCGCTCCATCCTGTCTACTGATACGAACAATGCCGTGACTGTTACATCCGCCACCGATTTCAGCAAATTGAGGCTTTCGCGTACGGCAGTCCCCGCTGTGACTACGTCTTCGATAATAGCTATCCTATCCCCGCTGTTTGGTACGTATCCTATGAGAGCGCCGCCTTCCCCGTGGTCTTTGGCTTCTTTGCGGTTGAAAAAGTATGGGACGGTTATCCCATGATTGCGGTAGAGCGAGCCTGCTGCCGCAGCCACCAGCGTGATGCCCTTGTACGCTGGCCCATATAGCGCGTCGAAGCGCTCGCCGCTTTCAACGACGCAGTCAGCATAGTAGTCTCCAAGAACCGATATATGCATCCCGGTTTTATAGTTCCCAGTATTGATAAAATACGGCGTTTTTCTGCCGCTCTTCGTAGTAAAGTCACCAAAAGTCAGCGCGCCTGCGCTAACCATAAAGTCAATAAATTTCCACTTGCCGTCCATGTTGCACGCCCTCCGGTCATATAGTCGCGCCATTATACCATTTATGGCCGCCATGATTCAATTATCCAATCAACTTTATTTCTTGATATTAAGATGAAATAGTGTTAAAATACACCACATTACATCACAATACGACACAAAACAAAATGACGCAGCACAGCACAGCGTGAGACGCGAGCCGCTTTGCGGCCGAATAATTGGATAAGCGAGGTTGCGAAATGAATACAACAAATCTATCGATGTTATGTGATTTTTACGAATTCACCATGTCAAACGGGTATTTGGAAAGCGGCATATACAAGCGCAACACTTACTTCGACGTGTTTTTTCGCAAAGTGCCGGACAGTGGCGGGTTTGCGATCGCCGCAGGCCTTGAGCAGGTTATTCAATTTATTCAAGCGCTCCATTTTGACGATCGTGATATCGATTATTTGCGTTCAAAGAAATTTTTTAGCGAACGTTTTTTGGAATACCTGAAAACATTTCAATTTACCGGCGATATATACGCCGCTCCGGAAGGCACCCCGATATTCCCAAACGAGCCTATAATGATTGTCCGCGCCCCGGCGATCGAGGCGCAGTTTATCGAAACTTACCTCCTTTTGGCAATAAATCATCAGTCGCTGATCGCAACAAAAGCCAACCGCGTAGCTAGAGCCGCGCAAGGCCGCGCCGTCCTGGAGTTCGGCTCTCGCAGGGCGCAAGGCGCGGACGGCGCGTTCATAGGCGCGCGAGCTGCGTATATAGGCGGCTGCACCGGCACTTCCTGCGCGCTGGCTGATGAAATGTTCGGCGTGCCCGCCGGCGGGACGATGGCGCATTCGTGGGTACAGATGTTCGACAGTGAATATGAAGCGTTCAGGACGTACTGCGAGCTTTATCCCAATAACGCTATATTGCTTGTGGACACATACAACACCCTAAAAAGCGGCGTCCCGAACGCGATCCGAGCCTTCAAAGACACGGGCGTCGCCAATGGAGCAATTCGCCTGGATTCGGGAGATATCTCATATCTATCCAAGGCGGCGCGCCAGGCGCTGGACAATGCGGGGCTGACCGACTGCAAAATCGTGGCGTCAAACTCGCTTGACGAATATCTTATCCGCGAACTCATCATGCAGGGCGCGAAAATTGACGTTTTCGGTGTGGGCGAGCGGCTAATTACCGCGAAAAGTGATCCAGTTTTCGGAGGCGTTTATAAGCTCGTCGCGATAGAGGGCGAGGGCGGGAGGGTCGTGCCAAAGATAAAGGTGAGCGAGAATACGACAAAAATCACAAATCCGCATTTTAAAAAGCTTTACCGTTTCTTCGATAAAGAAAGCGGTAAAGCGATCGCTGACGAGATATGCGTTTATGATGAAACAATCGACGAAAACGTACCGCATACTATCTTTGACCCGGACGCCACTTGGAAGACAACAAAGCTTACGAATTTCATCGCAAAAGAATTGCTGGTCCCGATATTCATAAATGGTAAGCTGGTCTATGAAATCCCTAATATCGAGCGGATAAAAGCGCACTGCTCGCAGCAGGTCGAGCTTCTGTGGGACGAAGTGAAGCGGTTCGAAAACCCGCATACATACTATGTGGATTTGTCGCAAAATCTTTGGGATATCAAGCAACAATTGCTGCGTGACAGCCTTGCGAGTTATTAAGTTTTACCTGGGTATGCACTTGACGCCAACTGACCCAAACCCACTTCAGACAACAAAGCGATAAGGGGGTATAGACTTCGCTTCGACTGCGTACAGCGTTCGTCTCACTGTCGTCATTGCGGGCTTGACCCGCAATCTAA
>JGI24702J35022_10000541_pt1 | contig 22799 bp, 19 predicted proteins | sample TergutTh196P4_FD_35022 | JGI IMG/M metagenome (IMG submission 35022)
AGGAGCGTGTAATTGATGTACGCGACTTTTCCCATTCGAACAACGGGGATTTTCCCTTGTGCAACTAATTCGCGCACGGCATGACCAGGCAAAATACCCCGTTTTACAACTTGCCTCACAGTTAACATTTCAATTTTGTCGGGGGGCTCGTTGCCCTCAGCGGCGTCGCAATTAGTGATCGGTGTTTTGGGTGGTAACACCTTAAGGGGTAAACAATGCGCTTCATCATTTCTCTGCGCTACGTAGATTTCGTTTAAACTTTCTATGGACATTTCCTAACCTCCTTTAAATTTGCCGACAGATTTATAATATCTGTTGGCATTGGTTTTCTTGTGACGGCTTTTCTGTCGCGGGGCGCTAAAATATACACCCTTCTAAATTGTGAGCGCTTTTTCTGCGTTGCCAGATAATGCCTCCACAGCTTTATCTTGTGCCACGCCTCCATAAAAGAATGCAAGCGCCGTGTCAACATCGACCAGTATTCTATTTCCGTTCAATTTGTGTGGTATGCGCCCTTCTATAACAGCTTTTCGCAACGCATTTTGAGTTAAAGCTGTTCCGGGGTCAATTTTCCTGATTTCATCCATAGCCGTACTAATGGTTCTCAACCTCATAAAATCACCTCTTTAATTATTATAATAATTTAACATACCGTTTATGTTACAGAAAGTCAAACAATAATTGGAATAAATTAAAAATAACCTCATTTGCGGAAATTAGCACGTTTTATGTATTGACGCATAATATATGCAGTGTTACAATACCAAACAAAAGATATTTGGCAATATATATGTGACGCTAAAAAATGGGCAAAAAGAGGCGAAAACAATGGCAAGAAAGCGCGAGGAGCGATTAAAAGTTTTTGGACAGCGGTTAAACACACTGCGTGGTGATATGACGCAAGCGGCATTTGCTGAGAAAATTGGTATATCTGACACATCTATTGGTCAATACGAGTGCTTTAAAAGACTTCCAGACGCCGGAATACTCAAAAAAATATGTGTTGCTTGCGGCGTCACTGCTGATTACCTGCTTGGACTATCACGAGCCGCAGCGCCGGACGATTTTATACAGGCAGTAGTAACCCGCTATGGGCTGAATGAGCAAGCCTTACAATTCCTTGAGCGCCTTAACGCTCAACTTGATATTGATGATGCAGAAAAGAGCAGGATATCAGCAAAGCAGATAGCGTTTGAAAACGCTGAAAACCTGACTGTGACTTATGAGCGTGAAAGCAATGAAAATGAACTTGAATCTCCAGGACTTAAACTAGCACTTACACCAGCCCTTACAAAAAAGGAGTTAACATCGCTTTTTGCAATCATGCAAGATGAGATTAATAAACAAGCGCTTATTATTCTTAATAAACTTCTTACAGTATCCACCGGGCGAGAATGGGAAACATACGGCAGTCTAATTCTCACGGCGATTTACAATTATTGCTGCCGGGAGTATTTCGACATTGAACAAATTCGATACGGCGTAACAGGACGCACGCTAAACACACTTACATCCGAAAATCAACGCAATAATGAATTATATACACTTAACAATATCCTAAAAGATTTTCGTAACAAACTGAGTGAGGGCTAAATTATGGCAAGCATAGTAAAAAGGGGAAAGTCATACCGCGTACAGGTATCAATGCCAGACGGGAAAGGCGGGTATATTCGCAAATCAAGCACATACACGCCGCCGCCGGGAACTACTCCTACACTGGCGAAGCGCGGCGCGAACAAGTACGCTATTGAGTTTGAGGAAAAGTGTAAGGGCCTACTTGCTTACAACGAAAATATGACGCTTGATGAATTGCACGAATGGTATATGACCGACATTGCGCCAAACCGCTTAAAAGGGCAATATGCGAGAACAAACAAGCGTTTTTACAATTACTATATTCAACCAGTACTTGGACGCTGTAAGCTACGGCAACTCACACCTGTTGTACTAGATAGGGCGTTCAAACAGATACAAGAAAGGGGTGGTATAAAAAAATATTACACCCTTACGAGTGTCAGCGCCCTAAATAACGCGCTTCAAGCCGTAAATGGCACATATCGTAAAATGGTGGACGACGGTATAATCTGTAATAAAACAATTAAGAATATCACCCGTGGTGGACGGACATTCAAAGACAGGGCGCAAGTAATAGCAGACTTTTGCAATGTCACTCTTGACAGCCTGTTTACACTGTGCCCGTCAAAACCGCTCAGCGCAAACACCGTTAATACAATAAAGCAAATGCTAGGGGCGTTGTTGACCGCTGCCAGACGAAAGGGTGTTATTAGTAATAATCCTATGGTTAACACAGAACCAATTAAGGTTACTGACACAAGCCGCCCGGTAATGAACATTAGGCAAGCCCTCTTGTTTCTCAAAAGGCTTGCGGGGCTGGATAACATAAGCGTCCGCGCCTTGCTTTTAGTAGCGTTATATACGGGCATGAGAAGCGGTGAGCTGCGGGCTTTGAAATGGACGGACATTAATATTCAAAGCTGTTTAATACGTGTGAGCAAAACCCTTGATGATATGAACAACGTAACCCCGCCGAAATCTACATCAAGCATACGCTATGTTCAAATAGACTATCGTCTTGCAGCTTTTCTCAGCAGCTACTATCGTGAGCTACAAGCCTATATATCCTCTATGAATGGACTTATTAAAGACAACGGCCTTGTATTTCCAGCCATAACTACCGGGGGATATATGAACAAAGATTATCCTGGCGATGTGATAAAGGGTCTTATAATAGATACTGATATTCCGCAAAACCTTCACTTACATAGCTTAAGACATTGTTTTGCGTCAATACAGATAAATACCGGTGCGGACGCAAAGAGTGTGCAAGCCGCTCTTGGACACGCAAGGGTAACATCCGTACTTGATATATACTCCCATGTTTTCGCGGAAACACTCGCCCGTAATGCGCATGGCGTTAGCTTCGCGCTAATAGGAGACGGCGATAGTGTTTTTGGAAATGAAACGCAAGCGGATATTTTGGGAAAAGAGACACAAAACGAAACACCATGAAATACCATGATTTATCATTCATTTGCACCAAATTTGCACCATTTGGAGTTGAGAAAGGCCAAAAAACCGCAATATATAAGCATTACACGCATTAACAAGCTATATTCGATGAATAGCGGATTTCCTCCTGCCTTGCCACTTTTTTTATAACCTATTTCATAACCAATTTCATTTCATTTTTCATATCCTTTTCAATTTAATAGCTGCCGTAGAAGCCTCTACTAATACTCAAACAATCCTAAAAAAAATTTATATAAGGGGTTGATTTTTATATTTTCATGATATAAAATGAAACAAATGGTGGAGAGTGGAGCGAAGTGGAGGAGGAAACCAAAAACAAACAATTTAGAGGCTTCTTTAGCAACTACCAGCATTCCCTGGACGATAAAGGAAGGGTATTTATTCCCAAAAAGTACAGGGAGGCCCTGGCGTCGATATTCATGCTGACTACTGGTCTTGATTACTGTCTGATAGCCTATCCAATGGACGAATGGGAAAAGTTCATAGACGAGCTTGACAGTATACCCTACACAGATACAGACGGCAGGTATTTCGTCAGAAACTTCATGTCTAACGCCGTTGAATGTGAGATGGATAAGCAAGGAAGAATTGTTATACAACAAGAGCAAAGGAATTACGCCGGGTTAGAAAAAGATGTTAGTATTGTCGGAGTGGGGAATCACTTCGAAATATGGGATTCCAACAGGTGGAAGACCAACAGGGACAATTACTTTGGCAATTTAGACGCGCTTGCGGAAAAGATGCAGAAATACCTGGTACGGGGAGACGCCAGATAATGGCTTTTTACCACAAACCGGTATTGTTAGATGAGTGTATTCGGTATTTGGAGATTAAACCAGAGGGAACATATATCGATTGCACTGTTGGCGGCGCAGGGCACGCGTCAGAGATACTAAAGAGACTCAACAAGCAGGGAAGGCTACTGGGAATTGACAGGGATTTTGAAGCGGTAGGCGCCGCCAGAAAGAGATTGGAAAAGCTGTGTCTACCGGCAAAATTTGATGTAATTCACTCGAATTATGTGGACATTGAAAACATATGCAAAGATGCGGGTATAGTTAAAGCAGACGGGATTCTTTTAGATTTGGGCGTGTCGTCTCTCCAGCTTGAAGACGCGGAAAGGGGGTTCAGTTACAATTTTGACGCGCCGCTTGACATGCGGATGGACAGGAGTTCGGGGTTCAACGCCGCAGATGTTGTTAACGGGTACTCTGAGAGAGAATTGACGGAAGTATTGACAAAGTATGGAGAAGAGCGATGGGCTGTAAGGATCAGTAAGTTTATAACAGAACGAAGAAAGTACGGAGGAATAAGCACGACCGGGGAATTAGTTGACCTGATTAAGGCAGCAGTTCCTAAGGAGGCCAGAAGGGAAGGACCGCATCCTGCAAAGAGGACTTTTCAGGCTATCAGGATTGAGGTTAATGATGAAATGGCGATATTGGACAAGGCAATTTCGAATTGCGTCGAAATGATGAATAAAAACGGCAGGCTATGCGTAATTACATTTCACTCCCTGGAAGACAGAATTTTAAAAAATGCTTATAAAAGGCTTTCCGCCACATGTATTTGCCCTAAAGGCATACCTGTGTGCGTCTGTGGGACTGTACCGAAGCTCAGAATTATCAGCAAGAAGCCGTTTTTACCGTCTGTGGCGGAGATTCGGGAGAACCCGAGGGCCAGGAGCGCAAAACTGAGAGTCGCCGAATGTTTATAGAGATATGAGACATTACTGGCGGAGCTATAAATAGATTTATCTTACTTAAGGATGAACCAAAGCAGTACTTGGAAATATACAAAAGAAAAACTGAGATTTTGAGATACCTGTTATTGAAACACAACCCAACTTACTAAAGAAAAAGTGAAATTAAAAAATACCAAAGAAAAAAAGTAACGCAATACACTAAAGAATATACTTATCAAAAGGACACAAGTTGCTCTTCAAACACCAGGCGCCTTAAGGCGCAAATTTAGGAAAAGCAACCGCGACGCCGAGAGGCGGAGCGCGAGCGCATCGCGCTCGTGGGGCGCGGGAAATCGCAGAAGCACGCGTTGTGTGGGATAAGTTTTGAACTCCACGACAGCTTCGCCCCCAGACGCCAATTTATAGCGTTTGAGTCCGCGCTGACACAATTCATGCAAGCATGGCGTTGTTGTAAGGTGCTAATTGTAAAATACACAGAAGAAAAAGTCCAAACTGAAAACACTAATGAAAAACACTTCACAAAAACAGAAGAGAAAGCATTACCAAAATCATAAGATGTGTTGTTTAGAAAACTAAAGACAAAAACGAGAAAAGACAGGAAAGGAAAGAAAAAAATAAGGAACAAAAGAAAAAGGGAAGTATAGAAATTACAAATGATAAATAAAAAAAGAGAAGAAACTACAGAAGATGAAAAAACAGATAGAGTCACATAAGAACACTAATGGAGAGCATCAGAAAAACAGAGAAAAACAATAATCATTTCAAACCGAGGACTGTTAACACGGTCCCCGGATTTGTTTTTCTTTGAAGTAAATGCTGGTATTGTCGCCAAACGGGAGGAACCTATGCGGAGAAACGCAAATTATGTACATGGTTCACTGGCTGAAAAGGCCAACTATGATAAAAGACATGAATATGACAACGACGGCGCCTATTCCGCAAGGCGAGCCGGTCACCGGACCGAAACCCAACAACATGAAGCGTATGTTGAAACACAACATGGGGGCTATTACGATACGCAACGTGGGGGCTATTACGATACACAACGTGGGGGCTATCACGAAACGCAAAATGGGGGCTATTATAATACACAACATGAGGGGTATATTGAAACACAACAAGGGGGCTATTATGATACACAACATGGAGGTTATTTAGATACACGGCGCGGAAGTTATTTTGGCGCCAATCAAGGAGGCTATAATGACGCTCAACATGGTGGTTATTATGATACGCCACAAGGGGGCTATTATGATACAAACCACGAGGGCTATTATGATATATCACAACAAGGAGGCTATATCGGCGCCCAGCCTGAGAGAATAACCGCGAAGCAGACGGCGAGCCGGACAGCTGGCAAAACCGCTCCTAAAACAATGAGACAGACAGGGAGGCTAGTAGACCCACAGGCTGTGGGAGGGTATGATGGCCAAAGCGATGCACAGACTGCGATCAAAACTGCTTTGCATACCGCGAACCGGACTGCGAGCAAAACCGCTCTGCATGCCGCGGGCCGGACTGCGAGCAAAACCGCTTTACACGCCGAGGGCCGGGCTGCGAGCAAAACTGAGCTACAGACTGCGAGTGAAGCTGCGCTACAGACCGCAAGACATAATGATGGCCGAGCTGATCCGCAGACTGTAAGCGGGACCACAGGCCGGACGGGTTTAGCAAAAAGGGAGCGAAGAGCTCAACGAGAAGCAAAACTCGTCAGTAAAAAAAAGGACCAACAAAAAAAAGTAGAGCTCAGCGAAGAAGAAAAAGCGAAACTTGAAGAGGCAGCTTCAGAAAAGCACAAAATCCTATCAAAAGAACTGGATATGCGAAAAGAGCGAAGACGCGCCAGAGTTAAGTATATATGCATGATTCTTGTACTCTTCGTTGTATTTATAATGCTAATTTACAGGTACAGTATGGTTATTGAAATAGATAACACAGTTATTAGAAGTAATGCGGAGTTAAGTGGAATAAAAAACGCTGTCAATGTAACGCAAAAGGAGATAAACAGGGAAACAGATATTGAAAAGGTACAGCAATTGGCGGAAGAAAGGCTCGATATGCAAAAACCCGATTCACATCAATATATATATATTAGGGTACCCAGAAAGGATCATGCGTTATTAGGCTCGGAGACTGTCAGCAGTCCCACAGGCGAAGTGAGTACTGGTATAAGGAGCCGGATAGACGAGGTCGTTGAGAGGATTTGGCTTGATTGATGAGCTCAATTGATGGGCGTAATTGACAGACTTGATTGACGAGCTTGATAGATGAGCTTGATTGATGTACATGATTGATATGCTCGATTGATTGGCGTAATTGATAGACTTGGTTGATGAGCTTGATAGATGAGCTTGATTGATGGACATGATTGATATGCTTGATAGATGTGGACTTGATAGATTGGCGTGGCTAAAACCTTACTGATTATTGGTTTGAAAGATAGAGGGAGGGGTAGACAAGTTTTGATGGGGATTGATAAGGGCGTTAGAATCAGGATGCTGGCGCTTCTTTTTATTTTCACATTTGCAATACTGGCTTTGGCTATAAGAGTTGGATACTTACAGTTTATTCAGGGGGAGTCGCTGTCTGAGATGGCATTCCGGCAGCAGAACCTGGGGATGGATATCAGCCCCAAGAGAGGGGCGATACTCGACAGAAACGGTGATGAGCTTGCCGTAAACGTACCTGTAGAAACTCTCACTATCAGTCCGAATGAAATTAGGAAAAGCATATTGGACAACAAACTGACGAAAGATGAAGTTGTAAGAATGCTTGCAGATACACTTGGACTTGATAGAGATAGTGTGGCTGACAAATTAGACAAGGACAGCATCTATGAGATTCTTATCAAGAAAATCGATAAACAACTAGCTGATGAAGTCAGAGAGTCTATCTCACAAATTAAGCTGAGGGGCGTATATTTTACGGAAGACACAAAGAGGTTCTACCAGAACAAGAACTTAGCGGCCCATGTGATAGGCGCGACCGGCGTTGACAATCAAGGCTTAAGCGGGATCGAATTTGTGATGGAGGAATATATAAAAGGCGTCCCTGGGAAAATTATGGGCGAGGTTGACGCCAAGAACAGAGAAGTGCCGTTAAGAAGAGAGGAAAGGGTCGAGCCACAGGACGGATACAACGTTGTCCTGACGATTGACTCTACGATTCAGTATTATGCGACAAAAGCCCTTGAAAAAGCTATAGAGGAAAATGACGTAAGGCGAGGCGGCGTCATTATCATAATGGATCCAAAGAACGGTGATATCCTTGCTCTTGTTTCAAAACCTGATTTTGATTTGAATGATCCCTTTGCCCCTCCACCCGGATATTTCCCGGATACGTGGAATGGAAGAAGCGCGGAGGGTGTTGAAATATTAAACAGCACAGTTTGGAGAAACAAAGCGATAATGGATACATATGAGCCGGGTTCGACATTTAAGGCGATAACCGCCTCGGCGGGGCTCGAGGAAGGGACAATCTCCCTTGATTCGACTTTCGTCTGCAAACCGTTTGTAGGATATTATTCAAAACCGATAAACTGCTGGACTACAAGTGGCTCACATGGAACGCAGGATTTAACGCACGCGGTATATAACTCTTGTAACCCGGCGTTTATGCGTATTGCACTGAGCGTTGGAGTAGACGCTTTTTATCGGTATGTAAGAGATTTCGGATTCTATGACAAGACTGACATCAGTCTTCCCGGTGAAACGAGGGGCATTTTTCAAGCGCAACCAAAGGAACTGGACATGCTGGTCGCGTCATTTGGTCAACGTTTTACAGTGACTCCTATCCAGATGATAACGGCATATGCGGCTGTAGCCAACGGCGGGAGCCTTATGAAGCCTCGTCTGATTAAGGAACTGACTGACTCAGACGGAAACGTCGTTATGACGTTCAATCCCGAGACCATAAGAAAAGTTATTTCCAAAGAGACGTCTGAAGAGCTGAGAACAATACTCGAAGGGGTTGTGACAGAAGGCACAGGAAGAAACGCATATGTCAGCGGGTTCAGGGTCGCGGGTAAGACCGGAACATCGGAAACCGTGGACGCCGGAAGATATATCGCATCCTTTTGCTCGTTTGCCCCGGCCGACAACCCGGCTATCTGCGCCCTCATTATGCTGGACGAGCCGATGGGGGAGGAATATATGGGGGGGGCGATTGCGGCGCCTGTGGCGCAGATGCTCTTCGAGGACATCCTCACGTATCTTAAAATTGAGAGGGAGTACACGGAAAGAGACAGGAAGGCTCTTATTCGCGAGGCGCTGGCGCCGGAAGTGAGGGGTATGTCTGTGAGCGAAGCTACAAAGACGCTCAAGGACGCAGGATTGGATTATAAGGTGATCGGAGAGAAAGGGGAAACAGGAAAAAAGGTCGCAATGCAGATGCCGCCGGCTGATTCCAGGATTCCGTTGAAGTCGACCATATTTCTATATACCGAGAAGTCTGATGAACCGATGATGGTGGCTGTCCCCGACCTTCAAAACAAGACGGTGTATGAGGCGACGGAGACGTTGAAAAGGTACAATTTAAATATCAGGATCAACGGATTAGGGGTTGCCAAATCCCAATCTGTGCAGCCCGACGTTCTTGTGGCTGAGGGCAGCATAATAGAAGTTTCATTCATATACACCGATAACATCGAGTAATTAAACTGGCGTTTCCCCGGAGGGAAAAGGAAAAAGGGAAAAAGGAGAAAAGGGAAAAAGGAGAAAAGGGAAAAAGGGAATATGAAGCTTTCTGAATTGATAGACGGACTTGACATAGTGGAAATAGACGGCGAGACAGAATTTGAGATAACAGGCGTTTATAGGGATCATAGGGCGTGCATGCCGGGTAGCCTGTTTGTTTGCATTGAGGGATTCAAAACGGACGGGCATTTATATATAGACAGCGCATTGGAAAATGGGGTTGTTGCGCTGATAGTTCAAAAGGAAGTTAAAGCTCCGACCGGTGTGACAGTAGTAAGAACAAAAAACACCAGATATGCCCTTGCTTTTGTATCGGACGTTTTTTTTGGTCACCCCTCGCGAAAACTGACAATTGCCGGAATAACCGGTACGAAGGGGAAGACTACAATAACATATATGATCAGGTCAATTGCTAAAGCGGCGGGAATAAATAGCGGACTGATCGGAACAGTGGAGAATCTGATTGGCGACGAAAAAATCCACTCAGTCGTAACAACTCCGGAATCCTATGACCTACAGAGGATGCTATCTCATATGGTCGAGAAAGAAGTCGGTCTTGTCGCAATGGAGGTATCATCCCAAGGTTTGGCCCTGAACCGGGTGAGCTGCTGCGATTTCAACATAGGTGTATTCACGAACCTCTTTAATGATCACATTTCTCCAAATGAGCACAAAGACATAGAGGATTATTTTAGCGCGAAATTAAAGCTATTTGATATGTGTGAGACAGGGCTTATAAACGCTGACTTTAAAGATGCGGACAGAGTGATGAAACATGCTGAACAAATGAATTGTAAGGTTTATACCTATGGGATTGATAGTAACGCCGATATAATGGCTAGGAATATAGCACATAATGTATCAGGAGACGAAATGTCAGTGAGTTTTGATCTGGTTTCCCCGTGGCTATCCGGCAGGATGGAGCTGGGACTGCCTGGGAAATTCAATCTGAGTAACGCTCTGGCGGCAATCGGCGTGTGTCTGTTGGTGGGAGTATCCCATGAGGCTATATGTGAAGGCATCAAGGCTGTTAAAGTAAGAGGTAGGGTTGAGATAGTAAAAGCCGGGCAGGATTTCTCTGTCATTGTCGATTACGCCCACAATGCCGCCAGCCTCGAAAACCTCCTGAAAATGCTTAGAGAATTCTGCGCCGAACGTATTATCACTGTCTTCGGATGTGGCGGAGACCGCGCAAAGGACAGACGGTTCGAAATGGGAGAAGTCTCCGGAAGACTGTCAGATTTGACTGTTATAACTTCAGATAACCCAAGGACGGAAGATCCAGTTTTAATCATAGAGAATATTGAGGAAGGCGTCAGAAAAACGAGTGGGGAATATATTAAGGTAGCCGACAGAAGGAAAGGGATTGAGTTTGCACTATGTCAGGCAAAAAAGGGAGACCTAGTGGTAATAGCAGGTAAAGGGCATGAGACCACTCAGGTTTTTTCCGATCGAACAGAGCATTTTGACGATGTAGAAATAGCGAATGATATTCTGAGAGGGAAGATGGCGTAAGCGTTTCGGTCCTATCCGATTTCTTATTCCTTTGGCAACTTAATCCCCAGGAACGCCAATGAAAAACAAGTTGTTGAAAGATTAAGTTGTCATACGCGATGCCGGATGAGGCGGCGCGCAAGCGCTTCGAACTCGTGAGGAGAAGGGAACCGCGCTTTACGCTCGTAAGGCGAAGGGAATCTCGCTTCGCCGAGCCGAGCCGAGTCGGTTTGCGGGCGAAGCCCGCATCAGTACGAATGAGGGCGAATCTACCTCATTACTCCCAAAGGCCATTCAAGTCTGGGTCACTTATTTTTTTGCGACTTTCGAAGAGAGGGAGGAATGATCAAAAGTATGAGGATTGCGGTGAAAGAGATCGAAATCGCCACAGAAGGGACAGTTGTTTCCGAGAACTGTACCGGCTATGTGAGCTGCATATCCACTGACACGAGAAAGGATTGCTATAATAGCCTGTTCATTCCGATTATCGGGCCGAATTTTGACGCGCATAATTATATAAATAACGCCTTTGAAAAAGGGGCGGCAGTTACCTTGACCGATAGGGACGTTGATATAGAGGAGCGATTTAGGGACAGGGTGGTTATAAAGGTTGGAGACACTCTCAAGGCGATGGGTATGTTAGCCTCAGTGTACAGGCTGAAATTCAGCCCGAACGTTGTTGGTATAACAGGAAGCGCAGGCAAAACAACGACAAAGGATCTTGTCGCCCTTGTACTATCTAAGAAGTACAATGTGTTGAAGACGCCCGGAAATTTTAATAACGAAATTGGGCTTCCGTTGACAGTATTTAGACTGGATGAAAGCTATGATTCGTTAGTCTTAGAGATGGGAATGAATTCGCCCGGGGAGATTTCAAGGCTTTCTAAAATCGGGCGGCCCGACTCAGCAATTATTACTAATATCGGTCTTGCTCATGTCGAAAAGCTTGGGAGTAAGCAGAATATCTTAAAGGCGAAGCTCGAAATCATCGATGGATTGTCAAAAAACGGGACGATGTTCTTAAATGGGGATGATACTCTTTTAAGTGGCTTGAGAGGCCTCATCGACAGACAAATCGTCTATTTTGGGATTGATGAGAACTTGGACGTGATTGCCTCGGATATCAAACTGAACGGTGATGAGGGCGTAGAATTTGAGTTTCAATGGCAACAGCGAAGTTACAAGGTAAACGTTCATATCGCTGGAGCGCATAATGTTCACAACGCCTTGGCCGCAGTTGCCGTCGGACTGCAAAACGGCGTAAAGCCGGAGGATATCGTAGAGGCAATAGGAGAATACCGGCCTGGCAATATGAGAATGAATATTGTGCCGATCGGCGGAATCAAGATAATTGACGATACGTACAACGCAAACCCCCAATCAATGTATGTTGCCATTGACGCCGCAATGGGCGTTGACTGCGGCGACGGTGATGATATTGGCGTTGGAGTTGGCGTTGGCGGCAGTAGTAGCGGATGGAGCGACAGCGACGGCAGGGGTGGCGGCGGTGGCAGGAGCAGTAGCGGTGGCGTGAGCGGTAGTGGTAGTGGTAGTGATGGAAATATAAGCGATAACAGTGCTTATTATGGTGTTGACGGCAACAGCGACTTAAGCGGTAATAGAAGAAAAAAAAGCAGCATAGGCGGAAGGAGGATCGCGGTATTTGGGGAGATGTATGAATTGGGCGATATGACTGAACGATGCCACTTTGACGTCGGTGAATACGCGGCGTCGCATGGGATCGATATCCTGCTGGCTTTGGGCGGTCACGCTCAATACTATGTTGAAGGGGCGTCGTTGTGCAAGGAACGAAAATGCGAAGCATATGCGTTTTCCGGCAAGGATGAACTGATTGGATTCCTGGCTGATATTGTTATGGATGGGGACCTTTTATTAGTAAAGGGGTCGCGAGGAGCAAAGATGGAAGAAGTTGTAGATGGATTTAAAGAAAGAATTCAAAAAAAGAGAACAAGACAAAAAATGTGATAGAGAATGTGATAGAGAATGTTATAGAGAATGCGATAGAAAATGTGAAAGAAAATGTGAAGAGATTGTAATTGAGAATGTGAAAGAAAATGTGAAGAGATTGTAATTGAGAATGTGAAAGAAAATGTGAAGAGATTGTAATTAAGAATGTGAAGAATGGAGTAATAACCAATTGATAGATTTCGTAAACGACAGAGCCGGGGTTTTCATTTTGTCGTTTTTAGGAACGTTGGCGATGGGACCGCTGTTGATTCCTGCGCTTAAAAAGCTAAAATTCGGGCAACCGGTAAGAGACGACGGACCGTCCACACACCTTAAAAAGGCCGGCACTCCAACTCTGGGCGGCATTGTATTTCTGGCGCCGACAATGGCTATTCTCTGCATACTGTCGTTGGAACAAAGGAACGTTTTGCCACTGCTAACGCTTACAATCGGATTTGGGGCTGTTGGATTTTCGGATGATTATTTAAAGATCATCAAGAAGAGTAAAAACGGTTTGAGCGCTATGCAAAAGACTGTTGGGTTGTTGCTGGTATCGACGGCTTTTGTTCTTTTTTTAGTTTATGTGCGCGACGCCGGCACTGAAATGTACCTGCCCCTGGCCGGGATGATGCGGGCAGTTGAAATACCTGCGATGATATATATTCCGTTTACAATATTTACCATGCTCGCAACAACAAACTCAGTAAACCTGACTGATGGAGTAGACGGGCTTGCGGCGAGCGTAACGCTTATTGTAATGATATTCTTTACATTAGTCGCCGCGGCAAACGCGGAACAGAGAGAAATAATGCTGTACACGGCTATTATAGCGGGCGGATGTTTGGGATTTCTTGTTTTCAATTTCCACCCGGCAAAAGTCTTTATGGGAGACTGTGGGGCGCTTGCCTTGGGAGGCGCCGTTGCGGCTGCGGCAATAGTTTTAAAGATCCACTGGGTTTTACTGTTCACCGGAATTATTTATGTTCTTGAGGCGATTTCAGACATTATCCAGGTTTTTTGGTATAAAACCAGAGGAAAGCGGGTTTTTAAAATGGCGCCGCTACACCATCATTTTGAGCTTTCAGGTTGGAAGGAGACAAAAGTCGTTGTCGTTTTTTGCGTCGTCACACTTGTGTTTTCAGTAATTGGCTGGTTATTGTTGTTTTTGGAATAATTAATCTCGATTTAAAGAATGTTAAGAGTAAATGTTAAGAGCAAATGTTAAGAGCAAATGTTAAGAGTAAATGTTAAGAGCAAATGTTAAGAGTAAATGTTAAGAGCAAATGTTAAGAGCAAAGGAGAGATTTATTTGGAAGCGCCTAAAGAGAAAATTAACCTTAAAAAAATTAAATTACGGCATTTCGATTTCTGGTTATTCACTTCGGTAATATTGCTTTTATCAATGGGATTGCTAATTGTATTCAGCGCAAGCGCTCCAAGTTCAGCCAGCAGGTATAACGGGGACGTTTACTTCATTTTTAGAAATCAGTTGAAACATGCGCTTTTAGGAATCCTCACGATGCTGATCATGTCCTTTATTCCATACAGGGTATGGAGGAAGCTGGCCATCCCCATCGCACTTTTGTGCCTGGGGTTGCTGGTAGTAGTCATTTTGCCCGGTATGAGCAGTTTGACAAAAAACACGAGAAGGTGGATGTACATAGGTTCATTTAATTTTCAGCCGTCTGAACTGGCTAAATTTGGATTGGTATGTTTTTTGGCGGCGAGTTTGGCGGTACACAGGGATAGATTGAAGAAATTCTTTAAGGGCTTTTTACCTTACCTCGCGGTTGTTCTCACATTTACCGGCCTTATTTTAGTTGAACCTCACTTGAGCGGCTCAATTATTGTAATAGCTGTTGGAGCTATAGTTATGTTTTCTGCGGGCGCAAGGATTTGGCACTTTATTGTTATGGCTGTTCCCATTTCAGCGGGTGGGATCTTCTGCTTGCTATATGTCCCGCGTTTTGAATACATGAAAGATAGGATGGTTGCATTCCTCGATCCCTGGAAGGATAGAACCGGAGATGGTTATCAGATCATTCAATCAATGTATGCTATTGGCTCCGGTGGTCTATTTGGAAAAGGTCTGGGGAAGAGTATGCAGAAATTTCTATATATACCCGAACCACATAATGATTTTATATTTTCGATACTTGCCGAAGAACTGGGTTTCGTGGGTGTCTTAACGGTTTTAATTCTATTCGTTATTCTGTTTTGGAGAGGCGTCAAAATATCCAACATGGCCGACGATGCATTTGGCTCTCTCCTAGCGATAGGGCTCACTTCTCTTATTGCCGTGCAGAGTATATTCAATATTGCGGTTGTCACTGCCTCCGTACCTGTGACGGGCGTTTCACTGCCCTTCTTCAGTTACGGAGGCACCTCCCTAATACTTTTCCTTTCCGAAGTGGGCATACTTCTGAATATTTCAAAGAATACAAATGTTGATACCGTTCTGTCGCCGGTTGAAATCGGGGAGGCTAAAAGGACGGTTAATAAGGCTATTAAGGCTGGTATTTGATAGCTAAAATTCATATTTTGCAAATTTTAATTTAAATATAAAAATAATTAAACCTTGAAGCGCTTGGAAGATAATGGTAATATTGAAATGTTAAATATTAACATTTTTCGTAGGAGCGCAACGCATGAGGTTTATCAGAAAGAGGGCTCTTGTGGCCCTCATTTGCATTTTATTATCAGTGATTTTATCATGGAGAATTCTTGATATCGCAGAGAGATCAAAGGAAACAATAAAGGTTGTCAGGGTGACCGAACCCATCGGGAAGGGGACGCTGATAACCGGCGATAAGCTAAGGGCCGAGGAAGTTGGAACTTATGGGTTGAGGGACGACATCCTATATGGCGATGACTCGATCATAGGGATGTACGCTTCTGTGGATATATTCCCGGGAGATAATCTGACTCTCGATAAGTTTACTAAATTGGAAGAGACGGCGGACGGGTTTTTAATTTTGGCCCAACAGGCTGGAAAGTCGGCCGTTTCCGTTAGTGTAAAAAGTATTTCATCTGTTTTAGCAGGAAAACTCAGAAAAGGCGATGTTGTATCAGTGCTGGTGTTTGTTAATGGAACAATGCCCGGAAGTGTGAGTGGAGGCGGGAGCGGGAACACTAGCGGGAACATGAGCGGGAATGTGATCGGGAGAGGGTTTGTGACGGAGTTCAGGGAGTTGAAATATGTGGAGATAGGCGCAATATCTAATAACAAAGCTGAAGATATTGTTTATCAACAGGAGGTCTGGAGGGAGAATTCACAGACGTCCGGAGCGAAGCAATCTGTGGATGGCATGATCCCGGCGTCTGTAACTTTTGTTGTTAACAGTATTCAGGCGAGACGTCTTGTTGAAGCTGAGAATGCAGGAAGTATCCACCTTGTTTTCAGAGGGAGGGGAGAGCGCGCAAAGCAGCTGCTTGAGGAGCAGGACAAGGTCTTTGCCGGCGTTCATGACATTTACGATGTCTATGACGCTTTCGACGGTTACAGCGCTTATGACGCCAAAGAAGGTTACGTCGCTTATAACGCTTATGACGCTTATGGCGCCAATGGAAGTTACAGCGCTTATGACGCTTATGACGCCAATGGAAGTTACAGCGCTTATGACGCTTATGACGCCAATGGAAGTTACAGCGCTTATGACGCTTATGACACCAATGAAGGTTATGATTTTGAACAAATTAACGTGAACCAATATAAATCAGTTCAGAAAATTAGAAAAGAGGAGAGCGAAAGCAGGGGATGGGTACGCGGTTTAGGCGCCGGAAATATCGTGAGTAAAAGCGGGGGACAGGCGCCGAGTACAGACGCCGGAAGCAGAGAGAACCTAAGCAAGGGACAGGCGCCAGTTACAAACTCTGTTAATGAGGAGAGTGGATATGAAGGGCGGTCCCCGGGTGTAGACGCAGTAAATGAGGAGAGTGGAAGCGGCGGACTAGAACAGGGTGTAGGCGCAGAAAACAGAGAGAGCGCAAGTAATGAACAGGAACGAGGCGGCGGCGTAGGTAAGGGTTCTGAAACAAGCGATGTCACTGGGCGGCCTTACGATACTGCGAAGGAAAACGACAAAGTGTCTGTACAAAACAATGCTTCAGGATTTCGCGAGGACGTAGGTAATAGGAGAGTCACAGATGAGGACTTTAATCTGAAATAGGACTGTTACATAAACTTTTCCACACCCGGCATAAAAGCCGAGAAGGACAATGGTAATCGGTTAAGGGCGGCAAGGTCTTATTGTGAGCAGAATTGAAAGGAATGATGATACATGGGAAAGATTGTGGCGGTTTGGGGGAAAAGCGGCAGCGGCAAAAGCGTATTGTCTACAAATCTATCGTGTGCTCTTGCCAAAAGGGGATTAAAAATTGCGCTTATCGGAGCGAATAGGTTTTACGGATCGATTCAGCATTATTTTGGAATGGGAATTAATCCTGATGAATCACTTAGAACCTGTTTTTCCGAAATGGTATATTCAAACATCGAAAAGTACTTCAAAGCATGTGCGATGCAAAAAAACCTCTACGTTTCATCCCAGTCCAATTATGACGATTGTCTTGGTTACAGTAAATTTAGCAGGGATCAGGTCAAGCGTTTTTTGAACCTTTCCGGCGAGTGCTTTGATATTATGGTTATCGAATGTGATGATTCCATTGACGACGCTTTGTCTATGTTGAGCCTGACTCATTCAGAATTAGTACTGTACGTGACCAGGCCAACTGTCCAACACGCCGCTTTTTCAAATGGCTTTGAGAGCCTTGTCAAAGGATTAAGCCTGACTGACAAAATGCAAGTGATCGTGAACTATGATAAGGGATACAGTGATATAGCTACATTTCTCCCGTTTGGGTCAAAACATGGATATACTGTACTGCCGTTTTGCCAAATGATTGAGAAATCTGAAAACAACGGCAGGCCGATCATTCTCTCTAAACATCCGGACAATCCCTCAAAAACATTCATTGGGAGGATAAATGACCTTGTCGACAATATAGTGAACGAAGGAGAGCATTTAAAATCAAGCGCCACAAAAAGCCGCATTCAAGAAGGCGACGCAATTGACGCTGTTTCATAAAGGTAAGAAGGTAAAGAAGGTAAAGACGGGAAAGAAGGTAAATTAGTTTGATCCAGGAATTTGATATTCAACAGTTAATATACGATGAAGCCCGAAAGAAACTGGAAACCGGCGATGAGTTGAATGAGGGTAAAAATTATAAGAAGTACAACGAAGCGCTGGATATTATCAGGGATGAAATGAACAAAAACCATGCCTCAGAGCTGTCAGCTATCCTGGAGGACGCAAATGCGGAAAACTATATTAAGTTTTTGATAGCCAGATATATCAGGGAACGCCAGATCAATGTCGAGGGCATGGAAAACCTCTCGGCGCTCGTCAACAGTATATATGACAGTATGGCGGGTTTTGATTTCTTAACTGAGTACATATATAGGGAAGATGTTGAGGAAATCAACGGCAATTCTTGGGATGATATCGAGATCGTGACTGAAAAAGGCTGGGAAAAAACGAAAAAGCACTTTTCATCACCGGGGCAATGCCTTGATATTGTCAAAAAAATGATGCAGTTGGGCGGAGTGATAATCGACGGGCAAAAGCCGACAGAGGACTCGTTTATCACAAAGGGCGTCAGGGTGTCTGCGATAATACCGCCATGTGTGGATGAGGACTGCGGCGCTGTATTTTCGATAAGAAAACAGAAAAACATCGTCTTCACAAAAGAGCAGTTGATAGAAAACGGCACGGCCATTGCCGATGAGCTCGACTTTTTGGATATATGCCTGAACCATGGGGTGAGCATAGCGCTGGCAGGCGCCACAGGGTCGGGGAAAACAGCCGATATTTCATATTTACTCAGCAACATTTCGAGGGATAAGCGCGTTTTTTCCATAGAAGACACGCGAGAACTTAACAACATCACTAAAAAGGATGAGAACGGAGTGACGATTAGCAGGATCGTCCATACCAAGACCAGACCTCACGATAACGACAAAATGAATATTGATACAAATAAACTGTTGAAGAGATCGTTGAGATTCCACCCTGACATACTTGTTCCGGCGGAAATGAGGGGAGAGGAGGCTATGACGGCTCAGGAAGCCGGTCGCACAGGGCACACCGTGCTTGCCTCGTTGCACGCCTCGACTGCTTTAGCAGCCTACACGAGGATGCTGACAATGTGTATGATGTCGGGGACAAAGCTTTCCGAGCAACTGATGCTAAAGCTTATTATTGAAGCGTTCCCGATAATTGCGTTTAAAGTCCAATTACCTGACAATTCGAGAAAATTCATGAAAATAATCGAAGCTGAGGATTTTATTGATGGTCGAATTATTGAAAGGACTATTTTTGCATATGTAGTACAGGGCAGGGAAATGACGCCCGACAACCTTCGTATTAAAAAGATGACCGGTAAGCATACAAGGGTGGGGAGCATTTCCGCCACCTTAGCCCAGAGGCTACTTGAACATGGCGCCGACATCGGGCAAATCAGGAGATTCGCGGGAGAGGACTGGAACCCTGCGGGATTATTGGAGATATAGTTATATGTTTAGGCTGTATGGAGTAGTTATATTCTTTCTCATTCTGACGGCGCTGCTGTCAATCGTTAACCTGAATATTTTCCGGGGACTTAAGGACAACAGGTTCTTCGATTCCCAAAGTCGCTCTAAAGGCAGAAGACATGCGAAATGCAGGGGCGTATTGGCAAAGCTTCTTTGCAGAAATGAACTCAAATTTCAATCAATCTTAAAAAACAGCAGATTTGAGACCAATATCGGCGGCTTTATAAGGTTAAAGATCCTGTTTGGCGCGCTTGGGACGTGCTGTGGCATTTTGCTGAAAAACCCCCTTTTGGCGATAATTCTTGCGGGCGGGTTTTACTGCTTACCTGATATATACTTTCGCATAGTATCAGTCACATATTCCAAAGCAATTGACGAAAAAATTGAAGCAACTATGGGCATCATTACAAATTCGTATCTGCAAAATGAAGATATACTCCAGTCTGTCTCCGAGAATCTGAACAGAATAGAAAGCCCTTTGAAGGAAGTATTCAGGGAATTCTCCGCTGAAACGGGGTTTATTGACGCAAGTGTTCCGAGGGCGCTTATAAGAATGAAGCACAAGGTTGATAATGTGTATTTCGGTGATTGGTGCGACGTTCTCATCCAATGCCAGGACGACAGGGAGTTGAAATATGTGCTGCCGTCGATTGCTTCTAAGCTTGGTACCGTAAAGAGAATACAGACCGAACTTGACAGGATAATGACGGATATTTACAAAGAGTTCATGATCGTAGTTGCTATGGTGGTTATTAACGTTCCGGCAATGGCTATCATTAACCGGGAATGGTTTGACATACTTATAGGTACTCCGGCAGGAAAAATAACGGTCGCTCTCTCCGCTTTGATGATCTTCATTGCCTCGGCATATGTCGTATCAGTAAATAAAACACTTGTGAGGATGCAATAGAGGAAAATGTTATCACTGTTATATGTAATGCTTTTCTGTATGATAAATATTTCGGCGTATCTGCTTGTAACTTCTTTTATAATCCTCCCGAACAGGAAAACAAGAAGGATTCTAAGCGGTATGAGCCGGGAGCGGAGTTATGGCGGCGTCAACGGCTTCAAAGGCGCGGGGAACATTGGCGGCGCCGGCGGCGCAAGCGGAGTGCGCGGCGGTCACGGTGCTGGCGGTCATGGCGCTAATGGCGGTCATGGCGCTTATGGACTTCGCGGCGGAGAGATTAACGCGAGCGCCGTTGGAGAGGTTAAGAACCGTATGGTATCTTTCCTTGCCGGTTTCATTGTTATAAACGGTGAAAAACGTAAGAAGCTGGCGTCTGCACTCGAAAGAGCGGGTATGAATACTTCAGTCGAGAGATACTATGCCGAGGCGCTTCTTATTAGTTCTGTCTTCTGTCTATGCTCGGCGCCTTTCTTTTACGCCGGATTCGGAGTCGCAGCCTTTGGAACGCTGGCGTTGGGCGTAGCGGTCTTTTTTCAAAAAATCGGTGATGTCGACGTAAAGTTAAAAAGGATTAGGCAGGAGATCATCGATGAACTTCCGAGGTTTATCAGCGTAATCAATTATAGCCTTTCAACAACAAGGGATCTGGTCAAAATCCTCGAAAAGTACCTTAGTATATGCAAGCCGGCGCTAAAACCGGACCTGCAATTGCTGGTTGCCGAGATGAAAAGCGGCAACTATTCCGAAGCCCTAAAAAGGTTTGATATAAGGATTGGAATCCCCCAGTTATCCGCCTTTGTGTCAGGATTGATCGATACGGACAGAGGGATAGATCAAAGGACTTTTTTCTACCTTATGGAAGAAAATATGAACGCCTTGTTTATAGAGAATAAAAAGAAGGAGATTGCCAAAAGACCCAAAAAGATAAGAAAAGCTGTGATATCGGTTGGCGTATGTCTTTTTGCGCTGTACATTGTGCCTATCGCCGTGCAATTGGTTGACGGGCTTAACATGTTTAAATGAGTAATAAAATCATGAAACGGAAGGGGTAATGTCAAATGAAATCCAGGTTTAAGAGCATCACAAACAGATTGATCGTATCGGCTGTCAGAAATCAGAGAGGGGAAGGCTTCATTGACGTTCTTGTTAAAATGCTGATTGTCGTGGTTGTAGGCGCGGTACTACTGACGATAATGAGAGTAGCCGTACCGGCGCTGTTCGAGGACATGATTACAAAGATCAGAGATGTGTTCGAACTGTGATGAATATTGGACCAAAATGGCTCAAAAACGAAAGGGGCGAGTTCTTTTTTGATATCCTTATCGGCTTTATGATTTTGATATCAGTCATTTTGTCACTTCTGGCTCTTCCTGAATTATTTATAAAGAAGCAGGAAATAGACTATATGGCAAAAACGATCGCCAGAAGACTAGAAATCGAGGGGGAATTGAATTCCAAGGTTGATGACGTAATTAATGACCTTGCCTTTGAGAGTGGGTTTATGCCAAGTATTGAGTGGAATGGGAATTTTTTCGGAGTAAGCAATAGACTTCAGATCAGAGAAAAATTTTCACTAACTCTTACTCATACAGTGAGGATAAAACTCATCGACCCAGCTTTTACAAACCCCGTGTATTTGGATATACCTATAAGTAAGTCTGTGTACGGCGTTTCTGAAGTGTATTGGAAGAACTGATTATACCCACGGATGTCAAGATTTGTCGAAAAAAAGACAAGCGGGAAACTGCAAATCTTTGAGGCCCAAGTTACGAGCCGGATTATGGAAAGTAGGTGATTATATTAACCTGCGTTATCTGCGAAACGAAAGCGGAATGACTTCGCTTGGATATTTACTGGTATCATTTGTGGTTCTGGGGGTATTCCTGTTACTATTCGAATTCTACAGAATATATGCGGTGATACAGAATGTTGAGATTGAACTCTCAAGAGCGGCAAATATCGCTGTCGATCTCTCTATGATGGATTTATACAGGCGAGATCATATTCTCGAGCTTGACTCAGGTTTGGCGAGGGAAAGCTTTTACTCGTATTTATATACGGAAATGCAATTGGACAGAAACTTGAGGCGTTATGACGACAGAGGGAATGAGGCGTTTTGGCTTAATATTGAAGAACTGTTTATTCAAAGCTCGCCACCCGAGCTCAGATTACGCGCAAGCATTTCGATGAGACCGACATACTTTGGGAATATATTCCTGGAAAACATGAGGTTCCCACTGAAAGCGGCTTCACAGAACAAGAGGCTCGAAGTATAGAAGTATAGAAGTATAGAAGTATAGGTGTTCTTTTTTCACCGCCGAAAAAAGAACCAAAAAAGGCGCCGGGGGTTCCGGTCCCCCCGGACCCCTAAACGGCCAGGGGCAAGCC
>JGI24702J35022_10000542_pt1 | contig 22757 bp, 18 predicted proteins | sample TergutTh196P4_FD_35022 | JGI IMG/M metagenome (IMG submission 35022)
TATCGTGATGGATTCCTCATTGATCGTGGCGGCAATAGTTTCCAGCCCCACGGGGCCGCCGCCATAATTATTGATGATTCCCGCAAGAAGCCGCCTGTCGATGTTGTCAAGCCCGGTCCGGTCAATTTCCAAGCGCGTAAGCGCATCGTCAGCCGCTTGAAATGTGATGACTCCGCTGCCGATGACCTCCGCAAAGTCGCGCACCCGCCTGAGCAAGCGGTTCGCAATACGCGGGGTGCCCCTGCTGCGCGAGGCGATCTCCTTTGCGCCTTCCGGCTCGATGGGGATTGAAAGCAGCCTCGCCGAACGCTCGACAATCAGTTGCAGCTCTTCCGGCGAATATAATTCCAGCTTCAGATCGATGCCAAACCTATCTCGCAAAGGGGAAGAGAGCTGGCCGGATCTTGTCGTCGCGCCGACAAGCGTAAAACTTTTGAGCGGGATGCTGTACGACGTCGCCGACGGGCCTTGTCCGATCATAATATCGATATGCTTGTCTTCCATAGCGGGATATAATATCTCTTCGACGGCGCGGTTCATTCTATGTATTTCATCGATGAACAGCACATCGTTTTCGTTGAGGTTCGCAAGCAGCGCCGCAAGGTCTTTCGGCTTCTCGATAGCCGGGCCCGAAGTCTTGCGCAGGGCTGTCCCCATCTCGTTCGCAATGATCGCGGCAAGGGTCGTCTTTCCAAGGCCGGGCGGCCCGTGCAGCAACACATGGTCGAGCGGCTCGTTGCGGCGATGCGCGCCCTCGATGAAAATTGCCAGGTTGGATTTGACCTTTGCCTGGCCGATGAACTCCTCATCGGACAAGGTCTGCGGCCGGAGGCGAAGCTCGCCGGCGTCTTCTGTTTGAAACGAAGTCGACAGTACTTGTTCGTCCGATTCGCTTTCGATATCGATATCATCGCTGAAATTCAAGCTCATTGAATCACCTTCACTTTATGCTGGCTTTCAGCACTTCTCTGATTATTTCTTCGATAGAGAGCGGCTCTATATCAATATTACGCATAGCCGAAGATATCTCACCCTGGCTGTATCCAAGCACGGCAAGAGCGGCGGCGGCTTCTCTCTGCTTGGAACCCGGCTGTCCTGCGTCGCCATGCGGAGCGATGTAGCCGTCAGCCTTCATTGCGCCCGCTTCCTTGCTCACTTTGTCTTTTAGCTCAAGGATAATGCGCTGCGCGAGCTTTTTCCCGATGCCGGGCGCAATCGTCAGCGCGGTCTCGTCATCGTTGATGATGGCAATGGCAAGGGACTCGGGCGTCGCGGACGACAATATCGACAGGGCAGCTTTCGGGCCGACTCCGGAAACTCCCAGCAACAGCTCGAAACACCGCTTTTCGCTGAGGTCATAAAACCCATAGATATCAAATGCGTCTTCTTTGATGTTGCAGTATGTGAACAGCCGTGCTTTTTTGCCCGTTTCGAGGCGCGACAATGTGTGGAGGGTCGTCATGCATGCATATCCGATGCCTCCGATGTCGACGACTGCCAGATTTTGGCCTAGTATCGATATGTTGCCTTCTAGATAGTAGAACATACGTTTCCTCCTTCAATATTCAGGAGCGAGTGCGCATATCGGGCGTGGCAGATCGCAACCGCAAGCGCGTCTGCTGCATCGTCGGGCTGCGGGTCGTGCTCCATGGAGAGCAGCCGCCGGACCATGCCCATCACTTGCTTTTTCGTCGCATGGCCATATCCCGCGACTGCCTTTTTGATCTGGAGCGGGGTGTATTCAAACATTTGTATGCCGAGCTGTTCTCCGGCGAGTATCGCGGCGGCGCGGCCGTGCGCGACGGAAACCGCTGTTTTCAAGTTTGTGTTGAAAAACAGCTCCTCGACCGCGATTGCGTCGGGTTTGAATGTTTTTATCAGCTCCGTTACATCGTCGTGGATGTGCATCAGTCTGAGAGCAAGCCTCATGCCGGCGGGCGTCGTAATGACCCCATGGCGCATTGGTGACGGATTGCCGCCGGTTTCTTTGATTATTCCGAATCCGACGGTCGCGACTCCCGGATCGATGCCAAGTATTACCATTATCCTCCCTCTCGCAAATGCGTCAATGCTACGTTACTGTTGCTCACGCCCTTGCGCTCGTGAAGTTCTTATTGACATTAATGGGTGGAAAAGTTAAAATTATGACTGTATTATACAAGCTAGTCGAGATAGTTTGCAAGTGTTTTGTGTCTGCCGAGCGAAGACACTGGCTGAATACAGAATAACATAATCTCAAGAATGGAGGAAACGGATAATGCTGGAACTGAAAAACGTCTGCGTTACAGCGGGAGGAGGCAACGAAGCCTCGGTTGAAATCATTACAGGGGTCAACCTCACGCTGGACGATAAAAAAATCTATGTCATCACCGGGCCGAACGGAGGCGGNAAAACCTCTCTGGCAAAAGCCATCATGGGGATATATCCCATCTCTTGCGGGGGNATATACCTCGACGGCGAAGACATTACAGACAANACCATCACAGAGCGGGCAAACCTTGGCGTCGGCTATGCCTTTCAAGCNCCAACGCGCTTCAAAGGCTTGAAAGTCCGNGATTTTTTGACTATCGCGGCAAGAGGGAACGACGAAAAAACGCTGTATTCCCTCCTTGTCGATGTCGGCCTTTGCGCGCAGGACTATATAGACCGTGAGTTGAATGCATCTTTTTCCGGCGGCGAACTTAAACGTATTGAAATCGCCAGCATACTTGCGCGAAATTTGCGCGTCGCTCTTTTTGACGAGCCCGAGGCGGGCATTGACCTTTGGAGCTTTTCCCGGCTCACGGAGACTTTCCGCAGATTAAACGAAACAAGCGGAACAACCATCGTCATTATCTCCCACCAAGAGCGGATATTGCGCCTCGCAGACGAGGTCATACTGGTTTCGGGAGGGAAAGTCGCGGAGATCACCAGCCCGGACAAAATCCTCGGCGAAATCGATTTTTCCGATTCCGACTGTAGCTGCCCCAACTGCATAGATAAAAAGGAGGTAGTTAACTATGTTGGATCAAATTGACAAAAAACTGCTCAAGGAAGTTGCGGACTTGCACGAGATTCCGCAAGGCGCGTATAATATTCGCAAAAATGGGGCGGGGCTGTCGCGAAACACCACCGCAAATATCGATATTGTCACAAAAAGCGACAAACCCGGCATCGATGTCATCATCAAGCCCGGCACCAAAAACGAAAGCGTGCATATTCCGGTCATATTATCCGAGAGCATGGAAGACCTCGTTTACAACACTTTCGAGATTGGCGAGGATTCCGATGTCGTGATCGTCGCGGGGTGCGGCATACATAATTCGACCGATAAAGAGGCCGGCCATGACGGCATTCATGAGTTTTTCGTCAGGCGCGGCGCTAAAATGAAATACATCGAAAAGCATTATGCCGAAGGCGATGGAAAGGGCAAGCGCACGCTCAATCCCACAACGATCATCGAGGTCGAAGAGGGCGGGACTGCGGAGCTCGAGATGGTGCAGATCAAAGGCGTTGATGCCACTAAGCGCGATACTGTGGTCAAATTGCATGAGAATGCGCGCCTCATCGTTTCGGAGCGTTTGCTCACTTATCTCAAGCAGGAGGCCACGTCTATCGTCACTGTGGAGTTGCTCGGGAATGGCTCGACCGCGCAGGTCATCTCGCGTTCTGTCGCGCAGGACGATTCCAAGCAGGTGTTCCATTTGAATATGCGTGGTTATTGCGAGTGCAGGGGGCATATCCAGTGCGATTCGATCATCATGCACAACGCGCAGGTTTCGTCAATCCCGGAGATTACCGCTCTGGATGAGGGGGCGCAGCTTATCCACGAGGCTGCGATCGGGAAAATCGCTTCCGAGCAGTTGATGAAACTGATGAGTCTTGGTCTCACGGAAAAAGAGGCGGAAGAGACAATCCTGCAAGGGTTCTTGAAATGATATTTCTTGCGTTTTAGCGTTTTTTGTTGTAGAATCAAAATACCGGTCAATTGAGGGCGTAAAATCCCTTCGCCGGAATAGTTGCGCCGCATCCATTTTCATATGGAGCGACAGCAAGGAGGAAAAAATGAAAACCGCAAATCAACTCAACACGCGCAAACTCGTTCTACTTGGCCTTCTCACAGCAATCGTCGTCGTCCTTCAAGCCTTGGCAACAGCGCTCCCAATCTACCCATTCACGCTGACGCTTACACTCGTGCCGATGGTCATCGGCGCCGCGCTCATCAGCCCGCTCGCAGGCGGATGGCTCGGGCTCGTTTTTGGGCTCGTCGTGCTGATTTCCGGCAACGCAAACCTGTTTCTTGCCGTCAGCCCGCTTGCGACAATTGTCATTGTTTTGGTTAAAGGCGCCGGCGCAGGTCTTGCGTCCGGATATGTGTACCGCCTGTTTGCCAAGAAAAACAGGACCGTCGCTACGATAGCTTCGGCGGTGGTCTGCCCGATCGTCAACACAGGCATATTCACCCTAGGCTGCTACGCGCTGCTCATGCCCACATTGACAGAGTGGACCACAAACACAAATCCTGACGTTGGCTGGGCGCTTGATGCAGGCTTCTCCAATGTCACGACCCTCATCTTCATCGGCTTCATCGGCATCAATTTCTTTATTGAGCTTGCTATCAACATCGTTCTCAGCCCCACAATTGTTCGTCTCGTCCAGTATGGACAGGACAAGAAAGCGACGCAGCAATGATTCTTGCCATCGATGTCGGNAACACAAACACAGTNTTCGGATGTATCAANGACGGCGAAATTTCGCATGTTTCCCGGTNTTCCACATATATCTCTAAAACTGCGGATGAATGCGCCGTCGATATTAAGGGCTTGCTCGANTTTCGCGGCATCGAGCTTGGCGGAATAAGCGGCGCTGTGATATCTTGCGTCGTTCCGCCGCTGACCCGTGTTTTCAGCAATGCTGTCAAGCAATTGCTCGGAATCGACGCCACTGTCGTCGGTGCGGGCATCAAGACCGGTCTCAACATCCTGATCGACGACCCCAGCCAGCTTGGCGGCGACATGGTCGCCGCTGCTGTCGGCGCCATCGCGACATATGCGCCGCCCATCATCATTGTTGATATGGGCACTGCAACAAAGATGATCGTTATCAGCAAGGGCAGCAATTTCATAGGGGGCGCGATTATGCCCGGCATCACGCTTTCGATGAATGCGCTGGCCGCGGGCACGTCCCAACTGCCCAGGGTGCCGATTGAGGCCCCCGCGCGATGCATTTCCTCCAACACCATCGATTGCATGAAGAGCGGTGCGGTTTTTGGCGCTGCTTCGATGATCGATGGCATGATCGATAGGTCTGAAGAGGAGCTGGGAGAGCCGGCGCTGGTCATCGCCACCGGCGGCATGGCGGAGATCATATATAAGCATTGCCGGCGAGACATCATTTTCGACCCGCATATCCTGCTGCGCGGTCTGGGGATAATCCATCAAAAGAACAAGCGAAAGTGAGAGGCCGCTGTATAACAGCCTGACACAAATCCGCTGAATGGTGTTACTATGGACTCTAATAGTATGTGGCCATGGGAGGTCGGCGACGATTTCTTTGACGAACCCGCGCCACAAACGAAAAAAAAGATACTGCGCGTATTCATCTTATACGCGTATATGCCGCTGTCGATAGCGCTTATGGAAGTCTTTCTCCGCCTGCTTTGCGGGTATCAATTCTTGCAGGGACTTCCATTTGCGCTGTTTTTTTCTTTCAGCGCCGGATTTGTTATAAATGCGATTTCTCTTGCTTTCTCTAAAATAATAATCAGCAAAACAATCGCATGCTTGTTTATCGGCATATTCGGCATTATTTATTCGCTTGAATACTTTATGTACACGACATACAAGACATTCATGAGTTTTAACACGATTTTGCTGGGCGCGGGCGGAGTAGTCGGCGAGTTTTCCGATGTTCTTGTTACAACTGTCCTAAAAGGCATTCCCGTCATAATAGGCTTTTTCATTCCTTTTGCAATTTTCATCATTCTCACCCGGAGGCTCGTGCCATACACGGCCGGCGACAAAAAGGAACGTATCAGGTGTCTCATGAGCATGGTGTTGATGTTCGGTCTTGCTGTCGTCAGCCAGGTTGCAATACTAAAAAATAGCAGCCCTGATGACGCGGCATACCATACCGAATATAATTTTGACAGTTCCAGCCGCCGCCTTGGCGTCATCACGGGTTTAGGCCTTGATATCCGTTATAGCATGTTCGGCAACCCATATACTGATGTGGCGTTCTTGCATGAGGAGCCGCGCGATGGCGATCCGCAATCTTCCGAAACGGAGGCATTCGGCGATCTTGATATGTCCGCGGATTGGGACGATGAGGTTTTGGAATCTGTTATTGTTGTTCCCGATAAACCGGAGCCGAAAAAGCCGGAGGATTACGGCTATAACATCATCGATATCGATTTTGAAACAGTCAATGCCCTGGACAGCAACGACAAGATCAGATCGATCAATGAATATATCGAAGAGCTTGATGCCAGCAGGCAAAACGAATATACCGGGATATTTGAAGGCAAAAATCTCATTTTCATCGTTGCGGAGGCTTTCAGCTCCGAGGTCATCGATCCTGAAATGACTCCTACATTATATAGGCTCGCCAACAGCGGGTTTTATTTCTCCGATTATTATCAGCCAGCATGGGGCGGCAGCACCTCCAGCGGCGAGTTCGCTGCAATATTCGGGCTGGCGCCTGTTTCCGCTGCTTCCAGCATAAAAAAAACCATCGGGCAGAACCTTTGCTACACGATAGGCAACAAGTTGCTGAACCAAGGGTATTTTGCCGCTGCATACCACAATGGATCGAACACATATTACGGCCGCGATAAGACGCATGTCAACTTCGGTTATCCCACATTTACTGCCATGGGCAATGGGATGGAGGAGGTTGTCAAGTCTCAATGGCCGGCCAGCGACCTCGAGATGATGCAGTACTCCCTCCCGCAATATATTGACAAACAGCCATTTTCAATTTACTACATGACTGTCAGCGGCCACTGCTTATATTCCAGATCAGGCAACTCCATGGCGGCAAAGAACTGGGATGCGTTTCCGCAATACGAAGACATGCCAAACGCTATCAGGGCATATCATGCTTGCAACCAGGAGTTGGAGTATGCCATGCAATACCTTGTGGAGTCTTTGGAGTCTGCGGGGATTGCCGACGATACTGTCATTGTCATTACGACTGACCACTATCCATATGGGCTGGAAAAAAGCGATTCCTGGGGGACAGACAGGGACTATCTCAACGAGCTATATGGTTTTGAAGTAAAGACCGCAGCGGACAGGGACCACAGCTCTTTGATCATTTGGTCCGGCTCGCTCGAGAACGAATATGAAGAGATGGCTGTGGAGGTCAGCTCTCCCACTTTCTCGCTCGATATCCTTCCGACATTATGCAATCTGTTTGGAGTGGAGTATGATTCGCGCATGCTTGTCGGCCGCGATGTTTTTTCCGATACGGAAGCGATCGTGTTTTGGCTGGACAGATGCTGGAAGACCGACCTTGGTTTTTATAACGCATATACTGATGACTTTATTCCCGCTGAGGGCAAAAAATATACATATGAGTATATTGACAGGGTCAGGGCGGTTGTCAGGAACAAGATAAATTACTCCGATTCTGTGCTCAATTATGATTATTTCAATGTGCTTTTCAACGCAAACGGCACCGCGAAAAGGCCGGGGTAGCTGCGTTGCGCAAGGGCGTGAAAAGTAGCGCAAGGGTGTGGATGCACGTTCGATAGGCATTTATGGGGCAGGCGGGGGCGCCTGCTCTTCTGTCAGCCATGGCAGCTCCAGCTTCAGCGTGCCGTCAGGATTATATATAATGTAATTCCTCATGCTGAAAAAGAGCGCGATGAATGCCACCACGACCGCGAGGAGCACGGCGACAAATGTCCTTATGATTATTCGCAATATACGCTTGTTGTTATATGTTTTCGGTACATATCTCATATTTGTCAATGCGGGTAATGCTCCGCTGCCTCCGTAGGTATATACTCGCGGGCGATATATTTCGCTGCTGTTCACGCCTTTGCGTTAGCCTCGCGTTAGTTGTAACAATTATTTTTCGTCCAGCGCGTTTATCATTTCAACCCGGCGGCCATGCCTGCCTCCGTCAAAACCGGTGTCCAGAAACACTCCGACTATTTCAATTGCAAGCTCGGGGGGTAGGATGCGCGCGCCCAATGCCAGCACATTGGCATCATTATGCCGGCGTATCATCTCGGCAGTGTATACGTCACTGCAGACAGCGGCTCTAATTCCGCGTATTTTGTTTGCGGTCATTGACATTCCCGCGCCCGTGCCGCAGATGAATATGCCCTTGTCGCATTCGCCGGAGGATATGGCGCGGGCGGCCCGGACTGCAATTTCCGGATAGTCGCAGCTTTCAGACGTGTATGTGCCGAAGTCTTTGTACTTTTGGTTTCTTTTGTCAAGGTTTTCCTTGACTGTTTGCATTAGTTCATATCCGCCATGGTCGCATGCCAGTGCAATCACGAGCATTCTCCTTTCAAACGTGGGGGTTCAACCTTTTCAAAATGGCCATGCCCGCGGTATCCACCGCAAAAACCACGTGAAATACCACTGCGGAGCATAAACGCCCGATAAAACAGGATAAAACATGCCAAATAGTGCCCCGGAATATGCAGTGTAGCCATATATCACGCCCATGTATCTCCCCTGCCGGCGCTCAATGATCGTGTTGAAAATATAAGCCATCGCGAGAACAAGGAAAATCACTGAAGGAAAATAGTGATATATGAACACGATCCTCCGCACGGCGACCCAAGGGAGCAACTGCGACAAATATCCGATGATGATAAACAGCGCTTTCCCGTCGCGCTTGCGGACAACGCGGATAGCAAGCGCCACCATCGCGAGCAGCCCTCCCCACCAAACGGCAGGGTTGCCAAACGCTGCAAATGACGACCGTATATTATCGGAGGAGCTATTGAAGTAGAGAATCGGGCGCGCATCAATGATCCATTGATACCACCGCGACGAATACGGATGCGTAGCTTCGAGCACTGTCCTGCTGTGATAGTTTAGCATCGAAACTTGATTGTCCCAAACTATCTTGGCATATTCATAATCCCACAGCATCCCATCGCCGACTCTCATGCCTCGCGCAAGCCCATATGGAATATAGCTCAGATAATATATGATGACGGGGACGATGACAAAGAACAGCGCTGAAAACAACAGCGTCTTCATCAAATATCTTCCAAACCCCGGGAGCTCATTCTTCTTATAGTGTTTTGACAGCATCACAAGACGTAACGCATAAATGGCCGCGAGACCAATACCCGCATATGGCACGATCCATTTTGATGCGCAGCCAAGCCCAAATGACAAGCCTGCCAACGCAAGAGAAAGCAAGCTTTTGCCGAACTTCGCATCGGCATCGGTCGCGATATGCCGATACATGAAGAAAAACGACAATAATATGAAAAACACGCCGTATGTATCGATCGTGGCGATCCTTGTTTGAGTAAACCGCATGAAATCGAAGCCGAAAAGCAATGTGCCGCATATCGCGACAGGGGTTTTCCCGAAAATGTTTTTCANCAACAGGTACATGACGACCAGCATCGCAACGCCGAACACCGCGCCGCTGAAGCGCCATCCAAAGGGNGTCATCCCAAAAACATAAATCGAAACGGCTATTATTTCCTTTCCGAGCGGGGGATGCGTCGTTTCATATGGCCTGATGTTCCGTAAAAACTCCAATGCGGTCCGTCCGTGGTATATCTCGTCGAAATACATGCTGTTCATATACTCCGGCTTGTCAGGCACCAGCTCCTGCTCGTCAAATAATTCCGGAGCGTCAGGACAATAGATTTCACTTCTTGGGATCAGCTTGCCGCTGGTGTCGAAAATCGCAAGCTCCCCAAGCTCCATCGGCATGCTTGAAGATCTGATCCGCAGAAACCTTACTGTTTGGATTTCTGCGTTCAACCATGCATACCGCCATTTGAACAAATGCGAATGCGGCTGGTCCATGGCACGATCGGGGCTCTTTTCGGATTCGGCATCGACGACAGGACCTTGGGCTTCCCAGTGAATGCCGTCGCCGGAGAATTCGAGCGTATAATATCCTGTCCATAATCCTGTATAGAACATCAGCGCATTGATCTTGGCGGGGTTTTCGAGTTCGATTGTTATTTCGTGTTTTGCGCGGGTGAACTGAAAAAAGCTCTGCGGGGCGGCCGTGTCCCCAAGCTGAAAAAGAGCGAGGAAGGCAAATGCTGCGGTGATGAGCGCGAGGGGCGCTATGTCGCGTTTTTCCATGGGGTGGCGTTGGAACAGGAAGCTGAACTTTGGCTTGTTTATTTCTATTGCGATCCATTCGGTCGTTCCCGCAAGCGGCTTGGTCACTTTGCGGTAGTATGCGAAAAACAGCGCGAGCAAGAACACGGCGATCACTAAGAAAGCCATCGCCGGTTCGAGGTAGTTGATTGCTACCTTGATGTATTTTTGCACTGTTTCAAGAATACTCAGATTATCACCGCCCATGATGATTTTATCATACTGTTCACGCCCTTGCGACTCACAATATGTCAGGAAGTGAAGAGCAGTTCGCTTATCAGCTCNGAGAATTCAGAGGGGTCTTCCAGCGGAACCCCNGCCGTCAGCAATGCTTGCCCATAGAGCAGGCGGGAATATTTGGCCGCTTTNTCCTTGTCATTCTCGAACGCATCCTTTAACGCGGCAAACGATGGATGTCCGGCGTTGAGCTCCAGGACGCGCTGNGCTTTCATCTCGCCGAGCATCGGGTCTTGCCGCCCTTGCATCGCTTTGAAGTATTTCTCCATTTCGAGGCTGATTTCGCCTTGCGACGCCANGCAAACGGGCTGGCTTTTCAGCTTTCGCGACAAGCGGACTGCAGCGACTTTTTCACCAAGCGACTCCTTGACGAATTCCAGAATATCTTTGCTCTCCTCTGCTTCTTTATCTGCCTCTTTTTTATCATCTTCATCGTCAAATCCGAGGTCGTCGTCATTGACGGAACGGAACTCTTTCTCTTCAAAATTCATAAGCGATCTGACGACAAATTCGTCAATTTCTTCCGTAAGATAAAGTATCTCGTAGCCTTTTTCGCGTACTTGCTCGGCTTGCGGCAGTTTGTCGAGCAATGCTGCGCTCTCGCCCCCGGCATAATATATGAACTTTTGTTCTTCAGGCATATTTTTGACATATTCGGACAGCGAAATGAGTTTTTCAGCTTTCGACGAATAGAACATCAGCAGGTCGGAAAGCAAATCGCGATTGGCGCCGTAACTGCCGACGACCCCATATTTGAGCTGGATGCCGAAGCTTTTATAAAACCCCTCATATTTTTCCGCCTCATTGTCCATGAGCCTTTTCAATTCGGCTTTGATCTTCTTTTCGACATTGCTTGCGATGACTTTCAGTTGGCGGTCGTGCTGGAGCATCTCGCGCGAAATGTTAAGCGAAAAATCAGGCGAATCAACAACGCCGCGAACAAAGCGGAAGTGCTCCGGCAGCAGGTCAGCACAGTGCTCCATGATCATAACGCCGGATGAATACAGCTGAAGGCCCGCTTCATATTCGCGCGTGAAATAGTTATACGGCGCGACTGAGGGGACGAACAGCAGCGCCTGATAGCTGACAGCGGCGCCTTCGGCCGAAACGCGGATTATCGCTGCAGGGTCCGTGTAGTCGGAGAATTTTTCTTTATAAAAACTTGCGCAGTCCTCATCGGAGACTTCGCTTTTCGCGCGCTGCCAAATCGGTATGCGGCTGTTGATGACCTCTGTTTGCGTATAATCTTCCCATGTTGTTTTCTTTTTGCCGTCCTTATCGACCTCATCGGTCTCGACCTGGCGGCTTTTTGTGACATCCATGACAATCGGCCAACGGATATAGTCGGAATATTTTTTTATCAGATTATGCAGCGTATATTCTTGCAAATAGTCGCTGTATTTTTCATCATCCGTGTCCGGCTTGATCTCGATGATGATATCCGTGCCGGGCGCTTCTTTGTCGCAGGGCGCGATCGTATATCCGTCGGAGCCTTCCGAGACCCATTTATTGGCAGATTCTTCGCCATACGCTCGCGAGACGACCGTCACTCGCGCGGCGACCATGAACGCCGAATAGAAACCCACGCCGAACTGCCCAATTATGTCTATATCTTCCGCATTTTCGTCCATTTCGTTCTTGAATTGGAGCGAGCCGCTTCTGGCGATGACGCCAAGGTTGGATTCCAGCTCCGAAGCCGTCATACCGATGCCGTTGTCGCTGATTTTAAGCGTGCCCGCGTCTTTATCGGCGATGATCATGATTTTGAAATCATCGCGGTCCATGCCGACGTTTTCATCGGTCAGCGAGATGTAGCACAGCTTATCGATGGCGTCCGATGCGTTTGATATCAGCTCTCGCAGGAATATCTCCTTATGAGTGTAAATTGAGTTGACCATGAGGTCGAGCAAGCGNTTTGATTCCGATTTGAACTGTTTCTTTGCCATGATATGCGAAACCTCCTGTTTTTGTTATACTCTCATCTGTTTTCTGCGCGAAAGGTTGATCGGCCCTTCCACCATGTCGCCGACCCAGCCAAGCGCCTTGCCCAAGCCATTCGCGACGCAGAGGTCCGCATCATCGGCATTGAGCGTTGTAATATTCGTCCTGTTTGATATAAGCTTGTCAAAGCCCCATAATTGGCTGTTGCCGCCCGTCAGGATGATGCCGTTTTGCGAAATGTCGGCCACAAGCTCCGGCGGAGTGATCTCCAAAATATTATGCACAGCCTCGACAATGCGCTCCGTGACATCCTCAAAAGCTTCGAATGTGTCGGTCGAGCTGACTGCGACGACGCGCGGTAGTCCCGTCAGCAAGCATCGCCCTTTTACCTCGACAGCCACAGCTTCCGATCTGGGGAACACGCAGCCAATGCCCTTTTTTAGTTCCTCTGCTGTTGTTTCTCCGATGAGAACGTTGTGTTTTCGCCTGATGAATTTGATGAGCGCATCGTCGAAAGCGTCTCCGCCCGCTTTAAGCGACGCGGATTCCACAACGCCCGACATGGAAAGAACGGCGATGTCAGTCGTGCCCCCGCCTATGTCGATGACCATATGCCCATCCGGCTTTGAGATATCAAGACCTGTGCCGATCGCCGCAGCGAGCGGAGCTTCCATGAGGTAGACCTTTCGCGCTCCCGCGGCGACACCGGCGTCTATAACTGCGCGCTCTTCGACCTCCGTGATGCCTGTCGGCACGGAAATGATGATTCTCGGTTTTAATAATGAAAACGACTGCGCCTTGCGTACAAATTCTTTAAGCATGCGCTCCGTCATGTCATAATCGCATATCGCGCCATCTCTCATTGGCTTGATGGCCACGACATTGCCCGGCGTCCTCCCCAGCATCCTTTGGGCGGCCATGCCGACGTTGAGCAGCCTGCCCGTGTTTTTGTCCATGGCGACGACTGCCGGCTCGCGCAAGATGACGCCCTTGCTCCTTGTGGACACAAGGACAGTTGTGGTTCCAAGATCAATGCCTATATCTCTGCCAAACAACATTTATGGATGTCCCCCCGGTCTTTATTATTCTCCGCGAGCGAGCGCGGCGCAGACAACACGCGCCGCTCCTGCAGATAATAGAACCTTTGCGCATTCAGAGAGCGTCGAGCCTGTCGTGACGATATCATCGATCAATAACACGCATTTCCCTTCTATGAGCTCGGGATCGGCAATCTCATATGCTCCGCTGATGTTAGCGCTGCGTGCTTCCCTGCCCATCAGCTCGGACTGCGCGCGCACATCGCGCGGTTTTATAAGAGTCTCGATCGCGACATCGTCGAGTTCGAGAGCTGTCGCCAATGCAAGCAGCATGGCCTGGTCGTATCCGCGCGTGCGTTTGCGGTCGCTGCTCAATGGAACCCAGGAAATCACATCATAACCGATGTCCGGGTTTTCACGAATGCACTCTGCAAGGATTCTGCCATATACATCCGCATATGAGGACGCCCCGTTGAATTTATATCGAAGGATGGATTTTCTGACGGCATCGACATAATGGAGGGGAGATATGCAATAATCGTAATATTCGCCTTCTTGCTTGCCGCTGTTGAGCGTGAATGGCAACGTTTCGGTGCATTTTGAGCACCATGCATCGTCATGGCTGTCAAGCACCCTTCTGCAAAACACGCATTTTGGCGGGAACAGGAGGTCAATTATTGATGAAAAGAAACTCATATGGATCCCCTTTAAACGTGAGGCTATTGCGCGCGCAGACGCGCCTTCAACCCGCTATATCGCTTCATCTGCACGTTATTATACACCATCTTGGCCATGACGTCAGGATTCCCGACAATGACGAGAAGCTTTTTAGCCCTGGTCATCGCAGTATATAGAATGCTGCGCGTCAAAAGCCTCGGCGCCCCGGCAGCAATCGCGAGAATGACCGCGCCATATTCGCTGCCTTGGGATTTGTGGACTGTCATGGCGAATGCCGGTTCCAGTTCCGGCAACTGCTCAAACAGATAGGTGACAAACTTGTCTTCATAATCGACGCAGATCGTTTCTGTGTCGTTGTTGATGCCGGTGATTACGCCTATGTCCCCATTATATACGCCTCTGCCATCAGAGAACCCATCAGCACCGGTCCACACTATATCATAATTATTCCTGATTTGCATTACTTTGTCGCCAACACGGAACAGAAAATCCCCCGACTGCTTCTCTTTCTTTTGCGCGCTGCGCGGATTGACAGCCTCGCGGAGTCTGTCGTTCATCGCCTCCGTCCCCGCCGCGCGCCTGCGAGTCGGCGAAAGGACTTGTATCTGCGAGGGATCGAACCCCATGCTTTTCGGCAGCCTTTGGCTTATGAGCTCGGCAACCGTTTCGGCAATCTGCTCTTCGGTTTGCCGCTTCAGGAAGAAAAGATCGGGGTATTTTTTGCTGATATCGGGCACAATGCCTTTATTTACATCGTGCGCGCACAGGATGATGCCGCTGTCCTCATCCTGACGGAATATCTCCGTGAGCGCGATCGTCGGGACTATGCCGCTGCCAATAATATCCGCAAATGCGTTGCCGGGGCCGACAGGCGGAAGCTGATCGGCATCGCCGACCATAATCAGCCTTCCCCCATAATGTATTGCCGCGAGCAACGAACGCATTAACAAAACATCGATCATCGAAGATTCGTCAACAATTACAACATCGACCCTCAACGGGTTGTTTTCGTCATGGTCGAACATCAAAACATCGGACTCGCCGGGGCTTGTTCCAAGAAGGCGGTGAATCGTCGCGGCCTCCCTGCCGCACATTTCGGAAAGGCGCTTCGCAGCTCTCCCCGTCGGGGCGCACAACGCGGTTTTATATCCCAGTTCATCAAAAAGCATGAGGATGCCGCGAATGGTCGTCGTCTTGCCCGTGCCGGGCCCTCCTGTCAGCGCCATGACGCAGCTCTCAGCAGCCAGCTCCAAGGCCTTGTGCTGTAAAGCTGCATATTTGATTCCATGCTCCCGCTCTATGCGGCCAATCAGCGCTTGCAGGCCGTCCGGCCGCTCAGCGGAGCGCACCATAGATAATAATCGCTCGGCGGAATATTGCTCCGCATCATATACATATCGTAAATAGCAGCCGTCTTCGCCGGCAATATCCTCAATGACGACATCACCGCATTCGCATAGCGCTTCGAGCGCGTCGGCGATGGGATCGTGCCCCACTCCTATGAGTTTGGCAGTCGCTTCGACTAATTTCATGCGGGGAATGAACGTATGCCCATTGTTTAAGTTATGCGTGAGCTCATATATGGCCGCAGCGGAAACGCGTTCGGGGCAATCGCTGTCGAAACCAAGATCGATCGCGATGGAATCAGCCTCGGAAAACTCGGCTCCATATATCTCGGAGGCAATAATATATGGGTTTTCCCGCACGATGTCAACAGACACATCGCCGAAATCCCTGTATATTCGCGTCGCCACCAGCGGTTTCGTCCCATATTGAGAAAAAAAGTCGATAAGCCGACGCAGCCCGGCCTGACGGCGATAACCTTCGCCGATCTGCAAAGCGCTTTTAACGGAAATGCCCCTGATGACAGACAATTTCTCCGGCTCGTTTTCTATGACAGATAGCGAATTTGCGCCAAATCGCTCGACAATGTCGCGCGCCTTCGCGGGTCCGATGTTCTTGATCGCGCCGGAAGCCAGATAACGGAAAATGTCGTCGGCATTGTCCGGCAATTTTGTCTTAAATGAGTCCGCCTTAAACTGCTCGCCATACTGCGGATGGTTCGTCCAGGAACCGCTGATGACCAATCGTTCTCCAACCGACACTCCCGGCAGGCATCCCGCAGCAGTGGACAGACCGGCTTGCGTCTCGAGGCGCAGCACCGTATATCCGTTTTCGTGGTTTGCAAAAACGATAGAGGAAACCACGCCCTCGATGATTGTTCCTTCCATATACCTACTCTTTCAACCCTCGCCACGCCTCACATCAGTGACCCCGGAGATAGACATCAGCCTTGCCATAGCGGCCACCAGCCCATCCCTGTTTTTGACCTCGACCTCGACCGTGACGGTCACAAGGCCTTCTCCGGCGTCCCGCGCGTTAAAAGACGTAATTTTCACATTGAGCGCGTTGAGAACCGACGCGACGTCCACAACGATCCCTGTCCTGTCGCGGAGGACGACCACAATCGTCGTAGCGTAATTTTGATCTGACACATCCGCCCACGACACCTGCACCCATCTGTCCGTTTCATCAGGCTGCCTGTCGCTCTTGCTGTTCAGACAATCCTGCCTGTGGACGGAGACGCCATACCCGCGAGTAATGAAGCCGACGATAGGGTCGCCCGGGATGGGCAAGCAGCAGCGCGCGAATTTCACGAGGCAGTTATCGACCCCTTCGACGACGACGCCGTGGATTGGCTTCACCCGCTTTTCCGGCTTCTTCTCTTCTTTGGGCGGCTCCTCCTCTTTTTTCCGCGTCTTTGCGGCAGCGCGAATATCCTCTCTTATCTTGTTGACAAGCTTTTGAGCCGAAAGCCCTCCGTAACCGATGGCGGCATAGAGCTCGTCGGTAGTTTTGAAAGAGAGGCGCGCCAATAGTTTCGGCATGATCTCCTCACGCGCCAAATCGGCAGCCGAAATGTTCGCGTGCCTCAGTTCCGCATCGAAAGACATTTTCCCATGGATGATGTTCTCTTCTTTTTTCTCTTTTTTGAACCATTGGCGGACTTTGTTGCGCGCTTCGGGGCTCCTTACTATTTCGAGCCAGTCGCGGCTGGGCCCCTTTGCCGAATTAGAAGTCAAAATCCTGACGATGTCGCCATTATTAAGGATATGCGAATACTGCACCATGCGGCCGTTGACGAGCGCTCCAGTCATCCTGTTGCCGACCTCGGAGTGGATATTATATGCGAAATCAATCGGCGTGGAGCCGGCAGGCAAGTTCACGACATCGCCGCTCGGGGTGAAAACGAAAACCTCGTCGGCAAACATATCGACCTTGAGCGCGTGGAAAAAATCCTGCGTGTCGCCATCCTGCTGCGACTCCAGCAAGCGCCTGACCCATGCGAATTTCTCCTCATCGGCGACCTTGCCGTCCTTGCCTTCCTTGTATTTCCAATGAGCCGCAATGCCGTATTCCGCCGTTTGATGCATGGCCCATGTGCGTATCTGCACCTCAAAAGGAATGCCCTCGCCTCCGATGACGTTTGTATGCAGGCTTTGGTACATGTTCGGTTTTGGGGTGCCGATATAATCATTGAAACAGCCGGGAATCGGCCTATACATATCGTGGATATATCCCAGGACATTGTAGCAGTCCGAAATGTCATTGACTATGATGCGGAAGGCATATAGATCCAAGACCTCGGAGAGCACCTTGTTCTGGCTGTACATCTTTCTGTAAATGCTGTATAGGTGCTTGATACGCCCATAGACGGTGCATTCGATGCCATGCTCGTTGAGCCTTTCCGTGATCCTATCCTGCACTCGGTTAAAAAAATTCTCGTCTTCGACATGGCGCATTCGAAGCCCTTCGGCAATCTCCTCGCAGCCGATTGGATCGAGATATTTGATCGACAGGTCTTCCAGCTCCCATTTGATTTTTTGCATGCCGAGCCTATGGGCGATGGGCGCATAAACCTCCATCGTTTCGAGCGCTTTCTCGCGCTGCTTTTCCTCAGACTGATATTCCATTGTGCGCATATTATGGAGGCGGTCCGCGATTTTGATTAGAATGACCCTGATGTCCTTGGCCATTGCGATGAGCATTTTGCGCAGGTTTTCCATCTGCTCTTCTTCTTTGCTGGTATAAACGACCCTGGTCAGCTTTGTGACGCCCTCGACGATCTCCGCGACGTCCTTGCCGAAGTGTTTTTCGATATCCTCATGCGTCACGGGAGTATCTTCGATGCAATCGTGCAACAGCGCGGCGCACAACGAGTCCTCATCAAGGCCGATCTCCGCGACTATCTCCGCCGCAGCGAGCGGGTGCGTGACGAATGCGGACCCATCCTTTCGTTTTTGCGTGCTATGCGCATCGCGGGCGTATTCGAACGCGGCGCGGATACGCCCCATATCAGCGCCGGGATAACTATCGAGTATGACCGCCTCCAGTTGGCGGTATCTTTCTTCAACAGAATCAATCATAGGCTCATTTTAATATCGATCACCAATAGCTGGACGCTCGTGCGCCCGCGGAATTCGTTTATCTGAGGCTCGAAGGCAATATCCACGAGCATCCCCTCGCTGACTTCCAAATCACCCGACGGCATCGAAAAATACACGCAATCCAAGCTCCTCCCCGACTTCTCTATCCGCAGCCGCGAATGCTTGCCCGCGCCGATGGAATACACGGCCGCAAGAAGCGCGTCTTTGATGCACAAGCAAGGCGGGGGATTCCCATTTCCAAATGGCTCCAAACGCTCCAATGCCTCGATATTGAGGATCGTGAGCAGCTCCGGCTTCTCGACTTCGAAATCGAGCCTCAGCCCCGGAATATAGTTTTTATCTACATTTGCGAAGTAATACTCTCTGATGCGAGCGCGGAACTCATCAATCTTGCCTTCCGCAATAGTCAAACCCGCAGCCATTTCATGCCCGCCGAAATTATCGAGAATGTCCTTGCACGACGTCAACGCGCCATAAATTCCGAAAGTGCCGTAGCTACGGCTGGAACCGCGCCCCCTGCCATCCTCGTCAATGCTGATGATGATGGCCGGCACAAGGTGGTTTTCAGCCATTCTGGCGGCGACGATGCCTGTGACGCCCTGATGCCAGCCGCGCCGCGCAAGCACGATCGGCCCGTCAACTCCGGTTTTCGGAAGCATGGAAGCGGCTTCATCATAAATGGCGATCTCGAGCGCGCGCCTTTCCATGTTCAGCCTGTTCAGCTCAGCCGTCAGCATCTCCGCTTCCGCATCATCATCTGTCATAAGCAGATTGACGGACAAATCTGTCTGCCCCATCCTGCCCGCCGCATTGAGCCTGGGGCAAACGATGAAACCCAGCGTCGCGGAAGTAACTTTGCTCCGCTCGGGATTGGACTCGCGCAGCAGCCTGAGAAGGCCCGGACGGGGGTTATCGTTTATGACGCGCAAGCCGCGCCTGATCAGCTCGCAATTCTCTCCGCCGACGGGCATTACATCGGCGACCGTGCCGATGGACACAAGATCGCCATATTTTCTGAAAACCTCTTCTGTATCGATGAGCCCGTCAAGAGCGCACACGAGCTTGAACGCCACGCCGACCCCCGCGAGCAGCTTGTGCGGATATCCGCAATCCGGTCGCTTTGGATCGATGACCGCCGTTGCCACCGGCAACGTATCCCTGCATTCGTGGTGGTCTGTGATGACGAGGTCCAAGCCGATGCTGCGCGCGTGCTCCGCCTCCGCGATGTCCGTGATGCCGCAATCGACAGTGATTACAAGCCCGACGCCCCGCGCCTTCAACGCGTCCAGCGCAATGGTGTTGAGCCCATACCCTTCGCTGAAACGCCCAGGGATGTATATTTCGTAGCTCGCGTTTTTTGCCCTAAGCCACAGCGCCAGCATGACGCACGATGTCATCCCGTCGACGTCGTAGTCGCCGTATATGACTATTTTTTCTCCATTATCCACGGCTGTGTTTATGCGCGCGACCGCTTTGTCCATGTCTGTCAGTAGGAACGGATCGTGGATTTCGGATGGAATGTCTCCCATCATCGCCCGCGCATCGAGTATGTCAGAAACGCCTCTTGATGCAAGAAACACGGAAACGAGCGGGTTGATCCCTTTCTTGAAGAATTCTTTCGCGACTTCCCTTTCAAACCCGGCAATGTCCCAGTTCTTGAATCTCATCTGCGTCATTCATCCCTTTCTGTCTGCTCTATTTTCGGTATAATTGCTTATTATATCAAAGCAGCCCGTAATTCTCAATACTAAGGGCGGAATTTCACAAAAAGTTTTGCATTTGGTTTATATTGGGTTTGTATTTGGGGTTGTATTTGGGTCCAACCGGCGTATAATCATTATGTCAAGCAGAAGCTGAAAAATATTGGAGCACGCATAAGAACATGATAAATAATACAGACAAAATTGTGAACAACGTGGAGATATTGGGATACTCTTCCGATGGCCAAGGTGTTGCGCGGCTCGATGACGGCAGGGTGGCCTTTGTGCCTAACGCTGCTCGTGGCGATGTATTGGATATCATAATAACGGAAGAGAAACGCCGGATCGTACGCGCGGAAATCGTTCAAATAAAAAAGCCATCGCCATATCGGATCTTGCCGGATTGCCCCGTTTATCCCCGTTGCGGAGGTTGCGATTACAGGCATATCACATATGAAGAGGAAATGCGAGCTAAGCTCCGGCGGGTCAATGATGCGCTGCAACGCATCGGCGGAACATCAGTTCGGGCGCATGAGATATTATCGACCGGGCAGATAAATAGTTATCGCAACAAGGCCGTTTTACACTCTAATGGAGCAGTATGTGGGTTTTATGCGCGTCAGAGCCATGAGATTGTTGGTATAGACCATTGCATGTTGCTAAAAGATGATATAAATGCTGTGATCAAAGAATCAATCCATGGTGGGGAGCTTGCGCTGCGCTCGGGGGTTGGCGCGGTGACGCTGCGCTCCGGAGGCGGCGCGGTGACGCTGCGCTCGGGAGGCGGCGGAATTGGCGCAGATTTGGAGGAACAGCTAGACGGGCTGGTCTTCGGAATATCCGGGTTCTTTCAAGTCAACACAAACGCAGCGCTGCTCTTGTTTCAAAAAGCACGTGAGTATGCCTCGATGTCAAAAGACGAAACATTGGTGGATTTATACTGTGGCGTTGGTGCGCTGACGCTTTTCGTAGGCCGAGACGCAGGGCATGCATATGGGATTGAGCGTGACCCGAACGCGGTGGACAAAGCGTGCGAGAACGCGAGGCGGAATGGCCTTACGCACATTGAGTTCATTGCGGCCGATGCGGGGAAGTGGAAACCTGGCGCCGAGAAGACGGATTGCGTCATTGTCGATCCTCCTCGCAGCGGGCTCTCCATAGGTGCTTTACGGATGATTCTTGATATCTCCCCAAAGCGGATTGTTTATGTATCTTGCGATCCTGCGACTCTTGCCCGTGACATTGGCCGTCTCGCGGGGTTTTCGGTTGATGAAATCTGCGCCGTTGATATGTTCCCGCGAACTGCAAACGTGGAATGTTGCTGCCTCTTGTCCGCAAGTATCTGAACTGGCCCCGGAGGCGATTTTAACGCTCGAAACGATTGATGCGGAATCATCGGTCGCTTGGTTGAAAGCCAATGGTTTTTTATAAGATGAAGCGGATGATGTTGAGGCAGGAATCCCGCGACTTTAGTCGTGTGAGGTCCAAATTTACGATTACTTCGTCACATTGGACTCAGACCCCGATCCAAAAACGAGCTGATCCAAGTAGTGGATTTGATATAACAGGAGGAGGTTATGACCGTCATGCAGCAGAATGGGAAATTGAAAGCCATTGACATTTCGCAGGAATTGTTTTCATGCAAAGTCTATCCCGGCGATATGGCGCCGACATTTGATCGAGCCAAGACAATAGAGAGCGATGGGTACAATCTGACCAACGTATCAATGTGCGTTCATAATGGGACTCATATAGATGCGCTAAAGCATTTCGTTTCAGGTGGAAAAGGCGTCCATGAACTGGATTTGTCCGTGTGCTTTGGAAAATGCACGGTTGTTGAATTTGCCGGAATTATCGGCGAGGACGAAATAGCGGGCGTATTGCAAATTTGCCATGAACGCTTGCTGTTGAAAGGCATATGTGAGTTGTCAGAGAGCGGGGCGACCGCTCTGGCAAATTCGCATGTAAAGCTCATTGGTGTAGAAAGCCAGAGCGTTGGCAATGCGGACCATCCGGCCGGCGTCCATATGATTCTCCTCAATAAAGAAATAATCCCGCTTGAAGGCCTTGTTTTGTCATCAGTCGATCCGGGGGAATATTTCCTGTCTGCATTTCCAATCAACATGGAGGGGTCAGACGGAGCGCCGGTCAGAGCTGTTTTGCTTGACAGAAATTGAACGAACAGTCGCTACTTTTCACGCCCTTGCGCTCGGCAGACGTTTTTTTTGCTTCATTTGTGCTCAAATGAGGCATCCTTGCCTCAGTTTCGCACCGCTCCGCCTCCTTGCATGGGGTCCCCGAAAAGCCGTATGGCTTTTTGGGGAGAGGAAGAGCGACGAAGTGAGTGAGCTTTCGCACTTGTGCGGAAGCGAATGATACGCAGTCCGCGATGACGACTAATGAAGCAAAAAT
>JGI24702J35022_10000544_pt1 | contig 22748 bp, 22 predicted proteins | sample TergutTh196P4_FD_35022 | JGI IMG/M metagenome (IMG submission 35022)
CGGTGCCCCTGGTGCCGCAAAAACCGAAGGCATAAAAGCCTGGCCCCCCTGCTACCGCAACGACTTCCTCCACGCCGCCGATGTGATGGAAGAAGTGATGATGGGCATGGGCATCTCCGCGTTCAAGCCGGAGAGGCCCAGCGACTTNACCGTAGGCCGCCTGACGGAACTGACGCTTTTCAGCCGCCGGGTAAGGGAGCTAATGGCAGGCCTTGGTTTCCAGGAGATGATCTACAACTACCTCGGCTCCAGGAAAGACTTTGTGGAAAAAATGCGGCTCCCAGGTGACCGTATCGTGAGAATCTCCAACCCGATGACAGAAAACTACGAGTACGTCCGGGACGGAATGCTCGCCTCCCTCTTAACGAGCGAGTCTGTCTCAGGACACTCGGTATTCCCGCACAGGTCTTTTGAGATTGGAAAGGTCGCGTTTTGGGACAAGAATGAAGTTTTGAACACAGCCACCCGTCAGTACCTGGGCTTCCTGCACGCGGACAGGGAGGCGAACTTTAACACAGCGGCGGCCCAGATTCAAACTCTGTTTTATTACCTTGCCCGTGAATACGAACTTGAAGAAAAAACCGACCCGCGCTTTATTCCCGGTAGGGCCGCCTCAATAGTCTACAAAGGCCGGCCCATAGGCATCTTTGGCGAGATTCACCCGGAAGTCCTTGAAAACTGGGGCGTCGCCATGCCATGCACTGCGGGAGAAGTTGACATTGAGGCATTGATATGAGTGACAGCCATAATGCAAACGGTGGATTACTTGATAAAAAAATGCGTGAACAGGCTATGGATATTCAGAGAAATGAAATCACCGAATACCATGTGTACACCAGACTCGCGAAAATCTGCAAGGATCCGCATAATGCAGATGTCCTCCGCCAGGTAGGCGAAGAAGAGTTACGCCATGCCCTGTATTGGCAGAAAATATCCGGCGAGGAGGTAAAACCCCCTGCCTCAAAAATTTTTTGGAGCGTCTTAAAAGCAAGGATTCTTGGCCTTACCTTTACCCTCAAGCAGATGGAAAAGAACGAAGGCGCAGCGTCGCGGAACTACACTGAACTAGCCAAAGTTATCCCCGAGGCCGGCAACATTGCCCAGGACGAGGCGGACCACGAGAATAAACTCCTTAACATGCTGGATGAGGAAAGGCTCCAGTATGCCGGTTCTATTGTCCTTGGGCTGAACGATGCCCTGGTGGAACTTACAGGTGCCCTGGCTGGCTTTACGCTTGCCCTGGGAAACACACGGCTCATATCCCTCGCGGGGCTTATTACAGGCGTCTCCGCTTCTTTTTCCATGGCCGCAGCAGAATACCTTTCCAGCAGGGCGGATAACGATCCCAACTCGCTTAAGTCCGCAATCTACACAGGCTTTACATATGTTTTGACGGTAGCCCTTTTGATCCTTCCTTTCCTGCTTCTTACAGAAAAATTTATAGCCCTGGGTATTACCCTGGCCCTCGCCCTCTTAATCATTCTGGCTTTCAACTACTACCTGGCCACAGCCAAGGACCTAAACTTCAAGCGCCGCTTTCTTGAGATGGCGATAATAAGCGTCTCGGTTTCCGCCTTGTCCTTTGGGATCGGCTACCTTCTGCAGAAAGTGCTTGGAGTTTAGCGTTCTGCGGATGGGTTTTATTTTTCAGTAAGGTTGTGCACGCCGTCCCAGTCGTCAGGGGGCGGCTGTTTTTGGAAGTTTTCACAGCGGGTAAGATACCTGGCGGAGGGACCGCCGCCTTCTATTGTTTCCATTGCAAGGGATTCTTTAAAGCCTTCTATTGCTTCCTTCCATTTCCGGTTTTCGTAAAAGTCAAGGGCTTCGTGGAAAACCTCAACGAGTTTGTTTTCTTCCGGCACAGCATACTCAACCATGTTAAGCAGCTCGTGGAGCCGCACCGGCTCATTAATGCCCACTACCCTCACCCTGTCCAGTTTACGGGTTAGGATGCGGCCCCCTGTTTCCTGAATCGTTTCATCGGACGCGATAATCCAGGTTCCGTACTGCTTGTTAACCCCTTCAAGGCGGGCCGCCAGGTTTACAGCGTTTCCCATGATCGTATAGTTCATTTTGTTCCCGGTACCCATATTGCCTGCAACCATGCTTCCGGTGTTAATTCCAATCCTGGTTAATAGGGGTTTTGGAGAGAGCTTCTCCTCAATGATCTTTCTATTCAGGTTCATCTCTATCTGCTTCATGGTGATGGCAGATTGGCAAGCCCTAATTGCATGATCTGGGATAGGTATGGGTGCTCCAAAAAAAGCAATGATTGCGTCCCCTTCGTACTTGTCTATCGTGCCTTTTTCCTCAAGAATCGCATCGCTCATGTAAGTGAGGTAACGGTTAAGAAGGCTCACAAGGCCCTCAGGGTCAAGCTGTTCTGAAATAGTGGAAAAGCCCTGAACGTCCGTAAAGATTGCGCTCATGTGGCGCTTGGTCCCCCCAAGCTGTAACCGGGAAGGATCTGCGATAATTTCTTTTACTACGTCATCGGAAACGTATGTGGAAAAAGCCTTGCGGATAAATTGTTTTTCACGTTCCGATCCCGCATACGAGATTATTTCACGCACAATAGCCGAAGTGACAATGGCCAGAATGGTCATGAGTGGGCTGAAAAACATCCCGGTGAACCGGAAAAGAACTGCGGATGCAACTGCAATCAAGCCAGCTACTATAAACCCGGATATAGCCCTGGGTATAGGTGGCAATTTTGCGCTCACAAGAAAAAAAAGGGATGTTAGAATCAATGTAACCAGTATCTGCCAATAAATACGGAGTGGGACAATAAAGATACCGGAAAGAATCATGTCCAAAACAACTCCGTGGGTTCCGACATTAATGTACTTGCCATAAAATGGGTTGGCACCGTAGTCGGTGGATCCGGTATCAACACGCCCAAGAATGCAAAAATTGCCGGTTACTATTTTAATTATGTCTTCCTGTATTTCTTCGTATCTGTTAAGGTCCAGCCGGAGGGCATCTGTCAAAGATGAGACATACTCGGCCTCCCCGACGATAAAATCGGCATATTCGGGATAGGCTTCCACAAATTCAGGAATAAAGTTTTTAATCCTCACCCCCGGATCTACATCAAGGATTTCATGAATCAGGCCACGGCTTTGATTTCGGTATTCAATACAAGCATCGAAGAATTCGTCTGAGCAATTTTCCAGAGCTGCGTCCCTTGAGTCATGGGCCGCATCGAAAAGCTCTCCCAAGTTAGCGACGATAAAGGGCAGTCTCATAAGTGAAGGATCGAACTGGGAAAAAAAGTAAAAATCAACCGTCTCAAAGTCCCTGGAATATTTTTCAAGTTCGGCTTCAAGATCCTCGAGAAGGGAGAATTCATGGAAAGAAATATGTGTGAAGCTATCAGAATAGTCTTCCTTTGGCCAGTCGAGCAGCATCCTCCCGTTCCCGTCAAGTGGTATGGAAATATTTTTAATTACGCCATTAGGCATTTTAGCGTTTTTAACTATCATACTGCGGTTGTCAAGTTCTATCTCAGGGCTTCCCAGATAGTACATAAGGGGCGCAAAGGCAAGCTGAAGATACCAGTGATCATAAATATTTTGGGCAAGGTCTATCCGGCGGCGCGTGCCGTCTTTATCGATTTCTACGTTTGTAAAACCTGCACCCTGGGCAGCCAAAGAAAAGCCGGGTAAGGTCGGAATAATATCAATATAATAGCCCTTATAAGCATTAGGCGAGGCAGCAATCGGATAGGAAAAATGCTCTTCCGCTATTGGACGCCGCTCTGCCTGCTCTTCAGACAGGGGCTGTCCTTCTTCCCGAAGGTTCAACGAAGCCCAGCTTTTCCCGAACAAGGCCGAACACTCTATTAGGTATTGATCGTTGTCCCTGGCCACCCTTTGGGCCCTGGAAAAAAGGTTGTCATGTTCACTTACGACAAATTCGTTAAAGTCCCGGTGGTACTCTTCAATATCCGACCGGCTTAACCTGCCAGAACTAATGGCAGAAAAAATATCAGAAGCGGCAGAATTAATATCCGAGAAACTCCGGTTGAAATCCATGGAAAGGCCCTGGTTCAGGTAGATTGTGTCTACCCCTTGAGGCCCTTTGTCGATGTATTCTATATCAAAAACGGCAGCCCGTGCCCCGAATTCCTTGAGCCTGAGTAGGGCATCCGCAGTTATTGACCGCGGCCAAGGGAAAACCCCATTGTAAGCGATTGCGTTGTCATCAACATCCAAAAACACCACATCACTTACGCGATCCCGGTCAGCGCGGAAACGCAGAAAAAAATCATAAACCTGGTCGACAAGGCGGTCGAAAACCCCAAGCGCAAAGAGCAGGGAGAAAACAACCGCCCCGGCCAGGCCAATTAAAATGTTCTTCCGGTACATTTCAAGTCAATTGATCCCGACCATTGTCCAGATCAATAAACCAACCCAACGTTAACGCTTCCTTCAGAGGTCGAATTCTCTGAAGACGAGTCTCCTCCGCCTTCGCTTCCCCCTGAAGCCACTCCTGAACCTGATGGCAGTTTGGGTTTAAGGTTGGACATATAGGACATTACAGGGTCAACAATTTTGCCGTCCGAGCCAACTGTTGCAATTAAGCCCGCACTTACCATGTACGAATACATCCCATTTGCCTGTTTACAATCCACTGTTCCTTCCAGTGTTTTGCAATTCAACAAATCCACTAAAAGACTGGTTCCACGAACGGATGCGGTTGCGGAGGGGCTAGTCACAGAGGTAGAAGCCCTTGTCCCAGCCGGGGGATTAACATCAACCTTCACCCTCCCTGCCGCAAGGTTAACATTAAGGGTTTCAGCCCCCACTGAAGAACTAACTTCCGTCAGCGTTAACCGGGTAAGGGGACGAACGGCAATAAGCGTTGAACCAATTTCCACCAGAGCAGTGCTTTTGAAGCCAGTGGAAATAATTGTATCCTGCGCTACCTGATCCCCGACATTGGCGGCAACAAAGGATGAAGCACCAGCGCTTTTTAGTTCCACATTGCCGCTAAGTTCCCGCAATATCCCATTTTGAGCAAAAACACTCAAAGCCGAAAAAATCATCAAGAATACCAAAACTGTCTTTTTCATTTTTCCTTCCTTACCGAACTGAATTAGCCTGGTTTTATTAAAACAAAGCCAGAATTACGTTTAGCTCTATCCGCCAGAGGTTATAAGCATCAGGCGCCACATTTCCCATGGAAGGAAGAAAGATTCCACCTCCCAGATTAATACTCAGATCCGAAACCGGACTCCACAATAACCACCCGAAAAATTCATTGCCCATGAAATATGCTTCCGGGTCGCCCTCCGATACCGGGTAATTCATAAAGGTGATGAAATCGTTGCGGATAAAATAGGTAGACGAAAGGGACAAGGCAAAGCTTTGAGCCAGCCTCGCGGTATAATCCAGGGCAATCGTAGTAAGCCCAGTAATCTTTGGCTTCAGGATCGACCCTTGGGCAACTGTCGTTACCGGCACAAAACTGCTCATGGCTTCAGTACTTCCGCTGGAAGTACGCCCCGTTAGGGCAAGCCGGTCATCAAAAGAAGCAGGGGTCATCCAGGTAAACCCAATTTCACCTGCCAGGGCTGTTTTAGTCTCCCCTGACAGTTCCTTCAATTCCAGGCATCCCCCCAGATCAAATATAAAACTGGTGAAAGGGACACTCATATTCGCAATAAAATACTGAGTATTCAAACCCTCACCGGTATTGTCGAACTGGGCCAAAGCTGTGAGTTTTGCCCTGACACGCCCACCAAGGTTCGGATGCTCCCAGCCCAAAGCCGCAAGGAAACGACGGGACGCAAAATAAGTGTCGGTGAATTCCGAATAGTCAAGTTCAGTGCTAATGTCTTCAGCATCCTTTTCGGTCATCACAATATTGGCCCTGTTTTTATAAAGAAAACCTGTATACCAGCCGCCAGCACTTAGTATTCCAATAGGAGTGTAAAACCCAAGCTTGGCCCCGTCAAAAAGCCCATCGGTGACTAAGCCCAGGGGATCGGAATAATACATTCGGCCGACTCTGAAATCCCCACTATCAAAACGGAAGGAAAAATCCGTCCGCAAAAGCTCCGGTACCAAAGTCCATGTTTCATCAACATAATCTGCCGTTCCGCTCGCCGACATAAAGAATTCGCTATTATCGCCTAAAAAAGCTGAAAACCGTGGAATTAATGAGACAGAATAATCACCCTTGGTGTTACTCCCTGTACCGTTAATCCCTCCGGTTTGATCCAACAAAAGGCCAAAGTCCACAGAGAAAATTTCCATGCAGGGGATGAGAATTACAAGAACGCATAAAAGTAATCTGAACCCTGTTTTCATTAATCGCCCTCCGTAAACTCAAGACTCTTGCCTATCAAGAAAAGCAAGTAATCCCCCGCAATGGTCATTTGTGGGTCTGTCCTGCCCTGGATTATCTCCTTATAAACCAGTTCCCGATAAGCGTAATGGGGGTTTTTTGCCATGGAATAAAAAACCCCACCCTTAATTCCAAAAGATCCCATTATAAGCAAGGCCACCCCTTGAAGGGAAGCCTCATCGCCAGCGGAAGCCTTCTTGGGAAGCCACTTATTATCGGCTGCATAGCGGAACGCATCCGTCGCGCTCGAAGATCCGGAAAAGCCCGGTACATCTGCCGCTTCCAACACAAACCGGGCTGCCTGTCCATAGCTAACAGCACCTGTTCCAATCAAGCGTTCCACCTCGTCCGCAGTTTGGGCAGGCATTAACACCGGAATCAATAAAAACAACCCTAAAAGTAAGTAAAAATGCTCTTTCATTTTCCTCGACTACCGCCTTCCTTGTCCCCAGTAGCACCCTTTCTTGGGCACCTCCGGTATAAGATAATAATGCACAGAATGCTATTATAATGATAAGTATACACCTAGTCAAGAAAAAAAACACAAATGAATGTATGTTTTCCCTATACCAAGCTGCCGGTTTTTTCAACCCATGTTGCCGATACAAATGGCATTCTGGCATTGACAAAGCTCCAGAGTATTCTACAATTAGTGCAATGGACATTCAAAAACCGCAAGGCGGATCGGAAAAACCGCCAAAACCCCCGTTATCCGCCGTATGGGTACTTTCCACCATCGCGTTCTGCATAATTTTCGCCATCACCCTGACGCCAAGGGCAAAAGCACAGGCCAGGGGCGAACAAAGCCCAACTAACCAATATTCTTCGACATTTAGGTACGTATTCGACTTTATACAGCGAAATTTTGTGGAAGAGGTTGATCCGGACCTGCTTTTTGAAGGCGCCATGACCGGGATGTTCAATTCATTGGGGGACCCTTACTCGGTTTTCCTTTCCGAATCTGAAATGAAAGACATGAACGACCTGACCGAGGGTTCCTTCGGCGGCATTGGCCTTTATGTAAACAAACCAAGCACAGCCCGCCAGGACGGAAAACCCAACTACCTGGAAGTCGCTGCCCCCATTGAAGATACCCCAGGCTGGAGGGCTGGCATCAGCACAGGGGACTTTATCGTCTCCATCGATGGTGAGTCGACCGACACGCTTACAAGCGACGAATCCGTTGCCCGGCTCCGCGGCCGGCCCGGGACGGAGGTAAAACTGCTCGTCCGCAGGGGGGAAAGGGTTGAATTCCCTGTTACCCTGGTCAGGGCAGTAATAGAGGTTCCAACGGTCAAACACGATATGATAGACGAAATAGGTTACCTGAAACTCATTTCCTTTTCACGCATGACTGCGGAAAGATCCAGGGAAGCCATTGAGGATTTCCAGTCCCACTCGTACAGGGCAGTAATCCTGGACCTCAGGAACAACTACGGCGGCCTCTTGAATGCGGCAGTCGGTGTGTGCAATCTTTTCTTCAGCGACGGGGTCGTGGTGTCCACAAAATCCCGGATTAACTCGGAGAACAGGGTTTTCTATGCCCGCGGAAGGGCACTGATCCCAGAAGATTTCCCTGTAATCGTCTTAATCAATCGAGGTTCAGCCTCCGCCTCCGAAATAGTAGCCGGTGCCCTTAAAGACAGGAGCCGGGCATACCTGGTCGGTGAAAGATCCGTCGGGAAGGGTTCGGTTCAGCAGGTGTACCCCCTGGACAAGGTTGGTTTCAAACTGACGACAGCGCGCTACTATACCCCAAGCGATGTCAATATAGATAAAATTGGGATTCCCCCGGATCGGGAAGTCTACTTCCCCGAATATACAGAGGAAGATGCCATCAAACTGAACGACCTTTTCAATTCCGGAAGGCTTTCAGAATTTGTAGTGGCGAATCCCAAAGCCAACCCCGCCCAGATAAACGCATTCGCTGATGCCTTGAGCAACGATTACAACATGGACATTTCCCTGCTTAAAAGAATCATAAGAGAAGAGCAGAACCGCAGGTCCGTGGCATCAGTATACGACCTGGAACTTGACGTGCAGTTGTCAGAAGCCGTGAAAATCATCCGGGGAGGAAATTTCAAGGCCCTTTTGCAGACTACAAAAACCCTTAAGGCCCTTCAGGAAGAAGCCGCCAAGGACGACGAACTCCTGATGGCCTCCTAGCCTTCCCCCAGACTGCCATAATGAAGCGTTTCGTCCTTTCTGCAGCCCCAGGCCCGGAGGGGATAATCCGGATTTATGAAAAGGATTACCATTACCTCGTTCACGTAAGACGACTGAGAAGCGGGATGTGTTTTGAAGCCATCCTCCCGGGTGAAGTTGAAACACAGGTCCGCATACTCTCCACAAGGGACAATATTCTGATAGGCGAATGCCTTAAAGGGGTGGAAAAGCACCCGACTCCCCTTCCGCCTATTGCGCTTTTTCAAAGCCTTCCAAAAGGGTCCAAAATGGACTTGATAGTGCGCCAGGCCGCAGAGGAAGGCGTTTCCATCGTCGCACCTTTCGAATCCGAGAATTCCGTGGTGCGGCTAGTTAAGAACCCAGCAGAGGATGCTCAGGGAGAAAGTTTTTCCCCGCAGAAAATCAAGCGCTGGGAAAGGATCGCGCGCGAAGGGCGGCAGCAAAGCGGCTCTGCCTTAAAAACGGAAATTCACGCACCGTGCAGACTTGCTGCACTGTTTAAATACTGGGAATCCATAAAAAAGGAATTCAAGCTGCCCCTTGGCATATTGCTCCATCAGGAGCCTCTTGAAAAGGGCACTTTTCATGGCTATCTTGGTAACAATCCGGATTTTGTTGCCCTGGCCGTGGGTCCGGAAGGGGGGTTTTCCCCTGGGGAAGTATCGCTGTTTTTAGCGGCAGGTTTCAAACCGCTACTGATGGGAAGCACAATATTAAGAACTGAAACCGCCGCCCTCTGCGGAGTCGCGGCGATAAGAATTATACTTTTAGAGAGAGAAACGTGGACATCATGCCCGACAGGATCATGCTCCTCAAAATCCCCATAGATATACTTAAACCTGAAGACCTGCCGGATATAATCTCCGGTTTAATACCGCATGAAAGCAGCTCCGATGAATTTTGCAAAGGCCGGGACATAGTACTCCTATCCATTTGGGATCTGCTTAAAGCCAGAATGAACACAGAATACCGCGAATATTTGTTTAAAGCGGCTTTGGTTGTCCCCATCTCAAAAAGCCTCGTTTCGGGGACAAAATTTTTAACCAGAAAGAAAATATTCCGATACATGCCCTTCAATTTTATCATCTCCCTTCTAAGTATCCTGGAAAAGCATGAATACCCGGTTTACCTTTTGGGGAGCGGAAGCCAGGTGCTTAAAAAGGCGGAAAAAAACATCCGTTCAACATTTCCAAGTCTCAAGATAGTGGGCCGCTGCGGGGGAAAACTCCGAAAGCATGAAGAACCAGCCGTCATAGAGGCTATCCGCAAGTCTTCGCCATCCCTGCTTTTGGCCGGCAGGGGAATCCGCGGGGAAGAAATGTGGATAGCCAGAAACGGGAACCGCATCAATTCAGGGCTCCGCCTCTGGTGCAGCGACCTTTTCGACGTCTTCGCGGAAAAAAGAAAGCGCCCCTCCGACCAGGTCTTTGAAAAAGGCCTTGAAAGCATCGGCTACTGTCTGAGGAATCCGCTTAAGTTTTTCAGGATTTTTTCTTACGTGTGGTATAAATTGCTGCTGGTTATATATAAGCTGTTTAAATAACAATATAGTCAAAGCTCGGGTGATTGACACCCTTGTGTTTACTTTATATTGACATCATCAATAAAATTTCGATATTATTATATAAGTAGATATACGGGAGGCTGATTTAATGGCACAGACAAATGTAAACATCCGCATCGACGAAAAATTGAAACAGGAGTTTGACTGGCTTTGCACCGAACTGGGGCTGAACATGACTACAGCTTTCAATCTTTTTGCACGAACCGTTGTAAGACAGCATAAAATTCCTTTTGAAATCGCCTTGGACTATCCTATTCCAAATGTAGAAACCCTTGAAGCCATAGAAGAAATCAGGCAAATGGAGAAAGACCCCAATCTGGGCAAATCATATACCGATGTTGACCAGATGATGAAGGAATTACTTGCCTGATGTATGCGGTTAAACCAACTACAAAATTTGCAAAAGATCTAAAACGTGTTGAAAAACGTGAATACAAAATGGATTTGTTAACAGAAGTCCTAAAAAACCTGGCCTCCGGGAAAAAACTAGAAGAAAAGTATCAGGATCACCCCTTAAAAGGAAATTACCATGGCTGCCGTGAATGTCATATCACGCCGGATTGGCTTTTGATTTATAAAATTGCGAAAGCTAAATTGCTTATATACCTAACCAGAACCGGAACACACAGCGATTTATACGGGTAGAATTGTTTGAAGTTTCGCTTCAGTGTTTGGTGGCTACCTCGTCAACCAGCCGTAGTGCGCTAAATTAGGGTTTTAATCGCCAACCTTACTGCCCGCCTGATTAACCCCGCAAAATAGCGCCCTTCCCTTTCCGTTAGGCAGGCCCTGGAAAAAATGTCGCGGAAAAAGCGTTCCTGCTCTTCCCGGCCAGCCTGCCTGTAAAAGCCAAGGAGCTTCAAGTTATCGGTCACTTCCTGCACCAGGGCTGTAGTCGCTTCCTGGGCCAGGGGCACCCACTGGCCTTTTACGGCATCCGGCACCTGGGCGTCCTGCTCCTGGCCGCCCAGGGCCTGAAACAGCTCGTAGGCGTAAATCTGTACTGCATGCGAAAGGTTAAGGGACGGGAAAACGCCATCAGCGGGAATGTGGGAGGCCACGTTGCAGAGATGCAGCTCTTCGTCTTCAAGGCCCGTGCGTTCGTTGCCAAAAACAAGGATGGCGGGCCCTGGGCGATCCCGCAAGAAAGCCGCGATTTCGCCTGGGGTCATGGTTACCTGCTTTCGATGGCGGCCCCTGCGCCGCGTTGTGCCGACGACAAGCGCGCAGTCCTTTACCGCCGCGGCGAGGGTGTCGAAACTTTCCGCCTTGTCCCAAACGTCAACGGCGTGTATTGCCCTGGCCCGTATTACGCCGGGTTCTTCAATTGCGGGCGCTACCAGGCGTAGCCGCGAGAGGCCCATGTTTTTCATGGCACGGCAGACGGCACCCACGTTCCCCGCTTCTGCGGGGCGGGAAAGGACGATTATCACATCGGAAAGGCGCATGGCACAGTTTACCCCATTGGAATTGTTTTTTCACGATTTCTGGGATTATAATTAAACCCAGCAATGCAAAAACCATTTTTGGGCAGAAAGGCACTGGTTGTAGGTGGCTCTGGCGGCATTGGGAAGGCGGTTGCCCTGGGCCTGGCCGAAAAGGGCGCGGAACTGACAATCCACGGAGGCTCGTCCGGGGAACGGCTTGAAGACACCATCAGGGCAATCCGCGAAACCGGAGGGGAAGCGGACGGGTTCCTCCTCCACATTGACAGCCCACATAACGCGGAAAAGATCCTCGCCCACTCACCCCCACCGGACATCCTCGTCTGCGCCTGGGGGCCCTTCAGACAGGGCAGCATCGAAACGCTTGACAGCGATTTTTGGCAGTCGATGGGCGACAGTAACCTGGTTTTCCCGGGAATTCTAGTCTCATCATGTATAAAAGGCATGATGGAGCGAAATTGGGGCAGGATACTATTATTTGGGGGCACAAATACCGATACAATAAGGGGCTTTACAACTACCGCGGCCTATTCGGCTGCGAAAACTGCCCTTGGAGTGATCGCCAAATCCGCGGCAAAAGCAGCCGGTGCATGCGGGGTAACCTGCAATGTGCTGTGCCCAGGCCTAACCGATACCGAATATACACGGGATGGGCAAAGGCAATATAACCGCGAAAAAAGCCCAGGAGGAAAACCCTTGAGCCCGGAAGAAATCGCGTTTGCCGCCCTCGCAATTTTGGAAAATCCCTGCATAAACGGAGCCGTGATTTCGGCGGATCATGGACTGATTTTGTAAGGACGGATCCGGGTCAATTAATATAGTTTGACAAATATCATTCCAAATAGTAGTATTATCAGTATTGTGGTGTTTAAGGGGCTTGTAACCAGAAAGAATTATTTGCTAAAATATGACAGGCTGAGGGTGAAGGAAACGTCATGATAAACAACGACATTGTAAATGGGTTTGATGACGAAAAGGATGAAAGCCTTAAGATCAAACTACAAAAAGTCAACGAAGCAGAAGGGTGTCTTGTTCTTTACCTTACCGGATACATAGACACCTATAATTCTAATTATTTTCAAAAAAGAGTCCAAAAAGCCATCGAAGCGGGATACATACGTCTGGTTTTTCATTGCGGTGGCCTTAATTATGTTTCCTCAACCGGGATAGGCTCATTTACGGCCTTCCTAAAGGCGGTAAAACCCAGGGGCGGGGACTTGGTGCTACTGGAAATTCAACCAAAGGTCTATGAGGTCTTCCAACTGCTTGGCTTCTCTCAATTTTTTAACATAAAGGACAATCTGGAAGATTCCATCAATTTTTTCAGGAAAGGCGCGACAATTGAGGCAGTATCCATTTTTCCTAAGATATTTTCCTGCCCTATATGCTCAAAGAAGCTAAAAGCGCTTAAACCGGGCCGTTTCCGCTGCTCTGAATGCAAAACGATCCTTGCCATTGACAACGCCGGCCAGGTTTTCCTTGGATAGGTTCCGGATTTTGAGCAATTTTTCGAAGTGAACGGGTAACATTATGGCAGAAAACAAGATTGAACAGTACCTTATCGACCTAAAGTACAATTATCAGGAAGTGAAGCCCAACTTCTGGCTCCTGGATGACGCGGAGCATGATCTTGAGGGCATGGTGATAATGTACACGGATCCTCTTGTGATTTTCCGGGTGCAGGTAATGACCATACCGGAGAGTAACAAGCTGGAGTTTTTCAAGAAACTCCTTGAATTAAATGCCAGCGATATGCTCCATGGCGCATACGGCATTGAAGGGGAAAAAGTCGTCATCACAAACAGCCTGGAATACGAAACAATGGATTATGGCGAGTTTCAGGCAACCCTCGATGCGATAAGCCTGGCACTTAATCAGCATTATCCAATTTTATCCATATACCGTGGGTAGGCCCCTGGCCGGGGAGGTAGACAAATGGGAATTTTTTCAAGGTTAAAAACCTTAGTATCATCCAATGTAAACGATCTTATCAGCAGCGCGGAAAAGCCCGAAAAGATGCTGAACCAGCTTATCATCGAAATGCAGGAGCAACTGCTTGAGTCCAAAAAAGCCGTGGCCCTTGCCATTGCCGACGAGAAAAAGCTTGAACGGGAGCTCTTAAACCAGGAAACCCAGGCTCAGGAATGGGAAAAAAAGGCCATGCTGGCCGTAAGGGCCGGGAAGGACGACCTCGCCAAAGAAGCCCTTATTCGAAAACAGGAGTACGATAACGCTTCGTCGGAGTACCGCAAGCAGTGGGAAGGCCAGAAGGCTTCGGTTGACAAACTGAAGGAATCTCTCCGGGAACTTCAAAACAAGATAGAAGAAGCCCAGCGGAAAAAGAACCTCCTGATAGCCAGGGCTAAGCGCGCCGAAGCCCAGCAAAAAATCCAGAACACCATAACCAGCGTCAGTGGAAACCGCAGCGCCTTTGACGCCTTCGACCGCATGGCCCAAAAGGTAGACCAGATGGAAGCCCAGGCAGACGCCGCCAGGGAACTCGAAGACTTAAGCAGCAACTCAAACCTTGAAAGGCGCTTCAGCGAACTGGAAAAGTCCGACGCCTCCGCAGATCTTCTCCTTGAGGATTTGAAGAAGAAGATGAATGTGCTGCCGGATAAAACATAAGTAAGCAAGCACCTTGATGTCCAAAAATATGCAAATTCAGGATCATTAACCGTCCAAAAAGAGCAGGAAAAGATCGTCAATAGTTTTCTGGACGATATTTCCAAATATGCGACAATGACGGAAAAACCCAAAGCCAGGAATTGCTTTCTTTCGGTGCCAAGGCAGCTTGCCAGGGAATACCGGAAATTTCAGTTTTCTACCGTCGAAAAAGGCGCAACGGCAAGAAAGTACGCGAACAGCCTGGAGTGGCTGCGTGATGCGAACCTGATACGCTTTTGCCGCAACATCTCAACTCCGTCTTTTCCGCTTGCCGCCTATGAACGCGAGGATCAATATAAAATCTACCTTAATGATATAGGCTTGCTTACCGCGATGTACGGCTTCGAGGTAAAAAAAGAGATCATTGAAAATACGCTTAAGGGCCCTGCAAAAGGCGGCATTTACGAAAACCTGATTGCGGACATTCTGATAAAAAAAATCTGAAATTGAATTACTACAAGGCAGACAACAGTTCGCAGGAAATTGATTTTTTGCTAAATGGCGAAGGCAACGTTATACCAATCGAAGTCAAATCCGGCACGGGTGCCTCAATTTCCCTATTCTACACCCTCCTTCTCTTTTACCTCTTACTTTTTACCTTTTACCTTTCCATTGACACCCCCCATTAACAGGGGTACAATTCCTTACATAACCGAATAGCATAGGAGAAAAACCATGAAAAAACTGAAAAAATGGTGCCTGGCACCACTTTTAATCTTATGCACGTGTTTTAACCCCCTAGACTCCAACAGCGAACAAGATGCAACCCTCAGCATTACCCTTCCCTCCTGGAGTGCTGGTACTGACAAAGCTGCGTGGGATACGGGCATATTGACATACGAAGTAACAGGCGATGGCCCCAGCGGAAAGAGCTTCTCCAAAACCGCCCCCGCAGGGGATACGGTTACTGTCAGGATAGTACCTGGCACGTGGCAGGTACAGATAAAAGCAACTGCAGCAGGCATTACCCCACCTGGGGAGTATGAAGTTGACAGCGAAATTCAAAATATTTCTGTAAAAGCCGGGGTAACCAACAAGCCTGAAATAACGATGCGCTTTCGCCGTACCGATTATATTCATGACTATCTCAGCAATGTAGACACAGCACCCATAGTCCCCCCACAGCCAGTAAGCCTGCACCTGGCCATGGCACTTGGCAACCAAGCATGGTTCGATCTCCTTAGCGCAATATCCAGCGTTGGAAAATCTGTTGCCCTGAACCTTTCAGCCTGTACCGAAGATCCAGGAGCTGCCTACGGCCTCATGGCTGGTGGGGTCTTTGACCCATATTCTACTTTAGTTCCAGGCAAGGAAGATATCGAATCCCTTATCCTGCCCGAAGCTGCCGACAGCATTCTTGGTTATACACCAGCAACCTTCAATAACTTCACCGGCCTAAAGCATGTCGATACCGGCAACGGTATTACCGACATTGGGAATTATGCGTTCTTCGGCCTTGGGCTTACCAGCGTTACATTGGGTAACAACGTAGCCATAATCGGAGACCATGCGTTTGAAATTAACAGTTATCTAGAAAGCGTAATAATACCCGACAGTGTTACCGACATTGGCGAATATGCGTTCGCTGGTTGTTCACTGGAAACTCTTACCATAGGCAACCATGTTACAACCATTGGGGATTCTGCATTCGCCGGAAATCAGCTTACAAGCGTTATCATACCCGACAGCGTAACAACAATTGGCGACAATGCTTTTGAAAGCAATATTCTATCTACCATAACCATAGGCGATAATGTTGAGACTATTGGCGTTTCTGCTTTCTCTGATAATGAACTGGCCGGTGAATTAATAATACCCGACAGCGTAAACGACATTGGAAATTCAGCTTTCTTTGACAATGAAATAACCAAAGTTACCATACCCGACAATATCACCATTGGATGGACTGCATTTTTCAATAATGTTAACCTGACCACCGTCATTTTCAAGGGAGATAATGTAACTTTAGAGATTAATACATTTGAAAACAGTTTGTATGGTGTGTTTAACGGACCAGGCGGAGGTGCCGGAACATATGAATTGGATGGTTCCTCCACCTGGGTAAAACAATGAGCAGAGAAAAGGGAAAAGGGAAAAGTTAAAAGAGAAAAATGAAGAAGGGATATTAGTTTGAAAATAACTTTCTTCGCGTCCTTTGCACCTTCGCGCCTTTGCGTGTATTTTTCAGGGATTACCAGCATGAAAAAGCATCTGCTTTTATTATATATGTTTTTCAGTTGCGCACTTTTTCTTTTTTCCCAGACTGCGGCGGAAATGGACATCCTGCTTGAGACCGATGCCGTCACCGTCCAAACCGCCGCCCGCTTTGTGCTGGGCTCTGTGGCCCTTCTGCGACTTGAGCTTTCAGGCGCTGCGGCGGAAAACGCTGCCTACGAAGACGCTGTGTCCAGGGGCTGGGTAAAAAGCGGCCCAGAGGACGCTATTGGCCTGCAGGAAATGGCTTATCTCATAATGAACGCTTTTGGGCTAAAGGGCGGGATTATGTATTCCCTGCTGCATAACCCCCGCTACGCCTACCGTGAAATGATCTACCGTAGGATCATCCAGGGCCGCACAAATGCTAACATGAAGGTTTCAGGCCAACGTTTTTTGCTTATCATTGGCAAGGCCCTCAATTACGCCGGCGAAAGGGAATTTATGGATAGCGTTTTAGCGGGCAGCGGGGTCACAGATTAATCGAATGAATCAATTAAACCGAAAAAACAGGATCGTCTTATTCATCGCCATTCTTTTTATACCGCTGGTAAACCTGTTTGCCGATTTCGGCCTGGTGTTAAGCGAAGGCTTTATCGCAGAACATAACGACAAAACCGTCTTCGCAAGTAAAACCACCGTATCGCCCTGGCTCTCAATTCCCCTGGGAGGGACCGATTTTTATATGTCCATGGGAATGAGCGCAGATTATGAAGATAAGTTTACCTTTTTCCCCGAGTTGCACAAGCTTGAATTCTCCTATAGGTTTCCTGTCAATTCCCCTGCTGTTACCGCCGCCGGTACAAATTTCCGTTTTGGCTTCAGGCTGGGACGAATTTTATGGCAGGATCCTGCCTTGTTAGCCGCAAGCGGCTTTTTTGACGGCCTGGATGTTTTTGCGGAGTTGGGCAGCGTCCGGCTTGGCGCTGCCGCTTTTTACACCGGTTTTTTATACCGAAACACGGCGAATATCAATATAAGCCCCGGAGACTTAACAAACTACAACGTTGCCTTTGACTGGAACGATTTTGAAAAAACATACTTTGCCCCCCGCCGTCTCTTAACTTCCCTTTACAGTGACTTCCCTGGCTTTCCCTTTGGGCGGGGGGGATTCCATGCGGGCCTTTTGGCCCAATTCGATTTTTCAGATGCGGAAGAAGCCTATCATACCCAATACCTGCTTCTCCGTTATATCTACCTTTACAAACGTTTTGATTTAACAGCCGCAGGTGCAGTGCAGCTTGAAAACACTCAAGAAAGCGGCCAAAGAACTGCATACGCCTTTTCCCTTGAAGGCGCGTGGCAGACATGGTTCCTCAGGGACAGGCTTGCGCTTGGCATACGATGGGCTTCCGGCGACGGGCCGGACACATCTGCCTTTTTCCCTGTGGTCAGGGAAGCCGAGGGAATCGTCCTCAAGACTGTCCTTTCGGGAATGATGACAATCCGCGCACATTACGAAGCCAGGCTCATGCAGTCCCTTTCGGCGCAGTTGGAGGGGCGCTACTTTATTAGAACCGATTCAAGCAGCTTTGCCGATCCATATATCGTAAACGACTCTTACCTTCTTGGCGCGGAACTGGATGCCGCTATGGTCTGGGTACCTGTTTCGGATCTTTCGTTTTCCCTGTCGGGGGGAGTTTTTATCCCCAAAACAGGGAAGGCCATGGCAAGCGATGCGCCGCTGCGCTGGACCTTAAACCTTACAACAATATTTTCTTTTTAGGAGTGATAAAATGAAAAACAAATTCAGGGTTTTTTACCTTGCAACATTCTTTGTTGTATTGTTTACATTTTTTGCAGCACCAATCGTCATCGCACAACAGCCGGTTCAGGCAGTTGTAAGGGAACTTGCCGGAACGGTCGAGATCAAATATGCCGGGTCAGAAATTTGGGAAGCGGCTAGCCGCGGCCAGGTACTGGCAGGGGATACTACAATCTCCACCGGGTTTAGGAGCACCGCAGTTATTAACATCGGCGATTCACTTTTGACCGTGCGGCCACTCACAAGGCTGACACTCACGGAATTAACGCGAAGCCAGGACAATGAAAAGGTTGAACTAAATTTGCAAACCGGAAGGGTAAAGGCCGATGTAAAACCACCGGAAGGCGGCAAGACCGAATTTGTCGTCAAGAGCCCAAATTCCACATCTTCCGTCAGGGGGACTGTTTTTGAATTCGACACAATTAACATTGAGGTACGCGAAGGGACCGTACAATTCTCAGGCCTGCTGGGCTCAACGTATATGCTTGATGCAGTGGGTTACAGCAGGGTTGACGAAATAACGAGCTGGGCATCCCCTCCTTCCAGATACGCAGAAGGGCTTAGACCGGAACTCCCAAAGGAATCGGATCCAATACAGATACCTGCGAATCCTCCAAATGCGTCCACGCCATCAAGCACACCATCGAACCCGCCTTCAAGCCCAAATCCACCGCCATCCAGCCCTCCATCCAGCCCTCCATCAAGTCCTCCATATAGTTCGCCTTCAAACCCGTCGGGCGGGGATGGCCTTGTTGACTTTACCCCAATTGTTACTTTCTGATAATGACAAAATCCGGGCAAAGTGCACTTATAGGTTTTCTTTCCGCCCTCCTCATTGTAGTTCTTGGTTTTACAGGCATCTTTATTTCCCTGGAAAACCGGCTATACGATTTTTTCCTGCGCTTTAGGCCTCAAAGGGAAAGGATCGACATGGTAGTTTTTCTGGATGTCGATAACGAGGCTATAGCGTTTAACGGCGTTTTCCCCTGGCCGCGCTCTGTAATGGCCGACGGCCTTCTGCGGCTCAAAGAATATGCCGCCGCCGCTGTTATTTTTGACATTGAATATGTAGATAAAGGCCCCCAGGGGGTAGACACCATTCCTCTTGAGGCTTTGCCCTGGGATTTTGACAGGACATTCTCGGAGATTGACAGTAACATCGCGGACTTGTTAAATGCAGTGTTCGACGGTTACCTTGACAGATCTGAGGTAGCGGATTTCTTTTCTTCCTACATCGACAACGAACGACAAAGTCTTCTGGGCAAAGCCTTAAGCGTAGCACGTGACAACGATATCTACCTTGCCAGGGCATCCGCTTTGTACGGCAATTCCTGGGCAACCCTTAATATGCGCAGCCATCCACTGGAAGGTGAACAGGCTTCCCGCCAAACCATGGCAGAGGAGTCTTTCTCATACCCGGTTAGGACTGATGAAACCGGCGAAAGCCCAATTGTCGGCATCCTGCCGCCCATCCCTCCTTTTGCAAGCGCAGCAAAAGGTGCCGGATTTACCCGCGCTTATGTTGACGGTGACGGTGTCAGGCGCAGAATCGACCTGGTTCTATCGTATAACGGCTACTGGTATCTACAGCTTGCCTTTGCCCCGCTGATAAATTATCTTGGCAACCCGGCAATTGAGCTCGGAAAATCGAAACTTATTTTATCGGACGCAGTTTTTCCAAACGGACGAACAAAGGACATTATTATTCCCCTTGACGCCGGGAACCGAATGCTTCTTGACTGGCCCCGTACAATCTATGAAGAAAGCTATGACCATTTTTCATTTGCATACCTTTCCCGGCTGGAACAGGCCCAGTCGGAAATTGAACGCCTGATTTCGATACTAAGCTTCTCGGAAAATCTTTATACCTTTGTTTCACTGGACAATAACCTGGCTGAAGTGCCCGCCCTCCTATACCGGGTTGTTGACCTTTTGACTGCGGCTAATGGAGAACGTGCAAGGGCTTTGGCGGAAATATCCGACGAAGCTTTCTCTTCGTACCTGGAGCTGCGGAACGAAGCATGGGATCTTCTTCACCAGTTTAAGGATCTTAACTTTGCAAATGAAATAAGCGCGCTTGGGGAAGCGCTGGCAATGCGCTATCCAGGGGAGGCGGATTCAATAATGAGCGAAAGTTTTTATCTTGAAACCCTGGCGGAGAACATTCTTTTTTCACTTGAAGATTACGACGCCATAGAGGAAAAACTAAAAGAAGCCATAAAGGGGAAATTCTGCGTAGTTGGCCAAACCGATGCGGGAACAACCGACATCGGGGTAAATCCCTTCTACAACGAATATGTCAACGTAGGAACCCAGGGGGTTGTCCTGGACACCATTCTCTCAGAGTCTTTTATAGTGTGGCTCTCTCCCCTGTGGGGCGCCATTTTCTGCTTGATCACCCCGTTATTGCTTATTGCCCTAACGAATTTTGCGCCATCCATCAGATCGGCACTTGGTTTCTTTTCCGCGCTATTGGTTTTTTTGATCTCTTTTTTCCTTTTCCGTTTCGCCGGAATTTTTCTTAACCCCATTTACCCGATTTTTTCGCTTATCACCGCTGTTGTTTTCCGTGAAATCAGCGCTTATACCTCGTCAGATCGGGAAAGGCAATTTATCCGCAAGGCATTCTCCACATACGTTTCCGATGATGTGGTTGAGGAAATAATAGCCAACCCCTCAAAGCTCCAGCTTGGCGGGGTCAAAAGGCACATGAGCGCAATTTTCACCGACATAAGGAATTTCTCCACTATTTCGGAACAGCTCGACCCGGAAGACCTGGTCCGCCTGCTTAACAGTTACCTTACCACCATGAGCAATGTCATCCTAAGCGAGAAAGGAACAATCGACAAATACGAAGGCGATGCGATCATTGCGTTTTTTGGTGCCCCCCTGGAACTGCCTGATCATGCTAAGCGGGCCTGCCTTTCAGCAATTAAGATCAAACGCGAAGAAACAAAGCTAAATGAATTTTTTTTAAAGCGAAACCTGTCTTCCGCCCCACTTATAACGCGCATTGGGATCAACACAGGCAGCATGGTGGCGGGAAACATGGGTACGGAAAACAAAATGAATTATACAATAATGGGAAACACGGTAAACATTGCCTCCCGGCTGGAAGGGGCAAACAAAATATACAACACATGGATCCTTGCAACAAAGGAAACACTGGACGAGGCCGGGGATGGGCTTCTTTCAAGAAGGCTGGACAAAGTCAGGGTGGTGGGAATTAACCAGCCGGTACAGCTCTACGAACTGATGGAAACAAGGGAAGAAGCGGAAGAGTGGCAGGAGGAAACAGCCCATCACTTTGAAAACGCGCTTAGCCTGTTTGAAAAACAGGAATGGGAAAAAGCATCCGAAGCTTTCCGATACGTGCTTATCATCAATCCCATTGATGGGCCTTCCGGGGTTTTCCTTAAGCGCTGCGAAAATTTCCAAAAAAATCCTCCCGGCGATGACTGGGATGGCGTATTTAACCTTGGCAGAAAATAACACCACGAACTAAAATCCGCCTTGCATGCAAAAGATTCCCATGGTAACCTAGAATAAACATGAAAAATTTTGCAAAATTGGCGCTTTTTTTTAGCATATCCTTTGTCGCTTTCTTTTTGGCTGCCATCCTTTTAAGGCTTATGACCGCTTGGATAGATCTGGCTAGAATAATTCCTGTAGATGTAAGGCCGGGGGAAGGCGTTTCAGGCGCGGCCTGGAAAGCCCTTCCGGCTGCAATTTATTTATCGCTATTGATAACCCTGAGCTACTCGGCCAGGCGGAACATTCCGGTTCCCCACACAATAATAAGTTTGGTTACTCTGGCATTCCTCTTTAGTACAGCAGCCACGATTGGAATAAGCCGGACAGAAGCCATTGGACCTGCTTTCAAGCCTGTCTCTCCGATACAGGCGTCGCCGGGCCTGATTATTTCACAGGCGGATAATTCGATAATATTATTAAAAGAAAGCAGTGACACAAAAGGGCCAAGGCTCGTTGCCATCCCTGGCCGGCCTTTAATCTACCAGGACATTCCAATTGGGCCGAATAATACAACCCTTGCCTTGCCGGCTATCTCATTCGGAAATGACACGCCATGGTTTGTTCGAAGCATAGGCATAGATTTTTCACTCAGCGCCGAAGAACTCAAAACCAGGTTTGCAGGGGCTTATCTTTTCTTTGCGGCTTACGCTTTTTCCCTCATCCTGCTTCTTTCTTCCCTGCGTTTCCTCCTGGAAACAAGCCAATGGCCCTTGGCAAATATTTTTATCGGGGCAGTTGTTTTCCGCCTGATTCTGTCTTTGGAGATCTTCCTAAACTCAGGGGAGATAAACCTCCTCCTTGCATCTTTCCTGGGTGGGCGTGCACCGCCGCTGCTAATCACCCCCCTGGTTTTTTTCGCGCTTGGCATGCTAATCATCATATATACCCTGTTAACGGGAATCGTAAAATCAAAGAGGGGGAGAGATGATTAAAATTAAGTTCTCTGCAATTTTATCCCCCCTTGGGATCTTTTTTATTTACGTTCTGGCTTCCGGCCTGGCAATAATGGGGTTCCGTT
>JGI24702J35022_10000545_pt1 | contig 22740 bp, 13 predicted proteins | sample TergutTh196P4_FD_35022 | JGI IMG/M metagenome (IMG submission 35022)
GATCGTCGGCTCGGTATCGGTGACGCTAGGGGCGGCGCTGGTGGGCGTGCCGGTGGGCATTTGCTGCGCCATCTTTCTGGCGGAGTTCGCCCCCGCGCCCCTGCGCAACATCTTCCGGCCGGCCATCCAGCTGCTGGCGGGCATCCCGTCGGTGGTATACGGCTTCTGGGGCCTGCTGTTCATCGTGCCGCTCATCCGCAAGTATCTGGGCGGGCCGGGCCTGAGCATCCTGGCGGGCTCCGTGATCCTCGGCATCATGATCCTGCCCACGGTCATCAGCATCTCCGAGGTATCGCTGCTGGCGCTGCCCCGGCAGTACAAGGAAGGCGCCCTGGCGCTGGGGATGACCCACTGGCAAACCATCAAGTCCGTGCTGCTGCCGGCCTCCAAGTCGGGGATCGTCGCGGCGGTGATCCTGGGGCTGGGCCGGGCCATCGGCGAGACCATGGCGGTCATCATGGTGCTGGGCAACGCCGTGGCGCTCCCGCATTCGATTCTGGACCCCGTGCGCACGCTGACGACCAACATCGGCATCGAGATGGGCTACGCCGCCGGCGAACACCAGCAGGCGCTGTTCGCCACGGGGATCGTGCTGTTCCTGATCATTATGCTGCTCAATTCCACGGCGCAGTATATCACACGGGGGAAGAAGAAATGAAGAAAGCGCGTACCGGCGAAACAGTGGCCCGCATCGTCATCTGGGCCGCAGCCCTGGCGGTGATGGGGGTGCTGCTGTTCATCATCGCGCATATCCTGATCAAGGGCCTGCCGATGATCAGCTGGGATTTCCTGACCCAGCCCACCCGCGACATGGGGCGCGCGGGCGGCATCGCCTCCACGATTGTGGGCACGCTGCTGGTCACGGCCGTGGCCGTGGCCATCGCCATCCCTTTCGGCATCGGCACGGCTTTTTACCTGGCGGAGTACACCCGGGAGAACATCGTGACGCGCATCATCCGCTTTTCCGCGGAGTCCCTGGCCGGCATCCCGTCGATCGTCTACGGGCTGTTCGGGTTCATCTTTTTTGTTATCACCCTGAACATGGGCTGGTCGATCCTCTCGGGCGGGCTAACTCTCGCTTTTATGATCCTGCCCACGCTGATACGCACCTCCGAGGAGGCCATACGCACCGTGCCGCAGAGCTACCGTGAGGTCAGCTTCTCGCTGGGCGGCACCAAGTGGCAGACCATCGCCCGGGCCGTGTTCCCCTCGGCGCTGCGGGGGATATCCAACGGGATCATCCTCAGCGTGGGGCGCTGCATCGCCGAAACCGCGGCGGTGGTGCTCACGGCCGGCTCGGCCCTGCGCATGCCCTCGTCGCTATTTTCCCCCACCCGGACGATGGCGGTACATTTCTACATGCTGGCCACCGAGGGCATCTCCATGCGGGGCGCCTACGGCACGGCCGCGCTGCTGATCCTGCTGATCTTCCTGATCAATGTGGTCGCCAACGCGATGGTGAACCGATTCGTGGCCAAGGGCGGAAAATAAGGAGGAATGAATTTGCAGCCCAAAATGGTGATCAACCACCTGGATTTTTACTATAATAATAAACAGGTGCTGTTTGACCTGTGCTTGGAGATTCCCCCAAACGGGATCCTATCGTTGTTCGGCCCTGCCAACAGCGGCATCACGACGACGCTGCGCTCGCTGAACCGCCTGTATGAGCTGACCCCGCAGGCCCGCGCCGAGGGTGAGATATTGCTTGACGGCAAAAGCATCCACGGCCAAGACGTCAGTGTCACCGAACTGCGCCGCAGGGTGGGTATGGTTTTCGACGTGCCCACGCCGCTGCCGATGTCGATCTTTGACAACATCGCCTACGGCCCGCGCCTGCGCGGCAAACGGAGCAGGCGGGCCCTGTCCGAAATCGTGGAACAGTCCCTGACACAGGCGACGCTGTGGGATGAGATCAAGGACCGCCTGCATATGCCGGCCATGAGCCTTTCCGGCGGCCAGCAGCAGCGCCTGTGCGTCGCGCGGATGCTGGCCCTTGAGCCGGAGGTGATCCTTCTCGACCGGCCGTGCTCCGGCCTGGACCCAATCTCCACCGCAAAGATCGAGGACTCTCTGACCCGGCTCAAGCAGCGGTATACCATTGTCATCGCGCCGCACAACGTGCAGCAGGCCAGCCGCATCTCCGACCGGGTGGCCTTTATGCTTTCGGGGCATCTGATCGAGGAGGGCCTCAGCGACATGGTCTTTGCCAACCCGCGCGACCAGCGCACCAGCGACTACATTACCGGGAGGTTTGGTTAAAATGAGAGCAAAGTTCGACGAGCAGCTGACGCAGCTCAACAATTCCCTGATCGAGATGGGCGCCATGGTGGAACGGGCCATCGCCGACGCCAACCGCGCGCTGATCGAACGCGACGCGGTTCTGGCGAAAGGCGCTATCGCCATGGACGATGACATCGACGACCAGGAAAAAGAGATCGAAAGCCTCTGCCTGAAGATCATCATGCAGCAGCAGCCGGTGGCCGGCGACCTGCGGCTGGTGTCATCCGTGCTGAAGATCACCACCGACCTGGAGCGCATCGGCGACCACGCGGCCGACATCTCTGAGATCACGCTGCGGCTCAGCGGACAGCCGGTCGTCGAGATGCGGGACTATTTCCCTCAGTTGGCCGCCGCTACCGCGAAGATGGTCACCGAAACCATTGTCGCCTTTGTCAAAAAGGATTTGGAGCTGGCCCGCAGTGTCATCGCCTACGACGACACCGTCGACGGCCTGTTCAAAAAGGTGAAAAAGGTCCTGTTGGAATTGATCCGCCAGAACGCCGACCACAGCGACCAGGCGATTGACCTGATCATGATCGCCAAATACTTCGAGCGCATTGGAGACCACGCCGCCAATATCGCCGAATGGGTGATCTTTTCACTGACAGGGATGCACAAGAATATTCAGGTGATGTAGCCTTCAAAGACCCATAGAAAGCGGCCGGTCACGTGCGGCCGAGGGATTTTTTCACCCATTTCACCGCTTCAATCCACAGTACCGAAGCCCCTGCCAGGAGGACTGCGAGCCCAAGCTGCATCGCTGACAGGGGTGCGAGCATCAGCATCCGGTTCAATGGGGTGTAGAGCACCGCCAGCAGACCCACCAAGGTAATTATGGTCACCGCCCACATGACATGATCTTTCGCCAAGCGGCGCAGGGAAACCAGGATAGAATCCGTATCGGAGCTGTTGGCGTGCACAAGCAGGAGGTTTGCCAGCATGATGACGGCTAATCCCATAGCCCGTGCGGCGGGCGCGTTATCGAAACTTCCGAAATCGGTAAAGCCGGGCCCAAGGGCGTAATAATACGCACCAAAGGCTGCGGCGAACACCGTCAAGCCCTGCAATATGCTCTTCAGCAACGTGCCCGCCCCGACAAGCCTTGCCTTGGGGCTCCTGGGCTTGCGCTCCATGATGTCGCGCTCGGCGGGCTGGCGCTCCAGTACCACGGAGCAGGTGGGGTCGATGATCAGCTCCAGCAGCACCACATGCAGGGGCAGGAACAAGAGCCCTATGGGGTCGATCCCCAGCACGGGGGCCAGCAGCGAGGCCAGGGCGATGGGGATGTGAATCGTGAACACATAGCCCACGGCCTTGCGGATGTTGTCGTAGATACGCCGCCCATCTTTGATCGTATCCACGATGGTGGAGAAGTTGTCGTCCATGAGGATCATATCGGCGGCCTCGCGGGACACCTCGCTGCCCCGCTTGCCCATGGCGATGCCGATGTCCGCGTTCTTCAGGGCAGGCGCATCGTTCACGCCGTCGCCGGTCATGGCCACGATTTCGCCGTTTTCCTTTAGCGCCTTCACGATACGCATCTTGTGCGCAGGGATCACCCGGGAGAAAATGCGCGCTGTTTTTACCTGTTCCCGCAGTTCTTCGTCGCTCATGGCCTCCAGCATATCGCCCGTGAGAATCCGTTCCGTGCCCCCTATGCCGATCTGTTTTGCAATCGCCGCGGCGGTCACGCCATTGTCGCCGGTGATCATCGCCACGCGAATGCCCGCTTTCGCGCACAGGGCGATGTCCTCGTTCACGCCCTCCCTGGGCGGGTCCGCCAGCCCGATGAGCCCAAGCAGCGTTAGCTTGCAGTCAGTTAACTCAGCGGGAATTTCATTTTCGTCAGCTAAACGGCACACCGCCACAGCAATGACACGCAGTCCTTGCTCGCTCATGGCAAGTGTTTGCGCCTCATAATTTTCATTTAGCTTGCAGAGCCTTAGAATGGCCTCTGGTGAACCCTTAGCGGCAATTATGATCTCGCCCTCATGCCGCCAGACATGCCCCATCATCTTCAGCTCGTTTGTGAAGGCGTACTCGCTGAGCAGCGTGCCCTCGAACAGATGCGTTTTGGGGATCCCGAGGGCTTCGCAGTGGGCCAGCATGGCCGTTTCCATGGGATCATAGGTCTCCGGCTCGCAGGCCAGGCCCATCACCTCGTACAGTGTGCGCTCATCACCGTTGATGGCCCGGCACTCCTGCACGGACATACGGTTTTGGGTGATCGTGCCGGTTTTATCCACACAGAGCACGGTCACAGCTCCCAGGGTTTCCACGGCGGGCAGGCGGCGCACCAGGGAGCTTTTCTTGGCCAGCCGCCATGCGCCCATAGAGAGGAACACCGTCAGGATCACGGGGAATTCCTCGGGGATCATGGCCATGGCCAGGGTGATGCCAGAAAGGATGCTCTCAATCAGCCGGTCCTTAAAGACATGGTCGGGGATGTTCAGCCAAGTGGCAGCGCCCACCAGAGCAAACAGCACCGCTGCGATTCCTGCACATAGCTTCACAAGGCTGCCTGTCTGCTTTTGCAGGGGCGATTTTTCTTCCTTGGCCTCGGCTACATCCTTGCCGATTTTCCCATATTCCGTCTGCGCGCCGATGCAATCCACTTTCACCAGGGCTGAACCCTGAGTAACCAAAGTTCCGGCGTAGCAGTAGTCCCTGCGCCAGTAATCCCCGGAAGGTTGCGCCGCCTCTGCCGCAACCTTCCATACGCCCTCCGCCTCGCCGGTGAGGGAGGATTCATCGACCCGCAGGTCGCTACAGCGTAGGATCACGCCGTCCGCCGGGATTTTTGCACCTTCGCTGACCATCATCCAGTCACCGGGCACGAGGTCGGCGCTGGCGATGGTGGTTTCCACACCGTCCCGCAGCACCGTGACACGAGGCGCTGAAAGGTCTTTCAGGGCATTGAGGGTTTTGTCGGTCTTCCATTCCTGGATCACATCGATGCTGATGATGCCCGCAACGAAGGTCAGCATAACCGCGCCGTCACGCACCTCGCCCAGGATGAAGTAGATGACCGCGGCGATCATGAGCAGCAGGAACATGGGCTCCGCCATGATGCGTAGCAGCTTGAGCAAAAAAATGTCTTTCTTCAGAGGGGTGAGCTCATTTTTTCCGTATTGGGCCTGCAGGGCAGTTGCTTGTTCGGCGGTGAGCCCGCCAGTGTTTGGGTTTGACATGGGTGCCCTCCTAATCATATTGATCAGAGCGCCTTGCCACTGCCGCAGGACAGTATAAAATATACACCTGCGGAACAATCACTGTCCCGCAGATGCATGATATATCATCTGCTGCCACATGAAGCGGCCCGGCCCCATGGTTACCCATCGCCTGCTCAGTTTGCGTTGTAGCGAAATGCAGCGCAAATCACTTGATCATTATAACATATGCAAAGGCGTTTGTAAAGTGCAAGTTTCGGCTCCATAATGGTGCTCCGAAACAGGGCGCTTTTATTCAGCGATTTTGGCAATTACCAGCGTACGTGCGCCCTCATATTCGTACGAACAAGTGGAAAGGACCAGCAGGCGGTCGTTGACCGCGACGTCGATGCTGCGGTAGCACACCGCCTGTGCGCGGATCATATCCAGGTGTGCCTCGCGGCTGCGCGGGTCGGGGAAAATGTACTGGTAAAACTCGCTCGCGCGGTCCGCGAGCACGGCGGCGAAAATCTCCAGGCGGTATGTTTTGCCCGGCGTGTAGAGAATTCCCTCGGTCACCTTATCAAAATTCGCCTGGGTCCGCAGGCGCTTCAGCTGGCCGAACATCTTCCCGGTTTTTTTGTAATGCCCATAGACCACGGAGTTGAAATCCGAAAAATCCCGATGGTTGCGGTAATCCATGAACAGCGCACCCAGATCGCTGGGCCTGCGCTGCGCGGTGTACTTGAGGTAGTAGCTGTTGTCCGTGCTCTGCACGATGGGATAGTCCACGCCGAGCCCGTCGATGGCGATCCAGCCGATGATGTCGGGGTTCTCGGCCTGCATCGCGGTGAAGCTCATCCGGGCCGCCTGCGGGTCTTCCGCCGGGTCGATCTCCGGCTTGATTTCCATCTGCCCGTCGGAGACCCGGTCCTCCTGCGCGCTCTGCCGCCATTGCCATGCGCCCCAGCACAGCAGGGCTACCGCAAGAAGCAGGAGGGCGGTTGTTATGAATTTATTCATGGCTTACGCCCTCCTGAAATGGCGAAGATCGTATTCATGCCCTCTGGGCTTAGATTATTATGGGGTACACCCTGCCGAATCGGTTGGTCTCCACGCCGGTCTGATGATCCCCCGGCGTGCCTTTGGGCTTGATGTATACCGTGATCCAGATCTCGCCCGTGTTGGAGTAGTTCAGCGTGACAGCCCCGTTTAGAGTGGCTGTGTCGGCGGTGGTGAGCGGGCTTGCGGTGGGGTGCCCGGACTCGCTGGCGCCGTCGTTCTGCATATGGCCGGCGAACTCGTAATACTGCGGCACAATGTCGGTCAGCGTGTAGATCCTGTCGATGGCGTTGGGCTTCAGGATGTAGTCGGTGAAGGGGTATCCCGGGGTCACGCTGTCGCTGTTCAGGGGCAGAACCGCAGTGCCGTTGAGCAGGGAGTAGTAGCCAATCACCGGCAGCGGCAGCCCGCTGAGCGGATCGACGACGATCTGGCGGATGTGCAGCTTGAACATATCCAGCAGATGGTAGGTGGTGTTGGTGTCCTCCTCAAACGCGTCGGAGTATACGACGTGGGCGGTGTTCTCATAGAGGGCCGGATTCCTTGCCGTCACATCGAAGGTGAGGGTGATATATCCGGGGGGTTCGTCCGTCAGGTCCCAGGTGACGGTGTGGGTGGCGGGATCGTATGTGCCGCCGTGGCTGATGCTCAGTTCTTCGATATCCAGGCCGTCGGGCACCTCGTCCGTCACGATGTAGGGTATGGCGGGGGGCGCGCGGTCCAGTATCAGGTCCTCGATATCATCCAGCGCGTCAAGATAGGGCTTGTTGGCGGGCACATCGGTGAAGCCCCATCTCTCATGCCCGGCGGGGGCCACATTCTTTTTCATGAGATTGGTATAACTGGAGGTCTTGTAAGGGGCGTTGTTGTCATGGTCCATGCGTACTGTCAGCAGAATGCCGCCGGGGAATGCCGTGAAATAGCGGTCACTCTGATCCTTCATGCATTCGCTCCAGTACTTCCGGCCGGACGTATTGTTGTTTTTGTCCGCGGCCTCCGTCATCTGGAAGTCGGAGAGGAAGACAATAATGGGGGTCCTGTCCAGATCAGCCGGGTCACGCGCCTCTACATTGTATGGCCCGTTCTGCGGAAGCCGCAAAGGATTCTGAGGCGTCCACCAGGGAGCGCCATTATTGGCTCCGTAATTTACGGTGTCTATCCCCATCATTTTGTCAATGGCCGCCGCGAGGAACTGCGAGGCGTCGTCCATCCCGAAAGCGGGATCAAAATTGTAGGCATTTTGAATCGTGGTCGCATAGTCGGTTTTGCTGACAAAGGGCGTGTCGACCTGCAAGAACAGGTTGTCCGGGTTGTCGGAGCAGTTGCCGTAAGCGCCCGTGGCCGGATCACTGTTGTTTACATCGTTGGCGTTCAAGCCCATAACCGAGATACGGCTGTCTGGGTAGATGTCGAAAAGATCCTTGGCAAGGTCCAGTATCAAATCCCTGCTGTACAGCCTCGCGGGTGTGGGTCCGCCCAGCTTGCTGTCGTCCATATCGCTGTTCATGGAAGCCGACCAGTCAAGGACGAAAATGAGGTCGTAGGCCGGGTCACCATACTGCCATTTCGGCTTATGTACATCGATGGTATAGGTGATCTTGTCGTTCAGCTCCACCTTGACCGGGTCGCCCAGCAGGCCGTTTTGCGCCGTGACCGAGTCGTTGATATAGGCGTTCTTCTCGGCGGGGAACCAGAGGTGGTAGGTGGTGTTGGTATCCTCCTGTGATCCGTTGCCGTATTCGATCTGGGCGAAGTTCTCGTAGAGGCCCGCTTCCGTCACGGTCACGTTGAAGGTGAGGGTGACCGCCCCGGCGGGTTCGTCCGTGAGGTCCCAGGTGACAGTGCGGGTGACGGGGTCATAGGTGCCGCCGTGGCTGATGCTCAGCTCCTCGATCTCCAGGCCCTCGGGCACTATGTCCGTGACGATGACGGGGCTGGACGGCGGGGCGCTTTCAAGAATCTTGTCTTCGATTTCCTTCAGCGCGTCCAGGTAGGGCGTGCTGGTCGGAACCGGAGTGAAGCTCCACAGGTCATGCCCGGCGGGGGCCACGTTGGTCTCCATCAGTCCGTCATAATAGCTGGTGCTGTACGTGCCGTTGCTTCCGTGTTCCATGCGTACGGTCATCAAAACGCCGTCGGGGAACAGCTGGAAATACCGGTCGCTCTGGTCCTTCAGGCAATCGGTCCAATAGTTCCGGCCGCTGTTGTTGGTGCCGCTCGCGGTCTCCGTCATCTGGAAGTCGGAAATGAGGACGATGACGGGGATGCGGTCCATGTCCCCCGCGCCGCGCGCGTCGACATAGTACGGCCCGTTTTGTGGAAGCCGGGTTGGGTCAAGGGGCGACACCGCGGAAATGCCGACAGAACCCCCGTACGGCACGGTGTCGATTCCCGCCATCTTGTCAATGGCCGCCGCCAGGAATTGCGAGTTGTCGTCCTGGGCGAATGCGGGATCGTAAGTATAGGCGTTTGCGATTGTGGTCGAGTAGGCGCTTTCGCCCACAAAGGGCGTGTCCACCTGCAGGAACAAATCGGCAGATGAATCATAACAGTTGCGAGAGCAGTTCATGCCCATCACCGAAATACGGCTGTCGGGGTAGAGGTCGAACAGATCCGCGGAGATGTCCAATATCAGCTCCTTGCTGTACAGCCGGGCGCTCATGTTCCCGCCCGTCTTGCCGCTGGTCATATTGGCGTTCATGGAGCCGGACCAGTCCAGGGCGAAGATGAAGTCGTATTTGAGATCCGATCCCGGCGGCTTGGAATTGTACAGGTCGATGGTATAGGTGATCTCGTCGTCCTCCCTCACCACGAAGGGGGCGTGCTCATTGCCGTTTCTCGGCCGTTTTGAGCCGTTGACATAGGCGTTCTTTTCGGCGGGATAGTAGGCGTGGTAGGTGGTGTTGGTGTACTCCGCCTCGCCGGTGGGCCACAGGACGTGTGCGGTGTTTTCAAACACGTCGTCCGATGGAGCCACGGTCGTGTCGAATCTAAGGCGTATCATCCCCTTCGGCTCATTTTTGGGGATCTGCCACGTTATTTTGCGTGTGAGAGGATCATACGTACCGCCGTGGCTTATGCTGGGCTCATTCAGTATCAGCCCTTCGGGGACGGTATCGGTGACAATCAGGGGGCCCGGGGTGGGCAGGATGCCCTGAACGCTCGGGGTGCCCTCCAGCCGGTCAATTGCGTCCTGGCAGGCGTCCGCGTAAAGCGTCGTGCTGTCAAAGTGCGTGAACGCCCAGTTCTTGCGGCCGGCGGGGGCGAGGTATTGTTCCATGAGGCCGTCATGAGCTGGATCTGAATAGGCGCTGTTCCCTGTGTGGTCAAGGCGGATGCTCAGCAGGACGCCGTAGGGGTACAGATCCGTAAAGTGGTCCGCCTGGGCCTTCATCGCGGCGCTCCAATAGGGCTCGTCCTTCTGGAAGTCCGAGACCAGGACGATCACGGGGATGTTGGTGAAGGTGTTGCGCACCTTGACGGTGTGGTTGGGCAGCGACGCGTTGTTGGAGCCGTAGTCCACGGAGTCGTCGCCCGCCAGCTTGTCAACCGCCGCCCGCAGGAACTGCGCGTTGTCGGCAAATTGATAGAACGGCGCCGCCATGGACAGCAGCGGGTTCTCAATGTCGTTGATGAACCCGGGAACATCCGTGGAAGGCACAAACCGGGTGTCCAGCTGCAGGTTGGTGAACGCCGGGTTGTTGCTGGTTCCGTTGTTGGCGCTGGGACCCGTGTTGGCGCACACCACAGAAACACGGCTGCCGGGATGGAGGCCGAACAGGTTGTTGCTCATATCCCGGATTAAGTCGGCGCCGTAGTCCCTGGCCGCCATTCCGCCGATGGTGCCGCCCATGGACGTCGACCAGTCGAGCACGAAGACGACGTCGAATTCCAGCTGCGCTTCGGGCGGGTAAGGATAGTGTGAGTTGTATACGTCTATCCTATAGGTGAGATTGCTGCTGTTGGGTAGTAGCGCCGGGTCACCCTCCTCGCCGTTGACAGGCACGCTGAGGTTGTTGTCGATAAAGGCGTTCTTCACTGGCGGAAGGTAGTCGTATTCCGTCAGGAAGTACAGCACGAACTCATGGTCTGTGACCATTTCGATGTCGTCAAACGTGAAGCCCAGCCGATAGAGGCCGGAGGCATAGGGCGCCCCGTCCACGGTATGGCCCTGATAGACCCAATCGTCAAAGGGGCGCATGTGGGACACGGAGAGGTCCCAGTTCCGGCGGGCGGGCAGCAGCATGGAAACCGACGGCTTGATCCCGTCGCCGTTGGCGTCAAGCACGGGATTCTCCTGGTCCACATACCGGATGGTGATCCTCACGTCCTCCACAAAGTAGAAGTGGATGGTATGGCTGGCGTTGATCGGGTTCCAGCCGTTTGAGGGGATGCCGTTAGTGGTCGTGCCGGCCGTGTACCAGATCTCCTCGCGCGGTTCCCCCGGGTGTATGGTCGGGTCGCCGTCCAGCGAATAGCCGTAATACCGCCATGTCCTGAACTCGCCGGTACCGGGCGCGTGCTCCTTGATGATATTCGAATAATTGGTCCATCCGGGATAGTAGGTGGTGGAGGTGCTGATATTATAGATCGTGTGCACGGTCGATTTCAGCAGGGCGCCCGGATCATCGAAGCTGTGGAACATCTCCGTTATGACGACGCGGTTCGTGTGGTACGTCTTATTGGTCTTTTCAATTTTGCCTGTCCGCGCGTCAACGAAGCTCGCGCCGTTGATGTACATGTTTTGCGTGGAAGGCGAGGCGGGGTTGACGGCCTGGGCCTGGAAGTGGATGCTGGTGACGCCGGCCGGCAGCTTGCTGAATTCCCATGTCACGGTGTCTATCCCGCCCGCGGTGGCGACGGCGGGGGAACCTGCCAGCATACCGAGATCTGTCGCCGGATTGAGCGACGCGCCGCTCCCGTCCTTATAGGCTGCGCTTCCAGAGACGAACTTCAGCCCCTCGGGCAGGATGTCCGTCACCTCGAATTTGTCTAGGGGCACCAGCTCTATGCTGCGCAATTGAATGCCGCTGGTGATGATGTTATTGGCGGCGTTGGCCATGTTGACGACATCGTTGAACGCACCGATGGACAGGTATACCGTTCCGCTCGCGCTCAGATTGACCGTCCCAACATACTGGCCCGGGTAATTTTCAGTGCGCATGGTGGTGTTCGTGGGCACCGTGCAGGCCAGGATTTGCTCGCCCCACGCGCTGGATGTGGAGGTATCGGCGGGGAACGGTGCGATATTTGTCGTGTCGCCGACCATCGTCCGCACCGTTGTTTTATTCAGCCTGTTGGCAACGCCCTGCTGCATCTCTATACTGAAATCGGCAATGATCTTATACTTTCCGGCAGGCACGTTGGGCAGCTCGGCCTCGATGATGTGGGCAAACCCTCCGCTGGCCGGGCTGGGGGTTCCGCTCGGGCGCGGCAGTTGATAGCGGCTGTGGTAGGGGGCGAGGGCCGTGAAGGAAGGTGTTGTTAATGCTGCCAGACCCGCGCCGCCCCAGTGCGCGGCGTTCCTGGAAATAGAGAGACCGCCGGACGTATAGTATCCCCCCGTGGGCACCAATGTGATGCTGCGCAGATAGATGTCGCTGACAACGTTGTTGGTGCCGGTCAGAGCTTGGTTGACGTGGACGAACATCGCCAGCGACACATAAGCCGTGCCGGACGCGCCCAACGTAAGCGTCCCGACAGCCTGGCCTGGATAGTTGAGGGCCTGGGGCGTCGTCTGGTTAAACGTAAGCGGGCAGGCGTCGGTCACCTGCGTGCCCCACGTGCTGGTGCCTCCTAGCGCGGGGAGCGCCGGCATGGTGGTCGCCGTGTCCGAAGCCATTGCGTGCATGGAAACCCGGTTGACCCGGCTGGCGGTATTTTGCTGTAGGCCCACGCTATAATCGGCTATCACTTTGTAGGTGCCGGCGGGAACGTTCGGCAATTCAGCCATAATGACATTGCTAAAGACGCCGCTGCGCGTGCCGTTGTTGGTTCCGCCGTGGGTCAGGGTATACCGGCTCTGGTAAGCGGTTGGGTTGGGCACTACGGAAGAAACGGGGGTGATGCTCGTCGAGGCGTTCCACCAGCTGCCCGCGTTGGAAAGGCCGGACCCGGCCGTCAGCTCCTCGTAGCCGAACGTCTCATCCATCGGCACCAGGGTGATGCCGCGCAGATACAGGTCGCTGGTGACGTTGTTGCCGCTGACCATGGCGGAGGTGACATCGACAAACATCGCCAGGGACACATAGGCCGTCCCGTTCGCGCCGAGGTAGAGCGTCCCGGCATCCTGGCTTGCGTAATCAAGGGTCTGATTGGTATTGAGGGTGGTGTACGTAAACGGGCAGGAGTCAATCATCTGCGTGCCCCATGTGTTGACATTCCCTGTCGTGGCGGATGGCGTCGGCATGGGGACCGCCGTGCCGGAGGACGCCGCGTGCACCGCGATTTTACCGACCCGGCTGGCGTTCTGCTGGAAGCCTACGCCGAAATCGGCTACGACCTTATATGTCCCCGCGGGAACATTCGGCAGCTCGGCCGAAACAACATTGCAGAAGATACCGGTACGCGTGCCGTTGTTGGATCCGCTGTGACTCACGACAAAGCGGCCCTGGTAAGCGCTGGTGTTGGCCGGCGTGGAAGGCGTGCCCGTAATATTCGTTGAAGCGATCCCAAAAGCCCCCGTGTTTGAAAGGCTGGGGTTGACCAGCGGGTCGTCGTAGGCATATGCTATGGAGGGCAATGCCGAGCCGCTGCCCAGCGACTCCGCCGGCCCGGTGTTGTTGATATCTATGCTGTAGTCGATGGTATTGCCGGGCGCCAGGACCGCGCCCGAGTCCACGTGGGCGGGGTCGACCGGCGAGCCGTCCTTCGCCGCGCCGTTCACGGAGGCGTGCTTTTCCACAAAGGCCGATTGCCGCTCGTAATACAGCGTGATGAGCCGCTCCCCCGTCGTCTTGTATGGCGTGAGCAGCAGCGGGTCCAGGTCAGGCGGGTCGCTGAACAGGAACACATAGGGCGTGCCGCTGTTCAGCGGGTCGATGGCCGGCGGGGGGTCCACCTGATAGCGGACGTTCGCCCAATATTCTTCATCCTGGTCGTCGCCGATGATGGCGTTGGTCCCGTATTCGCGGAACTGCACGCGGGTGCGGGCAGGCTCGGGGTCAAACTGCCCCGTGAACGTCACGTCGTCGTATTGAATGACCGTGAGGATGGTACAGGCATGGCCAGAGTAATAGCCGATAAAGAATCCAAAGCCGCTGGCTGTCGATTGGAGCGCGGGGGTAGTGGTCGCCGAGATCTCTGTTTTCAGATCACCGTCGAGATAAAGCCGGAAAGCGCCGGTGGGCTCCCGCTCCAGCCTGACGTCAAAGGGGGTGGTGTCCGTGTTCAAAATGCCTGTCTTATATGTTGCGATCGTGGTGCGGTTGCCGGGGGTCGCCGCATAGTTGTCGGTGTTCATGGCGGAACCGTTGCAGTACACCAGCGAGAGGCTTACCGTGCCGGTGTTGGCTTGGCTGTTCTTGAGCAGCAGCATGTAGCCGGTGTAAGTGGTGGTGGCGCCGCTCCCGGAAAAGCTTCCGTTGAAAAGAAACCCGGATTCGTTGAAGGTGTGGTAATTCAGGTTGGAGGGCCGTATGGTGAATGTCATGGCGTCAAACGCGTTTGTATAGGCGCTGGTGAAAAACCGGTCCATCTGGGGGTTGGTTGTTGATCCCGTAGTTCCGGCATAGTATCCCATAAAACGGACGGCGTCCCCGTCCATCACGACGTGCTTGGGGGTGACGAAGCCGTTCCAGAAGCCGCTGGTCCCCGTGGGAAAGGCGTAGGCCAGCTTGTCCCTCTCGGTGGTATAGGCGGCGTTCCCGTTCCAGGCTCTCCTATTGGCGACATCGGTATACGCGTCATCAAGGCCAAGGGATGGGTGGTCGTAGGTTACCCAGTCCAGCATGTTCGGGCCCACCGTCGTCAGGGGCAGGCCGTCGCTCGGCGACGTGTAAAGCGTGATGGTTTGCTCGGGCACCGGGGCGCTCTGCGTGGGGCCCGTCAAACCGATCAGGCCAAGCACAAGAGCGGTACACAGCGCCACCCCGCCCACGATGCTCGCTGTGGCGGGGAAACGCTTGAAACGGCCTTTCAGCCATGCAAATTTGATAGCTCTCTTCTTGCGCATTTGCTTTTACCTCTCTTCACAAATCCTCAATCCTCCGGTTACGAAATCTGCCCCTGCAGCCTGGTGTCGATCTTCTGCAGCTCGGGCAGGATGGCGGCGGGAATCGGCGGGGAGGCCGGGACGGTATTGCCGATCATGCCCCACCACGCTTCGCGGTAGTGTTTCGGTTCCACCGCCTCGCATTTCACCTCGATGATCAGTGTCGCGTTAGAATAGCCCGCGGGCGTGGGCATCACCAGCCGCAGGTGATTGAACAGGTTTTTGTCCAGGTCGCCGATGTCGGTGGAGGTATCCGGGTCAAGCCGGTTCAGGTAGTAATAATATCCGTCGCCGCCCAAAGCCCAGTCGCCGCCCTCCCACTGGAGGGTTGTCGTGTTCCAGGTGGCCAGGTTGAAGTCGGTAACGATCACATTCACGCCGGGGTCGCCCGCCTGTCCCAGCACGGCGGGGAGAAGGCTGCCGTCAGACGCCTTGAATACCGGCAGCACCATGATGCGTACGAAAGCGGGCAGATCCCCTATGTTCTGCGTCCCCACACGCTTTTCCACAATGTTGTTGTAATCTTGGTTGGGAGGGAATACGTCCACTTCCACAACTTCGAAATTCTTTGAAAGCTCCTCCCGGCGCACGGGATTGAGCACCTCGTCGGCCGCGGTGAACCACGCCAGCGTGCTGCCCAGCAGCATCAGTACCGCTATCAGGAAGCAGCTGACGAAAATCAATGGCTTTGCCCGGTTCACGCGCCGCCGCAGCTCTTTTTTATTGATTTTGCTCCATATTCGCACTGGTTCTCCCTCCCTCACTCTATAAGAAAAAGCATGGAATGGTTGTGTTTTTCATTTGCAATGCAATTGTATGGATCTGCCGTATGCCCGCCCGGAGGGAGCTCCCACACGTGGAACGCCCTCCGTCAGACATTCGATCATTGGCCTTCCGCGACCGCTTCCCGATTTTGCTTCTTTTTTTTCAGGAACAGAAACAGCCACAGCAGAACCGTTGCGCCGCCGATGAAGCCGACGACGGCGTAGTCGGCCACGCCCGTTTTCGGGGTATCCTTGGGAGTTTCGCGGAAGGCGTAGAACAACCACTTGAACTGCGCCTCGCTCTCCTCCGGGGATAGCTCCCAGCTTGTCCCGACGGTCAGCTTGATATCCAGGGTGCGCTGGTCGCCGGGCTTGAAGGTTCCGAGATTCAGGGCGTTCTCGATCATATTCGCGCCCTCGTCCCCACGGAGCCTGCCGGTATAAATGCTCTGCCCTTCCAGCTTTAACTCCAGGTCGATGACGTCCAGAAGATCGACCGGCCCGGTGTTGAACAGAGGCTCCGCGCGCATGGCGAGCGTGTACGGGATCTCGCTCTCCGGGGGGGCCGTGACGCTCATATCCAGGTTCTGGATGGTCAGCCGCTTGGTGAAAACGTCGCCGGGGACGATCCCCAGTGCCTCGATGAAATAGACGCCGTCCACGCCCACCCTGATGCCGTCGGAATCTCCGATCAGAAAACTGCTCGGGAGACCTGTGGTCCTCGCGGCGATTTCATCGCCGGGGAAGTACAGGGGTTCCGCGCTGACAGTGGCCATACCGGGAAATATGGCCAGCGCCAGCATGCAGAGCACCGACAGAACCACTTTGCGCATGCGATGCATTAATCTCCCTCCTTTGCGGGCTTGGGGGCGGGGCGGCAGGGCAGGTGAGGACCCCGCCGCCCCTCGCAGGGAAAAGAAAAGAAAAGAAAGAGGTGAGAGCGGATTACGACGGACACAGATTCTGCAGCGCCTCGCCCAGTGAACCGGCGCCGGTGGGGAGGTTCCAGCCGTCGGACGCCGCGACTGCCGCGGAGGTCGCCTGGAGAGCTTCCATCACGACGGTCAGGTCAAACTTCATGTTGGCATACTCGCTGGTGGCCGCCGTGGACAGGTAAATCGCGTCCAGCAGCAGCGGGGTGGACGTGCCGGGCTCCACTAGGCCGATGTAGTAAAACCAGCCGTCGTAATAGTACCACTTGCCCGCCGTGGGAGCGGAGTCGTCCACGTTGGCGGACCAGAAAAGCAGCTCCAGGTATTTGTTGGTGTTGTCGGTGACCGCGGGCATTTTGCCGGCGGCATAGGCCGTTGCGGGGGGCGGGGTGGCGCCGATGGGGGCGGAAGCAGCAACAGTATTACGCCAGTCAGCCGCGCGGGGCGTTCCACCGTTTTCCCATGCCAGGGAGGTGAAGCTCCAGAAACGGCCGCCTTCGGCGGTATACAGGACGACGGGGGTGGCGGGGTCTTCCAGCGTGACCTTCAGGCCGTAATTGTCGTAGCCGGCGATGGTGGCGGTAGCGACGCGGCTGGCGTCGGTGTCGCGCACCATGTTGAACAGCTCGGGACGCAGCTCAACGCGCTGATAGGTCTCGGGGGTGGTGCCGAGTGCCGCGTACGCCGCGAAGGAATACTTGTCGGGGTTGCCGGCCGAGGAGGTCTTTAGGTACACGAATTCGATGTCCTTGTCCAGCAGCTCGTCCATGTTGTCCTCGCTGTCGGTGTCCAGGAACTTCAGAGGAGTGTCGCTCCACTTTGTCCAGCCGCTGTACGCGCTGATGTCGACCAGTACCGGGAGGAAGGGGTCAGTCGTGCCCGATGCCGTGGGCGTATAAATCGTGTCACTGCGGATCTGCATGTCCGTCGCGGGCGCGACGGCGGCCTGCAGCTTCATCATCGCTTCCGTGAAGGAGATACGGGCCAGGGCCGGGGTGTCGCCTGTGTTGATGACGCCCACGTCCTTGTTGATCTCCACGCCGGGCTGCAGCCTGTCGTCGGGGTCGAAGGTTTCGATGATGACCACGTCGCCGTCGGCGAACTTCGCTGACTGCACCTTGTTGGTCACTTCCTCGTACGCGGTGAACCACGCGAAGGTGGAGGCGCCCACCGCAGTCACGATTGCCAGGAGGATCGCTGTTGCCAGAATGATTGGCTTCTTTTTACGCATGGGTCTTTTCTTCCTTTCTTTGATTGGGCTTTTGTTTTATACAAACCGTCTTTTCCCGGAAAGACGGACCGTATCCTTGTCTTTTGTCGCTTTTTCGGGCTTCTCTATCAGCTCCTCCTCCTTCGGCTTGGCAAAATACCACTGGAACATAAGGATGGAGCCCATGAGCCCGACGATGATCAGGATGCACACCACGAAGTGCTGGCGCACCAGCAGCAACACTCCGCCGACCTTAGGTACAGTCGCGACCTTTTTCCCGATCACGGATGCGCCCGCGATGGGTGGGTCCTCGCTGTTGTTGGCGTCGCCCTTGGTGACGAAGAAGATGCCCTCCTTGCCCCCCAGCTCGTGCAGCACATCCATCACGCGGTGCGTCAGGTAGGCCTCGGCCTCCGGATTGTTCGGGTTGGGGTTGAAGGTGATGATGTCGCCCGCAACAACCTCCTCCGGCTTGCACATTTTTACGAGAATGGTGTCGCCCTTGACAAATCCGCCCGGCGGGCTGGAGCCGTCCGCTTTGGGCCGCATGGAGTTGGTCAGAACGTTATAGGTGCGGTAGCCGGTGTTGAAATAGGATTTGTTCGGATCCTTGTTGAGCGCGAAGAGAACGGAACCGGCGACCAGCGCCACGCAGACGAGCCAGAAAACAGCGTTGGAAGCAAATCGCAGAGCCCTTTTGGCAGGGGTGTCGGGCTTTTGCTCGTGCGCCTCGCTCTCCTCCTGCCCGGCGAAGGGCTCCTCCTGCATGGGCAGAAGCTGCGCCTCCGGCATCTCTTCCAGATCGAAGGAGGCCCAATCGAACCCGGGGGCGGCCCACGCGGCAAATTGGTTCCCGCCATTCAGGGGGTCCGGCGCGGCGGGCTGCGGCGCGTAACTGTCATAGTTATATTGCGGTGCGTAAAAATTCTGCGGAACATAAGGCTGCTGCTGTGCGTAGGGGTTCTGCGGGGCGTAGGCCGGCTGCTGCGCGTATGGATTCTGTGGGGGGCAGGGCTGCTGTTGCGCATAGGGATTCTGCTGCGCGTAAGGGTCCTGAGGGGCATAGGCGGGCTGTTGTCCGTAAGCAGACTGCATAGGGTAGGGATACTGGGGAGGATAAACACCCTGCTGCGTATTGAGATTTTGCTGCGCATAATTCATGCAATCACCTTATTTCTTTAACTCTTCTTTAATGATTTAAACTCTATCTTTCCCTTATTGCTTCCCCAATAGAAAACAAGCCTATGCCAAGGCTCGTCCGCCGCACGGGCAGACTTGTCCTCTGGACATAAGCTTGTTTTTCATTTTCTTTCCTCTTTTTCTTTAAACGTCTTTTCTTTCAAGGTCTTTATTTTAATTTTCTTTTTGATACAGGTCTTTTATCTTGTAAGTTCGCTGGCAGATCGGGCAACGTTCAAGCCGATTGAATGTCTTGGCTTATTCTACATCACCGGGGCGAAAAAGTCAAGGACCAAGTGTAACTGTTTTCTTGGTTTACTAGAAAACAGTTGGAGAGTTTACAGGTATTGAGAAGCAAACCTTTGGAATCAAGGGATAATATGGGAGTTTTTTGGGAAATTCGGTCATTGGGTGGTCGGCATGAAATGTGCGCCAGCTATTTATAATTTTGTGAGGAAGATCACTTGGCCTGCCCTCGTCTTTCGAAGACCTGCACAGACAATTCGTCCCGTTCCCAGAATCCAATACAAAAGTCCTGAATTTCTGTGCTTTCGTTGAAGGCAGAAAAAGTAATAGACAAGGTGTTTTTGATGCCCGCGGCTGCGCCGACCACCCGGTACGTACCGTAACGGCCCATGATGGTCTCATAGTACCGGATGTGCTCAGCCAGGGAGTCAGGCAAACGGAAGTAACCCGGATTGGACATACTGGAGGTGATGGGCCACATAGCGTTTAACAGTGGGAACCCCAGGAGAAACGCCGCCCTCTTCACGAAACCGGGAATCACGCTCAATAGTTTCAAATAGCGAACGTTCTGGTAGATAAAGGCTTGCATTTTATCTTTGGTCAAGTTTTCCTGCATTTCCCGGCGTACGTGTTCCAAAATATCATCAAAACCGTACTCCGCTTTGTCCGGCACAGCATTGATGTTTGCAATTGCCGAAAAGTTCCGCAGTGTATCCGTGTCCCAGTGCTGCCGCAGGTTGCCCGGCACCTCCAGTCGGACCGGCCTGCGTTTGTCGCTTTTTTCGTAAAGCCGCAGGTATGCGAGGGCATAGACCGCGGTCAAGTATTCCGTAATGGTGCAGCCGCCATACTTTTCCTTCAGCATTGTTTTCATAGCGTCGATGGGGATTTGAGCGGTGGTGACCCGCAGGTAGCCATCCTGCCGCTCCCCAGGACCCTGGAATGCGGGGGGAACGATCTGGCGGATTCGCTTTTCCGGCTTGCCGTATGACATGCGGAAAGCGTCCGTAAGCTCTGCCTGCGAGGGGGTATCCCTGTAATCCAGGATGAAACGATTTTTTTCAACGGCATGTCCCCGCAGTTCGAAATACCGCGCGGCAAGGGAAAATAGATATACCGTGCCGCTGGTGCCATCGTTGGTAAAATGGGTGAATTCCAGCCCCAGTTCATTTTTCCGGTACACTACCCGTATCAGCGGCTCTTCGCCCCTATAGTCAAATGGGCGGCACAGGCGGCCGTCGTCTTTTTCCAAGATAGCGCAAGCCGGCACCTCTTCCAGCCTGTCCCAGATGAATCCTCTGCGCAGCCTGGTGTACATAAAGGGAAAGCGGGGGGCGAGATCGCGCACGGCCTGCGTTAAAACAACGGGATCAATTTCTTCATACAAAGTCAGCAAACACCGGTATACGGGCGGTATGTCCTTCCTTATGATATAGGGCAGCACGAGCGCCGTACTGTCCAGCGCGAACGTGTTTTTAGAAGGCATACAACGCTCCTTTTCTAGTAATTCCTGACGGTTACGTTCACGGGCAGGCCGTCCTCTCTAAAAAAAGCAATGCAAAAATCCTGCACCGCACTCTCGTTGACAGCGGTAAACGCCACGGTCATCGTATTGCTGACGCCAGCCGCCGCGCAGGCAATCCTGGCCGGGTACAATCCTCCCAGGACAAACATATAGCTTTGGATATGCTCCGCCAAGGAGGGCGGCAATTGAATGTACCCAAGGTTCGAAACAGAGGAGGTGTAGGGCCATATTACTTTGCCCAGCAGGGGCGAACCGGCGCGGGTGACCAGCCTTTTCACAAGGCCGGGGACGATGTTCAGCATGTTCAGATAGCTGACGGATTGGTCCGCAAAATTTTTCATTTTTTCCAGGGTCGTGTTTTCCCGCAGCTCCCGGCGGACATTCTGCAGGATGTCCTGAAAATTGCGGTCCGCCTGTTCATGCGCAACAGTGACCGACGCGACGCCCGTAAAATTCCGCAACGTATCCAAGGCCCAGAATTGCCTTAGATTGATGGGGATCGAGAAGCGGATCGGCTTTTTTTGCTTTGGATATTTTTTATAGAGCTGCAAAAAGGCAAGGGCGTAAACCGCGGTCAGGTATTCGGTGATGCTGCAGCCGCCGTGTTTTTCTTTCAGCAGCTGCTTCAATTTGTCGATAGGGATTTCTGCGCGCGTAATTTGGCGCCGGCTGTCCTTCCGCCGCGCCAGGTACGCGAATGCCTTGCCTTCGACGGGAACATTCTTCCGCTTTGGTTTTTCATATACGGCGCGGTAGCCGTCCGCGAGCTCTGTTTCTGCGGGCTTGTCCAGATGATGCAGCACAGTACGGTTTTTTTCGATTTCATGGCCCCGCAGTTCAAGGTACCTTGCGGCGAGGGAATTCAAATAGATCATGACGGCGGTGCCGTCGGCAGTGAAATGGCTGCATTCGACTGCCAGCTCATTCTTCTGATACAGAACCCGCAGCAAAAGCTTCGATTTATCTTTGTAAGGGAAGGGGTAGCAGGGCTCTTTGTCTTCCGCGACAATGTCGTGGCTGGCAGCGTCCGTCAGGCAATCCCATATAAAACCTTTGCGGAGCCTGGTGTACAGCGTCGGGAAGCGCGGCGCCAGTTCCCGGGCAGCTTGCCTGAGAGCATCGGGATCGATCTCATCCCTCAGGGTTGCTGCAATCCGAAATACGGGTGGCACTGTTTTTGAGGCGGCGTAAGGCAACATGAGCGCCGTGCAGTCCAGCGGATATGTGTTTGAGGAACGCATGGATGATTAATCCCCTTCTTTGCCGCGTTTGAGTTTGGCCAGCAACGTTTCCGTCCAAATGCCCTTGCAGTCCTCGTCGTATTCTGTCATCTTTAGCAGCGTGATGGTTTCCTCCACGCAGTGCAGGCAAATGCCGACGGTGAACCCGACCACCAGCCAGTAGTTGATTTCGCGCGTATAGACGAACACCGGCCCGCACAGATACAGGGCATTGAACACAAACTTGCTCAGCCAGGTGTGCATCATGTTCATCTGTTTAAAACGGGCCTGGGTCAGCAGGACGTTGACCGCCTTATACACCATGGCGACACCGATGGTCAGGACCGTTTTGATCCCGCCCAGGTCCACTTTGGCCAAAAACAGGCTGGCAAAGCCGCATAGGAACATCATGCTGTCGCCGATGGCATCCAACTTGGAACCCAGAGAGCTCTCCACCTTGCATTTTCGGGCAATGAAGCCATCAAGAAAATCAGTCAGTCCGATGGTGAAGTAAATGACCGTAAATACGATCAGGCAACTCAGCCTGCCGCTCATATAGGCCAACGGCATCAGGCTTAACGATAGGAACATACGGGAAATAGATAAGGCGTTGGGGACATGTTTGACTATGCGCATGGAGTTCTCCTCTTTCTCGGTTTGAAGATGAGCGTTGGGTATATGCTTGGTCATGGGTGGCCCTCCCTAAACTTAAATAGTAATAAACAGATCAAACCTCGTCTGTTTTGTTGGGTAAATCCAACCAATACCAAATATCAGAAGAAAGTCAAAAAGCCTTAAGACCTAATTATACTCCTCCATTATACTATATTTCGCCAAAATGTCAATAGTTTAGAAAAAGATGGAGTGCCCTACAGCGTCTTTTACAAGAAATCGAGAATAGAGCAAGTCGGGTCACGGAATTTATGCAGATGTATTGGGCGTTCGAGCGACTTATGCTGCG
>JGI24702J35022_10000546_pt1 | contig 22733 bp, 21 predicted proteins | sample TergutTh196P4_FD_35022 | JGI IMG/M metagenome (IMG submission 35022)
GATATCGTATGGTGGGCATCTGTTGGAAAAGCTTTTGCATCGAAAGTTGAAAGCGAAGGTAAAGTATTGGTCAAAGAAGGAGAAGAAGGCGGCCACTTTGAAGCGGATGAAAAAATTACATGCGACTGGGATGGCAAAAATATAGGTAAATTGTGTATAGGGCGCAGAATAGAGAAGCCAAAAATTACAAAAAGGACCAGAAAAAAGTGAAAGAGTTAATTGACCATCCAGTTAAACTGATATCAGGAGTGCTTTATTCAACTGAAGAATCTTTGAATTGGGTTAGAAACGAACTTTACAAACTGTGGGGAGAGGAAGAACTTATCAGTAAATCCTGGGTTTTCGATATGACCGACTACTATAAAGATATATCGCCTTCGCTCTTCAGATGTTTTATCTGTTATAAGGGGCTGCGGAGCGCGGCAGAGATTGTAAACTGGAAGTTATCAACATGCCATGTTGAAAAAATGAGCGGGCGCAGCAGAACCGTTAACATTGACCCGGGCTATATTGATGGCGCGAGACTTGCGCTGGCTTCAACTAAAGATCATGCCCACAGGGTTTATATTAGAGATGGGATTCATGTTGAAATTACATTGAGATATCAAAATAAAAAATGGAAACCTTTTGATTGTACTTTTCCGGATTTTGCTTCGGGGCTATATGATGACTACCTTTCTGAAGTACGAAATACATGGCTTACCGATATGAAGAACTGATTTAAAATGTATGAAGACATTGAAATAACAGCACTATTGGATGATTTTGCGACTTATTTGACATCGGAAAGAGGACGAAGTCCGAATACAGTCGCGTCATATATGTCTGACCTCAGAAACTGGGTACAGTATTGTGAAAAGAACTCTCTTCAGGTTTTCCCTCCGACCATGGAGGGAACTTTATCATTTCAAAGCCATTTGAGAGAAACTCAAAAAAGCCGTTCCACACAACAGAGAACTCTGGCCGCCATAAGGTCCTGGGTGAAGTTTGCGGAGAGCGAAACAGAATATTCAGATAAGGATCTTTACCTTCCGGAACTGCCTCAAAAACAGCAAAAAGAACCGCGCATACTAAACGAGGCTGAAATAAACAGGCTTTTTGAATCAATAAAGGGGACTGAGCCGGTTGATATCAGGGATCTCGCGATACTTGAGGCAGGATACGGTTGTGGACTCCGAGCCAGCGAACTGTGCGACGTAAAACTGGAAGACATAGATTTTGATACAAAACTCTTACGCGTAATGCATGGAAAAGGCAATAAACCGCGTGTCGTTCCGTTCCTTGGAGCGGCAGGCAAAGCGGTGCGAAGTTGGATAAACGTTCGTAACAGTTTAAGCAGGAAAACAGCGGAAGGATCGCGTTTTTTATTTGTTTCAAGGTCGGGAAAAAAGCTGAACAGAGAGGATATATGGAGAATAATACGAAAAAGAGGACTTGCCGCCGGAATTCCCAGGAACAGGCTGTTTCCTCATATCCTCCGGCATAGCTTCGCTACGCACCTTATATCACACGGTATGGATTTGCGGACTTTGCAGGAAATGCTTGGTCATTCTTCAATAATCACAACTCAGCAATATTTACATTTCGATCAGGAAATGAGGACAATTTATGACTCCTCTCATCCAAGAGCGTAGGTAGCTGAAAAAATCACTTGTTTAGCGAGCGTGACGACCGCGTAATGTTATTTAGCAAACAAAAAATGAAAAACGAAAAACGAAAAATTTCTCACAGAGGCACAGAGAACACAGAGAGAAAAAGATGTTTTTTGCAGTTCGATTTTTCTTCATCGTCTTCACAGGTATACTGTAAAGTGTCTATAATAGTTTTTAGACGACCGCGCTCCAAGGCTTTTTAAGCGCCACTACCCAAGAGCGTAGATAACGCGCGCAAAATATATAATTGTGCTAATATATTGAATGACTTACGCGTAGGACGAGAATATCTTTTCGCGCGTTATCCGGCAAAGGAGATTTGGAGGAAAAATGATTACCAAAGTAGCAATTAAAGGTTTCCGGTGTTTTCAAAATTTTACACTTGATGGCGTATGTCCAATTACTCTTATTGCCGGAGCAAATAATGTTGGTAAATCAGCGATTCTTGAGAGTTTGTTTTTATTCTATGACAGAAACTCAAATGGTGTTTTTCTTAAACTAAATGCATTTCGCAGAATAAATCAACTAAATTTATCTCCAAAAATGCTGTGGGAACCTTTGTTTGTAAATATGGACGTGAATAACCCCATTAAGATTATAATAGAAAATGACCTTAAGGAAACCCAAACAGTAACAATTATGAAAGATGATTCGTTTTCATTATCTACATATCCTTCATATATCTCATCGGAGGTTAATATCAAACAAGTTGGATTACCAATACAAAACAGCTATCCTTTAAAAATATGCTATTCTGACGCAAATAATGAAGAAATTTCGCATTTTTCTTTATCAGAAAAGGGAATAGTTCTGTCGTGGCCAAATTCAACAAAAGTAGTAGTACCTCATATACGTTATCTTAGTTCTAATATGACGCTTGCATCTCAGGAAGTAGCGGAGTTTTTCAGCGTTATTGATCTTCAGGGAAAGAAGTCGCAGTGCATTGAAATTCTTCAAAGCTTGGAGCCTCGGATTAAAGATATGTTTGTTGCTGTTATTGGCGGAACTAGCGGAATTTTCGCTGATATTGGATTAGCGACAAGGATTTCAATGAATATGCTTGGNGACGGAATGAACAAATTGCTGCAAATTGTCCTCGTTATGTTAGCAAACNCAGGCNCGGTATTCTTAATTGACGAAATTGAAAATGGATTCCATTACTCATTTTTCCCCAAGTTATGGGAAATTATTGGGAAACTTGTAACTATGACAGGATGCCAAGTCTTTGCAACAACGCATAGTTATGAATGCATTAGCGGCGCAACTGTGTTAGCTGAGGATGCTGACAAATCGGAATTGTTTAGATTTGTAAGATTGGATTTGATTAAAGATGCAATTACTCCCAAAGCATTTGAAAATGATTCCTTCAAGTATGCAATTGAAAGCAATTGGGAGATAAGATAAATGGCGCTGGATGAAAAGAACGGGAACTGGAAAATTGAATCCTCTCATTTAATAATTTGCGAAGGTCGCGACGATGAAGGTTACCTTTTATCATATCTAAAAAATGTTGAAATGAATGAAAAATTTCAACTAAAGAATTGTATGGGAAAAAACAAAATACCGAGTTTCATTAAAGCGCTCAAAGGCGTGACAGGATTCGATAATTTAGAGACTTTGATTGTTATACGAGACGCGGACGATGATCCAAAGGGTGCTGTTGAGTCTATAGCAAATGCTTTAAAAGATAATGGTTACGCGGTTCCGAGTAAGCCGTGTGAAGCTGCTTGTCCAAAAGAAAAAGAACACAATATCAAAGTAGGATATGCGTTGTTTCCTAAATTTAATTCTGAAGATACTTGTGGCACACTTGAGGATTTATGCCTCAAAACTCTTATTCTGGATGGGAGCAAAATCTCTGATATTGCTTTTGGCGCCGTTAGCGCTGTGGAACAATACGGGAAACTGGAACACCCATATAAAATAAGCTTCATACATGTCTATCACTAACCGACGAGTTCGTTGGCTTAAAGATTGGCGAATCCGCGAAAGCGAAAGCTTTTGACTTTTCCACTGGAGAGTTTACGCCACTAAAAGAGTTATTATCAGCGATGCTTAACTAAGCGATTGATAATTGTTGTGTGAATTAACTATTATAAAACTTGAACGAAGGTGTATATATGAATAAGCAAATTGAAGGACAAGGTAATATACCAAAGTGGATGCGAATTTTTTCTCTTTTTATGGGCGTTTTGCTCGTTGGAGACGGAATGAGGCGTTTTATTGCACCTCGCGGGACAAGAGATTTTTATTCGTTCTTATCATATATTTTTGTTGGCGCAATTTGTTTATTTGTATTTGGTTATTCGCGGCGTTTATTCGTCAACGAAGAAGGATTGGTTCAAACATTAAATATATGGGGAAGAAAGACAAAAAAGGTAATAATAGCATGGAGCGACGTTGAACGTGTGTCTTATGCAGAACAGAAAAACACGTTTATTGCAGGCTTCGAACGCGGCAACAAAGGCTATAGGATATCCGTGGATTTAAAAGATAAAGATTCGTTGCGCGAGTTGGTTCAACACTATTATAAATAAAATATATGAAGATGGAGGATTTTCAATGAAGCTTACTGATAAAAGATTTCTGGTCATTGGAGGGTCTGGGCTGATAGGCAGCCATGTAGTAGATGAACTCATAAAAACTGACTGCAAGGAAATAATCATTTACGACAACTTTTGCCGGGGCTCTATGGACAATATAAAAGACGCCATAAAAGATCCGCGGGTGTCAATTTTTCCCGACGGCGGAGATATAATCCATTTTGATACTCTAAAAAAGGCAATGGAAGGGATAGATGGAGTTTTTTTGCTGTCAGCGGTATGGTTGCTGCAATGTCATGAATACCCTGAAACTGCTTTTGAGGTGAATGTACGCGGAACATTCAACGTAATAATGGCGGCTATTGAAAAAAAGATTGGCCGGGTAGTCTATTCCTCCTCCGCTTCGGTCTATGGAGACGCGCTCACGCCTATGATCAGTGAAGAGCACCCATACAACAACTTTACTTTTTATGGGGCTACCAAAATTGCGGGAGAACATTTTTTTAAAAGCCTTGGGAAACGTTATGGGCTACCATGGGTTGGGCTTAGGTATATGAACGTTTACGGACCTCGTCAGGACTATCAGGGCGCCTATATAGCCGTCATGCATAAAATTCTGGATAAAATCGAAAAAAATGAACGTCCGCAAATTTATGGCGACGGCAGCCAAAAATATGATTTTATCCATGTAAAGGATGCGGCAAGGGCAAATGTTCTTGCAATGGAGTCGGAGATTTCGGGAGAGTGTTATAACGTTGGCCGGGGTATCGGCACGACAATCAATGACCTGACAAAACTGCTTATCAGACTGACAAACAGTAAAATGGAAATCGAATATCTGCCCGCTGGGCTGACATTTGTCACGAATCGTATTGGAGACGCGGAAAAAGCTGAGCGCGATTTAGGTTATAAATGGACCATAGATTTGGAAGATGGTATGAAGAGTCTCATTGAATGGCGGAAAAACGATAAAGAAGCTCTTGAAGCTAAACGAAAAGTTGCAGGTGTGAAATGAAAAATATTCCATTGATAAAGCCGTATATTAATGATTCAGTAAAAAAAATGGTGAGCGATGTTTTGGATTCCGGACATTTGACGGAAGGGCGTGTAACACATGAACTTGAGAATATTTTTGCTGACTTTACCGGGGCGCCATATGCAATAGCGGTTACTTCGTGCACAACCGGTATGGAGATTGCCTTACGCGCTCTTGACATTGGAGAAGGCGACGAGGTTATTGTTCCTGATTATACTTACCCGGCGACGGCAGGAGTTGTTTCAATCGTTGGAGCAACTCCCGTAATAGTAGATGTGGAACCAAAAACTATGTTAATAGACCGTTATTCCGTTGAAAAAGCCATTACTGCAAGGACCAAAGCCATTATGCCCGTTTCAATATTTGGAAATCCCCTTGATTATTCATGGATAAATGAGATCAAAAGGAAACATAACCTTTTTGTAATAGAGGATTCTGCATGTACCATAGGAGCGGAAATGAACGGACAAAAAGTTGGATCATTTGCTGACATATCAGTATTTTCGCTGCATCCCAGAAAATTCATAACAACCGGCGAGGGTGGGATTATAACAACTTCTGATAAGAACTTATCAGATTGGATGAATTCCTATAAACATTTTGGCATTGGAAACGTCGGAGCGGAACGAAGCGAAGTATGTTTTGAAAGAATCGGCACAAATTACAAAATTTCCGATGTGCTTTCCGCTATAGGTCTTGCTCAAATGCAAAGTATCGATATTTTGCTTGCTGATAGAATAACTCAAGCTGAAATATATAAAAGGCTTATTTCAAAGTGCAATAACTTGGAAATTCAAGAAACATACGAAGGAGCAAAGCATTCATATCAAACTTTCATAGTTTTTGTTGAAAATCGAGACGAGGTCATGCGTAAAATGCGTGAAATCGGGATAGAAGTACAAATCGGGACTTACGCTATACACGTTAACCCTGCTTACAATAAATGTCGAAGAGTAGCGGCGGACGGATCCGACTTCCTTAAAGGTAGTATTTACGCTTACGAACACGCTCTTGCTCTTCCCATGTTTTTTGGACTTTCTGAATCGGAGCAGGAATACATTATAGAAAAATTAAAAGAGATTTGTAATGAAGGATAAACAAAATGAGAGATGACATTTTTAGGCTAAACAACTTGAAAGACAACCCGGATTATATATTTGACTCGGGAATTTACAGACAGAAGTCGGTCTATACTCAAGCGCAAGAGCAAACTGGAAAAAGTTTTGGTTTTAAATGGGAAAAGCGTAATACATACGAGTCGGACGCGATGGAATCGGTTAGCAAAAAGTGGCTTCTCGAAAGATACGCCATATCCAATATCAGCCTGGATGATTTGATAAGAGGCAAGACCGTTTTGGACGCAGGTTGTGGTTCAGGTTACAGCGCTTCATTGCTGTTTGCTGAATTGCTAAATAGTTGCGGCTACCTTGGGATTGACATCTCAAACGCGGTTGATGTAGCAAAAGAGCGATTTGCGGAGAGAGGATTGCGCGGGGATTTTCTTCAGGCAAACATTCTTAACTTGCCGGAAGAGATAGGTAATTTCGATATCATATTCTCAGAAGGCGTTCTACACCATACGGATTCAACGGAGCAAGCCATAAAGTATTTATCCACAAGACTTGCTGCCGGAGGGTACTTCATGTTTTATGTGTATAATAAAAAGGCCCCTATACGCGAGTTTTCTGACGACTATGTCCGGGAAAAAATTTCTGCATTGTCCGATGAAGAAGCCTGGAAAGCTTTGGAACCGCTCACAAAACTTGGAATGCTGCTTGGAGAACTTAACATAGAATTAGACATAAAAGATCCAATTGATATTCTGGATATACCGGCAGGTCATATAAACCTCCAAAGGTTCTTTTATTGGTATATTTTTAAAGCATATTACCGTCCGGAATTCACGCTTGACGAGATGAATCATATCAACTTTGATTGGTATCGGCCAATCAACTGTCATAGGCAAACTCCGCAACAGGTAATGGATTGGGTTAAATCTTGCGGTCTTGATATATTGAAGATAGATATTCAAGAAGCCGGAATAACCGTCATAGCCAGGAAAAAGTAAAATGTGCGGAATTGCCGGAATTGTGAACTTAAATAGTGAACCCGCCACTTTAGTTGTTTTGAAAAAAATGACGGATGCTATAGCTCATCGGGGCACAGATGGAGACGGGCATTTCATAGACGAAAACGTCGGAATCGGGCACAGGCGTCTTTTGTTTGTAGATAAAACCGCGTCTTCATATCAGCCTATGGTGACAAATAATGGACGATACATAATCTCTTTCGACGGAGAAATATATAACTATCGAGAACTGAAAGCGGAGTTGCAATCTCTTGGATACATATTTCATTCAAAATCCGACACTGAGGTTTTGCTTAACGCTTATGCCGAATGGAATGAAAAATGCTTTGAAAAATTAAACGGAATGTTTGCGCTTGCGGTTTATGATAAATCAGAGAAAAAACTTTGTATTGCCCGCGATAGATATGGAATTAAACCCCTATATTACTATTGGGGCCGGAATTCATTTCTGTTCGGCTCGGAACAAAGGGCGATTCTAGCGCACCCTTCTTCAAAAAAAGAAATAGACCTTGAAGGGTTGCTGGAATATTTTACATTCCAAAATTTTTTTACGGATAGAACTTTGCTGCGTGGATTGAAATCATTCCCTGCCGGGTGCTACGCTTTTTTAAATCGTCAGGGTAATTTCCGGATTCATAGATATTGGGACTATGATTTTCACGAGCCGGAATTTCCAGAATCCAAAGAAGAGTATGACGAAGAGCTCGACAGATTGATGCGTCAAGCCGTTAACAGACAGTTAACAGGAGATATTGAAATAGGCGCGTTTTTAAGCGGCGGCATGGATTCGGGTTCGATAGTCGCTCTTGCATCTATGCAAATACCAAATATGAAAACTTTTACGTGTGGATTTGATTTAAACTCTGCATCCGGTTTGGAACTTGCATTTGACGAGAGGAGCCGTGCGGAGTATATGTCGTATCTCTTCAAAACCGAACATTACGAGATGGTACTGAAATCCGGGGACATGGAGCGAGCGATGACTAAAGTTGCTGTGCAAATTGAGGAACCGCGGGTAGGACAGAGTTACCCCAATTATTATGCTGCGCAGTTAGCTTCAAAATTTGTCAATGCGGTGCTTTGCGGGAGCGGAGGAGATGAACTCTTCGGCGGATATCCGTGGAGATACCACCAGGCGCTTGGCTGCCCGGATTTTGAAAGCTATATCGACGTTTATTACAAGTATTGGCAGAGATTGATTCCGAATTCTACGCTGGAGAAACTTTTTTTGCCGGTGCAAGAAAGCGTTTCTCATATAGTGACAAGAGACATTATGCGCAGTGTTTTTCCAAAATCCCGCCGTGCGCCGGCTACCCCGGAAGACTGCGTAAATAATTCGTTGTATTTTGAGGCGAAAACATTTTTGCACGGACTTCTCATAGTTGAAGACAAGTTAATGGCGACGCATGGAATTGAAGGAAGAGCCCCGTTTCTTGACAATGACGTTGTAGATTTTGCCATGAAAATTCCTGTGTCGCTGAAGGTTAAAGATTTTAATTCTACAATACTTGATGAGAATGATATGATTGCAAAAAGAGATTTTAAGAAATCAAACGATGGAAAACATATACTCAGGAGTGTCATGAGCAAATACATCCCAGATTCGGTTTCCAAGGCAGAAAAACAAGGTTTTTCAGCCCCTGACGCTTCATGGTTCAAAGGTGACAGCATAGAATACGTAAAAAGAAAACTTTGGGATGATAAATATCCAATATATGAATATCTTGATAAAAAAACAGTTCATTCGGTTGTTGAAGAACACCTGCGCGGGGAGCATAACAGGCGGCTTTTTATCTGGTCGGTGTTGAGCGTAGGGGAGTGGATGAGTGAGATTTTATAATGAAAAATTTATTTATTAAATTGTTTAAAAAACACCTTGAACAGTTTTATGATTTCAAGGCTAAATACTTTCTTTCAAAATATCGTAGGCTTGTTCCATTTGGAGATATGATAAGCGATAGATGGAACAAAGCTTACAGGCTTGGTTTTGGAGAAGGAACCAGCATATATGACAGCTCGCTTGTTCTTGGAGATGTAAAAGTCGGGAAAAATACCTGGATAGGACCACAAACGATTCTTGACGGTTATTCCGCCCCTTTGACAATAGGGGATTACTGTTCAATAAGTTCAGGAGTCCAGATATACACTCATAGTACTGTCAAATGGTCAATAACGGGCGGGATACATAAGAATGAGAGCGCGCCGGTATCTATAGGCTCTAATGTATATATTGGACCTCAAACTATAATTAGCAAAGGCGTCAGTATTGGCAATCGCGTTATAATTGGCGCTTGCAGCTATGTTGATAAGCCAATTCCTGATTTTTCCGTCGCTTGGGGGCAACCGGCAAAGATAATTGGACAGATAATCATGAATGCAGATAAATCTGATTTTGAAATTAGATATCTATAATTTTAAACCATTATGAAATTGAAGGAACAAGACATGGAAAAACAACACGAACAAAACAGATACGATGATTTTACAGAATCGAACTATGAAAGTATTTTGTGTGAAGCAAAGAACTATTACCGGTTTATAAGCTTTAAGGATGCATTAGAATACGATTTCCCTGTTATTCTGTGGAGGCATGATGTAGATTTTTCTGTTCATAGGGCTTTTGCGTTAGCAAAAATTGAGAAAGATTTGGAGATTTTGAGTACTTATTTTATCCATTTACATAGTTCTTTTTATAACGCACTCGAAAATTCCGTTGTGAATAAGATTCGTGAAATAATCGCGCTTGGACATTCTATAGGTCTTCACTTTGACCCAACGGCATTCTCGGGGAGAGTAGAGAATTGGACTGAAATAATTGCTTTAGAGAAGGCTATTTTAGAGAATTATTTCGAAGTGAGAATTGAGGCTGTATCGTGGCATAATCCCGAGCTTTGCGGATGGCTTTCGACTGATGAACATGAAATTTGTGGAATGATTAATGCCTATTCAAAACAAATAAGAGAGAGATTTGCTTATTCTTCCGACTCCAATGGCTATTGGCGTTTTGAACCTCTACAATCTGTCATCAAATCCCGTAAACATGAAAAACTGCAGGTTTTGACACACCCTTGCTGGTGGACTAAAGAGCCAATGTCCCCGAAAAAAAGGGTTCTTCGGTGTGCAGAAGGCAGAGCGCATGCAATTATTAAGGAATACGACAGATTACTCGAAGAAAGCGGGAGGCTGAATATTGATGATTGAAAATTTGAGAATTGCAGCTCTGTTAACTGTAGAAGCAGGTTTGGATACTCTTGAAATTTTAAGCGAAAGAATACATATTGATTGCGTAATATCTTTACTTCCGGAAGCGAACATTGGGAATAGGATTTCCGGATATACTGATGTTATGAAATATTGTAAAGATAAAAATCTTAAATATATTCAAGTATCATCATATTCTCTTACAGAAGAAATAGACGTGGAACGCTTAATGAGAGAGGATATTGATGTTTTGCTTGTGTTAGGGTGGCAAAGACTTGTACCTGAATGGCTGATAAAACACGTTAAAATAGCAACGCTAGGTGGGCATGGAAGCGCTTACGGAATAACCGGAGGGCGTGGAAGATCGCCGCAGAATTGGGCATTAATTATGGGTGAAAAATCATTTACATTGTCATTGTTTAGAATAGACGTTGGAGTCGATGCCGGTAATGTAATTCTCGAGAGGACTTTTGAGTATTCTTGTTTTGACAGTATTGAAACATCGTATTTTAAAGTCTCATGGCTCATGGCTGAAATGATTTTTGAAGCGCTAAATTGCAACAACTTAGATGTTTTCATTGGGAAACCTCAACATGGTGAAGCCTATTTTCTTCCTAAAAGAGAGCCAGATGATGGCATGATAGACTGGAAGCAGAATACTGAATCAATATATAATTTAGTACGCGCTCTTACTTCCCCATATCCAGGGGCTTTTTCAATTTGTGATGGCGCAAAAGTAATGATATGGAAAGCCATTCCTTTTAGACTTCCAGTTGATATTTCAAGATATCGAGTTGGAGAAATATGCCAAATCTTTCATGGTGATTGTTTTGTTGTTAAATGTGGTAATGACGAATCCATATTGGTTCAAAAGTGGTCTTCAATTGGAGAATGGAAACCGAAAAAAGGGGGCTTGTTTGATTCGTGTAATGAAAAAGAGATATACTCTAAGATTATAGAGAGACACTACAAATCTCCTCTTTCTGTTGAACAAACGATTCACCCTAAAATCGTAGAGAAGGGCAATTAGTTAGTAGCATTGTTGAGTTGCCAAATAAACATCTGAGTATAAAGTGGCGCAGTATTAAGACGAGGAGGTAATACACTAATGCTTCTTGATCCAAACATAAATGAAGCTGGAATTAAAATTTGTTCGCGTTGTATATACGATGAGCGAGTTGATGGTATAAGCTTTGATTCTGACGGCGTTTGCAATTATTGTCATCAGGTGGATATGCTAAAAGAACAATATGGAACAGGGCAACACAAAGGAGAATTATTGTTCTCAGAAATAGTGGAACAAATAAAAAAGGACGGAAAAAATAAGCCTTACGATTGCATAGTTGGAGTGAGCGGAGGCACAGATTCGTCATATATGCTGTATCTTGCGAAAGAAAGAGGGCTTCGCCCCCTGGCTGTTCACTATAACAATACATGGAATACAGAAATAGCAAATCAAAATATTAAAAAAATCATTAAAGAGCTTGATGTGGAATTATCTTTATATAGTGTTGAAGCGGAAGAGGCAGATGATATTTTTCGCTCATTTTTCCTGGCAGGAGTTCCGGAAATAGAAGGCGCAACAGATTTAGCTATGGCTGAAGTTCTTTATCGGGTTGCGGCTAAATATGGAATTAAATACACGCTAGATGGGCACTCATTTGAGACTGAAGGGATAAGCCCATTAGGAAGAAATTATTTTGACGGGAAATATATAAAGTCCATACATTCAATGTATGGCGCCGTTCGTATGAAAACGTATCCGTTGATGACTTTTTCAAGATTTATGCGGTGGACGCTTATTGAAAAGATAAAGAGGATAAGACCTCATTGGTACCTTCAGTATACAAAAGAAAATGCGCAACAATTCCTAAAAGATAATTTTGGTTGGGAGTATTATGGCGGGCATCATTTAGAAAACAGGATGACGGTGTTTTTTCATAGTATCTACGCTCCTCAAAAATTTGGGGCAGATTTCCGGAATAATACGCTCTCCGCATTAGCAAGAATGGGAAAGATTTCTCGTGAAGAAGCGTGGAAAAGATATAATACTCCGCCTGTCATAGAGGATGGTTTACTTGACTATTTCAAAAAACGTTTGAAGCTAACGGATGAGGAATATCTAAATAAAATGAACGAACCGCCAAGATCGTGGCGCGAGTTTCCGACATACAAAAAACGATTTGAGTTATTGCGGCCTTTGTTTAAAGTGTTAGCAAAGAATAATCTTGTCCCAATGAGTTTTTATCTTAAATACTGTTTTTAATGAAGAGGTCATAACAAACATGAAAAAGCATAGAATTTTTATGGGGTTTATTGAAATTGCCGGGTATTACAACAACTTACGAAAAGGTTTTGAAGAAATGGGAATCGACTGTCATTTTTTTGAAACTTTCCCAAATCCTTTTTGTTACGATGAGAAAGAGAATCTATCCGTCATTGAAAAAGTAGCCAGAAAAATAGCCGTTAACAGGAAAAAACGCTACGATAATAAAGAATTTAAGGATGGAATTCTATATCTCCCCGAAAAATTACTTCATCATTTTATTTTATCAATATACGTTGTATGTTTGCTATTTAAATATGATGTTTTCATTTTATCGGGCGGCTATATGCCCTTCCGGAAGCTGTTTTTTCCCTTGCTGAAAATATTAAAAAAGAAAGTTATATGCGTGTTCCATGGATCGGCTTCACGCCCTCCATATTTGGACGGATACTATGTGCCTAATGATAGCGAGTTTTCAGTAGGCTATGTAGCAGAAAAAACCATGCAGATTAAGCATTTTGTGGATGAAATCAACAAATACGCCGATGTGATAATAGATGCGCGCGTAACATCTTTGTTCCATTCAAGAGACGTCGTCGATTGGTTTTACGTAGGTTGCCCCGCTCCAGTGACCGACTTTGAGAATAATGACGATGGCAGCGTCACTGAAAATAATGATAATATAAGAATACTGCATTGCCCTTCCCGCCCTATAGACAAGGGGACAGCAGAAATAGAAGCGGCTATAAATAGTTTAATATCAAAAGGTTACCCTATAGATTTTATTAAAATTGTCGGACAACCAAACTCTGTTGTTATGGAAGAGTTGTCAAAATGTGACTTTGCAGTGAACGAACTGTATAGCGATTGCCCTTGTGGCAGTTTTTTAGCCGAAGCCGCTTCGCGCGATAAGCCTTCAATAACTGGCAGCTATTATGCATCACTTGTTGAAAAGGAAATCCCAGAAGAATGGGTAATCCCAACCCTTTTTGTCTTGCCGTCAGAAATTGAATCAGCAATAGAACGAATGATTACAGATAAACAACTTAGATTAAAAATGGGGCGGGAAGCCAGGGAATTTGTCATTCAGAATTGGAGTCCCATAGCGGTAGTAAAAAAGATGTTGAAAGTTATCGACGGAGATATTCCTTCTAATGCAGTTTTTTCTCCATATAGTATTTTATACGCTGGCGGATATGGAATGAAATCATCCTGGCGCAGAAAAGTTGTTCGTAAATTAGTTGATAATTATGGAGCTTCTGTTTTAAAACTTGATGATAAGCCCAATTTACGAGACGCGATTATAGCTGAAGCTTATGGAGAGGATGTGTCTGGCGGAAGCGTCTGAGGAGCTAGCGCCGCTTTACATTACGCGTAAAAATGATATCCGTATTAATTCCCATAGGTTGAGATAAAAGTATCTGTCCTATTCCGACGGGCGCGTTTACTTTTATTTCTCTAATCATCTCCATTAATTTGGGAACATGCGAGAGGGGAATTGGACGCGTCGTTCGTACGCTTGCGTTTACAAAATTGCCGCCGCATACCAAAACATTTGAAGTAACAGTTCTCAATGGATTTTTCATCTCCTGTTTAACCCATTCGATTCCTCTATCGCATTTATATCCGGATATTCCTGACTCGGATACCTCAATTTGACATCCGCTTGGGCAAACGACGCAAGTGTATCTTTCTTTTTGATATATGTCGTAACTCATATTTTCGTATGATTCTGCCGTTATCCCGCTGTCAACACTCTTTATGCCTCGTATGTACCCGGCGGCGCCGCGTCCCACGCGCTCCGCCTCCGTTGAAACAGTGTCGACGAGATCGTGAACATGAAGTACGTTGCCGCAGGCGAAGATTCCAGGAATTCCGGTCATACATAAATTATCAACTTTGGGACCTCCTGTTGCTTCGCTAATAGGAATTTCAGCTTCCCGTGAAAGCTCGTTTTCAGGTATAAGGCCAACGGAAAGCAGGAGAGTATCGCAGGGGAAAAATCTCTCTGACCCTTTTATAATACAACGGTCATTATTTACTGCTGACGTCCAGACTCCTTCAAGCCTTCCCATGCCTACAATATCCGTAACAGTTGTATTAAGATAAAGCGGTATTCCATAGTCGTCAAGGCAGGCGCGTATATTGCGAGCCAAACCGCTCGGTTGAGGCAGTATCTCAAAAACTGCATCGACCTTCGCACCTTCGAGCGTCATCCTGCGCGCCATTATGAGCCCGATGTCGCCGGACCCTAATATACATATGCGCTTGCCTGGCATTATGTTCTGCATATTGATTAAGTTTTGAGCTACTCCCGCCGTAAATATACCGGAGGGGCGATGCCCGGGTATAGACAATGCTCCCCTCGTACGTTCACGGCACCCCATTGCTAATACTACGGCTTTNGCTGTAATTTCCTCAATACCGTACTCTTCGCTGCTCAATTGTAATATTTTATCTTTTGAGAGGTGCAACACCATAGTATTAAGTTTTACATTTACATTAAAGGCACGTATTTTCTCAATGTAACGCGCGGCATATTCGGGGCCCGAAAGCGCCTCTTTAAAAATTTGCAATCCGAACCCGTCGTGAATGCACTGATTCAGTATTCCTCCAAGTAATCCATCGCGTTCTATCAAGAGCACGTCGTCAATTCCCGAACTCTTCGCCGCAACAGCAGCAGCAAGCCCCGCAGAGCCTCCTCCTATTACAATCAGGTCGTGTCTTTTCATTTTACTGACTCCTCACAAGTCCGCTGAACATTGGAGAAATTTTATTTCTCAGCATGTATTGGTCCGGCTCATAGCCATAATCGTCACGAAGCATCTTAACAATACGCGGAATGCAGAATCCTCCCTGACATCGCCCCATCATCGCGCGGGAGCGCAACTTTATGCCGGTAAGGGACACTGTTCCAAGAGGGTTCTCAATAGCGTCGCGTATTTCTTTTTTCGTTATCCCTTCGCAACGGCAGAAAATCTCTCCATATTCGGGATGTTTTTTTATCAACTCTGTCTTGCGTTCATATGGCAAGGATGAGAAAAACCCGGCAAACCCCGGTCGTTCAGCACGAAAATCTTTTTTCGGCGTCATCTTAAGGTATTTCTCAACCATGTCGCGAACCATTTCAGCTATTGCGGGGGAGCTTGTCAATCCGGGACTCTCTATGCCGACAAGCTCAATATATCCATTTCCGCAGTCCTTAATTCTAAAATCCGAGTTCCCCCCTTTATCGGGCGGCGTTAGTTTTGGGCGATTGCCAGAGAAACTTCTTATGAAGTCGGAAAGTTTAATACCAGGGAGAAATTTTTCTCCTTCTTCTCTAAGAGTGCTCATTATCTTAGCTGTTGTACGATAATCCTCTCTGTCTTCATTCGGTATATAGGTTGCGCTTGGGCCTATTAAAATATTTCCGTCAACCGTAGGCGTTAGATGTATACCAAGTCCGGGATCATTAGGGCCAGGGACTGGGTATATCAGAGTTTTCAGTGCATTAGAAAGGCGTTTGTCCAATACATAGTATTCGCCTCGACAAGCCCAGATTTCCGGACTGTTCAGCCCAATCATCCCGCTTATTTCGTCGCTATGCAGCCCGGCAGCGTTAATGAGAACATTGCATATGAACGTTTTTCCACTCTCGGTGGATACTTCATAAAAACCGTTACTTCTTGTTATTGACACTACTTTTGAGTTTAAGTGATAGGCGGTTCCGTTTAAATGAGCGTTTTCAGCCAATGCAATAGTTAAAAGATATGGGGATATTATTCCGCTCGAAGGAGTCCAAAGACCAAGTATCCCATTAATACCCGGCTGAATTTTCCGCATCGTTTCATTGTCCATAAGCTCCATTCCGGGAACGCCATTTGCATCGCCCTGCTCCTTTTGCCTATGCAGACCCGACAGATCTGAACTATCCAATGCTACTGTCAATTTGCCAATACGCTTTATCGGAACTTTCAACTCGCTGCAAAGTTTATCCATCATAGCGTTACCTTTGACGTTAAGCAAGGCTCTCAATGTCCCAGGTTCGTAGTTGATCCCCGAATGTATCACTCCGCTGTTACGGCTGCTTGTCCCAAACGCGACGTCAAGCTCTTTTTCTAAAACAGCGACCTTCAGAGAGAATCGTGAGAGCTCACGCGCGATTGAGTTGCCAACAATACCGGCGCCTATTATTATTACTTCGTAAGTGTCCAATGTTTCACTTTCTTTCATACGCCTTTTGTATTATTTCAACGCTTTTTCTAGCTTCCCGCGCCGAGCAAAAAGCTTCCTCAGTTCCCTTGAGGACATTGAGCGCATGTCGGTAAAAAGGCAGGTGCCCAAAGCCATAAACCGAATTGGGCTTCGTATTCGCTATTTGTAACTCCTCGTCCATTTCATGCTTTGAAGCAAATTCCCAATGTTCTATTTTATTAAGCGCAAAGCCTCCAATTTTAGCAGTCCCACTTTCGCCAAGTATGGTAAGGCTGCCTTCGTAATTCTTAGGGTAGGTGAGTACAGTGGCGTTAATGTTTCCTATGGATCCGTTCCGGAACTTTATAACCACTGAAATTGTGTCTTCCTCCTCTATTTGCATTTTTTGCGTTGATCGTTCGGATGAAACTTTTTCCACGCTGCCGCCGAACCATTGAACAAGGTCGACATAGTGGCTTGCCTGATTGGACAGGCAGCCTCCGTCAAGCTCACAAGTCCCTCGCCATTTTGCGTCGTCGTAATAGCTTTGGGGCCTGGTCCAAAGAATATTTGCAAGTATCATGAAAATTCGCCCGAAACGTCCTGCCTCATAAGCGCGGCGCAGAAGCTGAATGCTCGGGTTAAAACGATTTTGCTTAACTACAAGATAATGAACCCCCGCTCTGTCCGCTGCTTCTATCGCAGCGTCGCACGCTTCCAGAGAACACCCTTGCGGTTTTTCTGATAGTATATTTACGCCAGCTTCAGCAGCCAGAATAGCTTCATACGGATGCAAGCCTGAAGGGGTGCAAAGCGATACCAAGTCGCACCGGATTTCTTTTAACATTTTTTTATAGTCCGTATAAGCCACTGAGCTTGTTATTTGCGCCGCCTCTTCCGCCCGCTCGCTTTTTATATCGCAACAGGCGATTATTTCGGCAAGCGATTCACTTTTAAGTTTACCTATTGCTTCAATATGATTCTTACTTATGCGACCGCAGCCTACCAGAGCTATTTTATACATTAGTATCCCTTCCATATATCCATTGTAAAGTATTGAATTCGCTTAACTTTATCATATCACAAATCCGACAATTCAAGTACATATTTTTAATCAAATGTATGTACCACCCTTGACAAAACCCGAAATATCGTCTATATCAAATACATATTTTGAAATAGTCAGGAGTTTTGATAATGTACATAAAACGCGCAATCGAAGATTCCGTTATGAAAGTATCAAAAACATTTCCCGTATTGTTGGTCACAGGACCGCGACAGGTTGGTAAAACCACATTACTTACACGATTGGCGGATGAATCCCGGAGTTATGTAACGCTCGACGATCCGGATATACGCAGCATGGCAAGAAACGATCCGGCGCTCTTCATGCAACGTTTTACACCGCCTGTATTAATTGACGAAATACAATATGCCCCTCAAATTCTTCCATATATTAAAATGAGTGTTGATAATTCCGGGAATAGAGGAGATTTTTGGTTGACTGGTTCTCAAGCATTTCACATGATGAAAAACATAAGTGAGTCGCTTGCGGGACGCGTTGGGATTATAAACCTGTCAGGCTTGTCAGGTAGTGAAATAGACTCCATCCCCTCCGAACCTTTCACCACATCTCCCGAACGGCTGATGTCACGTTTAAAAGTATCCCGGAAAATGGGAATAAACAACATATACGAGCGAATATTCCGCGGTGCTTTTCCCGTTCTTCATATTGAAAATCCGCCTGATATGTATGAGTTTTATCGTTCCTATATCAACACCTATCTACAAAGAGACATTAAGGATTTAACACAGGTTACCGATGAGACGGCTTTCCTCAGTTTCATGATAGTTGTTGCGGCACGGACAGCGAGACCGGTAATCTATGAGGAAATGGCAAAGGATGTTGGTATTAGTCAGCCAACTGCAAAAAAATGGTTGTCAGTTTTAGTTTCTTCCGGTCTTGTTGCGCTGGTGCAACCCTACCATAACAATGTGTTAACGCGCACTGTTAAAATGCCGTTGCTTCATTTTCTTGACACAGGGCTTTGCGCTTATCTTCTCAAGTGGGGCAATTATGAAACACTGGAACGGGGCGCGATGTCGGGGGCGTTCTTTGAAAGCTGGGTTTTCTCTGAAATCTACAAAAGTTATATAAATGCCGGAAAAGAAGCGCCGGTTTTTTACTACCGCGATAAAGAAAAGCGTGAAATTGATTTATTAATTTACGAAAATGGCGTCTTGTATCCCATTGAAATCAAGAAATCGGCATCCCCCGGCTTTGACGCAGTAAAGTGCTTTAAAGCGCTTAATCCTGTGACAGAACCGGCTCGATTCGGTGAACTGGAACAATACAAAGTCGAAATCGGAAACGGCGCGGTAGTTTGCATGGCTAACGATTTATTGCCAGTTGATAGTAAAAACTGGCTTGTTCCGGCGTGGCTGATTTAATTATTTACAACTTGTGTATATTTTTACCATCAACGCCCAATACCTGAGAAATAACGTTCTTAGTATCAAAAATAAGCGAGGCGTTTTCGATCATAATATTATAATCAACAATTTTTTTGTGCGCGGTTGTTATTACAACTACGTCACATTCCCGTATAAGAAGCGGCGTTATTTCTACTGAACTATGTATTCCGTCTTCGCGCTTTACCGCCGGACAGTATGGATCGTAATATGAAACTAAAGCTCCCTTTTTTTCCAATACATCCCAAACTTTAAGCGCCGGGGATTCGCGCATATCGTTGATTTCTTCCTTGTATGCAACGCCTGAAATCAATATCTTACTATTTTTCAATGCTTTACCTTTCTCGTTGAGCAGATCCATAAGCCGTTCAACCACGTATTCCGGCATACCGTCGTTTATTTCGCCAGATAATTCGATAAGGCGCGTGTGATAGTCGAATTCTCTTGCTTTATAGGTTAAATAAAATGGATCAAGGGGTATACAATGCCCTCCGACACCGGGACCGGGATAAAACGGAACAAAACCAAAAGGTTTCGTCGCAGCGGCTTTAATAACTTCCCAAACATTAATGCCCATCCTATGGCAGAGTATCGCCATTTCGTTCGCCAAGGCACAATTCACTATCCTGAAAGTGTTTTCCAGAATTTTTGTGGCCTCTGCTTCTTTTGGGGAAGAAACGACGCATACATCAGCATCGAGAACTATTTCGTACAGAGTTTTCGCTGTTTCGGTACAAGCGCGTGTACATCCGCCTACGACTTTTGGGGTGTTATGAGTATTGAACCTTATGTTTCCCGGGTCGACTCTTTCCGGGCTGAAAGCCAGGTAAAAATCAATTCCTAATTTCAAGCCGGAAGCTTCAAGAATCGGAGCGACAATTTCTTCTGTGGTGCCCGGATATGTTGTTGATTCAAGGACTATAAGCATATCTTTATGTAAACGTTTTGAAATCTCACGGGACGAATTCTCTATGTAAGATAAATCTGGCTGTTTAAAACGGTTAAGGGGAGTAGGCACGCATATCGTAACTACATCGCATTCGCTGAGTCTGTTAAAATCAGCTGTCGCGGATAGTTTCCCGGAAGAGACCAATTTTTTAAGCTCCGCAGAAACAACATCTCCTATATAGTTTTCTCCTCTATTTACTTTTTCCGCCTTTTCCGCTTGAATATCAAACCCCAATACATTGAAACCTGCTTTGGCTTTCTCCACGCTCAAAGGCAGCCCTACGTATCCAAGACCAATAACTCCGATTTTAGCTTCTTTGTTCTTTATTTTTTCCATCAATGCCATGTAATTATCCGCCTAACCTTCGTAGAATATTTGCTCTTCTATTAATTGCTCTTCCGGTACAGCGCGCAATAACTTTGCGGGGACTCCCATAACTATGACGCGAGGAGGAACATTTTTTGTAACCACCGATCCTGCCGCAACCAGCGCATCTTCCCCAATTTCCACTCCCGGCAGAAGCACCGCTCCTGCGCCTATTCGCGCACCCTTCCTAAGAATTGGACCATTGAAATGCTTTTTTCTTTCTTCGGTTCTTCCGAGGAAATTATCATTTGAGAATGCCACGCAGGGACCTATGAAACAGTAATCTTCTATGGTACTCATAGAAGCTATAAGAGAGTTACCCGCCATTTTGCATTTTTTCCCAATCAGGACTTTATTTTCAACGGATACACCTCGCCCAATTATTGTTGCTGTCCCAATTTCCACGTCCTCTCGTATTGTTGCAAGATCCCCGAAAAAAACCATATCCGAAATTTTCGCGCCCCTATATATAACGCATCCGGCGCCTACGGTAACTGTGTTCCCTATAATAAGCGGAGGCATTTTTTCCTTCTCTTCTGTAGTTACACTCATGCTCGCTTTTGCCGGCTTTTTTCCTAGGATCGCTCCGTCAAATATTCTACAGTTTACGCCTATCTCAACGAAATCGTGTATCACGACGTTATGCCCTATTTCAACGTTGTCGGATATTATAACGTTATCGCCAATAATAACGTTATCTCCTATTATAACGCTTTCTGCTATTCTTGACTTTTTTGAAAGGTTATTATTTGACATGTAGTTAGTCAGCTCCTTTACTTAATTATGGTGTTATTATCAACTGGATCAGTTTTACGCTTATTTCTTTGTAAAGAACGCGCTTATTGTTTCAACAACAAATTCCTGCTCTTTTTCAGTCAATCCCGGGAATATTGGCAACGCCAGAACGGTTTTTGTCAGTTGCTCGCTCTTTGGCAAGTCTCCTGTTTTTCCGCCAAGGAACTCAAAACATTTTTGCAGGTGCAAGGAAAGCGGATAGTAAATTTTAGTCCCTATTCCATGCTCGTTCAGAAATCTATAGAGTTCATCGCGCACTCCTTCGGGGCCGCCTATCCTTATAACGTATTGATGGAATATATGATAGTTGCCCGGAGATTCAGGTGGGATAGATACCCTTTCAAGTAAATCAAAGCTTTTAAAAAGCTCACTGTATTTGCCCGCTAACTCGCGCCTTTGCTTGTTCCAGTCTTCAAATTTTTTGAACTTTATACGCAAAATCGCAGCTTGTAACGTATCAAGCCGGCTGTTTAATCCAATTTCTTCATGGAAATATTGTTTTTTAGCCCCATGAACGCGCAATTTTCTCAATCGTTCTCCCAATTCCGGTTTTCTCGTGAACATCATTCCGCCGTCACCGGCGGCGCCAAGGTTTTTTGTCGGAAAGAAAGAAAATATGCCGATATCCCCAACTGTTCCGGCGAAGTTCTTTTTCCCATTAAGCAGCCTGTAGCTGCCGAGCGATTGAGCGGTGTCTTCAACGACTTTTATCCCGCGCGCGTTCAATTCGGGCATAATTGTTTCAAGAGGCGCCATTTGACCGAACATATGCACCGGCAAAAAAACCTTTGTGCGCGGAGTAATTTTTTTCGAGACTTCATCCATATCAATGTTATATGTGTCAGTTACAACATCCGCGAAAACCGGAGTTGCTCCCCTCCTCGTTATACAACTTACCGTCGCAAAAAAGCTGAAAGGCGTTGTTATAACTTCATCACCCGGTTGAACATCAAGGGCCATGAGAGCAAGTACAAGGGCATCGGATCCGGATGCGCAGCCTATCGCATATCCACCGCCCAAATAAGACTCTATTTCATGCTCGAATTCGTTAACCTCACTCCCAAGGATAAATTCTTGAGAGTCCATTACTTCAGCAATTTTTGTCAATGTTTCTTCTTTTATCTCTTCCCAGCTTCTTTTTAAATCTAATATTGGTAACATAGAGTGTTCTCCTTATCTTACTCGAAT
>JGI24702J35022_10000547_pt1 | contig 22726 bp, 26 predicted proteins | sample TergutTh196P4_FD_35022 | JGI IMG/M metagenome (IMG submission 35022)
ATGAGAAAGTCAAAGCCCAAAAAACGGCAGATCCTCCCGGATCCTGTCTTCGGTGATGTGCGGGTTACAAAGTTTGTAAACCATTTGATGTATGACGGTAAAAAAACAATATCGTATGATATTTTCTATTCCGCACTTGATAATGTAAAGGCTAAATTGCCCAATGAAGAGAAATCAGCGTTAGAGATTTGGAAATCAGCGCTTGACAACATAACTCCCCAGGTTGAAGTAAAATCACGGCGCGTAGGTGGCGCTACCTTTCAGGTTCCTACGGAAATTCGTCCGAGTCGCAAGGAATCCATTTCAATGAAAAATTTAATTTTATACGCCCGCAAACGGGGCGGCAAAACAATGTCCGACAAATTATGTGCGGAGATTGTGGATGCATTCAACAGTCAGGGAGGCGCATATAAACGGAAAGAAGATATGCACCGTATGGCGGAAGCAAACCGTGCATTTGCGTACTTCAGGTTTTAACAATCAGGAATTAAGAATTAGGAATTAGGAATCAATTATTCAATTAATCATAACTCATAATTTTTTTTATTCAATTAATGGATGAGTAAAACGGATGACATATTAAAACTTACCAGAAATATTGGGATAATGGCTCATATTGATGCGGGAAAGACGACGACGTCTGANCGTATTCTTTTCTATACCGGCCTGACCCATAAGATGGGTGAAGTACACGACGGCGCTGCTACAATGGACTGGATGGCCCAGGAGCAGGAACGCGGGATCACGATTACTTCAGCTGCTACCACAACGTTCTGGACATATGGATCCGAAAAATTCAAAATAAACTTAATCGACACGCCGGGACATGTTGACTTTACAGTTGAAGTGGAGCGTTCCCTGCGGGTTTTGGATGGCGCAGTAGCCATATTTTGTGCTGTAGGAGGCGTGGAACCGCAATCTGAGACCGTATGGCGCCAGGCGGATAAATATGATGTACCGCGCGTATGTTACATTAATAAAATGGACCGTTCAGGAGCGAATTTCTTTGAAGTGGTACGTCAGGTGAAAGATGTGTTAGGCGCCAATCCCTGTCCGGTACAAATACCGTTAGGAGCAGAAGAAAAGTTTCAGGGCGTCGTAGATCTGGTATCCATGAAAGCCTGTTACTGGCGTGATGAGACGATGGGATCCGAATATGAGGTCAATGAGATTCCGGCGGAATTACGGGAAGAGGCAGAAGAGTGGCGTGATAAAATGCTGGAGACAATTGCCGTGTTTGATGATGTCGTCATGGAAAAATATTTCAGAAGTCCTTCAACGATCACCGCAGATGAAATTCATGCAGCCATTCGGAAAGGCACCTTATCGAAGCAAATCAACGCGGTGATATGCGGTTCTTCCTTTAAGAATAAAGGCGTACAGACGTTGCTGGATGCCGTATGCGCGTATCTTCCAAGTCCGGAAGATACGCCAAATATTACAGGACATCATCCGGCTGATCCGGATAAGGAAATTTCCCGTAAACCCATTTCGGAAGAACCATTAACAGCGCTTGCTTTTAAAATTGCGACCGACCCTTATGTGGGGCGTCTTTGTTTCGTCCGTGTTTATTCGGGAACCCTGAAGTCAGGTTCGTACATATTAAATACACGTTCGGGGAAAAAAGAACGTATTGCCCGTTTGTTCCAGATGCACTCCAACAAACAGAATCCGGTGGATCAAATCGGATGTGGAGATATAGGCGCCGGGGTCGGCTTTAAAGATATCCGTACGGGCGATACACTATGTGACGAAAAACACCTTATCACATTGGAATCCATTGAATTTCCCGAACCGGTGATTGGTGTTGCCATAGAGCCGAAAACGCAAAATGATATTGATAAACTGAGTATCGGATTGTCGAAGTTGTCTGAAGAAGACCCGACCTTCTGTGTTGAATCGAACCANGAAACAGGTCAAACCGTGATACGCGGAATGGGTGAGTTGCATCTCGAAATCATTATTGATCGCCTCCAGCGTGAATTTAAGGTTGAATGCAATCAAGGTCGTCCGTTAGTTTCTTACAAAGAGGCTATTACCGAACAGATTGAATTACGTGAAATATATAAGAAACAATCAGGAGGGCGTGGAAAATTTGCCGACATCATTGTTAGGGTTGGCCCTGTTGACGATGGATTTGAAGGACGTTTACAGTTTGTAGATGAAGTGAAAGGAGGTAACGTACCCAAAGAATTTATTCCTTCCGTCCAGAAAGGTTTTGAAAAAGCAATGAGTAATGGTATTTTGGCCGGTTATCCGGTAGACAAGATGAAAGTCATGTTGCTCGATGGCTCCTGGCATACGGTCGATTCCGATCAGTTATCATTTGAGATATGTGCGCTCCATGCATTCCGGAGAGCAGTCGAAAAAGCAGGTCCTGTATTGATGGAGCCGATTATGAAAATCGAGGTTGTAACATCCGAAGAAAATATGGGTGATGTGATTGGCGATTTGAACAAACGGCGCGGCCATATCGAAGGGATGGAGGCAAGCCGGGCCGGATCACGCATTGTCAAGGCAAAAGTACCTTTGGCTGAAACGTTTGGTTATGTAACCACGTTACGAACCATTACTTCGGGGCGTGCTACTTCGTCGATGCAGTTTTCACATTACGCTCAGGTAACTTCAGGTATTGCACAACAAGTGTTGACCGAAGTACAGGGGCGTGTAGATTTAGTCAAATAATTTAGAAACGAATAAAATATATGAGCCAAAAAATCAGAATTAAACTAAAGTCTTACGACTATTCATTAGTGGACAAATCGTCGGAGAAAATTGTAAAGACTGTCAAGGCTACAGGTGCGGTGGTAAGCGGGCCTATACCCCTTCCGACGCATAAGCGGATTTTTACTGTCAATCGTTCCACCTTCGTAAATAAAAAATCACGTGAACAATTTGAACTTTCTTCTTACAAAAGATTGATTGATATTTACAGTTCGACCGCTAAAACAGTAGATGCATTAATGAAACTGGAATTACCCAGTGGAGTTGAAGTCGAGATTAAAGTGTGATTTTAATTGAAAGTTGAAAATTAAAAACAATTACGAATTGCAGGGGAGAACCTGCGTGTTCGCCCATTAAAAATTACGAATTATAAATATGTAAAGAAATGCCAGGATTAATAGGAAAAAAAATCGGAATGACATCCGTTTTCAGTGCCGAGGGAAAAAATCTTCCATGCACTGTTATCGAAGCAGGTCCTTGTGTGGTTACGCAAATCAAAACAAAAGAAACAGATGGCTATGCGGCAGTTCAGATAGGCTTCCAGAACAAGAAGGATAAGCATACGACGAAACCCGAAACAGGTCATTTTCAGAAAGCAGGCGTAACTCCCAGGCGATACTTGGCCGAGTTCAAGAATGATGAGACTGCCTATCAATTAGGTGATGAGATCACCGTTAATTATTTTGAAGATGCAGGTTTTGTAGATGTTGTTGGAACATCTAAAGGGAAAGGATTTCAGGGTGTTGTCAAACGCCATGGATTTAGTGGAGTAGGAGAAACTACGCATGGACAGCATAATCGTCTGCGCGCCCCGGGTTCTATCGGCGCATGTTCAACCCCTTCAAAAGTTTTCAAAGGAACGAAGATGGCGGGACAGATGGGAAACAAACGAACAACTGTTCAAAATTTAGAAGTGGTCAGGATCATGCCCGAACACAATCTTTTGATCGTAAAAGGATCGGTTCCGGGCGCTAAAGGTTCAATCTTAATAATTAAAAAGTAATGAAACTGAACGTATTGAACAGTAAAGGAGAAGAGACCGGCAAGACGGTTACACTCAATGATGCAGTATTTGGAATTGAGCCTAATGATCATGCCATTTATTTGGATGTAAAGCAATACCTAGCAAATAAACGTCAGGGAACGCATAAGACGAAAGAAAGAGGCGAAGTTGCAGGAAGTACCCGCAAGATGATTCGCCAGAAAGGAAGCGGTGGCGCCCGTCGGGGTGATACCAAATCACCGGTTTTGGTTGGTGGAGGACGTGTCTTCGGTCCCAAACCAAGAGATTACAGCTTCAAATTGAATAAGAAAGTGAAAGCGTTGGCACGCAAATCAGCCCTTTCCTACAAAGCAAAAGACAATTCAATCATTGTGGTCGAAGATTTTACGCTGGAAGCGCCCAAAACAAAAGACTTTGTTTCGATGCTCAAAGACTTGAAGGTTGATCAGGGGAAAGCGCTTTTGGTTTTGCCTGTAAATAACGAATTTATTTATTTATCAGCGCGGAACCTGCAAAAAGCCGATGTCATCACAACATCCGGGTTAAACACGTATAAGATAATGGACACTGCAAGTTTAGTGCTTACGGAGCGTTCGTTAGAGATTATTGAAAACACATTAAACGCATAAGGAGAAAGTAACTATGGGAATTATTATTAAACCGATTGTAACCGAAAAACTGACAGCGATCACGAACAAAAAACCGAATCGTTTTGGCTTTCGTGTGTCTCCCGATGCCAATAAGATAGAGATTAAGCAAGCCGTTGAAGCGCTGTATAGCGTTAGCGTAGTGGATGTAAATACGATGAATTTTTCCGGTAAACGGAAAAGTCGTTATACGAAATCCGGTACGATCAGTGGTCAGCAAAATGCTTACAAGAAAGCAATCGTAACATTGAGAAAAGGAGAAGTTATTGATTTCTTCAGTAATATTTAATAAGAAATGGGAATACGTAAATTAAAGCCCACCACCCCGGGGCAAAGACACAAGATTATTGGTGCATTTGATAAAATCACTGCAAGTACACCAGAGAAATCTCTTGTAACAGGTAAAAAACGTACGGGCGGCCGCAACAATACCGGAAAGATGACCATGCGTTATCTTGGAGGCGGTCACAAGCAAAAGTACAGGTTTATCGATTTCAAGAGAAGTAAAGATGGCATTCCTGCAACAGTAAAGTCAATCGAATACGATCCGAATCGTACCTCACGCATTGCTTTACTGTTTTATACGGATGGAGAAAAGAGTTATATCGTGGCTCCAAACGGATTGGAAGTTGGCCAGACAGTGATGTCCGGCAAAGACGCAGCTCCTGAAATAGGGAATACGTTGCCGATACAGAATATCCCTGTCGGAACGATTATTCACAACATCGAACTTCGTCCCGGTCAGGGAGCCAAGTTAGTGCGTTCGGCAGGAGCATTTGCTCAGTTGACTTCAAGGGAAGGCACTTATGCCATTATCAAGATGCCATCGGGAGAAACCCGTAAGATATTATCAGCCTGTAAAGCGACAATTGGCAGTGTAGGTAATTCGGATCATGGACTTGAAAAATCAGGTAAAGCCGGTCGGTCAAGATGGTTAGGGCGTCGGCCGCGAGTCCGTGGCGTCGTTACGAATCCGGTTGACCATCCGATGGGCGGAGGTGAAGGACGTGCTTCGGGCGGTCACCCCAGATCACGCACCGGATTGTATGCGAAGGGCTTAAAAACAAGAGCGCCTAAGAAACATTCTTCTAAATATATCATTGAAAAAAGAAAGAGTAAATAAACTGCATAATTAGAATACTATGAGTCGTTCGTTAAAAAAAGGTCCATATATCAATGTGAAATTAGAAAAGAGAGTCTTGGATATGAATGAGTCCGGTAAAAAGGCTGTTATCAAGACTTGGGCGAGAGCATCAATGATTTCGCCGGATTTTGTGGGGCATACGATTGCCGTTCATAACGGAAACAAATTTATCCCTGTGTTTATAACCGAAAATATGGTCGGTCACAAGTTAGGAGAGTTCTCACCGACACGTACATTCCGCGGTCATGCAGGAAACAGGAAATAAAAAATAAAAAGAAATCAATATGGGTGCAAGAAAAAGAATATCAGCAGAGGAAATGAAAGAGGCACAAAAATCCGTCTATTTCGCCAAATTGCGAAACGTTCCTACCTCTCCCCGCAAGATGCGGTTAGTGGTGGATATGATTCGTGGCATGGAAGTATTCAGGGCATTAGGCGTTTTGAAATTTTCCAATAAGGAAGCTGCTGCAAAAGTGGAAAAACTGCTTCGTTCAGCTATCTCCAACTGGGAACAGAAGAATGAGCGCAAAGCAGAAAGTGGAGAACTGTTCGTCTCGTCAGTGAGTGTAGATTGTTCTACGACCCTGAAGCGGATGCGTCCGGCTCCCCAGGGAAGAGGTTATCGGATTCGTAAACGTTCGAACCATGTGACGCTGTTTGTTGATATGCAGAATAAAAACGAAAGTCAAAATTAATACAGATGGGACAAAAAGTAAATCCGATTAGTAATCGATTAGGAATCATCCGTGGTTGGGATTCCAACTGGTACGGCGGTAATAATTACGGCGCCACCTTATTGGAGGACAGTAAGATTCGCAAATATCTGAATGCCCGTCTAGCCAAGGCCAGCGTATCGCGTATTGTCATTGAGCGTACATTAAAATTAATCACCATCACCGTCTGTACCTCCCGTCCGGGCATCATCATCGGAAAAGCCGGATCGGAAGTAGACAAGCTCAAAGAAGAGTTGAAGAAGATTACCGACAAGGAAGTCCAGATCAATATCTTCGAGATCAAACGACCGGAATTGGATGCAGTGATTGTAGCCAACAATATCGCCCGTCAGTTGGAGGGAAAAATAGCCTATCGCCGTGCAGTAAAAATGGCGATCGCTTCCACCATGCGGATGGGGGCGGAAGGCATCAAAGTACAAATTTCGGGACGTCTGAATGGCGCTGAAATGGCCCGTTCGGAAATGTACAAGGAAGGACGTACGCCGTTACATACTTTTCGGGCAGATATTGACTATGCGCTGGCAGAAGCCCTGACAAAAGTAGGGCTGTTAGGGATCAAAGTATGGATCTGCAGAGGCGAAGTGTATGGAAAGAAAGACCTTGCGCCTTCTTTTGCCACGCCCAAAGACTATGGTCGCAGAAATGAAGGAGACAGAGCCCAGGGAGGTCAAAGAGACAAAGGTTTCAGGAAAAAGAAAGCGAATCGTTAAGTAGTTTACAGTTTTCGATTTTCAGTAAAAGAATAATAGCAATCAAACAATAATCATGTTACAACCTAAAAAAACAAGATATAGAAGACAACAGAAAGGCCGGATCAAAGGCTTTGCTCAACGTGGTAATCAGTTGGCATTCGGTTCGTTTGGAATAAAGTCAATGCAATACAAATGGATCACAGGTCGTCAGATAGAAGCTGCCCGTATTGCAGTTACCCGTTATATGCAACGTCAAGGTCAGGTGTGGGTACGTATTTTCCCGGATAAACCGATCACAAGCAAGCCGGCTGATGTACGTATGGGTAAAGGAAAAGGAAATCCGGAAGGATTTGTAGCGCCGGTAACTCCCGGACGCTTGATTTTTGAAATAGAAGGAGTCTCTTTTGAGGTAGCCAAAGAAGCATTGCGTCTGGCAGCTCAAAAGCTTCCGGTAACAACAAAATTCGTTGTTCGTCGCGACTATGATATGCAAAATCAAAATGTATAAATGTTATGAAGATTAAAGAAGTAAGGGAATTAAGTACCAAAGAGATCGAAGAAAGAATCGACGCCGAAGTCATGTCTTTGAATCAAAAGAAGATTAACCATAGCATTTCGCCGCTTGATAATCCTCAGCTCATCAAAGAACAGCGAAGAACGATTGCCCGTTTGAAGACGGAGTTGCAACAAAGAATACAGCATAACAAATAACAAAAGCCCAATGGAAACAAGAAATTTAAGAAAAGAAAGAATGGGCGTGGTGTCCAGCAATAAAATGGACAAGTCAATAACAGTTGCGGTCAAATGGAAAGAAAAACATCCCATTTACGGAAAGTTTGTCAGTAGGACCAAAAAGTATCATGCACACGATGAGCAGAACGAGTGTAACATCGGCGATACAGTAAAAATAATGGAAACCCGTCCTTTGAGTAAAACAAAAAAATGGCGGTTGGTTCAAATCATAGAAAGGGCTAAATAAGATGATACAACAAGAATCAAGGTTGATAGTAGCAGATAACAGCGGTGCTAAAGAAGTGCTGTGTATCCGTGTGTTGGGAGGCACCCGCAAGCGTTATGCCTCTGTAGGCGATGTGATTGTTGTGGCGGTGAAAAGTGTGATCCCTTCCAGTGATGTAAAGAAAGGCGCTGTTTCGAGAGCGATCATCGTTCGCACAAAGAAAGAGATTCGTCGCCAGGACGGTTCCTATATTCGATTCGACGATAATGCCTGTGTATTGCTGACACCGGCAGGCGAAATCAGGGGAAGCCGTATCTTTGGTCCTGTTGCCAGAGAATTGCGTGCAACGAATATGAAAATTGTTTCACTTGCACCGGAAGTATTATAATAATTAGGAATTAAGAATTAGGAATTAGGAATTAAGAATTGAAATAAGTTATCAGTGGACAGTGGTCAGAAAAAACTGAAAACTGAAAACTGAAAAACTGAAAACTACATCATCATGAGTAAGTTACATGTAAAAAAAGGAGACACTGTATTTGTAAATACCGGTGAAGATAAAGGGAAGAGCGGGCGTATCCTGCAAGTGCTCGTCAAAAAACAACGAGCGATAGTAGAAGGCGTCAATATGGTATCGAAACATACCAAGCCGAGTACAAAAAGCCCGCAGGGAGGAATTATTAAAAAAGAAGCTCCTGTTCATATCTCCAATTTGAATTTGCTGGATCCAAAATCAGGAAAACCAACAAGAATCGGACGCAAAGTAGTAAAAGGAACATTGGTGCGTTATGCCAAAAGATCAGGGGAGGTGATCAAGTAATGAGTAATATAACCGGCTTTAAGAAAGAATACAGGGAACGCATCGTTCCGGCTCTGAAAAAAGAGTTTAGTTATAAATCCGTCATGCAGGTTCCGGTCCTGGAAAAGATTGTCGTCAATCAGGGATTGGGGAGAAGCGCAACGGCAGATAAAAAAATCATCGATATTGCCATTGATGAATTGACGCTGATCACAGGTCAGAAAGCTGTTTCCACGCATTCGAAGAAAGATATTTCAAACTTTAAGTTGCGTAAGAAAATGCCGATCGGCGTTATGGTCACATTGCGTCACGAGAAAATGTATGAGTTTTTGGAAAGACTTGTGCGCGTGGCATTACCACGTATCCGCGACTTCAAAGGGATTGAAAGTAAATTAGATGGAAGAGGAAATTACACCATGGGCATCCAGGAGCAAATCATTTTTCCGGAGATCAACATTGACAATATCACCAAAATATTGGGAATGAACATCACCTTTGTGACCTCAGCGAAGACGGACGAAGAAGGATATGCGCTCTTGCGCGAATTTGGATTGCCTTTTAAGAATATCAAAAAGAATTAATATATGGCGAAAGAATCAATGAAGGCCCGTGAAGTAAGGCGGGCTAAACTTGTAAAGAAATACGCAGCCAAACGGGCACAACTGAAAGCCGAAGGCAATTATGATGCCTTGCAGGCGCTTCCAAAAAATGCCTCTCCCGTTCGTTTACACAATCGTTGTAAACTGACCGGTCGTCCCAAAGGCTATATGCGCCAATTTGGTATTTCACGCATTCAGTTTCGTGAAATGGTTTCGCAGGGACTGATCCCGGGCGTAAAAAAAGCAAGCTGGTAAAATCCAGCAGATCAAAAATCATAACTCAAAGTCGCAAAGAAGCTGCGGTTGCGAAGGTGAGCGCCCTCGTCGTTTTTTGTGCGTGTGAGGTTGGTGTATGCATGGCGACGGGCAATGCCTATCCGAACGGAAAAAAGGCGTAACTCAATGCCGTAATTTAGTCCAACTTCGTTCCGATTATAAAGCGTTTCGAAGTCAAGCGGTGCGTTTCCCTGTTTACCGCTAAACTTTCGACTGTAATAAGGCCCTGCAAAGACGGCAGCGCCCGAATAGGATGCCGGCGATGTTTGCAGTAAGAGATTGAACGGAACGGATAAACTGTGTGTACTGACTGTACCTGCGGGATGGCGTGCCTCGATATAATCATAGTACACCTCGGGACGAAGCCCCAGCATACCCATGTTGACAGTTGCCGATAATCCAACGCCGAAAGCGCCTGCTGGTTTACCATTCAAAGCGCCTGCTGTATAGTGATGATAGTTGGAACCTATATTGGCTGAAATCCCAAATTTCACCCCGGTTGATGGCGGCCTGTGTTTGGCTGCAATTTTACCGGATGGCTCGTAGTATTCGCTGGTCGAAACGGCTTGAATAAGATTTGTCAGATGTTCGGTAATCAGGTCCATGCCATCATAATCGATCAGTTCAGCTTCATCGTTTGGTTTGTGGTAAGGCGATTTCAGTCCGGTTGTCACGGCCAGCGTCGGAATGCCCCTTTGTGCAAAACCATACGTATCGGTAGCCGAAAACAGGCTTTTCTCAAAATTCTGTGTTTTCAAGTGAAGACCTTCAGGAATACGAGCGTCATCCAAAATCAACGTTTTTCCGTTTTTGATGGTGCCATAACCGCTGTACTTCAGGTATCCACTTGTCTTGTACCATCCGACCATATCGACGCTAAGCATTAACTTTACATTTTGGATAGGGACAGGCGGGTTTCCAGCAAACTCGTTCGAGCCGTACAGCCCGATTTCTTCGGCGTCGAAAGCGACCAAAATCACACTTCTTAAAAGGGTTGGCTGGATTTTCATCAGGTTGCGACCTAATTCGATAAGCGCCGCTGTACCCGAAGCATTGTCATCGGCGCCGTTATAGATGACTGTTTCGCCGTTTTTGTCTGTTTTAGTTCCCAGATGGTCATAATGAGCGCCGACAACGATGTATTCATCCTTCAACAAGGGATGGTTTCCTTCGATGATACCTGCCAGATTGGTATATTGATTTCCCATAAAAGGCATAGAATAAGATTCCCCGTTCAAAGGCTTTATTCCTATCTCTTCCCATTGAGAAACAATATAATCAGCTGCTTTCCGAGCAAACGCACTCCCTGCCTGACGACCTCCTAACGAGTCGGCGGCAAGCGTAAACACATGGTTTCTCAATCTATCCGCCAACGTTTCCTGCGAATAAACAGCCGGCAAAACGCCAACGAACCAAATAACCACACATAACAATTGAACTCCAATTCTTTTCATATTTAATATTTAAACTATACAAAGATAATCACTTGATTTCCCAGATTTCGCCGCTCATCAGGAAGTCTTGTAATTTCTGTGCCGGCTGCTTCGTCTGAACTTCTCTGATCTGCTGTGAAACGGATGTTTCGTAAGTGGGGGCTTCGACATCGCGGATTACACCCATTGCCACAGGCAAGTCATCTTTCATCATGGCTAACATCAGATGCAGCGTGTTGTCTTTCTCACGGGCGTCGTGCACCAGTATATCGTCTAATGTATAACCATCCTGTCCGATGGTGACGGCTTTTAACTTTAAACCGTCCAAAACAAGGCCTTTTTCGTTCTCTTTGCCGAAGACCATTTTTTCGCCATGGCGGAGGGAAATCGTTTTGTCGGCGCGAAATGCCTTGTCCGTGATTTGCCTGTGAGTACTATCATTGAAAATGATGCAATTCACTAATATTTCGACCACCGAAGTCCCTTTGTGACGTGCAGCCGCAACAAATATAGCAGCCAGATTAGTGATGTCCAAGTCGAAAGCGCGTGCAAAAAATGTTCCGCGAGCACCAAAGGTGAGTTCCGCCGGTATGAAAGGGTCTTCCACTGTGCCGTAGGGTGAACTCTTGGAGACAAATCCGCGATCGGAGGTCGGCGAGTATTGTCCTTTGGTCAATCCGTAGATTTTATTATTAAACAGCACGATATTCAGGTCGACATTCCGTCTGACGCAATGGATGAAATGATTCCCTCCAATGGCAAGGCAGTCGCCGTCGCCGGTAGCCAGCCAGACACTCAGGTCGGGGCGGGCTGTTTTTACGCCGGTCGCTATGGCAGCTCCCCGACCATGAATGGTATGGAATCCATAGGTATTCATATAATAAGGCAATCGCGACGAACAGCCGATGCCCGAAACAAATGCGATTTGGTGAGGAGGTATGCCTGTTTCAGCCAATGCTTTATATAAACTGTTGAGCGTGGCGTAGTCGCCGCAACCCGGGCACCAGCGTACATACTGGTCACTTTTGTAGTCTTGGGGTATGTATTTGACAGGGGTAGTCATCTTTTTAGTCCTCCATTATTTTAATAAATTCTTCAACAAGACGGGATACGATAAAGGGCTGCCCTTTCACACGGCAGAAACTGTACGGTTTGAATCCGTCTATTTTACTTCGCAGGTAGGCGGCAAACTGTCCTTTGTTTTGTTCGGCAACGACTACTTTCGGATACCGGCTCAGTATCTCTGCCGTATTGACGGGCAAGGGATTGATGAAACGGAAGATGGCCAATGCTACTTTTTTCCCTTGCTGTAACATCAGTTCCATCGCTTCATTCAGATGGCCGCTGGTGCCTCCCCAGCCCACAATCAACAGGTCAGCGTCTTCATCTCCAGCAGTTTCTAATTTGGGAATATAATCTGCTATCTTATCTATTCTGGCTTGCCGTGTTGTCACCATCCGGTGATGGTTGAGCGGATCAGTCGATATGGCGCCCGTATCTGAATCTTTTTCCAATCCTCCAATCCTGTGTGCGAATCCTTCGGTTCCGGGAACAGCCCAATAGCGGACATGTGTTTCGGGGTCGCGCCGGTAAGGTTTCCAGGGTGTGGATTCCTTGTAGTTGGAGACATAGTTGGGTTGGATGGATGGGTAATCGTCGAGATTAGGGATACGCCATGCTGCAGCGCCGTTTGCCAGAAAACCATCTGTCAGCAGGATGACCGGCGTCATGTGTTCAACGGCTAATTTCCCTGCCCAGAAGGCGGCATCAAAGCAATCGGTAGGCGTCGTTGCAGCGAGAACGACAGCGGGACTTTCGCCGTTGCGTCCGTAAAGCGCCTGCAGCAAGTCGGTCTGTTCACTTTTGGTCGGCATACCGGTAGAAGGGCCGCCACGTTGAACATCAACAACAACAAGCGGCAGTTCGGCAATGACAGCCAGCCCAATCGCTTCGCTCTTCAGCGCTAATCCGGGTCCTGAGGTCGTCGTTACACCCAGGCATCCGGCAAAACTGGCTCCGATAGCCGTACAGATACCTGCGATTTCATCTTCTGCCTGGACGGCAATCACNCCCAAATCTTTACGTAANGCCAGTTCTTGCAGGATTTCGGTCGCCGGCGTAATCGGATAACTGCCCAAAAACAGTTTGAGTCCAGCTTTCTCAGCTGCAGCAATCAATCCGTAGGCCGTCGCTGTATTTCCGTTGATATCACGGTAATAACCCGGCGTTATTTGAGCGCTTTCGATGCGGTAGGTCGAAACGGAGGCATGAATGTTATGTCCGTAATTGTAGCCGTCGGTTAATGTTTTGATATTGGCCTGTGCAATGGTCTGTTTTTTAGCGAATTTATTTTGCAGCAGATGGATGGCTTTATCCAACGGGCGTTCAAACAGCCAGCAGACCAATCCCAGTGTAAACATGTTCTTGCAGCGCAAGGCCGATTTGTTGTCCAATCCAAATTCAGCCAGACCGTCGCGTACCATGGTTGAGATAGGAGCGGCAACGGTTTGCAGATGGGATATCCCTAATTCATTGAATGGGTCGCCGGTCTTGAACTGCGCTTTTTCGAGGTCTTTTTGCTGGAACGAATCCGTGTCGATGATGATGATCGAATCGGGCTTCAGGAATTTGGCATTTACTTTCAGGGCTGCCGGATTCATGGCTACCAATACGTCGGCTTTGTCTCCCGGCGTATGGATTTTTTTTGAGCCTAAGTGTATCTGAAAGCCGGAAATGCCGCTTAGCGATCCCTGAGGCGCACGTACTTCGGCAGGATAATCCGGGAATGTAGAGATGTCATTCCCGAAAATCGAAGACAGGTTGGAGAAAATGGTTCCAGTCAGTTGCATGCCGTCACCGCTATCACCCGAAAAACGGATGACAACCTGATCTAACGTTTTTACTTTAGGTTGATTATTCATAATTTATATCAATAGTGCTTATAAAAATCGTGCGAAGATAATCATTTTGTTTGAAATGAATGATAACAATACCCTTTTTTATCCCATTAAGCGATGCAATGTGGGTAGAAAACGGTATGACAGATAAACAGTGTGCCGTCAGGTAAGCAATGTGGGTAGAAAACGACAAATGATCATTCCATCACAGTCCCGTCAGGTACGAAATGTTGGTAAAAATCTGAAATCTCTTGAGTCTCGGGCTGAAAAATAATATGAGCCTGTTCATAAAACGGACGTCGTTTCGATAATGTATCTTCGACAAACAAAATCAGTTCATTATCAGAATAATTTTTTAAAACAGGGCGAGTGCTTAAATTCAATGAGATACGTTTTATAAGTTCTGTTGTCGACACTTTCAGATACACCGTCGTTCCTTTTTCATTCATCAACAACATATTTTGATGAAAACAGGGCGTTCCTCCTCCGGTTGAGATAATCACATCTTCAAATTCGGCTACTTCCAAAAGCGCCTTTTGTTCCATCTGCCGGAAAGCAACTTCTCCTTGTTTATCGAAAATCTGCCGGATGGTTTTATGGTATCGATTTTCGATAAAAGAGTCTAAATCAATGAAAGATAATTTCAGTAGTGACGCCAGTTCTTTCCCTATGGTCGTTTTCCCCGCACCCATGAAACCAATCAAGAAAATCCGTTGCATGATTCTTTTCTCAAAATTTTGAAATGCAAAGGTAATAATTATTATGAATTTTGTTTATTTGATTCATTGGATTGTGTATTTTTGTGGTGATTATGTTTAAATTGGAGAATAAATATTTTATGATTAAAAGTTATGAATAAGAAGGCATGGATTGTTTTTTATATGTTGATGATCTTACTTTGGGTAGTTGAAGGGTGTGCTAATAAGGCACGGACTGTTGGACAAACTCCTGCAGTACCGCCAGACAAAGCGTTGAGTCGTCNCTTTGGCAAACACGATAGGGCGTTTTTCCAATCACCGCCGATGGTTTATCATCCTCAGACATGGTTTCATTTCATTGGGGGAAATGTCTCTTTCGAAGGCATCACTGCAGACTTAGAAGCCATTGCAGAAGCGGGAATTTCGGGTGTTCAGTTGTTTCATGGACAGTTTGGCGGGGAATGGCCGGGCGTTACACCCCAGATCACCTGCCTAAGCGACTTATGGGATGATGCTGTGCGACATGCCGCCGAAGAATGTCGACGGTTAGGATTACGTTTTACCATGCAGAACTGTCCGGGTTGGGCTATGTCGGGAGGTCCCTGGATTGAACCGGCCAATGCGATGCGTCACTTAGTGTGGAGTCGCACCGATGTAGAAGGAGGGTCTACAAACATCAACATACCCTTGGCGCAACCACAACCAAGCACGGAACCATGGCGTGACTACAAAGATATTACTGTACTTGCCTTTCCCGTTCCGCTTGATGATACAGGTAAGCCGCTCAAACCAAATACTGTGCACTCGAACCGGCCGGAACTGCCATGGATGGATTGTCTGGCAGGCAAACCTGAAGGCAGGCTCTCGCTTGCACCGGCGTCGGCAAACGATCCTTATTATGTGGAAGTAGCCTTCTCCGACGTTACTGTCATTCGTACGGTCGAGTTTTCTAACATTGAAGGTTTTAACCATGCCATGTGTTACGAACCGGGTGTGATGGTGACCATGGAAGCTGTTTTACCGGACGGCACTACACGCCAAGTGTTGCATACCCTTATGCCGCCAAGCAGCTGGCAGGACGACCGGCCGGTTTCACTTGCATGCGACGAAATAAAAAACACTAATACATACCGTATTACGATAGCCAATACCTATAACATGACGCTCGGGTCGCTCCGGTTGTTTTCAGGCGCCCGCAAAAACAACTGGGAATCGGAGGCAGGATGGACATTGCGTCGCATCGTTCGACAAGGTGAACGACCCGATCAGTCGCGGGAAGCATTTATTGAGCCGGCACAAATTCGTGATATCACTGCGATGATGGATGAACAGGGCAACCTCAAATGGGATGCCCCTTCCGGTAAATGGACGGTATTGCGTATCGGACATGTGAATACTGGCATGCGCAACAGTCCTGCGCCTCCTGAAGGAACGGGATGGGAGTGTGACAAACTCTCTCATTCAGGTCCTGATATGCATTTTGCCGGATACATCGGACGTCTTTCAGGACAGGGTGGACCGCTTGCCGACGGATTGTTAAACGGGATGTTATTAGATAGCTGGGAGTGTAAAACACAAACATGGACAAACGATATGGAAGCGGAGTTTGATCGGATAACCGGTTATCCGCTCCGTCAGTGGCTGCCAGCTGTGTTCGGTTATGTAGTGAGCGACCCTGAAACGACTTCGCGTTTTCTGCGCGACTGGCGTGCTACGATTGGCGACCTTTTTGCAAATAAGTTTTACGGTCGTATGGCTCAATTGGCTAAAGACAATGGTTTGACCATCGCCTACGAAACGGCTGCAGGTGATATCTTTCCGGCCGATATCCTCGAATATTATCAATATGCCGATATCCCAATGTGTGAGTTCTGGCAACCCTTTTCCGAGGGTTTTGTCGGTTCGTTAGACTTTAAACCGATAAAGCCTACCGCTTCTGCCGCAAGGCTTTATGGCAAGCCGCGTGTCGCCGCCGAAGCATTCACTTCATTCAACCTGACATGGGACGAACATTGGGATATGCTCAAAGAAGTGGCTAACATCAACTGTATCGAGGGCGTGACACACTTTGTTTTTCATACTTATACGCACAACCCGCGAACCGATTTCCTTCCTCCCGGCACCTCGTTCGGTTCAGGGATCGGTACCCCTTTCCTGCGCGGACAGACCTGGTGGAAATATATGCCGGAGTTCACTACCTATCTTTCACGTAACACCTATATGCTTGAACGTGGCAAACCTGTTTCGGACGTGCTTTGGTATCTCGGCGACGAAATCAATCACAAACCCGACCAGCACGCTGCTTTCCCCGCAGGGTATAAGTACGATTACTGTAACCCCGACATCCTGCTGAACCGGCTCTCGGTAAGCGGCGGGATGCTTGTCACACCCGAAGGGATCCGTTATCGTGTATTATGGCTGCCAGATAATCCGCGTATGTTACCTCAAACAGTAGAAAAGCTATATGCACTCATTCACGATGGCGCTATTGTGATAGGTAATGCGCCTCATGGTCTTGCTACCCTGGTCGACGCTGCCACAGCGCAACAGCGTTTCGATACTGCTGTAACGAATATCTGGGGCAGTACGCCGGAACGCGGTTTGCGTAGAATAGGCAAAGGCGCTGTACTTACAGGCATGACACTCGAAGAGGCCTTTGACGAATTAAAACTCGAACCCGACGTAACTGGCGGCAATGCCTTGTGGATACACCGGAGCATCGATGGTGCAGACTGGTATTATGTATGTGCTCCTCAAGGTGACAGCTTCAGCGGGACGCTCAATTTTAGAAATGACTTAGGTTATGCTGAACTATGGGACCCTGTGACCGGTGTTATTTCACAGGCTGACGCCTGTCGTGAAGGCGATCGCACATTGGTAACACTCGACTTGCCCCGGGCCGGTTCCTGTTTTGTCGTTTTTAGTAAAAAGGGAGGATCACCTAACGTTGTCAAGCGCGACGAGCCGAATCAAACGTCTTNTCCCATATCCCTTGACACGCCATGGACACTTACCTTTCCCGATGGATGGGGAGCNCCTCCTGTTATCGGGTTGGCAGAACTGAAAGCATGGAAAGACCTTGATATTTCTGACGAAGCCAAAGCGTTTTCAGGTACGGTCGTTTACTCTACCACATTCGATGCAGGTGAGATCAGAAAAGGGATGCGCTTCTCGCTCGACCTTGGTCGGGTTGAAATGATTGCCGTCGTTTCAGTCAACGGCAAACCGCTCCGTACCTTGTGGACGCCTCCTTACCGTATCGATATGACGGAAGCTGTCCGATCCGGTCGCAATACATTATCCATAGAAGTAACCGGTACCTGGTTCAACAGGTTAGTCTATGACGCAGGTCAACCCGAAGAAATACGCAAGACTTGGACCATCAACGGTCCTTCAAAAGATATGCCGCTAAGAGAAAGCGGTCTTCTCGGACCTGTCATGCTTACAGTATTGGAATAGAACAAAGCAAATAGAATCTTTTTTGTATCTTTGTCGACAAATTAAAATGCTGTGGCGAAGAAAAAGTTTTATGTAGTTTGGAATGGTTTGCATCCAGGTATATATGATAGCTGGGAGGAATGTAAATTGCAGGTAACAGGCTATGAGAATGCAAAATACAAATCATACGAGACGTTTGAAGAAGCNCGTGAGGCGTATGAAAAAGGCTATACGGCATGCCGGCAATCGACAGTCAGAAAAATTGTTGACTTGCCGCCAAGCAAATCAGCCGGTTTGTTTGTGCGTGAAAGCATTGCCGTAGATGCCTCTTGTATAGGAAATCCGGGAGATATGGAATACCGTGGCGTATATGTGGCTTCAGGAGCAGAATGGTTTCGTATCGGTCCGTTAAAACAGGGAACCAATAATGTGGGTGAGTTTTTAGCGCTGGTGCATGCACTGGCGTTGATGAAACAGAAAAACATGCATTTGCCGGTTTATTCGGATAGCAGGAATGCCATTGTGTGGGTTCAGAAGAAGAAATGCAAAACGCTGCTGGAACATACGCCTGAAAATGATTATATCTTCGACCTGATCAGACGGGCAGAAAAATGGTTGAATAACAATACGTATACCAATCCTGTTTTGAAATGGGATACATCGGCCTGGGGTGAAATCCCTGCTGATTTTGAAAGAAAATAAGATGAGATATTTAGCCTGTATGATTCATACGAAAACAATTCCCCTCCGTCATTCCGGTGTGAATGTGTAAGTATATGAATAATGCAGATTAGTCTAATGAGGAACAGAATATGTCGGAACATAAAAAGTTAGGACTGATTGCCGGCGCGGGAATGATGCCTGTTGAAATTATTAAACACTGTCAAACTACCGGGCGGGAATTGTTTGTTGTCGGCCTGGAATCTTTTGCCACAGAAGAAACGCTGCAAGAAACGCCGCATATTTTTGCCAAACTTGCCGAAGCAGGTAAAATGATAAAGGCTTTTAAAAACAATCATGTGCATGAGATTGTGTTAGCCGGTGGAATCAAACGTCCTTCTTTAAAAGAGATGGTTCCTGATTGGGAAGGTTTGAAAATCATTGCGAAATTAGCGGTGAAGAAAATGAGCGACGACCATCTTTTCAGGGCGGTATTAGCACAAATTGAAGCACTCGGTTTTAAGGTGGTAGGTATTGAAGAAGTCGTTCCTGATATGTTGTTTGCGGAAGGTGTTTATGGGCGCTTCCGCCCTTCGGCAAAAGATATGGATGATATTCATCGCGGCATTGCCGTAGCGAAGGCTTTAGGTGCTGTGGATGTCGGACAGGCGGTAGTCGTGCAGGAAGGCATGGTGTTGGCAGTGGAAGCGATTGAGGGTACCGATATGATGCTCTCACGCGCGGCCATGTTGAAAAAAGCAGGTAAAGCGCCGGTGATGGTCAAAGTCTTAAAACCCGGACAGGACAGGCGTGTCGATTTACCGGCTATTGGACTGCAAACCATCAGGCAACTCAAAAAATACGGCATGAAAGGAATTGCAGTGGAAGCCGGCAACATTTTATTGATAGAACGTGAAGCCGTCATTCAAATGGCTGATAAAGAAGGGATTTTTATCATCGGGATGAAGATAGTTGAAAATTGAAAATTGTTTATAAAAATGACTGAAAACGATAGGACACAAAGTACGGTGAACATTAAGGGCGGTCTGGTGTATATCATCGTGGGCGAGCCGTCGGGTGATATATTAGCCAGCCGCATGATGCAGGTCATGCAGCAACATCATCCGGACATTCGTTTTGCAGGTACGGGGGGCGAAACGATGATAGCGTCAGGTTTTAGCAGTTTATTTCCTGTTGCGGAAATTTCAGTCATGGGCTTTTGGGAGGTGCTTCCCGGGTTGCCTCTTATCATCAAACGTTTGAGACAGGTGATAGCCGATATCCAACAGTTACAACCCGATGTCATTGTGACGATTGACAGCTGGGGTTTTGTCAGCCGTATTCTTCAAAAACTGAAAAAGAAAAACAACACGATACCTGTCATCCATTATGTAGCGCCTCAGGTATGGGCATGGAAAAAAAGCCGTGCACCGAAAGCCGCCAAACTGATGGACCGGATGATGACGCTCTGGCCTTATGAGCCGGCCTATTTCGAAAAATACGGCTTGCGCTGTGATTTTGTCGGGCATCCGGTCATTGAAAATACAGCCACTTTGACAGATGATTTAGATGATTTTAAGGTATGCCACCACATACCTTGTCAAGGTACCATTTTATGTGTATTGCCGGGAAGCCGCAGGAAAGAAATACAAAAAATGATCCCTGTTTTCAAAAAGGTAATCGCTCGCCTGAAAGCGCATTTTCCCGATTTGTTTTTGATCATTCCTTCGGTAGTTGCCATCGCCGACGAAGTACGCAGCGCTTTTGCCGGCGTAAACATTCCCCATTGTGTAATCACAGGGCAGCAGGAACGATACAATGCTTTTCGCGTCAGCGCTTTCGCTTTAGCGGCATCGGGTACGGTAACGCTCGAACTGATAGCATGCGGCACGCCGCATGTGATTGCCTACACATTCAGCGCCATTACCAATCAGATTGTTAAGCGTTTAGCAACAACCCCCTATGCTAATCTGATCAATATTTTAGCAGGGAAGCCCGTCATTCCCGAATTTGTACTGGAAAATTGCAGGGCTGATTTAATTACGGACAAAGTATTGGAACTGATGCAAAACCCTGCTGCATCCCAGACGCAGGTGAAAGAGGCAAAACAATACCTGTCGCAATTGAAACCGGAAGACATGACCTCATCCGAAAAAGTAGCCTCAATCGTTTGGGAGATGATCCAATCTTAGCCACTGTTCCATTGAAAGATACTAACCTGCCTGGTTTGAATGATGAATAAATATCCTGTCAAGGTCGTCATACCTCTATACAGTGAACAATTGTCCGATTTGGAAATACGTTCATTCAATCAAGTATATTCCGTCTTAAAACACTATCNAATCGTTGTTGTAAAACCGGTATCGTTGAATTTGTCATCNCTGAATTTGCGTTATCCAAATCTTCTTTTAGAATCATTTGATGATTGTTATTTTGAAAATATCCAGGGATATAACAAACTGATGCTTTCCAATGCGTTTTACAGGCGCTTCCTCGATTCGGATTATATGCTGATCTATCAATTGGACGCNTTTGTTTTCAGAGACGAACTTTCTTTTTGGTGTTCAAAAGGTTATGATTATATTGGCGCTCCCTGGCTGAAAGATCCAAGGGATAGCCGGCCAGTCATTTCAACGATTAATGATTTGTTTTTCATCTATAACCGATTCAGGAATAAAAAATCGAAACAATCCTTATACAATAAAGTGGGTAATGGCGGATTTTCGTTGCGCAAGGTTGANTCTTTTTATGAAGCAACCATTCTATATGAGTCAAAAATAAAAGACTACCTGCAACAAAAACGGTCTCATCTGTACAATGAGGATGTGTTTTGGGCTACAGAAATACCGGATTTTTCGTATCCCGATGTGATGGAAGCGTTGCGTTTTTCTTTTGATAAATACCCGCAGTACTCTTTCCGGTTGACAGGAGGACAGTTGCCGTTTGGTTGCCATGGTTGGTATAAACGGAAGATGAGGCGTTTCTGGAAATCCATTATTGGCTTTTAATCCCCATTAGATAAATCGAAAGGCATAACATGTTTGCGGGTATATTTTCTCCAAAATCGTTTCCTGTAATCAAACACCCAGCGGGTGCAATCATCCCTGTCCGCATGGCGGGCAACAGCATACTCCTGCGCTATCAGCCTGAACATCACATCACCTCCCCATAAACGGGCAAAATTGGCACAGCCTTTTTTGATGGAGACACGACGGAACTGTAACCGGTTGATATCTACAAGCGAGAATTTCACTCCGTCACCTGATAGTTGAAAGAGAATGTTACCGGGTGAGAAATCACGGTGGTAAATGCCTTCATCATGCAGTTTAGCTGTAAAACTGACTAAACTTCGGATAATAAATTCCCTGCCTTTCAGCGAGCCTTTGCCAAATTCGTACATCGTGTGTGAGTACGACGATTGCAGACTGATAAAATAACATTGATGGATCAATCCTGCCCGTTTAAAAATAAGATAGGCAATGGGAGGAGGTGTTTCTATTCCCCGGTCAAGCAGTTTCAGCGCATAAGTATAGGCCCGATAAGCTTTGGTTGTACGAAAAAAAGTATATATCAAACGATTGATATAAATCGGCACTTTGTATTTTTTGACATTGAGTTTCACGCCATTCACATCGAACACTTTAATTTCATTCCTGCCTTGATAGATTGTTTCTCCCCGGGTGTGAAAGATAGCAGGCAGCCGGTTTATAAAATCGGAATAAAACGCATAATCCGGATGAATCACTACGGTTTTCATGGCTGTCCCAGTACAAAATGTATTTTGTCAACAATCTGCTCAGGCGTAATCAGCTTCAGGCAGGCGTAATCTTTCCGGTAACAGGGTTTCTTCCCATACACAGAGCAGGGACGGCAAGGCAATTCAACCTGGACGGCATAATCAGGATGTTGTTTGTAGCCATAAAATCCGGTGTAAGGATGTGTGGCGCCCCAGACGGAGACCACTTTGGTGCCGGCAAGTGATGCAAAGTGCATATTGGCTGAATCCATACACAGCAACACATCC
>JGI24702J35022_10000548_pt1 | contig 22725 bp, 19 predicted proteins | sample TergutTh196P4_FD_35022 | JGI IMG/M metagenome (IMG submission 35022)
TAAAATAAACTTTACACAATTTTCATCAACTACAGTAGGTTAAACTATTTTAACCCACACGCTAACAACGATACTGACGATAAATGGTTATTTTTGAAAAAAGAACTCTATTACACGTTTTTTAAAATGTAGGTTAAAATATTCCTGGGAATTCAGGTTAAAAGACTTGAAACTAGACATTGTAGCTGTGTTTTTTGATGATAATTTTGCCTACCACGAAATCATACCAAGAGATATTTTATGTACTGGTAAGAGAAATACTCAACGTATTTACCGTCATACCTAAACAGGCATTTTTCGGATAATCACAGACTTTTACATTTTTATCAAAACTTGAAAATAGAAATTTTCATCGGAGTGTAAAAAATGACACTCCGAATTTTTATTGAAAACTCTCATAAAAAAAGAAGGGCGCACTTACACATCGCGCCGCGATGTCAAGCCGCAAAAACCTATGAAATATGCGGACTTGCGGGATTTTCAAAGCCTGCAAAAAGAGGGCGTTTGTGATGGTTTTGTACCATCTAAGCGTCAAAATAATCGGCCGAGGGTCGGGACGTTCCGCCATAGGCGCGGCGGCGTACAGAGCGGCTGAGAAACTCCGTCAGAAAGACTTAGAGGAGGCTAAGGAAAAAGAGGAGCTCCGATCACTGGAGGCGGCGGCGTACCGCTCAGGCAAGGAATTGCGCAGCGAAAATAAAGAGATAATCCACGACTATACTAAAAAGGGCGGCGTGGTGTACGGTGAAATAATTCTACCCGAAAACGCGCCGCGAGAATATGCGAACCGCGAAACCCTCTGGAACGCCGTAGAAAAAAGCGAGAAACGCAAGGACGCGCGGCTTGCGCGGGAAATCGAAGCCGCCCTTCAAACCGAATTCATTCTAGAGGAACAAAAAGCGATCCTGCGCGAGTATATCAAAACAAATTTCGTTGACAAGGGCATGATTGCGGATTATAATATTCATAACAATGAAGGAAATCCGCACGCGCACATTATGCTTACGACACGTCATGTTTCGCCTGATGGCTTTGGGTTGAAAAATCGTGATTGGGATAAGGATACAGAGCTTATAGGCTGGCGCGAAAGCTGGGCGGAAATCAATAATCGCAAGTTGAAAGAAAAAGGACTTGACACGCGTATTGACCATCGTACGCTAAAGGCGCAGGGCATCGACCGCGAGCCGACTATTCACTTAGGACACAAGGCTTGGGCGTTGGAGAAAAAGGGCGTAAAAACCGCAAAGGGCGATTACAACCGCGAAATCCAGCGACGCAACGAGGAACGCGCCGCCAAAAAAGAGCTTGAAAAAGTAAATAAAACGGAAGAATCGCGGAAAATCCGTCAAGCCCAAAAAACCGTACAATACATAGAAAACCCGCCTGAGCCCGAAAAAGAATCGCCCTTTGTATCGGAATTGGAAAGAGGTCTCAAAGCCGAAAAAGCGGCGCGGATCGCGGAGAAATCGCGTGAAGAGCGTGAAGCTGAAAAAACCGCGCGGTATATGAGCGAGTTGAAAAGGGAATATTTTGAGCTTGATAAAGAATTTTCCTTGATAATGTGGGAAATTAGTAGGCATAAACAGGATGTTCCGCAATTGTCTTATCTTGTTGAAAATATGGATGAGCAGGCTAAAAATATTGATATGCTGAGGGATAATGCCGCGCGGATTCAGACGGAACGCAAAAACTTGTCTTTCTGGGAGGGCAAGCGCAAAAAGGAAAAAGACCTTGAAATCGAGAAAATCTTAGGTAACATCAAGACTGTTCAGCATTATTTTAAGAAAACTTTCGCTATCGATCCCGACCAAGCCCCCGGCGCGATAAAACGTGTCCGTGAGAAAATTCGCGAAAAACAAAATGAGCTTGATAAGAAAAACGCCCAAATATCAGCCGTTAGAGAACGTCAAGCCGCAATCGAATTGGAATATCATACTCAAAAGCTCTTAAACGAACTCCGCCCCGACAAAGAGCAGATAGAGAAATTATTGGTAAAAATGCACAAATCCCCTGAATCCGTTCGCGACCGCCTGCGGCAAGACGAAATCGACCACCGCCTCAACACTATTACAGAAGAAAACTTCCAAAAAATCATCACGAAATTGCCTGAACACCAAGCGGAAATCCTCAAAGCCCGCGCACAAGCCAAAGAACGCGAACGCCTGATAGAACTAGCACGCGCCGAAAAAGACCACACCCGAACAATCGAGCGAAGCTGCTAAGAGATCTTAGTTCGCCTCACTTCTTCAATACGCATTTGCATTTGTTTTGCACCTTTTTTAATTTCCAGATTACGTTGCTCCAACGACAAGTTAGCCCATTCAACGGACTTTTTTTCCCTTATCTCCCTAACCTCTGCCATCGTCATTTTAATCTACCTCCTCAGCAACCAAAACTATCGGTTGAATTTACAACACTTGCAGGTATCATCGCAAGACCAATAATCATCTATTTCCAAAATGATAGGTACCTCTAGTAGTCCGAACATTATGATTTCCTTCTTACATAATAGTTCGATTATGTTTTATATGACTTTTGTTTATTTAAATTAGACTTTGCCCAAAACTCAAAAAAGCGGACAAGTGGGGCGTGCATTTCCAAAAAGGAAAAAGAGTATTACAGGGGCAAAAACAACCCTGTAGTGGTATCTATCGGTTGTTTAGTTAGCAACGGTAAACTTTATTACGTTACTGCGTAAAATCGAGCCTGCATCGCTATAGGCAATATACACATAATACGTTTCGCCGTTAGTTAGCCCTTTAATATGCACGCCTTTTGAATTGTAGTTTACATCAGCGTAAAGCTTGAACATGCCTTCATCCTCGCTTAACGAAAGATATACCGAATAGTCTTTGCCGCTTGCGGATACAATGTCAAAATCTATGTTTGCCTGATTATTGCCTATAGATATGTCCCTGATATTTATGCCGAAAGGATTGTTACTTGTAAATCGTGCCTTAAGCGTCAGTTCCTGATATGCATTAGAGGTAAATTCCGCATTACTGCTGAATATTCTACCGTCTTCATAGTACCAACCGTCAAATGTATAACCCACATTTGGAATAGCCGTTATAGTAAATTCACTGCCCCTCTCAAACATGCCACCACCCGATACTTTACCGCCTATGCTTGTTTCAGCGATGATGGTAAATATTGGCTGCGGTTTGGGCACGAAATACGCTGTAAGCTCCCTGTCTTCTGTCGCAACGAATCCATATATGCCTTCAGCACCTTCAATTTTTACGCCGTTTTCGTACCAGCCTACGAATTCCCAATCCTCATCTTGCAAATATGTTGTATACGCACATATTGACGCTTCGAAATCTTTAATCACCTTATACGAGCGAGTTACAATTTCTTCGTTACCAAAAACTGAATGTAACGTGACAGTAATCGCGAAAAGCTCACTGCCCGTTAAATCTTCGTCAGCATAGTATGTTTGACCTTTGCTTGACGATAGCGTATAAGTTTCGGACATCGTGCCCTTAATAGTATTAACATAACTCGTAAATACCTCGTCTTTCGTCAAAGGAATCTCGTTCATCGTAACCTTTCTTGTTGGAACAAATTGATAGTCTTTTTCTGTTATTAAATAGCGCATAACTCCGTCGTCCGTAGCGGTAATTTCAATACGGTAATTATCGTCTTGAGTCAAATGAACTTCTTTAGAGTTATCTGAAACAAACGTTGGAAGAATATTGATTACAACCTCGTTATTAACAATACTTGCCACGAGATTATCTTGGCTATCATATACGTTAACATCTACAGGACACTCTATGTTTATTACTGTAGTATAATTCGCCATACTTACAAAAGAACTTGTGCCGCTAATTACTTTCTCAGGGTCATAAAAACGGATATTCGTATCGTTACCCAACCACCACTTTGCTACTGTATAGTTGGTCGCATTAACATCCAAAAATTCGCCATAATCAAAAGATGTCTTCAGCCATCCGGGAATATTAGTTTCAGGATTACCGCCGATAACTTGGGTACTGCCAATGCAGGAATCTTTTTGAGTTACTTGGTAAATCGTCAGATGTACGTGGTCACCAGTTACCGCTCCCGTATGCCCCATAATACCCAACTTTTGACCGCTATAAACCGGAATAGGATTGAATATAGAGGCACTTTTTATTTTGTCATCAAATGAAGCCAAATGAAAGTAAGCACTATAAAAAATAGTGTTGCTTATATTATGTTCAATTACAACAGTGTTTCCGTTAGCGCCACTATCTCCTGCAAATATTACATCGCCTCTAGTGACAGCTACTACATCATCGGGCGGATTTTTTATTTTTTGTAAATCAATCCCCAAATGACCTTTATAATGCGGGTAACCTATCATGTTATACGAAAAGTTGCCGTTATCTTGCCAGATCGTTCTATCATTATATTCCTGCCACCACAATGCGCCCCATATATCTTCGATCACATTTCCGAAAACAAAATACAAATCTTCGGGATTTTTTGCATTATAAAATCGCTTACTGTTACCTGACATATCATTCATAAAAAGGTTCGTAAAAACATACGTTTTGTCGTGATCTTCAAGGTTCGTAAAACAACCCAGCGTATAAATATTACAACCATTATTCATCAATTGCCGTGCTGTTGCCAACGCCGGATTGCAATACCCTATAACATATAGATCATTATCGACCCTATAATAACTATAAGTGCCTGTCGAATATGCGCCACTCATTGAGTAATCACCTTCGGTAGGCATCCAACCCGAAAAGTAAACAATATTTTTTATCGCGTCGGGGTCTGTAATTTCATTTAGCAATCTTTCTGCCTCAAGCAAAGCCGCCTTAGTATTTACCCATGTGCCATTTTCGATTAAGTCCTTGTTAATAGCGTTCTCTAAGCTTGCGGCATTTTTGGAAAAACCTGTTGATAGATTAACGGTCTCGTTAAAACCCACAACAGCAAGGTAATTGTCGCCCGACTGGTATAATACTTGTTTAACAAAATTAATAGCGGCGGGCTTAACGACCTCATCGAACGGTGCTCCAACTTCCACGTCACCTTTTACATCAAATATAGTTTTTTGACCGGTTGTGTCCAACAGCAACACAATATAACGCTTTACCGCTTCATTCAAATTGACCTCGCTTGATAACGGTTGCGTCATTTCAAAATCATTATATAGAGTAACATCAGAAAATGATGTAATACCACTAAAATCTTGACCGTCATTTGTTTCGCCGCTCGCCGGAGCAATCGCGCATTTCGTATCATTGGCAGAATCCGCCAAAATAGAGCTTGGCATAATAGCCAGCACCATCATCAGCACTAACATAGTGCCTAATATACATATTTTTTTCACTCAAATTCACCTTATACCTTTAGTAAATATTTTTAGTTTATGTATTACCTTGTGGACTTATTTATAGTGTACTTCATAAAACAATAAATGTCAAATAGTTTTTTGTGGCGGGGTTTGTCCACAAAACAACAAACAATAATGCTAATAACGTGGGACATGACCGCCATATTCGAACGGATATCGGCGGTCATGTGGGAAGGGCGCATTGATATGTTGCTCCGCAACATCGCATAGCGGACAAACACTGCGGAATACACTATTTCAAAAGTGTATTTTGGCGGGGTGTTCGTTATAGCTATTTTTTATCACACCACAAGCATTATCGGCAGAAGCTCCGGACGCTCCGCGATCGGCGCGGCGGCATACAGATCGGCGGAAAAGCTTCACTCTGTCGCCCACGCGTCCTATCAGTCGGGCGAAAAACTACAGGGCAAGGACGGCAAAATTACGCACGATTACAGGAAAAAGAAAGGCGTGGCGCACAGTGAAATAATTCTACCCGAAAACGCGCCGCCCGAATACGCCGACAGGCAAACTCTTTGGAACGCCGTAGAAAAAAATGAGAAACGCAAGGATGCCCAATTATCGCGGGAAATAATAGTCGCTCTGCCAAAGGAGTTAAACCTAGAAGAACAGATCAGCGTCATGCGCCAATACATAAAAGAAAATTTTGTAAAAAAGGGCATGATTGCCGACTTTTCTATACACCACAATGAGAAGAATCCCCACGCGCATATTATGTTGACTATGCGAAACGTTTCGCGGAATGGGTTTGGGCTAAAAAACACCGATTGGAACAAAAAGGAAAATTTGTTGTCATACCGCAAGGCTTGGACACATATAATTAATAATACCCTTGAGCGCAAAGGGCTTGCTGAGCGTATAGACCACCGCACTCTAAAAGAACAAGGCATCGACCGCGAACCGACAATACATATGGGACATGCGGCAACAGCTTTAGAACGTCAGGGCATACACACCAAGAAAGGTGACTACAACCGCGAAATCAAACGGCGCCAAACGGAAAATTTGGCTTGTGGCGTAGCCATAACGACGCCCGAATGCGGCGTTACCAAATTAACCAATATCGAACGCGCCAAAAAGGAGGCAGAATTTTTGAAAGAAATACATGAAGAAATAAGGGAAATGCACCAGAACCTAAAAGCTCTGCAACAACAAATTGCAGCCGCTAGCTCCGAGCCTGAACCTAACGAAACAATCACAAAACTAAAAACAGCGAACCGCGTAAACGAATTACCCGAAAGCCTCACCATATCCGACAACCAGCAATCCCCGCCGCCAAGATATCCTGAAATGATGTACAACGAGAACCTTAGTGTTGTCAAAATGGGGCAACGTTCGGCAAAATTGCGCGGAGTCCAGCTTACGACTGCTAAAGATTTGCGTGTCTTGCGGGGGGAACGCGAAGAAGACCAGCAGGAAATCCAGCGTTTAGCCTTTCGAATCAAAAAAATAGGTGAAGACGCTAAAAATATTCAAACTTTGAACGCTCAATTGACGCAACTGCAAGCAGAATACCGCAGTTTACGGAATTTTTTGGACTGGAAACACAAAAGAGAGTTGAAAAGAGAAATCAAGCGGGCTGAGGGCGACATCCGCGCGGCACTATTTTATTTTGATAAAAATTATCACATTGCGCCTGACAAGGCTCCTGTGGAAATAGCGTTAATGCAGGAGCAAAAGCAAAAGATTGAATCTGCACTTGACACAAGAAATATCCAAATAGCAAAGCTGGCGGGTAAACTGCATGTTATCGAACAAGTGCGCCGCAACCATAATTTTAAGATTAAACGTAATGTTGAACAACAGCAGCCTTCCGAACGGCACGATACCGACCAACCTGAGCGGACCCAAACTCACGGAATTGAACGCCGTCGAAGTGTTACGAGAGTTATGAAGGAGCTTCGTAAAGAATTTGACGAAGAGACAAGAAGAAGGCGGCGCAGAAAAGCTCTCGCGAGGAAAGAGCCGATAAAAATGTATGAGATTAAGCCGTTACCGCAGAAAAGATTACACCGCGACGATTATTATGTTAAAAGAACAAAAAATCAATCAATAGAACGAAGCCGCTAAAAGTGGGGCAGGGTCTAAAGCGGCTTTACGCTTTGCGGCGACGCGCTCCAAACCGCTTATAAATCACTCCGCCTTCGGCTTCGGAGGATAGCCTCCGAAAAACAGGCTCTTTTGCGGTTTTTCGTTGGCATTAACCGCCTCACCCGATACTTTGTACTTCCGCCCTTTGGGTCGAGTTCGGCGGTTATGCCTTCGTTTTTTCTGATAATTGGCTGATTTCCGCGCTTTATAAAGCGGCTGTATCGTCGCCGCCGCCCCTGCCGACATAAAAGGTTTAGGAATTGTCATATGCAGAAATCATTTCCTATAAAATGGAAAAATTAGTATTCGGACGGCAGCAAAATAACGCCGTCCATCAAATATAATTTCAATTTTTCCAACGGAAAATCCGTAAAGGGTATTTTTTGTTTTATTATAGGCTCCGTGTCGTTGTAACCCCGCACAATTGCCGCGCATTCCTCCTTTTTCGCCCTCTCATCGTCGTAAACCTCCAACGTCCAAACCTGAAACGCCTTATCCAATTTCCGCGAAGACTGATAACTGCTGATTATATCAAGCAACCAATAACACCCTGCCGCTTCGGCTAATTGTATAACGCCCGCCGTGCATACCGGAGCACTGCCAAAGGGCGAAAAACGATAATATTTCTCCGTCCAAGCGGGACTATTGATTATATACTCGATTTCTTCAATTTTTTGAGCTTTTGATTTTTGAGCCTGCATCTTATTTGCCTCAATACCCTATAATAGCAAACCAATATATAAATATTACTACCTATACATAGGTAGTTTAACGCTGTGTAGGCGGTTAAATTTATATGTTTCCTCTACCTTTATGTAGGTAGTTAAGGCTACATGAGGTGATAAAAATAGTCGAGTGGACAATCCTGACAAAAGCGCATAACAAAACGGTTTCTTTGCGTACTACCGTACCGGCGTCGGTTATTAATACGGTTGGTTTGCGTGCGGGTGATGAAATCGGCTGGACAATCACGGCCAAAGGCGAGGGCGTTTTCGGCGTGGAACTGGTGTTTAAGAAAAAAGAGCCATAACATAAAAACGCGGAGGAGGGCAACTTTTGATTTGTTGAGACAAAACAAAACATTCCCTCTTCCGCTCGTTTTTATTGTCAGCATAACAAACAAATTTTGGGATAAGCAGATATCTATGGCAGTTTTTTATGAGAGTAACAAAACCTTCCCGCAATTCACATTTTTTTCGGCTTGACTGTTGACTTTTTGGCCAATATGTTATACAATCAACGTACAGATGAGTTGTTTCTTGTTATGTGTTTATCTTAAGTCTAAGCACGCTTAAACAAATGAAAAACACACGGCCTCGCAACCCGTTGATACACGGGCGTTTGCGGACAAGCCTTTCCGTTCAAAATTTTTACACCCGAATTACAGACATCATCGAACGCTACAATTCATATAATTTTAAAAATATGAATATGGGGTGTGAATATGGAAGAGGGAAAAAAGATTGTTTTGCCCGAAAAGTTGCAAATTGAAATGTGGCAATTTTTCCTAAAAACCTCAATCCCACGAATTAAGCGCGAAAAGGACAAGACCGCACAAGAAAAAACTCCATCTGAAATTAACGAATGAGGGGGAGTTTTTCTCGTGGAAACGGCTATTTACGCAAGAGTGTCAACAGAGGAGCAAGCGCAGGAAGGTTTTTCAATCAGGGCGCAACAGCAAAAACTCAAAGAATACGCAAACATCATGGATTGGTCTGTTTACGACATCTATCTTGACGAGGGCATAAGCGGCAAAAACCTCACAGGTAGACCCGCGATAACCCGTATGATTGCGGACATTAAAGCGGGACATGTTAAGAACGTGCTGGTGTTTAAAATTGACCGCTTAACACGCTCAACGGCTGATTTGGTGTATTTGATAGACCTTCTCAAAGAGTGTGATTGTGCTTTCAATTCGCTAATGGAAAGCATTGATACGTCAACGGCTTCGGGGCGAATGTTTATCAAAATTATTGGTATTTTCGCGGAATTTGAGCGGGAAAACATAGCCGAGCGTGTGAGAGTTGGGTTTGAACGCCAAGCGAGGGAAGGATACTCAAATTCCTCAAAAAATGTTAGTTATGGTTATGATAGGGCAAAAGGGCAAAAAGTCCAAACTATAAACGAAGCCGAAGCGGAAAATGTACGTATGATTTTTGACATGTATGTTAATCAAGGTATGTCGTTTGAAGGGATTACCAAAAGTCTGAATTTGCGTAGAATACCAACAAAAAATAAGTCTTTTTGGGTCTCTGCCACTGTACGTAATGTCTTGCGTAACTGTAATTATGCTGGCAACGTACGCTATTCTGTGCACGACCAAAATCGCAGATTTGAAACTGCAGGGTTGCATGAAGCTATTATTTCAGCGAAATTGTATAACGAAGCACAAATTTTGATGAAGAAAAATGGCAGATGCACCCCTACCAAGCGACCTAATGAGAAAAATTATTTTGTGGGGTTTGTCTATTGCGCCAAGTGTGGAGAGCGGCTTATGCCTCATAGTTATTCTAAAAACCCCAAAAAAGACAATAGTAAAAGTATTTCATTTTTCTGTCGCAAGCAAATGGCTAGAGGTTGTGATGCAAAGTCCATAACGGCTCAAAAAGTTGAGCATGTATTAGTGGAATATTTTTCTCGTATTGGGGATTGTACCGTTTTAGACGAGATTGAATTAGAGCAAAAACGTCAGCAGGAACGGCAGAATAGCGAGGCGCAAATAGGCACACTCAATGAAAAATTGAAAAAATTGGATGGCAAAGAGCGCGAGATTATGGGCTTATTTGTTGACGGCGAACTGGAATTTGCGAATTATCGGGCAATGAAGAAACAGCTTGACGAAGATAGAGATTTTATACGCGCTGAAATTGCGAAACTAAAGTCAACGCTTGACGAGCGCGAAGAGCCGAGCATATCAAGAACCGATATTATAACAAATTTTCGCGAAAATTGGGAGGGTTTATCCGATATTGAAAAGCGGCAGTTTTTAACAAAGTTTGTGAAAAAAATAGTTTTAGTGAACGAGCCTATTGAAGGTACAAATAAAGGAAATACAGTCATAACAAGGGTTGAGTTTGTTGGGGAATAAACAGAATTGCGCGGGGCATAATTGTATACCGTAAAGTTATAAGGAGCATAATGAAACGTATATGCTCAATTTCTAAAGGTCGTTCTGTATTTCGCGTTATGATTGTCTACCAATTGATTATAGGCTTGTTGATTCAGTTTTTCCCGTTTAGAGCTAAAACGGCCGACATCGTTCACATAGAGCCTAATCACGTCGGCGCGTCCATAGATCACAGCGATTTTTAGTAATCGGTCTTTTATGTCGCTCATGATTTTTAACATATACCACATAAGCATTAAACCGGAAATGAGACAAAGACCCAAAAGCGGCATGATTATGTTAGTAGACAGCGTAACAGGCATAGAAAACGGCAAGGGAACATTACCGCTCAAAAATGTGAAAAGACCAATGGGAAACCAGAAGACGAATAAGGAGCAGTACATCGAGTTCGCCGAAAACTTTACATCCGGAGCGTTACTTCCCAGAGCGAGCCTAGACATAACGTTCAGATTAGCGATATTACGGTTTTTGTAGACATAGGACGCAAAAAACCCTAAAGTTATCAATCCTAAGAAGCCGATAAAAAAATTATATAAAAATGACTCGGAAGTTTTTTCAAGAGGCGTTATCTTTCTCGTGCTCATGGTTTATTCACTTTTTCCAAATAATAAGGCTGTTTTTTAACTCGGCAAAAATTGTATGGGAGAGGATACAAAAGGATAAGCTCTTCTTGCAGGGTGGCGAAATCTTCTGGCTTTATGATGGGTCTGCCATCCTCCGTTGAGCTTTGGACGCTGTTTCCCGACTGGAGATTGAGCGGACTGTAGTTTTGAGTATATTGCGCTTTCATCTTTTCAAACGTGCCGACTAATTGGGAGAAATATCGCTGTGTCTCCGCGTCGTTCGCGCTCAAAACAGCCTTAAAGCCGCATGTGTCGGCGATGACCTTTCGCGCCGTCCGTCCGTAAATCATTTCCAATTGCGCAAGGCTTTGCGCGACAATGCATACCGTGACTTTCTTAGAGCGCAGTATTGGCAGAGCGTCAGTAATAACCTCGGGGATTTTGCCAAGCATCGGGAATTCGTCGAGCATCATCAAAATCGGGCGGTTCATACCGTTTTGCGGGTCGTCTCTGTCCTCCTCCTTACGCTTTTTGAAAAAGGTGATAAACTGATTAATCATAAGGGTTACAAGCGATTTCCATTGACTCAAAAGGTACTCGGGAACTTGTATGTACACATCGTGGCCGTTTTCCAGATCCTCGGGCGTTATGACGTTTTCTTTCGACAGCGCCGCGACGAGGTCGTCATTGTTGACAATCGCCTCAATTGCGTTGCTCAGGTGCGGGAAAATGCTCATTAAAGTTCTATCGTCCATGCCGACGTAATTTTTAACACACCGCACCGCCTTGTCGCTGGGACTTTCTTCGGCAATAATCTTAAGCAATTCCCGCGTCTCTTCGTTTAAAATCGCTTGCAGCGTCCCAATGAAAGATTTCTTGCACGCGTGGTAATGCAAAATCGCGCCGGTTAGTATGGTTTGAGCACTCTCGATCCAGAAGGTGTCCTTTATGCCCGGGGGCAAAGGAATTATGGCTTGGGCGATGGCGTGAGCTTCCTGAGCCTCGTTGCTGCCCTTTTGTTTAAGGAAAAAATATGGGTCGTAGCCAAAGGGCGAATCCTTGTTATGCGGGGCGAAAACCTTGATGTTTGTACGGTATTTATGTGTGTTTTTGTATAGCTCGCCCTTGATGTCTATGGCGAAAACGCTTCCCCTCCAATGCCGGAGCGTCGGAATAGCTATGCATGTACTTTTTCCTTTGCCCGGGCCGCCGATAATCATAACATGTTCGTCCATGTTTTCAGGTTTAATCACGTACCGGCCGTATTGCGTCCCGAAAAACACGCCGTGACGCTTATCGCTTAGTATTGATTGATGCGCTTTTGGATTTTTTGCTTCCATTGAGTTTGCGAGAGCCTCCAATTCCGAGTCTTTTTTAGGCTGTATGAGGCTTGCCGCGATGTCCAGTCCTTTCCCGCCATGCTGCAAGAGCACTTCTTTTATTGTTTTGAGAGCGTCGTCGCCCATATAACCCAATATGTCAACCTTCCCGTTCAGCGGTTACATCATTGTGGTTTTGTTTATAAATTTTGCTATTATGTTTTTTTGTCAAAATCTGTTGATGTTTTGAAATGAGTGATGTATAATTATGTTGTCGGTTAGCCGACACAAGGAACAAGGTTGAAAACAGGCGAAAGTCTGACGGTTACATTTGTTAGCCTCCTACGTCTAAGACAAAGGAGGTGATGTGCATGGTTGTTGCTATGGTTTCTCTTGCGATAGTCGCGGTTGTGGCTATCATTTGCATGTATAAACTTTGCAAAAAACACCTCACGCAAACAAAAAAGTAATCGCCGACCCCACAAAGGCTACGATTACTTTTTAGCAAGTAATTGAGGCTAACGTGTAGCCGTTGAAACCTTGTTTCTACTTTTATTATACTCCTTTTTTCAAAAAAGTCAACACTAAATCGCAAAAAAATTGAAAAGTGAAAGTTATCTTGTTCTGGACGGCGTTTTCTCCAATTCTTTTGTTTTCGCTTCGCTCTTTATCTTTAGTTCAAGCTTTACGGCGTTTTCCCACTGTTTGGTTAGCTGCTCTCCGTCCGGACGGTTCACCATTTCGTCAAACGCTTCCTTATATTCCTGCCGTTTTTGCTCACGAGCCCGCTCTAGCTCTTGAATTTCTTCGGGAGTTAATGTTTTGCGGGACTCAATAATCTGCCGGGCAATCCTTTTTTCCTGATTATTCAGTCCAATAAGATTGGCGACGATTTTTTCCTGCTCCGTTTGAGTCGGCGGAGCTTGCGGTGATTTGGGCGTTCCCTGCGCGTTTACCGCCCTGTTTCCAAGGTCTTTGAGCACACCGGCGTCATATTGCCCAGAATTTTCAAAGTTCTTAACCGCCTCAACGCCATATGCCGCAACCCGCTCACGAAGAGCAGTCAACACATCCGCCTCATTTTTTAGGGTAATAATCTTGTTCGCGCCCTCAGCGTCTATCCCATGCTTAACATTAAGCGACCCGTACAGCTTCCCCTGCGCCTCCCTCAAAACATCTATCGACCGCCCAAGCGACTCACGGCTAGGCGCATCAATTATCACCTTGCGCACATTTTCTAAGTATCCGATATTCTGTTTTAACGTTTTAATTGTATTTAGATGTGTTAGCACATCCTTTTCACCATCTGTTTGGGGCGTCACTTGCACAGGTTCGGGACTTTTTTCAGGATTTTTATTATTCATAATTTGTTCATCGCTATTTTTTGTTGTTTTGTTATATTCTTTTAATTGTTCAATAGCTGTTTCGGGCGACATATCATATTCGCGAAGAAGTATCGCTCTTAGTGCACGTTCTTTATCTTGCAATACCTCAATTTTCTCTTGATTTTGAGAGGATGTTTTTCCCTTTTCTAATTTATTGAGTTCTTTTTGTAATTCTTGATATTCTTTTGCGTAAGCACGTATCCCAACATTACGCTCATATTTTCTTTGAATCTCTTTGCTAATTTCCTGCTTATAGTTATCACCATCATATTTTTTACGTGCATTATAACGGTAATTTTCTGTTTCCGTGCTTTTTTCTCTCAAAAATTCCTTGAATTTTTCTTCATTAGCTTTATTTGACTGTTTGAAAATTTCTTTTGTCTTTTTTAAGGCAAAATTATTAGTGTCATCTTCTTTTGGCTGAAATCTATAATCATAGTCTTTGCTATCGTTATATATTTCGTTATTTGCTACCCATATACTTTTTTGTGTTTTTATATTTGGGCTTAATTTGCCTTCCGGAATTTCACCGTGAGTAACATCGTATTGATAGGCGTGTCTGCCTTCATGAAAAACCGTATCTATAACGTTATAAACATTACCTTCCTTCAAAAAGTTAATATCAATATATATGCGGTGGGGTTCATTATCTCGGAATGTGCCTTTAACGCCTTCTTCTAAATATTCAGTTTTTATTTTTCTTCTTTTTCGTCCTTCCTCTTTTGCTGTTTTATTTTCAATTACTTGAAGCACTTTGAGCCTTTTGTGGTCTGATAGTTTATCCCAGTTTTCTATGTTTTTACTTAAAAACTCTTGTTCCGACTTGCTCCAAGACATTATAAACCCTTCTAACGTGTTCTAAAATCGCCGGTTTTATACCACGTAACCCATCTTTCGGGGTCTTCAAGAATAAGGTCCATACTACCAAAAGTCTCAACATACGGTTGGTGAAGTTTTTTCATTACCTCTTCGATTGATACTCCGTGAAATTCAAAATTGGGTTTTTTCCCATTAATCCATGCGTTAATGTACGGGTGCAATTTTTCATCTGTCTTTTTTAACATTCGCATAATGCCTTTTGAAAGTGTCTCTAAATGCCCCGTTTCTTGCATTATCAACGCAAGAACTTTTTCTTCATCGAATTCCAACACGTTAATCACCTCTATCTCTTAACTTTTCACCATATTTTAACTTTTAGCGCATTTAAAATCGCCTGCTTATTTTAGAGCGGGAAAATCCGCTAAGTCTTATGTAACGCCGCTTTCTATACTATCCATTATATCGCTCGCCCCATCGAATTGTCAAGTATTTTTTGCAAATTTGCCGCTTTCGTAGTAACTTTAATAATCACCGCAACGCAGTTTATCGTCGGAACAAAACAATTACGTTAACATATTTAGACAAAAGCTAGTGATTCGTATGTGTATAGACATAAATGTTAAATTTAAGCGTGGTTTGCGCGGCGTAAATCGAAGCTCTCTCCTTGTTCTTTTCACATTTGCGTTGTTGGTTTCCTCTTTGTTTGCCGGCTTATTTGCGCCAAACGCCGAGGGACAAAGCTCGATACGCATCGGAACGGAATCAGAGCTTAAAGAAGCCATTAACAGCGCGGAAAGCGGCATATCCGTTGTTATTGCCCTCGATAAGAGCATCGCGCTTACAGGAACGCTTTCCATCCCCTATAGTAAGGATATTACATTGAAAAGCGACGGTAACTCCGAGGCTTTCAAATTATTCGGCGCGTCCGGCCAAAGTACCGTTACCGTTGAGAACGGCGGAATATTAAGGCTTACCGGCGTTACCGTAACCCATGCAAGCGGCGCGTCCGGCGTAGGCGTAGATGTTAACTTAGGCGGTACGCTTGTTATGTTAGGCGGCGCAATTTCTGACAACGCCGGAGTTGGCGTATCTAACTTAGGCGATTTTAGTATGTCCGGCGGTACAATTTCCGGTAACACGTATGGCGGTGTGTCCAACGGCGGCACATTTACTATGACAAGCGGCTCGATTTCTGAAAATGTCGCAAATGATAACAGCGGTGATGGCGGCGGCGTGTACAACGGCGGCACATTTACGATGTCTAACGGTGAAATATCGGGTAACTCCGCTCGCGGAGGCGGAGGCGTGTACAATAGAGCCGCATTTACCATGACGGGCGGCAAGCTTTTCGGCAATAACGCGGGCGGCGGAGGCGGCGGCGTGAACAACTATTACAATAGCGTTTTTAGTATGTCGGGCGGCGAAATTTCCGGCAATGACGCTAATTGGGGCGGAGGCGTGAACAATTACGGCACTTTTAGTTTGTCCGGCGGCACAATTTCGAGCAATAACGCCCGCAACGCGGAAAGCGGCGGCGGAGGGGTGTCGAACAACGACTCCTTTGATATGTCCGGCGGTTCAATTTTAAATAACATGGCCATAAACGGCGGCGGGGNGTATAATAAAGGCGTTTTTGTTTAGGGATCATGGGGAAAAACCGGCGCAATCGGAACAGTCCGGAGATAACGCGCAGCAGCGGGAATGGTACGAGGGGCAGGCACACGCCGAGGAAGAATATGAGAGCCAATACGAACAGGAGAGTGACGAAACAAACCGGCAAAAAGAACAGGATCCATATGTTGTATTGGGACTTAGTGAGGACGCATCCGAGGAGGATGTTGAAGACGCGTGGCGGGCACTTATTTTAAGATACCACACAGATAAGTATCAAAAAGACCGTCTCTACGAAGAACGCACAGCAAAGGCCGCGGAAATAAACCATGCGCGCGACGAAATAAGAAAACGTAAGGGATGGAAAAAATGTGAATAAAGGAGCTTTTTTTGTTTTATTTTTAGTGAATGTTTTTATGTTGCAACCGACCGGACTTTGGCGGTTAAAGGTTTGATTATGCGAGTATATTGCTGAATTTTAAAGCCTATTTAACTAGATTTCTAAATTATTGAATGGATGTAAAGTGTAATTGTCAAAAATCGGTAAAATCTTGTGTAAACGTGTGTATAATGCAAAAATTTATAACTGATTATAAACGTTTTGATATATATATATATATATATATATATATATCAGGCTGTTGAGGGGTTGTTATGAATCATATAACACTATTACAAAAACGTTATATATACGTTAGTGCATTGTTGTTTATTGTGTATCTGTTGCTTAATTTAAGAGCAACAAAAGATACAATAATAATGGAAGTAAAAAACAATGCTAAAAATAAAAAGTAGTTTCATATTTAGTATAGCAGTAGTTTTGTGCTGTTTTTGTTTATTAAGCACAGGACTAATGCAACCAATTCAAATAGCTCAAGCCAGAGAAATGAAACAGGATTCATCCATTGCCCTTGATAACTTTCTTTCAACACTATCTGACATATCAATTGACACAACAGGAGACTCGGAAAATCAATACATCATCACCGTAGGCGACACGTCGATAACTTTTGAAGAAATAGAAAAAGGCTTTAGGGTAAGCGCAGTCATAGACAACGAATTAACAACATATGAAGTAACGGCTGACGTTGAACCAAAATCTGACATAGCGGCTAGAAGCGCATCAAGTAACTCTAATCCTGTTCAACTATCATTAAATGGCACAAAATTTGATATGCCATTAGATGTTTTCGCGGCACTTGATAATAATGACGAGCCGCCAGAAACACGTGTCATATCGCCATACACTACTTATATGTGGGATGGAATTTTCTTTGAAGAAGGATTTGATGGTAGTGTCAACCCGCCCATAGACATTGGATATCCACATCCAATCAAAGGTGCTCCGAATTACGTATCACAGTTTGAAGATTGGTACGGAATAGGTAATACTCTAGTTCATTATCAATTTGAGCACGCACTATCTCAAGCGCTGGTTACTGGGAGTATTGCTGTAGCCTTTGGAGCAATTGGTGCAGGCATTGGAGCTTTCGGCGGAGGAGTAGGTGCAGTTGTCGGAGCACTTATTGGCGGTGCTTTAGGAGTGGTTTATTCTTACCTTACTCATACACTATATCTTGATGAAGATGATTGTCTATGGCTTTGGTTTGACAAGTGGATGCCTGGTGATGTATCGAACTTTGCAGCATATCTTGCGTTGTATGATATTGGGGTGATCGAAACATATCACATTGAATGGGTTGTGAATCAGCTCGACTATTCTAACTACCTTAGACTGGGAACCAAAACATACTTTAATGGTTTGGGTATTACAGACCCTGCACCACCTCCACCGATTTATTACGCTTTATCCGCAACTTCTTCACATACTGGAAACGGAGACGTAATTGACAAAGATAATATACTATATGCTCCCAATGGAATTTATGCGTACTTAAAGTCAGGTGATTACGGTTACAAGGCGGAAATAACTGCAACATTTTCAAATACTCCAATAAGCGGTACACTTTGTTTACAATGCTACACGCCTTCAGCTACTGGTGCTAACCTTAGAGTATTTGTTGTCAACCAATATGGTGTCTGGACTGAACTACAACAGCATAACCTCTATCCACCAAATCAGGTAACAGTCTATAATTATGGATATGTGTACAATATAGTAGGGGTTTCAGTAGTTGCTTATCATCAATTCTACATAAATGGAGTTTACTATCCCTCATACATATACGCTGACGCAGTATGGGTACAATAAATTTAAATTCCCCTTTTTTTATGTATATTTATATAACAATAAATGGTTGATTAGGGATGGATGATAAAGAAATAGATAAAATCATAAACAGAATCGCACAGAAAATTCTTGTGTCCATTTTTCTATTCGGAGGATTAACAATACTTGCTATTAGCGTCATATTTTTTTCTATCGTTTTTTCTCCGAAGACGTGGAAATTTAGTTTGATTTTGGTGTTTGTAGGTGCTGTAATGTCAGTTATAGGTTGGAGACTCAAGAAAAAATATCAAATTTCTTTTTCTTGAAATATTGGCAGTAAATTCAATGTGTCCAATCGAGTCTAATTTATAGGGCTTAGTAAAACAGGATGATACAAACCAAATCACCTAATTACATACACCAAAACCGCGTTCACTTCGAGGCGTCCATCTCAAATGAGATAACAAGCAAGGCTCGGCAACTGCCCCGTAACGCCCAAAAGGCGATACTACGCCAAGTCTCTCCGCGAACGCCACGACCATACAAAGGACAGGCGGCAGTATAAAATCTTGAATGTCGAAAAATGTCGAACGAAAGATGAGTTTTTTAACAAAAAAATACTTGGCAAAGAAGGGGCGGGATGTTATACTTATAAGGAGATTCAAAAAGTTTAAAAAGTGTACTTACTCCTTAATAGTGCTATGACAAAATTCCCGAGATTACCTTTTTCAAGGAAAGACATCTCGAAAAACGACCTGTATCAAATACTATGGTTAATAGTAAGTCTATTTGGTATTCCTGTTTGGCTGTACCTGTTTCATGCAGATTTGTTCGAAAGTATTCTTGTTGGTGCGTCATTTTTTTTAGTTCCACATATTTATTTTATCCATAAACACAGTTCTAAAGTTGCTTCTACTGTAGATTCTGTCAAAATAAGCGATGAAAAATTAAATAAGGTGGACAAAGGCTACAATGACTTAAAGAAAGACCCACAAAAAAAATTTTTTGTCGAATGGTATGCAAATGAATTTACATATTTGGAAAGAAAAATGAACAAAACATTAGAACATGAATACATTACTTTTCCAGTTCGCAGGCTATCTGATAAAGAAAGCCCAATTTATAAAGTGTTTAACGAAAAGGATTGCAATTTTCTTTGGGCAACTTGTACTTGTGAAGGCATGCAGTGGTGGTTAAGTCAATTTGGCGAACCTTTCATCAAGCATATTGATGCAAAGGAAGGAATAACACAAATTCGCCGAATTTTTATTTTTGATGAAAATGATTTTAATACTGATTTATATGGCAATAAAAAGTTCAAACCTTTGGTTCAGTTTGGTCTTGCACTTCATCAAAAGGGAAAATATGAATGTAGATTGATTAAAAAAGAAGAATATGATAATCACTATAAGCGCGAAGTTACACTAAATGAAGATGAAGATTTGGAAACAGATTTTGGTATATGTGGTGGGAGATACGTATGGGAAACAATGGATTCTTATAAGGGCGGTATGTTCACAAGGGGTCGTTTTTCTAAGGAGGAAAACAAGGTTAATGCATATCGTGAATTTTTTTCTAACCTGTGGACAGATGATAAAGAGGAAACAACAGCGTTTATCAATCAACACACAGAACCAGAGATAATAAAAAAATGTAAGGATAGTGACATTACGCAATTGAAGGATCTTTACCAAAGGTATGAAGCTGGAAAAAAATTTACAGATGATGGTGACTATGGTTACGCGTAAAACATTTTTCTAAGTTAAATTTTTTGAAAGAAAGTAGGAGTGTGAGTGTTAAAATATCAAAGTGCTGACGAGGCGGTAAAATGGACGGTGGGATTGCTTAAAGCTATACCTAAAGAGTTAGAAGCGGAACTTTCGAAAACATCCAAAGTTTATAAAGAATGTCTAAATAAATTCACGAACCCAATGGAAGATGCTATTGTTATAAACAAAGAGTTTTCGGCGATAGATTATTACGCGAACGCTTTTTTAGAGATGTATCCGCCAGAGGAAAGAAAAGCACTTAAAAGGAATTTAGATGAATTTGCTAATAAACTTAAAGCTCGATTTGTAAAAGAGTTAAATGAAAATAAAAAAATCACAAATCGCATACGCAAAAAGCCTATTGATTTTAAAAAGATTGTTAGAGAAGTTGCAGTCGAGGCAAATCTTCCTGAATGGGCTGTGGGAAACTACATAGATTCTAGTAGCAACATAACAGCTACTAGTTTCATTGGAAATTCTAATTTGGGTGATTATAAATCCGTAAAGTTTGATTTTGGACAGCAGAATAAAACAAGCGGCACAAAAACACAAGAAAGAATTAAGCCAATCGCGCGTTAAAATTGCGTTGTTCCATAACTAAAATAGCTAAAAATATTTATTACCTATAGACACGTTGTTTTATAGGCAATTTATTATGTCCAATTATGAAAAGGTCTATCAAAACTTCAAGGTTGGAGTGTTGATAGAGTTGCATAAACGTAACCTCATAACACGTGAAGAGCTGGAGATAGCTATAAAAAGCATAAAAACGCAATAATAGCGCGTGGAAGTATGTATTTATGAAGCGTGTTTGTGCTTATTGCAGGGTTTCGACAGAACAAGATGACCAGCTGAACAGCTTAGAGAATCAGAAACGGTATTTTGAGGAATATATTAGTCGAAATATTGAGTGGGAATTTTGCGGGTTATATGTTGACGAGGGGATAAGCGGGACGAGTGTGGCAAAGCGGGCAGAGTTTCAGAAGATGGTTGTCGATGCCGAAAACCACAAGTTTGATTTATTGCTGACGAAGGAGATTTCGCGATTTGCGCGGAATACTTTAGATAGCATATTTTACACGCGCAAGCTCAAAGAGTTAGGCGTTGGCGTGATATTTTTGAATGATAACATAAACACGTTAGATTCTGACGCCGAGCTTAGATTAACAATAATGTCGAGCATTGCGCAGGAAGAAAGCCGCAAAACCTCCGAGCGCGTCAAATGGGGACAAAAACGACGCATGGAGCAAGGCTTTGCCTTTGGTTCGAGCTTATTTGGATATCACTTGAAAAACGGCAAATTTACCGTAAATGAGGATGAGGCGAAAACAGTTCGGCTGATTTATGAGCTGTATTTGTCGGGGTTGGGCGTACAATTAATCAGCAAAGAATTTGAGAACAGGGCAATTCCTTCGCCTGACGGACATGCGCGTTGGCGGGCGGGGTTCATACTGTCGATACTAAAAAACGAGAAATACAGCGGCACACTAAAACAGAAAAAACGCGTAACACCCGACTACCTAAGCCACAAAGCAAAAATCAACTATGGCGAGGAAGCCTTTATCGTTATAGAAAATAATCATGAGCCGATTATCAGCAAGGAAATATTTGACAGAGTACAGGGCGAGATTGCGCGGCGCAAGCTTGCTGTGTTTGAGCGGAGCAGATATTCAAGCCGTTATCCCTTTAGCGGAAAAATTGAGTGCGCTTATTGTAAATCAAAGTTTGAGCACAGATATACGGGTCAGAATGCTTTGAAGCGGCGGGCTGTTTGGCGGTGTTCTGAGGCGGTAAAGTATGGCAGGGCGAAAATTAACGCGCATGGGTTAAAGGTGGGCTGTAATAATAATGCCGTGCAGGAGACGTTTTTGAAGGAAAACTTTTTGGCGATCCTAAACAGTGTGATTGAAAACAAAGACCTTGTTGTGCGGGAGCTTAAAGCCGCTGTGAATGAGGTGATTGCGCGGTGTCCTGATAACGCGGATGAGATGAGGGCGATAACGACGGATATTGAGAGGGTTGCGGCGCGGAAGGGGAAATTGCTTGATACTTATGTTGACGGCTTGTTGACACGCGCCGAGTTTGAGGAAGCGAACAGCCGTTATGGTACACAGCTGGAGGCTTTGAAGGGGCGGCTTTTGTCTTTGAAGCTGGGTAATGAAACGGTTGGAGTTTTGTGTAAAAAGTTGGAGAATATAGAGGCCGCTATTGAAAATTTGGCGCGGCTTAAAGAGTTTGGCGATTCTGTGTGTAGTGAAGTATTAGATAAAATCGTTGTTGAGGGCAGGGAGAAAATTTCCTTTTACCTCAAAACTGATAAGAACGCCGATATGTTTGTCAAAATGCCTGTTTTGCTCTCGCGGTATTGAGTGTAAACATTTGACGTTTCGTACTAGGTTGAAGCGTTTGGTTCGTAGGACTATTTGTTATTCTAAGTCTTTGGAGATGCATGAGATTTTGTTTGGTTTGCTTATAAATGTGTTAGAATTTGGAAATAAACTAATTTGACGCA
>JGI24702J35022_10000549_pt1 | contig 22686 bp, 13 predicted proteins | sample TergutTh196P4_FD_35022 | JGI IMG/M metagenome (IMG submission 35022)
GCTGCGCGTCGCGGAGAGGATTCACGTAAATTTCTTGATCCCGGAGCTGTAGCCGCAGCGCTAATGGTAGAGGCATTAGCAAACTGTTTTGAGATGAATGCCTGAAGTATGTTGGAAGAATCCTGGCCATTGCCTGAAATATGCTTGCCATTGCTTAAAATATCCTGGCAAATGCCTGAAGTATGCTGGCCATTGCCTGAAATATGCTGGAAAAATCCTGGCTATTGCTTAAAGAATATCTAAAGAATATCTGAAGAATATCTTACAAAAGTTAGATTAATGCCTGTCAAAAGCTTACGAAAGCCTGATATGGGAATTATAGTTAGCTTTCGTTAGATTTATCGTTAGATTTTGGGAAAAATCCTAAGATTCTGAGTTGAGGTGTTTATTCACATCCTTTATACTCTGCTAAACATACTTAATTTAAGCGGATTTCTTTACATAACCCTTTTTGTAACAGGTTTTAACCGGGCGGTGATGTTTTGGTCAGATACATAATAAGGCGTCTTTTGATGCTCATTCCCGTCATAATTGGAGTGGTGTTAATTGTTTTTGTGCTCAATGAGCTATCTTCTGGTGATCCAGCGCGTATTGTCGCTGGAGCTGAAGCAAGCGCGGAGTCGGTGGAAGAGATGCGAGAAACATTGGGCCTCAATCGTCCTTTTCTGGTCAGATTTGGAGACTATATTCTAGGCGTTTTTAGCAGAGGGGATCTTGGCAATTCATTTTTAACAAAACAGCCTGTTTTGGGTGAAGTACTCACCAGATTTCCGACAACTCTATTGCTAACGCTTGCAAGCATGGTTTTTACAATTAGCATCGGCATCCCATTTGGAATTATTTCTGCTACACGCCAATACTCATGGCTTGACAATCTATGTACGACGATCGGATTGATTGGCGTATCCATGCCCGTATTTTGGGAAGGGTTAATGAGTATTTTAATCTTCTCCATCTGGCTTAACTGGCTTCCTCCATCCGGTTTTTACGGATGGAAGTATTGGATACTCCCGGCAATAACGATTGGAACAGGTTTGGCTGCTCAAGTCATGCGAATGACACGTTCAGGTATGCTGGACGTTATACGGCAGGAATACATACAATCTGCACGAGCAAAGGGCTTGGGCGAAGGTACGGTCATCAGGAAACACGCCTTGAAAAACGCCCTCATCCCAATCATTACTGTAATTGGCATGGAATTTGGCACATCACTAGGTGGCGCAGTTATCACAGAAACGGTGTTTTCCATACCCGGGCTTGGAAAGTATATGGTCGACGCGTTAAGGGCTCGAGATTACCCGGTAGTACAGGGCGGTGTGCTGGTTCTTGCCGTGATGTTCAGTATTGTCACACTTTTTGTGGATGTTTTGTATACCTTTGTTGATCCGCGACTGAAGTCACAATATAGATCAAAAGCCGGAAACTTGTCAGTTCGTAAAACAAAAGAACAAGTTGCTTAAAACGTATTTTTTAGTTTTTATTTTGCATAAGGGGGAATTATTGGTTTGCCAAAAATAACTACTCCCGCAATGAAAAAAGCAAAAAAGATGGCGGCAAAGAGGCCTCTTAAAACAGGATTTTGGCATGAATCCTGGTATCGGTTGCGCCGAAATAAAATAGCAATCGTGGGTATGGTAATATTAATTATACTGATTATTCTTGCTTTATTCCCTGAAACCTTTGCGCCATACGGCGAAGATGAACAGAATTATTCCGTCTCACTGACTTTTCCCAATAAAGATTATCCACTGGGTACGGATAATTATGGCCGCGATATTTTAAGCAGACTTATTTATGGAACGCAAGTATCACTAAAAATCGGCTTTTTATCCATGTCGATATCTCTAATGATTGGAGGTTTTTTGGGATTATTTGCTGCATATTACGGTGACCGCATTGAGGATCTAATAATGCGTATCATGGATATTTTATATTCATTGCCAAGCTTTTTGATGGCGATCGCCATTGCTGCGGCTTTAGGCACAGGCGAGTTCAATTTGATTCTGGCAATTGCAATCAGTTATGTTCCACAATACAGCCGGATTGTACGCGCGTCTGCGCTCACGGTAAAAAGCCAGGAATTCATGGAAGCGGCATATGCCATTGGCGCAAGTCCATTAAGGCAGATGTTTAAGCATATGCTTCCTAACGCGTTGGCGCCGATTATTGTCAAAGCCACTCTGGGCGTAGCCCAGGCTATCCTTGCTGCAGCGGCGTTAAGCTTTGTAGGTGTTGGAATACGGCCACCAACCGCTGAATGGGGTGTGATGTTAAGCGCAGGCCGGTCATATATACGCACTCATTGGTATATAGTTACATTCCCCGGTCTTATGATTATGATTACAATTTTCGCTTTGAATTTGCTCGGCGACGGCTTTAGGGACGCAATGGATCCCAAACTAAAAAGGTGAGGGGGACATCATGAGCGATGTGATACTAAGGGTCAAAGACTTAGTTATTCATTATGAAATGGAAACTGAAGTAATAGAAGCTCTCAATGGTATATCCTTTGAATTAGAAAAAGGTTCTACAATGGGATTAGTAGGTGAAACAGGCGCCGGGAAAACAACGGCGGCGCTTGGCATATTAAAACTAATTCCGTCACCTCCAGGTCGGATTATTAACGGCTCTGTTGAGTTTGGCGGACAGGATCTGATACGGCTAAATGAAGCCGCTATGCGAAAAATCAGGGGAAATGATATCTCCATGATTTTTCAGGACCCAATGACTGCGCTAAATCCAGTTTTAACAGTTGGAGAGCAAGTTGCCGAGGTGATACGTCTACATCAGCATACTTCAAGACAAGAGGGTATGAAACTTGCTGTCAAGATGCTTGAAATGGTCAGCATTTCTGCTGAACGGTATAAAGAATACCCCCATCAGTTTTCAGGAGGAATGAAACAGCGCGTTGTTATAGCAATGGCGCTGGCGTGTAATCCGCGGTTGTTGATTGCGGACGAGCCGACAACAGCATTGGATGTGACAATCCAAGCTCAGGTGCTGGATATGATACGAAACCTGCAGAAAAAACTGGGGACTTCTATGATCCTTATCACCCATGATATGGGCGTTGTTGCGGAGACATGTGATAATGTCGCTGTCTTATATGCGGGAAATATTGTTGAATATGGTTCTTTGGAGCAGATATTCTTTCATCCGAGCCATCCATATACGAAAGGGCTTTTTGGTTCGTTGCCGAGTATAAACAGTGACAACAGGAGTTTAAACCCTATCAGAGGGCTAATGCCCAATCCCACTGATCTTCCGGAATATTGCAGTTTTTATGATCGTTGCGATTTTTCGATGGACAAATGCAAGGAAGGCGAGCCTATACAACATGAAGTCGAACCGGGTCATTTCGCTCGATGCATGCAAATCAAGAATGGGGTGAACGTATGAGTGTACTGCTTGAGACGCAAAACCTCATGAAATATTTTAAAACGCCAGGCGGTTGGTTACACGCTGTTGATGACGTCAGTCTCCGGATTAAAACCGGAAAGACACTTGGCGTCGTGGGAGAATCCGGATGCGGGAAATCAACGTTGGGTCGGACGATCTTGCATCTATTGCCACCAACTTCAGGAAAAATCCTTTTTGAGGGAAAGGATATCTCAAACATAAAATCCAGGGAATTCAAACAGTCCCGCAAAGATATGCAAATAATATTCCAGGATCCATTTTCCTCTTTAAATCCCCGAATGACAGTGGAGGAAATCATAATGGAGCCGCTGAATATTTTTCGATTACATTCATCAATAAAGGAACGGCGGGAAGAGGTGGCTCGCTTAATGGATACTGTCGGGCTTTCATCGCGGTTGGTCCGTACATACCCGCATGAACTGGACGGCGGACGTAGACAGCGTATTGGCGTTGCTCGCGCACTTTCGGTCAACCCAAAATTCATTGTCTGCGATGAGCCGGTTAGTGCTTTAGATGTTTCCATTCAGGCTCAGATATTGAATTTAATGCAGAACCTACAAGAGGAGACCGGCGTAACATACATGTTTATTACACATGATTTATCTGTTGTAAGGCATATTTCAGATGATATATGTGTGATGTATTTAGGAAAACTTGTTGAAAAGACGGACTATAAAGAGCTCTTTGAAAACCCTTGTCATCCCTATACCCAAGCATTGCTTGCGGCAATTCCAATACCCGTACCTCACGCAAAAAAAGGTAGAGATTTACTCAAAGGAGAGCTCTTTTCCCCAATTAATCCTGCGCCAGGATGTCGCTTTGCGGCAAGATGTTCAAAGAGCAAGAAAGAGTGTTTAGCACAAGATCCTGAGTATAAGGAGATTTCAACAGGGCATTTTGTAGCCTGTCATCTGTTTTGAAGGCTGCTTAATCATAGGCGAAAGCCAGTGAAAAATAACAAAAACAAAAGGAGGATTGAATTATGAGGAAAAGAAAACTATCTGTTGCTATTGTCGTGTTGATGATAGCAAGCGTTCTTCTGGGATGTTCTTCGTCTGCGCCAGGGTCTCAGAATTCAGGACAAGATGATGTAACTGATGCGGCGCCAACTGCCGGAAAAGGCGACACAACGACAAACATAAGCAGCAGTGCTGATGCGAGCCAGTCAATCTATGCCGGAAGAGGCATGGATGCAACTATTAACCCTAATGTTACTGCATATGTTTCCGACCCCCCTCAGGGCATGACCGATACAGCAGCCGGAGACGGAAAGACATTGACAATCGCCCAGGGTGGGGAGCCAAATATTCTTTACCCGCAAAATCAGAATATTATGGCGACCGCAGTGATATGCCAGCAAATCTATGAGCCATTATTCCGATACAATTGTTTTACAGACGAATACGAATCCCTTTTTGCGGAATCTTGGGAGCAAGTTGATAGTACTTGCTTGCGCATTAATTTGCGCAAGGGTGTTAAATGCCACGCCGGTTACGAGATGACGGCAAACGATGTTCTGTGGACTTTAACACAGGGCTATGAAAGCCCAATGTCTAACTGGATATTCGGTTTCTTTAGCCCAGAGCTCAGCAAGGTTATTGACGACTATACAATTGAAATCCGTACAGAGGAACCTTTTGGCCCTTGGCTGACTTATTTGTCCAACTGGAGTGTCGGGGGCATTGTCAACCGGCAGGCATATGAAGAACAAACACCTGATGATTATGCTCGCAATCCAACAGGCGGCGCCGGCCCGTGGGAGTTTGTCGAATGGATCGCGGGCGATAGGATCATTCTTAAACGCTTTGAGGATTATTATGGTGAAAAACCATATTACGAGAACCTGATTATACGAAACATACCTGACGACGTAACTCGCACCTTAAGCCTTGAAGCGGGTGAGGTGGACGCAATTATTACGGTCGACACCGCCAATGCGCAGGCAATTATTGACTCCCCGGCGGCGAACCTTTACTCCATGCCAAGTTGGCAGCTGATTTATTGCGGGTTCAACCTGGTTGATAGCAGTAAGCCCTGGGCGAATCAGAAAGTGCGTGATGCGATGTACTACGCATTGGATATCGATACAATGACTCCAATAGCGTTTGATGGATGGGCTATCCGCGCTGACGGATATTTTCCTCCATCGCAGAAATGCTACGCGCCAATTAAGGAAGAAGATAAGGAGAAATATGCCTACAATCTTGAGAAGGCGAAACAATTGATGATTGAAGCCGGCTATCCAGATGGGTTCTCGATGCGTTTATATACCTGCGACACAATCGCATGGATGAATCTGACGGAAATGGTACAGAACGCGTGGGCTGCAATCGGTATCGACGCGGCGGTGTCCGTATATGATCAGAATGCCCACTGGGATCTTGTATACGCTGGTGATTTTGACGCGTTTATTGCCCGCCACACTTCTCATGGAAACGACGGAAACTACATGTTTAACAAGTTAATATCATGGGGGACAGGAAGTTCAAATCCTGGTAAGTATAACAGCCCTGAGTTTGACGACCTTATGACCCAGGCAATGCAGTCAATCAATGATGATTTCAGATATGAGTGCTACCACAGAGTAAACGATTTGATTCGTGAAGAAAAGCCCTGGATAAACCTTGCCAATCCGTCAATGACATATGGGTGCCGCTCAACACTTCAGGGAGTATATCCTTCCGCGCCTGGTTTGATGGACGCAAGATACCTTAGGCCAATTACTGTAGAATAACTATCGGCCTAAGTTTCTCTCTGCGTAGCCCACATTATTCATCAAGCGCTAACCCCCGCTTTGTACAAAAACGTGTAAAGCGGGGGACGGGCACCTGGAGTCGGAGCGCCTTCTATTATACCAATGCGGGCTAACGCCCGCAACCCAACTCGGCTCGGCGAAGTGCGGTTCCCCTCGCCTCACGCGGACGATGTCCGCGCACCGCGCTATTCGCGCGGCGTTTAGCAACTTCCGGTTTAAACAACTCGTTTTTTATTTGCGTTCCTGGGCCGTAAGTTGCTAATACAATTGCGTTCGGTACTGAGAAACGGTAATGCCTGTAATCTTTTTGAATACTATAGAGAAGTACTTTGCCGAACTAAAACCGACCATCTCAGCGATTTCATAGTCCTTAAAATGAGGATTGGCGGCAAGTATTTCTTTGGCTTTTTCGGTACGGATCATCTGGATGTAATCTGTAAAACTTATATTTAGCGCCACTTTGAACAAGCTGCTTAAATAGTTCGGCGATGCGTATACCTCACCGGAGACCTTTTCAAGACTAAGAGGTTCGTTGTAATGTTCTTTAATATAGTTGACCGCGCGGGGGACTACAGAAGACGATGTCTTAAGATGGGAAAACATATGAGATAGTTGAAGACAAAACTCTGCAAGTGTATGCTCAAATAGTTGTTCACTAAATGTAGTTAGTGTGGAAATGCTCATGTTGAAGTCTTCGATTTTTGTGCTGCGGCTCATGAGAATATGATGTATTTCCACATAGAGGATTATATAGCAGTTATTGATTGCCGCAGGCGTGGTATTATGCAATCTTACTAATGCAAAGAATTCAGCCAGAGCGGAGCGGATTTCTTCCTCACAACCAAGGAGAATGCTGTTGATTAAAGTACGTTCTTGTTTGTATGGGTAATTGAGTGGTTGACGTCTTAACGGCGTCTTTAGGCCTTTTTGTTTGTCGTTTTCTTTTTCCGCAGAAACGACAATATGCTTAAAATACGGATACTGCTCCAAGGAGCGAATATGTTCAGCGGCGCGATAGACCGCATTATAAACATCAATTGGCATAAAAGGTTTTAAAAGGTAATCCTGAACATTGAGGCTGATCGCTTCTTGGGCATAGCTGAATTCTCCGTAGCTGCTCACGATAATGAATACTGTGGCAAGATTTTGCTCCCGCACCTTTCGAATGACGTCAAGGCCTGACATACCAGGCATTTCAATGTCGATCAGGACGACGTCTGGGAGTTGGGAGCAAATCATGTTATATGCTTCGATGCCGTCTGACGCCGCGCCAATAACGGAAATACCGGTCATAGCAGCGTCAATGGAAGCGATCATTATATCACGGGTATCGGGTTCATCATCTACAACAACAATTCGAATCATAGCCTGTCATCCATTCTGCGTGTTATGCGCGATAAGTATGACGATAGTAGGATAGATGAGCAAGAGCACACGCCTCAGTTATTATATTATATCTCACGTTTTGATGCAATTACAGGTTTTAAGCTCTGTTTTGAAATACTTTTTGGCAAATATCAAGCCGCAAAGGAGGAATACATATGCTTCGAGGAAGCCTAATTGGAAAGAATCTGGGCGATAGCGTCCTTCTGCGCTTTATGCAGCGCGGGGACTCGGATGAACACAGAAATGTACCTGTGAAGATATACAAGCGTGAAGCGCCTGAAATCCCTTTTAGCAACGACCTTTCAGGTATGCCGTATAACGTATGGTACGAATATGTTGACAACCAATCTCATCTTGATCCGGAAGTGAACCTGATTTTTGAAGGTGTACTACCTTTAGATATGTCTTTCAATGAATACATTGACCGCGATGTTGACGCCAATCAAAGGTATATTTATTGGGTAGAGGCTGACAGCTTTGGAACACATACTATATTAGGGCCACTGGGCATAAAGGTGCGAAGTCGGGACGTATGGTGGCCGTACGAAAAATGGCTGAAAGAAATGAATAATATCAAAGATGAGCACCAAGATATTGTCACTGTCCGGAAACACGGGGAAACAACCATGCACAGATCAATGTTCGCACTACATGTAGGTAGACAAGACAATGTTATAGCTATCTTGGGCGCCGTACACGCCAGCGAAACAGGGCCTGAGCTCTTACTAAAGGCGCTTCGCTATATGTTGGAAAATAATAAGCCGCTATTTAAAAAGACGGGATTAGCCGTGATGCCCGCAGTTAATATAGATGTGCGGGAGCAAACTGTGGATGGCGTGCCTCATTATCTTCGATTAAATCATAATGGCGTGGACTTGAACAGGAATTTTGACTTCAATTGGGGCGAACAATATGTGTACGGCATGTCCAATGGTTTTCTTGGCAGCGTGACCTATCGGGGACCATACCCAAACAGTGAAAATGAAACGCTTTCAGTTATCCGGTTCTTGGAATCTGTAAAACCAATTACAGTATTTGTTTTCGATTCCGGTTCTGTAATAACGGAAGATAAAATCTATTATGACGGCGTGCCCAAAGGCACAGAAGTATTTGATGTTTCAACAAAGTTAGCGACGCTGTATTCGAAAGTCTTTAGAGCGCCTCATGAAGGCTGTGGAACATTTACGGCGGCGCCAATCAGCTTTCCATATGAGGAACCGGTGTTTAAGGCGTCTGGCGTACCAGTGGGGACACTGGATGGATGGGCAGCAAAGAAGTTTCTAATTCCGGCATTTAATTTGCAGTATGCATTCTCTCAGGAAGGGAGCATTCGGATCCACGATAATACAACCCCGGAATTACTCAACAAATGGTCGATAAGGCATGCGTACGCGCTAATGGCAATTATGGAAGAGCTGTCCTGAGCTATTGCGGAAGGACGAGAAAACACGATAAAACAAGACAAAAAACAAGGCAGTACAAAACAATACTATGAGTCAGTTAGAAAGGGAGGGCTTATTCGAAATGTTAATTACTTCAAAGAAGATTATTACGGGTGATGGGAAAACAGTGCTTACCGGGAATGGAATTTACATAAAAGATGGCATCATCAAAAAGATATCAACATTGGCGGATCTAAAAAAACTCTATCCGGATGAGCAAGTTATCGATTATGGCGATGCGGCTATTCTACCCGGATTTATTGACACGCATACGCATATTGGCGCGTATGACGGAATGTGGGATTTTACCGATTATAATGAATACCGTATAGGCATTCTTGGCATGCAAAGGACCGTGGAGTGTTTTCAATACGGCACGACTACGATTCGTGATGTAGGCTCACCGGATAAGCTTATGGAATCGCTTAGAACAATTGCAGATAAAGGATTTGCTGTATTCCCGCGGATATTCCATTCTAACCAGGCGATAAGTATGACGGGCGGCCACTGTTGGCGTATGTCGTGCGTAACCGAAGCCGACGGTATTGAAGGACTGCGCTTTTGTATTCGCGACCAGATAAAGAAGGGCGCCGATTGGATCAAGGTGATGACAACTCATCGTATTGATTTACCTGAGTACTCACAGGAAGAGCTTGATTATGCGTCACAGGAGTCGCATCGGTTGGGCAAAAAGCTGGCAGTTCACGCCGCGCTACCCATTGGCCTTGAAATGGCGCTTAAATGCAAGCCTGACAGCATTGAGCATGGTACTTATCTAACTGTAGACCAGGCAAAGTTCATGCGCGATGAAAACATATACTGGGTACCAACTGTTGCTACGCTTGAGTACCTTGTGCCGTCACTGATGAAGTCAGATACAGATTCAAACGCTTATTACCAGATTCAGATAAAGGATCGTGAATACTATGCGCGCATTGTAAGCGTAACGCGCGATAATTTTTTAAAGTTGGCGGAAACAGGTGTAAAAATCGCGGCAGGTACAGATTTTGACACGGGCTATATTCCGTCCGCTCCGGTGGGCATGGAACTAAAAAAGATGATTGATCTGGGATGGGATCCGTTGCTGGCAATTCAGGCAGGAACGTTTAACGGGGCTGAGTTGCTAGGCGTATCTGATACTATAGGCCTGATCAGGGAAGGCTATACAGCGGATATTGTCGTTGTGAACGGAGATCCCCAGATAGACGGTTCGATATTGGAAGATGTTGTCGTTACTTATTTCGGCGGGAAATTAGTTTATACCAAATAGCTAGTTTTATCATTAAAACGGAAAAAATCCAGTAGTTAAAGTGTTCGAAATCCTTAGTATTAGTGAGTTTTAGCAACTTACGGCCCAGGAACGTAAATAAAAAACGAGTTGTTTAAGCCGGAAGTTGCTAAACGCCGCGCGAATAGCGCGGTGCGAGCGCATTGCGCTCGTGAGGCGAGGGGAACCGCGCTTCGCCGAGCCGAGTTGGGTTGCGGGCGAAGTCCGCTTTATCAACTTAATCCCCAAGAACGCTAATGAAAACAAGTTGTTGAAGGATTAAGTTGCTCGTGTAGCGCGAATAGCGTGGCGCGAGCGTATCGCGCTCGTGAGGCGAGGGGAACCGCGCTTCGCCAAGCCGAGTGGGTTACGGGCGAAGCCCGCTTTATAGTTTAACAATTGATAATAATTCTATCTTGTGAAGGAGGAAAAAAACATGCTTAGAGGAAAACTTTTTGGACAAAATCTGGGGGATAAGGCGAGGTTGTATTTTATTCAAAGGGGGGATTGTGAGGAGAACTGGAATGTTCCAATAAAAATTTTCCGTAGGGAGGCGCCGGAGATTCCTTTTTGTAATGACCTCGCCGGCATGGCGTTTGACAAATGGTATGAGTATACCGCAAACCAAAGTCATCTTGATTTGCGCGTAGAATTGATCTTTGAAGGTTTACTTCCACTTGTCCATTCATTTAACGAATATACTGATGAAGATGTTAAGACCGGTATGACTTATATTTATTGGGTAGAAGCTGACAGTTTTGACGAGCATACGATTTTGGGGCCGCTTGGCTTAAAAGTACGAAGCCGTGATGTTTGGTGGCCGTATGATAAGTGGGTAGAAGAGATGAATAAAATCCAGTCTGACTATCCGGATATTGTTTCCATTAAGCAATACGGATGGTCGACGATGCGCAGGGCTTTGCCAGGTATGTCTATAGGCAATAAAGACAATGCTATAGCGCTTATGGGAGCAGTACACGCCAGTGAAACAGGCCCTGAGCTTTTACTAAAAGCTGTAAGGTTTATGCTTGAGAGTAACTTTGATCTGTTGAATAAGATTGGCGTTGCTGTTTTCCCAGCAGTATGTGTGGATGTCAGAGAGGAAACCGTAAACGGAGTCCCTCACTATCAGCGTCTAAATCACAATGGAGTTGATTTGAACCGGAATTTTGATTATTTCTGGCGTGAAGATTTCGTTTATGGCATGTCAAATAATATGTATGGCGCAGAGACCTATCATGGCCCGTTCCCAAACAGCGAGACAGAGGCGGAAGCAGCTATTGCGTTTCTTAAGGATGTTACTCCAAATGCCCTGTTTGTGTATGATAACGGATCAGTAATCACTGAAGACAAAATGTATTATCACGGTGTGCCGGTGGATACGGATAGCTTTGAATATTCAACAAAATTGGCGTATATTTATTCAAAGGCTTTTCGCACAAACAATGAGGGATGCGGAACATTTACCGCCGATCCAATTACATTCCCCTATGATGAGGCGGTATTCCGCAATTCAGGGAATCCAACAGGAATACTGGACGGCTGGGCAGCGCGCCACTTTGGGATCCCGGCGTTCAATATGCAGTATGCTGGATCAGAAGAAGGAAAAGTCAGCCTGACAGATGACACCACGCTTGAGCTTCTGAACCAGTGGGCGCTACGTCATGCGCATGCGTTGATGGAAGTAATGGAAGACTTGCTCAAGAATATTTGAAATACATGATACACATGTAAGATCTGGCTACCCGCGCAGGATTCATAGTTAATTTGTGATTTAGGCGGTGTGCTCAATGAGTGTGAAAATGAAACAGTGGTTTTTGAGACGGCAAATGCAGAAGAAACTTGTGCTTTCTGTGTATACAACAATCATTGTCGTGTTTTTGGCGCTCGATATTTTCCTTATCATTTTTGCCAACCAGGATGCCCGAAACGAGCAATTAAGCAACGCTGCCCATTTAGTATCCTACGGCAATTTACTCATTGAGAAGGAGCAGTCATATTTGTATGGTATAGCCGCACATTACGCAATTACCTCCGAAGTTCAAACGTCTATGAATATGAGCAACCGGGGTCTTGCAGCGGAAGAATTGTCAAATGAATTGATTTCTGTTAGCCAATCCCGCATGTATGTATTGGGCCTGACATTTTATAACCTGAATGGAAAAGCAATTAACCACATGTCAATCGATGCGTCTTATGGAGCGCTTAATCAAGATCCTAATGATGAAACGCGGCCTTTTTATAAACTCATATCAGGAAGGATTAATTATATTTGGGAATATATTCCAAAAGGTTCTCCATTATATCTGGAACAAGATAATTCCCCAAAGCTGTGTTTATGGTATGTTGTAAAGCATAATTCCACGTTCCGGCCAATAGGAGTGATCAATATATCGCTGGATACGAGAAAGCTTTTATCCACGCAGATTATTCCTCAAGGGCTATATGATACGGTTATGGTTGTAAATCAGGATGGGAAAATGGTTTTTGGTAAAGGCGAGGTTTATAATTCTTTTACTGATCAAACGAGACTGCAAATCGTTGAAGCCACGCCTAAATACCGTAATACCGGATATTTTCCTGTTACACTCGGTAAAACAACATTCTATGTTGTATTTGGAAAGGTTCGCGACACCGGTATAATCACCTACGCATTGATTCCCGACAAGCTGTATTGGGGGAATATACGCATGTTTTGGCAGTATAGTATACTGGGGATTATACTCTGTTTGTTATCTATTTTACCGCTACTGATTTTAACAACAAACCTGATTACAAAACCCATCAATAAGCTTGCCGATTATATGCGGCGTTTTAGCAATGGGGAACGCAATATCCATTTTGACTTTGGCAAAAATGATGAAATAGGAAAATTAGGAGAAATATTTAGCAAAATGGTGCGGGAAAATCAGAACCTTATAGAAAAAACTTTATTACTGACGATAAGGCGCCAAGCAGCTGAATTGGCCCTTTCGCAAGCGCAAATCAATCCTCATTTTATATATAACATGCTAAACACAATGCAATGGACAGCATTGGCGGATGGAAATGACGATATTGCAGAAATGGCAAATCAAATGGGTATAATATTCCGTTTTACTCTGAATAAAGGCTATGATTTTATTACGGTCGAACAGGAATATGAATTGCTGGAGTGTTACTTTGAACTGCAAAAAAGGCGCTTTAAAGATAGACTTACATGGTCTATCAATGTCGATAAAAGTGCATACGACGCATATATACCAAAGCTTCTGATACAGCCTCTTGCGGAAAATTCCATCATTCATGGTGTTGCTGACAGTAAAGATACAGTACATATTGATGTTTGCATTGAAAAGGACGGGGATCATCTTAACATTAAAATATTTGACAACGGAATAGGAATTCCGCCCAATGTGCTTGCTATGCTGCCAGATAAGCTCTCGGGTGAATCCGGGAAAAAGCCAACAAGTCAATTTGCCATGCGAAATATCTCTGACCGCCTCAAGCTGTATTTCAATGAGCGGCATTATGTCTTTAGTATTGAGAGTAATCAGGGGGAAGGCGTCAGAATAACAATTGTTTTGCCTTACCTTATTGAGGCGCCGGCTCTTATCGCGGCGCCCGAAAGAATTGATAATATAGAAAACAACAATTAGGAGGTAAAATGGTGCATTTGCCTTATCACTATCAATGCAACGGAGCGGTAGGGTTCAGGCAATTCTTAGAAACTGCTTTTCAAGAATGATCTCTGACTGGATTCACAAATACTCATTCAGCTTGTTTATAACATCGTTGAAATCAAGCGGTTTACCGATATGACCGTTCATCCCGGCTGCGAAGCTCTGTTCTATATCCGCTTTGAATACATTGGCGGTCATGGCTATTATCGGTATTGTTTTCGCTCTTGCGACGCCGGTCATGGCGCGAATAGAGCGTGTAGCTTGATAGCCGTCCATTTCTGGCATTTGCACATCCATGAATATCATATCGTAGCGATCCGGATTCTCTGTAAACATTTTAACGGCAATTGCTCCGTTTTCGGCGCTGTCTATTTCAATACCGGTTGGTTCAAGCAAGGCAATGACAATTTCCCGGTTTATATCTACGTCGTCCGCAAGAAGCACCCGCCGACCGGAAAAGTTTTCCGCCTGGGATTTTCTTTCGACCAATTTCTCTGTGGCTGATTCTCCCTCTTTGGCGGATTGAAGGACCTTTACCACTTCCGATGGGAACAACGGCAGCGTTATGGTTGCGTCGGCGCCTGCGTTTTTGGCTTCATTCTCAACATCATCAGCGTCGATGGCGGAAATCATTGCTATGACTGATTTTACTCCATTTTTCTTAAGTATGGGTGCATGCTCGGCGCCAAATCTTTTAAAGTCAATAAAACAGACACTGTACAAACCACTTTGCTCAGTTACCATATGGGCAGCCTCACTTCCGGTATGCGCAACATCGGAAACAATTCCAAGGCGTTTCAAAATATATGTCAGGTATGCTATTGCTGCAGAGTCGTCCTCTACAATGAGGGCATTTAGTCCCGTTAAACCGTAATCCGCCCAACCCGGCGCTCCTGTCACTTGTTGCTCCGGATCAGAAAGAAAAGGCAGAATAGGCTCAACTGGCGGCGTTGCCGATTGCTCCGGAACAGGCAGAACTGGCGAGGCGTCAGCATCTTGCCCAATGTCGATATGCAGAGCGGGTGGAGCTCCTGCATCCAGCCCAAGGTTAGCAAGCAGAACTAGCGGCGCGCCAGCATCCTGCTCCTGGTCAACAGGCGGAACGAGCGGGGCGCCAGCATCTTGCCCAAGGTTAGCAAGCAGAACTGGCGATGCGTCAGCATCTTGCCCAATGTCGGTATGCAGAACGGGTGTAGCTCCTGCATCCAGCCCAAGGTTATCAGGCGAGATGGGCGGAGCGCCAGCATCTTGCTCCTGGTCAACAGGCATTGAGGGCACAACAGGGGCAAGGGGCACAACAAAACTAAATGTAGAGCCCGCATTGAGCTCAGATTCAAATGTGATCGTACCGCCCATACTTTCAATAATGTTCTTTGAAATTGCAAGACCAAGACCAGTACCGCCAAATCGCTTGGTTATGGTATTGTCAGCTTGCTCAAACGAATGAAAGACTCGTTTTTTTTGCTCTTCGGATATTCCAATGCCTGTATCGACCACTTCGACCTTGATCAGGTGGTAGCCTCCGCTATCGCCTGTTAAGCGCGCTTCTAAAGAGATTCGCCCGTCTTCAGGCGTAAATTTGATCGCGTTTGACAACAGGTTCGTAACAACTTGGGAAATATGCTGCTCGTCTCCAATCAGTGACCGGGGTATATCCATATCTATATACACATTGAAGGTCAGATTCTTTTCCGCAGCCTTAAACACGATCACATCGCAAACCTTTTTAATCATTTTTTCAAAGCAAAACTCGGCGCTGCTCAATTCAAGCTTGCCTGCTTCGATTTTTGAATAATCCAAAACGTCGTTGATTACACCAAGAAGGTGCTTGGACGCGTCCTCAATTTTTGTCAGGCTGTATTCTTTGCGCCCCAGATCATCGGAGTTTTTGCCGATGGTTGCCATGCCGATGATTGCATTTAAAGGCGTCCGCATTTCGTGGCTCATATTTGCCAAAAAGAGGCTTTTGGCGTTACTTGCATGTTCGGCTTGTAGAAGGGCGTTTTTCAAGATTATCGAACTTTTATGCTGAGTGAAGAAAGTAATTGCACCGCCGGTCACTAAAAGTAATAGTGCAAAAATCATTGCAATAATTAATACCGTTATCCAACTGCTTAACGATTCTATACGCTCGCTGAGATGAGTAATTTGGTCGCGCAAAAGACTGATCTGTTCATCTCTTATATCGACGCCAACCAGAGCAAAAACATCTCCATTATCATCAAAAACTGGAGCATATGCAGTTATCAGCCCATTGAGGTCAACTAAAAATTCACCGCCAGACAGCGTTATTTGCCTATTGTTCCACGCGCCTCTTGCTCCGGCGTCGATAGCTATTAGTTGGTTTGAAGGCGTGTATGCGTTCGCAAAATCCGAATCGTTGTCAATAATCGGCTGTACAAAATTATCGATCCTGAATAAATAGTATACATACTCCAGGCCGTTTTCATATGCAAATTGTATCAACAGTTCCCGAAGCGCCAAAAAATCACCATCTTCCAGCCACGCCTGCTGGCTGTCAGGAGAGCCGGGTTTTATCCGGAGCGTTTCAAGGTCGGAGGCGGACAGGAGGTTTTGGGCGGCGGCGGCGCTCGCATTTAGACGGTATTCATAGTTTCTTATCAGGAATTCCTCAGTTGAGTTTAATGTATCCCTGGCGGAATTCATGTTGACGACGGTATCGGTCATATTGGAGATTGTCATAGCCGAGACGACGAGCACTGCGAAAGCCGAAAATAAGAACACCAAATGGAAGAGGTTATTCTTCGGGAACCCTTTATTGTCAGGACTCTTCTTCATCGCTCTCATTTTCCTTTGATTATCGCCGTCAACTCGCTTAATCGAACGGGTAATTCAGATATGGCGATTTCCCCCATATAACACGCAAGGGTAAAATCGCCGGCGGGCGTCCAGAAATTGCTCATTTCAGGGATCGACGGCATAGCTACGGCGTTTGAACCTTGCGCCATTACTGCCTTCGCAGTAGTTGATACCGCTACGTCAATATCTTCGACAAGTGATAGGGCAACCGGTATCAGGTTGCGCGTAATAAACCGCTCTTTCTGGTTATCGGGGTTTGTGAGCCAGGCGGCCAAATCCATAGCCGCATTTTTATTTTTTGAATTGGCATTTATGCAGTACAGCTTGAAGCCGGCAAATGACTTCATTTCTTTTCCGTCGACGCTTGGCAGTTTCGAGCAGCCGTAGTTGCCTTTTAAAGCGCTGGTGATTGCGGCGGCGTTCCACGGCCCGCCAAGAAAGGCGCCTAGTTTGTGCTCCTGGAAAAGCTCTACAGCCATATCTCCAGTCATATTTCCGAAGTTTTCCCTATTCTCAATTAGATAGGTCATGGCCTCTATGCCGTAACTGCTGTCAAAATCGCAATAACTGCTGTCTTCGCCATCCTCGCCGAATAAACTGCAGCCATATGTGTAGAACCAGTTGGCAGTGTAATAAGCGTTGTCGAACTCCATGCCAAATGGCGTCCCTCCGACGGGAATGGAACTGCTCATAATACCTTCCAGGGTCTGCGCCGACAAATCAGAGATAATAGATCTGTCATAGAATAACATATGAGTTTCGAAACTGGACGGAAAGCCATATTGTTTGCCCTCGATCTGACCAGCCTTGACAGATGGAGCAGTGTTTTCATTGATTGCGCTTTGATGCTTATCCTCAGTAATCTCACTGAGGAAGTCTTGAAATACAAGCGCGCCGAGTTGGTCGTGCGGAATACAAATGACGTCCACTTCGGCTGAGGGGTTTTCCTCCAATGTCTGGCGAGTGAAATCGTCTTCACAGATTTCAACCCGTATTTCCTTGATAGCCGTGTTAACTTTCAGGAATTCACCTGTCAATTTTGTGATGATTTCCTCGTCCAGTTCAGAGCACCAAACGGTCAGGACGTTGGAACCACCGCCGCCACAACCGGAAAAAAGCGCGGCGCACATCATTGCCGCAATTAAAGCAAGAATAATAATCACTTTCTTCACTCGAAACCACTTCCTTTATTTATCATATGGCGCCATATATATTTTCTAGTCCGTGATTCGAATCTGTTATTCGAATCTGTTATTCTCACTGTGATTATAATCATTGATACAAATCCGTGATATAAATCCGTAATTCTTTACCGTGATTAAAACTGCACTTTTGCATCACTATTCATTTCGTGTTTCTTTGTTTGACGTCCTTGTGGCGACTGTCCATAATCCCGCTTATACCACTGTTTATTACCCATTAATTGTTTGGATTAACCATGCAATGATTGAAATGCGGGAAGATGTCTATTGACAATTATTACAATAGCCTACGATGGCAAATTCATAAAGCATGAAATGCGTGAAACCGCGTATTTCTTTTTGGGATCGGCGAATTTCCTGATAACCTTCAGTGCGTCGGCACGATCTATTGGCTTTAACTCCGCTTCGGCGGGGCCCTTCCGCTGCTTGTAAAATAGAAATTCGGCAGTATCCCCGTTTGATGGGATTTAAAGGAAAGCAGAATAGTGCTATAAAACAGCATAATCGTCTTATTCTTTCTCTAAAAAATCATGTATCCTATATTAAACAGTCTGGATTCTAAGAGTCCAGAAATCTAACTGTAACCCTAACGTCTATGAAGGAGTGTTGAAAGTGAAAAAGTTAAGAAAACTTGCCGCCGTTATGCTTGTGGTGCTTATGCTATGCCAGATGCTGCCACTGCCATTTGCATCGGCGTTAGCAAACGGGGCAACATCAATTGTTGACCTGAAAACCAATTATCAAATCGAACCCTTGGGCATCGATACTGTCAGCCCTACGTTTAGTTGGCAGATGTCCTCCAGCTTGGTCGGTCAAATGCAGAGCGCATACCAAATCGTTGTTCGGGAAAACTCAGCATCCGGGCCGGTCGCCTGGGATAGCGGGAAACAGGACAGTGGGATTTCTGTCGCCATCGCGTATGGCTCAACCGGGCAGGCAGAAGCGTTGCAAGGGCAAAAGAAATATGTTTGGACAGTCACGGTCTGGGACATGGACTATGTTGTTCATACCGCCCAATCGTTTTTCGAAACCAGTGCTAATTGGGGCGATGCTGAATGGATAACCATTGAAAATTATGCCGAGCCGATGAGAAGCCTGCTGTTTCGAACCGAACAACCGCTGACTTCCAGTCAGCGTGTTGCGTCCGCACGTCTGTATATCACCGGCTTGGGGGCCTATGAGGCGTACATAAACGGGAGGGAAGTCCAAGGTGAAGTCAATTCCATTTTGGCTCCGGGATGGACGGATTACAGCAGCTATATCCATTATCAAACCTATGATGTCACGGACTATCTTACGGCAGGTGACCATACTGTCACGCTGGGAGCCATTGTGGGCAGCGGATGGTATGGAAGCGCAGTTGTCGACCCTACAGCAATCGGTTACAATACAGTAATTGGTCAATCTGATTTGCTGGAACGCTGCCTACTTGCAAAGATGGCGATCACATATGAAGACGGAAGTACACAGGAATTCGTCACCGATACCGACAACTGGCGTGTAAGCTCTATTAGCCCCTATGTCCAGGACGGCGTCTACGAGGGAGAAACCTACGACGGGCGGATCGCTAAGAACATCGAAGGATGGAACGATGCCGGTTACAATGTTGATCTTTGGGCCTCTCCAGTGGCATTAACCTACAGGGGAAAAGTTATCGCCAGCAGCGCCGGTATCATCTACGACTATCGGGAGATTCCGATGAAGTCTGCTTACACCTACAATGAAAGTACTGACATCATCGGCGTGGGAGGTACTTATGCAATGGGCGAGATCGATTTTAGCAAAGCGGTCTCGTATTCTGCCGGAGAAACTGTCTCTCTAAAAGCCGGTGACACCCTGATTGCGGATTTCGGTCAGAACGCTGCGGCTACAGCTGCATTTCAGGTCTTCGCTCCGGCTGGGACAAAGATTACAATGCTGCCATGCGAGATCCTAAGCGACGGCAAGGACGGTATCTACACAAAGGGAACGCGGTTTCCCGGAGCGTTGGAAGCCCCCGGTTACGGACACGGAAGGTTCATTTATACCACTACCGGCGACGGTATAGAATCTCATCGGGCTCAGTTTCATTTTGTTGGTTATCAATATCTTGAAATTAGGGCGGATCAGGATGTTATGTTCCTCAGCCTTTCCTCCATTGCGGTCTCATCGGTCGGGAAGGAAACCGGCTTTGTTGAAACCTCAAACAGCATGATCAACCAGTTTATCAGTAACTCAAAATGGAGCCAGGTCAGCAACTATTGTTCCGTTCCCACTGACTGCCCACAGCGGGAGTACTACGGCTGGTCCGGCGACGCGCAGCTGTTCGCGGAATCCGCCATGTATCATTTTGACTCGGCGGTGCTCCTGGGCAACTATATTGATATTATGGACGATTATTATCATACCTATAGTAACTACGGAAATATTATGCCCATGAATGTCAACAGCTTTTTCACGAATATGATCAACGCCGGCTGGTCCGACGCCGGGATCATCATTCCATGGGTTTTCTATCAGCAAACGGGCGATCTTTCCCACGCGAAGCGCTATTGGCCGCAAATGTGCAGGTTTGCTGATCGGATTTATTCCGGCAATCATCAATTTTCACTGGGTGATTGGAATGGCGTTCCCGGTGAAAGCGCCACCAGCAACTATGTTATGTCTTGCTTCAATATTACCGACCAGATATTGATGTCAAAGATGGCTCGAGCCTTGGGTTATGAGTCTGACGCCTCCAAGTACGCAGCCAACGCCGAAACTAAACGCAGACAGGCCATTGACCGCTATATAGATACGGATGGAAACGTCCTTTGTGCAACTATGGATGGACCAAGAGATGTAATGGGAAACGTCTGCGTTGACAATCCGCAAACGGCGCTGTCCTGGGCTTTAAAGCTGGAGCTGTATGATACTGAGGCACAGAAACAGGCAATTGCTGCTAAACTTGCGGCAAGCGTGAGAAATGAAAACCAGAGTATCAGTACAATTCGAGGTGAAAACACTCTTGGAAGCGGTTTCTTAGGCGTAAACGTGCTGCTACCAGCATTAAGCGAGAGCGGCAATTGTGTCACGGCATATAACCTTATGCTGAATGACGATTTGTATACTTTCCTTTACGCGGTGGCGTGCGGAGCCACTACGATTTGGGAAGACTGGGACATATGGATGCCAGACAGAGGATATAAGAACTCCATTGTATCGCATAACCACTACTCTTACGGCGCGGCGTCTGAATGGGTCTATGAGTATCTCCTGGGGATCCAAAAAGACGAAGATAATCCTGGATTCAAGCATTTCATCCTCCAGCCACAATTGGATACGTCTTTGAGCTTTGCCAATGGTTCCTACAAATCTTACTACGGCGAAATTGTCACCAGCTGGACCGCAAACAATGGCGACCTGACCGCCTACCAATGCACTGTACCTGCCAACACGACCGCCACTCTGTATCTGCCAGTTGACGATGCGGATATGGATAACTTTAATCAGATATATGGCGTGAACTATCTTGGCATGGATAAACACAACGGCGTGGATTGCGCCAAACTCAGCCTGCTCTCGGGCGGCTATAGCTTCGATGTGACGGCAAGCGGGCTCGTGGCATCGCGCGATGCTGCTTATTTTGCACCCGTCCAAGCTGAAATTAACTCTGTGGCGACTGTGGGTGTTAATACCCCGGCGTCTTTCACAGTATCCCTGAACAACGCAAAGGACGCGGGCGTTGTCACGCTTGAATTCACAGCTGATAGCAGATTTCTTGACCTTACCGTCGCAACCGCGCTAAACGGCTTCTCTATTCTGGATCAACTTTCATGGGAATATATTGGAGGCCAAATGTGGAAGGGCGCCGTGAAATTGTATAACCCAGGCTTTGTTCAAACTAATGCCCCGATAGACGTGTTGGAAATCAGCGGCACAGCGCTCAGCCTACTGGGCAATACGACTGTAACGCTCACCGACATTGTGGTCACAGGCGGTGTTGATGGATTTGCTGGTACGCTTCCAAGCGTGATAGTAAAGGCTGGAGCGGAGACTTCCATCGTGTCAAAGACGGTGTTCTCCAAGTACGACCTGAACCATGACGGCAGGATTGATGAGCTCGATCTGGCTATTGTAGTTTACTACTACCTTGCTAATGACCTGGAAGCGGATTGGGATGTGGTGAAGTTTGACATCGCATCAGCTAAAGACTGCGATGTGGCTCTCAACGGCAGGGTTGACTTAGCCGACATGATTGAAGTTATCGCGAACTACTGCGATTCATACTAGTGTAGTGATAAGCTGAGGAGACGGTATATCTCTTTCGAGATAGAGCTGCCCTTGGCGGAGCCGCCCTGAACGAAGCCGCTGGACAGAGCCGCTGGACCGAGCCGCCCTTGGCAGGGCTGTAATGTGATATACAACCACACAGGCTTCAGCAAGCCTTTGGTGACGTTCCCACAGGTCAGTATTACACGCAGTATGTCGTATAGGCAGCAACACACGGTATTGTGACTGGCTACAATGCGACGACATTCGATCCACGTTTTATAGTGCCGACGGCGGGATTCTACTGCCGCCGGCTCCATTTGGATAGAGTTTGCCCGTTGTAAAGGTTAAAAATGCATGTTAGCAACTTACGGCCCAGGAACTGTAATAAAAAGCGAGTTGTTTAAGCCGGAAGTTGCTAATCGCCGCGCGAGAGCGCGGTGCGCGGACATCGTCCGCGTGAGGCGAGGGGAACCGCGCTTCGCCGAGCCGAGTTGGGTTG
>JGI24702J35022_10000550_pt1 | contig 22684 bp, 23 predicted proteins | sample TergutTh196P4_FD_35022 | JGI IMG/M metagenome (IMG submission 35022)
TACTCAAACGATTGGCTTCGGCAACGGCAATGTGTTCTTTCATTACGTCCACAACGAACAAAGCCGAAGGAAGACGGTTCAAATCAACGATAGAACCTAAGTTTTTTTCCAATTTTGCCCGTTGACGGGTAATTTGCAATTTTTCTCTTTTAGATAATTGATCGAAAGTACCGTCTTTCGACATTTTGTCGATGGTGGTCATTTTTTTGACAGCTTTGCGGATGGTCGTGAAATTAGTCAACATCCCTCCCGGCCAACGTTCCGTAACATAAGGCATACCGATGGAAGTAGCTCTATCGGCAACCACTTGTTTAGCTTGTTTCTTAGTTGAAACGAACAGTATTTTTCGCCCCGATTTAGCGATTTGTCTCAATGCTGCCGCCGCTTCGTCTATTTTTGCGACTGTTTTGTATAAGTCAATGATATGGATACCGTTACGTTCCATAAAAATGTAAGGAGCCATAGATGGATTCCACTTTCGTTTCAAGTGTCCGAAGTGCGAACCGGCTTCCAATAATTGTTCAAATGATACTTTTGACATTGTTTGTTTAATTGTTTAATTCGTTTACATTCTTTGTTAATCAATCTTTAGGTAGCTATCCTATAAGTTATTACCGGATAAGTCCTACCGATTTAGATACTAAACTGTTTGCACCCTGTCATGGCGGAATCAATCCGCCATCCCCGATTAGGATGGGATTGCAGGTCAAGCCCGCAATGACAAAAGGAAGCATTAACGTTTCGAGAATTGGAATCTCTTTCGTGCTTTGGGTCTTCCCGGTTTTTTCCGTTCCACTTCGCGCGGGTCGCGAGTCATGAAGCCTTCGGATCTCAAAGCCGGTTTGTCGGTCGGATTGATTTTTATCAACGCGCGAGCGATACCCAAACGTGCAGCTTCGGATTGACCTTTATAACCACCTCCCTGCAAATTAATCGTAATGTCATATTGTCCGGCAACATCTAATTTATTCAGTGGTTGCCTAACGACATATTGAAGCAGAGACGAAGGAAAATAGGTTTCAAGTTCGCGCTTGTTAATCAGAATTTTTCCGGATCCTTCTTTAACGTAAACACGAGCGACAGCCGCTTTACGTCTTCCTAATGCATTTACTACTTCCATTTTTATTATTTAAGAGAATTAATATCGATTGTCTTGGGTTGTTGAGCCTCGTGTTTGTGAGCCACACCATCATACACATACATATTTTTAAGCAATTTGTCGCCCAATTTGTTTTTGGGAAGCATACCCTTTACCACTTTTCGAAATAAACGATCACTGCTTTTTTTCTGNAANCCGGCCGGTGTCTGCTCCCTTTGTCCGCTGGGATAACCGGTATAGGAAAGATAAATGCGATCTGTCCATTTATTTCCGGTCAATAATACTTTTTCGGCATTGATAATAATCACATTATCGCCACAATCTACGTGAGGTGTAAAATTCGGTTTATATTTGCCACGCAGAAGTTTTGCTACTTTCGAAGCCAAACGTCCCAAATGTTGCCCGTCGGCGTCAACTACAACCCATTCCTTGTTGACAGTCGCCTTATTGGCAGAAATGGTTTTATAACTTAAAGTATCCACTTTTAAAATTTTTTTGTTTGTTAATAAATTATCGGTTCAATTATTTTCCTTTTCGACAATCGGATGTATTTTTGGAATAAAAAGGTCAAAATCAAACACTTACACATTTTCGAATAATAATCGGCTCGCAAAGTTACATATTTTTCTTTAAACAGACAAAAAAAACCGCCTCAAAAATTTTGAGGCGGTTTCCTTTCAATTCATTTACACTTTTCTTACTCAGCAGCTGGAGCTTCTTCTTCAACAACAACATCTTCAACAGGAGCATTTTCGATAGCTTCTTCGATTTGTTCTGTTTCTACTTCCGGAGCAGTAGTTTCTGGAGTTTTGCTTGAACAAGCGCTAAGAGCAACAACGGTTGCAATTGCAAAAAATAATACTAATTTTTTCATTTCCTTTAATAATTAAAACGATTCATGAATATTCATTTTTGTTTTCTTTCGGAAAACTGCCACAAAGATAAACATATTATTTAATATGCCATATAACCTATTTTGATTTTTTTTCATTTTTTTTGAAAAAAAGTTCATATCGAGTCAAAACCGAGACATTTTCATGAAGTAATTACTTAGTATTTAAATTCATTAAAAATTCCGGCGCAATTGATTGGACATCTAAAATCTTCAAAACATGACTGGTGTATGCCCGCAAAAACATTTGTACAAATTTGCAAGTGCATCGCCCGCCCCTTAGACAAACTCTAACTTGCACATTCCATATTGTCGATTCCGATTGACGCAATAACGACAATATAAGAACCGCAATAAGCAAATTTTTTTAATCCACTGAAAATAAATGTTTTAATAAAATTTTTGGATATTGGATTTTGTTTTATTTTTGCGGGGAATACTGATGTTATGGGCAATGCGCGGACATTTCAGCGGTTTGAAAAAGTGAAAAAAAATGCTGAAATTATTGAGAGAAATTTTGTACTTTTGCAAATAGAATTTTAAACACAAAAAAATATGCTCAACAAAGAAGAAAATAAGGTTTTAGAAAATATCAAAGCAAATTCGTATATGCAGAAAACGATTGCTTTGGTAGAAAATTTTGTCGAAAACCACATAAGCAACGACAATAAAGTTGCTTATGTGGCAGTTTTTGACGAAGTTTTTCGTATTCTCAATGAGGCAAAATCTTTTGTTGATGAATACTTGGCAGACCGCAAAGCAAAAGGCGAAATCAAAGACGAAAAACAAGCCTTGAAATCTATTGCGGGAAATTCTTTTTCTTCGACATTAGTTTATATTTTCTTGAAAAACAAAGAATTGAATAATATTCGAAAAGATATTTTTATTACAAGCCAATTATCAAAAATTCCGTCATTTAAAAAGGTTTCTGTTATAAATGTTGATGGAGAAACACAAAAACCCGACTGCGACCTCGTTATTTATTCTCTAAACGCAGACGAAACTTTGAAAAAATGTATGATTTTGTCGCTGAAAACTTCTTTGAGAGAACGAGCAGGACAAACTTACAAGTGGAAACTTTTAATGGAAATTGCCACTTCTGACAATTCAATTAAGGACAAATACAATATTGATTACAATCCCGAAAAAATGCCGTTGATTGCTTTTGCAACAGTCAATTTCTACAACGAAATCAACAATCCACAACACAGAGGAATGTTTAAGTTTTTCGACAAATCATTCATTGCTAAGAATGTAGATGCCGATTTTATTGCGAGAATGTCCACTTTGCCAAATTATGTAAACGAAAATTTATAATTATGTATCAGGTTGTTAGAAATACGAAATACGATTTTATCGGACAATCTTATGCAACAGTTTATCCGAATTTACATAAGTATCCAGCAACAATGTTACCACAAATCGGCATTGAAATTTTCAAAGAATTAGATATAAAAAGTGGAAAATTGCTTGACCCTTATTGCGGTTCGGGTTCTTCGTTTGCAAGTGGTTTGGAGTGTGGGTTGACTGAAATGCACGGTTTTGATATTAACCCTTTGGCAGTTTTGATTTCCAAAGTACGATTCACAAAAGTGTCTGTAAATGAACTTGTTGAAACAAAAAGAGATTTAAGAAACAATATTTACGAATTTCTAAAAGACGAGAAAAATATTAAAACGCTGAAACGACCACAAATCACAAATATTGATTTTTGGTTTTCAGATGAAGTGATTGACAATTTGACCGTTGTTAAACATTTTATAAATCAAATTCAAGATAAAAACATTCGTCGTTTTTTTTTAATTCCATTTTCGGAAACTGTACGTGAGTGCTCCTATACTCGCAACAACGAATTTAAATTGTTCCGTATGAAATCGGAAGATTTGCTACACTTCAATCCCGATGTAATCGGTGTTTATCTTAATAAATTAAACGACACAATTTTTCTGTATTCCAGTTTTTATTTCCCAAAATTAGACGAAAATGTAGATGTAAATGTGCAATATTCCACATTTCAACCCAAAGATGATTATTTTGATGTAGTTTTGACAAGTCCGCCTTATGGTGATAGCCGCACAACTGTTGCTTACGGTCAATTTTCTACGCTTTCAAACGAATGGCTCGGAATTGATTACGCCCGAAAAATTGACGGAATGTTAATGGGTGGCGTGAAACCAAAACAAAACATTCGAGATGGTATCATTGCAGACTACGTTTCGGAAATCAACAAAGTTGATAATAAGCGAGCATTAGATGTTTCTGCGTTTTACAACGATTTGGATTTTTCTATTAAACGAGTAGCAAAAAGTGTTCGCAGAGGTGGAAAATCAATTTATGTTGTTGGAAATAGAACAGTAAAAAATGTGCAACTTCCGACAGACCAATTCATTGCTGAAAAATTTGAAAAAAACGGATTTAAGCATTTAGTTACTTATGAGCGTGCGTTAAGCAATAAATCAATGCCAAGCAAAAATTCGCCCACTAATAAAGCAGGGAAAACTGTAAATACAATGTTATGGGAGTATGTTGTGATTTGCGAGAAAAATTAAATATGAAAAATGACCCCATTTCCAAAATAGAGCCATTAGTTAGTGATTTAAAAAGTTTGAGTTTGGGCAATTTCTTGCAATCAAATGAATACAAACGATATTTAATCAAGGCAGGACTTGACGAATCGTAGAGAAATGCATTTTAACTATGTGAAAGATAATAAAGAACCCATAATCATTCATAAAAATAATGTCGTCTTTTGCAGTCATTAAGGCCGTTTTTTGTACTTAATGACTGCAAAAGACGACATTATTTTACTTATACAAATACCGTTTTATGCTCTTTTTCGGAGTTTTTTCAAATTCGTCGGTCACTTGAATTTCAGCAACCTTTTCATAGGAAGCTACCGTTTTATTTAAGGAGAACAGATTAGCATCCATTATTTTCTGTAAATCATCCGGAGAAACTCCGTCTTGTTTGGTTGCTTCATAATCGGGATAAACCAAAGCAACCAATTTTTTGTCCCGTTCAACGACCAGACTATCGCCGACATAAGGCAAATTGTTCAGTTTGGCTTCAATTTCTTCCGGATAAATATTCTGTCCGCTGGCGCTCAATAACATATCTTTCGAGCGTCCACGGATGAAAATGTTGTTATTTTTATCAATCGTGCCTAAATCGCCGGTTTTCAGCCAGCCATCTTTCGTGAAGGTGCTGTTCGTCGCTTCTTCATTGTTGTAATAGCCAACCATGACGTTTTGCCCTTTGACCTGAATTTCTCCAACGGTATAAGGATCGGGAGAGTCAATCCGGACTTGCATATTCGGCAGAATTTTTCCGCAAGATAAGGGTATGTATTGGGGGTACACCGAGAAACTAATCAACGGAGCACATTCGGTCATGCCATAGCCAACGGAAACCGGAAATTTGATTTTCATCAGAAATTCTTCTACTTCAGCATTCAACGGAGCGCCGCCAATAACAACCTGAATGAAATTTTCGCCAAACGCTTTAATTAATTTTTTCCGGATAACGGAATACAGTAATTGATTCAGCAAAGGTATTTTAAGTAAAATAGCAAAACTTTTTTTGCTGATTGTCGGAACAATCATCCGTTTGTAAATCTTTTCCAGAATAAGCGGCACGGCAACAATCAAAGTGGGTTTGTATTCCGCAAAAGCGCTCAATAAAATAGGAGGTGTAGGGGATTTACCGAGAAGGATTACATGACAGCCTTCTTTCATCGGGAACAAAAATTCAAAACCGCAGCCGTAAGCGTGTGCCAACGGAAGCAGGGAAACCAGATTATCTCCTTTCTTTATTTTTATCTCCTGATGTGCAAACCCCAGATTACCAACCAGATTGCTCCCTGTCAGCAATACACCTTTGCTGAAACCGGTTGTCCCGGACGTATAATTCAGGATGGCAAGGTTTTCATTCGGAAGTTCCGGATAGTTAATGTCTTCTACCGTAAAACCGTTCGGATATTTTTCAGCAAATTTTTTGTCTAAGCGAGAAAGTAAGTCTTCCGGTAAATCTTTGTCCGAAAAGGAAATAACCGCTTTTAAGGAGGGCATTTGTTTTTCATCCAGGCTTTTCAACATAGAATCGGACACGAAAAATAGCTTTGAACCGGAATGATCGACGATATGATGCACATCGTCGGTACTAAAATCCTGCAATATCGGAACAATTACCGCACCATAAGTGATGGATGCCATAAAAACTATACACCAGTAGGCATTGTTTTTCCCGATTAATGCAATTTTCTCTCCTTGTTTCACATGGTGTTCTTCAAACAAGATATGCAGTTTCGCGATTTCTTTAGCCATCTCACCATAGGTGAACTTTACATCTGTACCGTAATTACTCAACGCAGGACAATCAAAATAACTGCGAAAACTTTTCTTATAAAGACCAATAAAATTTTGTGAATATTCCATAATATAAATTGTGTTTTTACTCAAATATTGTTATATAAATATCGTTTAATACTCTTCTTCGGCGTTTTCTCAAATTCATTCGGAAAAAGTTGGATTTCCGCGATTTTTTCGTAAGAAGCCACCTCCTTATTCAAAGTAGTCCTATTTTCTTCCATGATAAGCGCCAGATTGTCGTGCGCCAGACCCGATTCATCCACAGAATCATAATCGGGATAAACCAAAGCAATCAGACGCCGGTTTTTTTCCATCACCAGACTTTCCATTACAAACGGGAGATTGTTGAGTTTAGCCTCGATTTCTTCGGGATAAATATTTTGTCCGCTGGGTCCGAGAATCATTGACTTGGAACGCCCACGGATAAACAGATTATTGTTTTTGTCCAAAGTACCGAGATCGCCGGTTCTCAGCCAGCCGTCGTCGGTAAAAGCCTCTTTAGTAGCGGTTTCATTCTTGTAATAGCCGGCCATCACGTTTTGTCCCCTCACCTGAATTTCTCCCGCGATATTTTCAGGATCTTCCGAATCAATCCGGGCTTCCATGCAATCCAAAACTTTTCCGCAAGAATGAGGAATAAAATCAGCACAGAGCGAAAAACTAATCAACGGCGCACATTCAGTCATTCCGTACCCTACCGAAACCGGGAATTTGATTTTTAGCAAGAAATCTTCTACTTCACTATTGAAAGGGGCGCCACCAATAATCACTTGCCAGACTTTACCTCCTAAAGCATGGATTAATTTTTTTCTTATTTGCGAATAAATTTGCGTGTCTAACAAAGGAAGACTCAATGCCCAACTTACCGGCCGTTTATGCAAAGTCGGGATAATCATGTTCTTATAGATTTTCTCGAAAATCAGGGGAACGGAAATTACAACTCCGGGTTGAACTTCCTCGAATGCTTTTAACAGAACTTTCGGAGCAGGCGTTTTTCCTAAAAAAGTAACCTCGACTCCTGCCGTTAAGGCGTACAAAAAATCGAAAGCGGCGCCGTAAGTATGTGCCAACGGTAGGAACGAAAGCATTCGGTCACCTCGTTTCAGACAGATATGATCATGTGCAAATTGCATATTTCCGGACAAATTACGTCCCATAATCATTACGCCTTTGCTGAAACCGGTTGTGCCCGAAGTATAATTCAAAACAACCAACTCATCGTCCGACTGATTGGAGTATTGGATGTCATCCGGACCAAAACCTCCCGGATATTTTTCGGCAAATTTCTCATCTAACTGAGTAATTATATTGCCTACATTCTCTTCTTCCCTTTGAGATAATAAACGGAAATCCTTCAATGAGATAACGCCCTTTATTTGAGGCAAACTTTCTTCCGCCAAGGTCTCCCAAACCGCATCGGCGGCGAACAACAACACCGAATCGGAATGATTGATGATGTGTTGCACGTCGTTAGCATTAAAATCGTGAAGGATAGGCACGACAATTGCTCCGTAAGTAGCGGCCGCCAAATGAGCGATACCCCAGCGACTGCTGTTTTTACCGATTACGGAAATCTTATCGTCGGGATTAATCTTACATTCTTTGAATAAAATATGTAATTTAGCAATTTCCTTTGCCACTTCTCCGTATGTAAAAGTTTTCCCCGACCCGTAATCCGTCATAGCCAGAAAGTCAAAGTTCTTCCGAAAACTTTTTTCATACAGCTTAATAAAAGTCATCTTTTCCATATTGACCTTGCACACTTTTAATTTGTTTGTGCAAAAATACGGAAAAAAGTTTATTTCGCAAGAAAAAAATTGAAAATAATTTGATTTTTGGATTAAGAACCGGTAATTTATATCTTGAATACTTCCACCAATACGTATCTGCTTGTTGGTAAAGAGAAAACCCACAACGCTTTAATATATTTTGTGAAGCAGGAATATCTTCTACCCATAACCGCAACTGCTTCGCCGTTAAAGGCATTAAGTATAATCTTTCTGTTTCTAATTGCATTTAATAATTCCCAAAATTATTTATGTCGGCATAAAGATACAATAAGTTATAATCTAAAATGACATAACCTCATTAGATTATTAGATTATTTTTATAATTTTGTATAACAAAATCAAATTTAAATGACCGACAAAAACATTTTCGAAAATAAAAAAGCAGCTTATTATACTTTGGGCTGTAAACTCAATTTCGCCGAAACTTCCACTATCGGTAAGCAATTAGCGGAACAAGGGATTCGCAAAGTCTTGCCGGGAGAAAAAGCCGATATTTGCATTATTAACACTTGCTCCGTCACGGAATTAGCTGATAAAAAATGCCGCCAAGCCATTCGGAAAATCGCGAAACAGCATCCCGGTTCTTATGTGGTTGTGGTAGGCTGTTATGCGCAGTTGAAGCCGGAGGAAGTGAGTAAGATCGAAGGAGTTGATTTGGTTTTGGGAACGGGGCAGAAAGCGGATATTATTGAGCATTTGAGAGGTTTTGATGAGATGACGGACGGTATCATTGTTTCACCAATCAAGGACATACATACATTTACGCCATCTTGCTCCCAAGGCGACCGCACACGTTATTTCTTAAAGGTTCAGGACGGTTGCGATTATTATTGTTCGTATTGCACCATTCCGTTTGCCCGCGGACGCAGCCGCAACGGAAAAATCGCCGATTTGGTGAAAATGGCCGAAGAAGCAGGAAAAGACGGTGGAAAAGAAATCGTCCTGACCGGCGTAAACATCGGCGATTTCGGAAAGTCGACCGGAGAAACGTTTTTCGATTTGCTCAAAGCGCTGGATAAAATCGAATCCGTTGAACGGTTCCGCATTTCTTCCATCGAGCCGAATTTATTGACCGACGAAATTTTGAAATTTGTCACCCAATCCCAACGATTTGCTCCGCACTTTCATATTCCTTTGCAATCCGGTTCGGACGAGGTTTTGAAATTGATGCGAAGGAAATACGACACCCGGTTGTTTGCCTCTAAAATCCAAAAAATTAAGGAATTATTGCCGGACGCTTTTATCGGCGTGGATGTAATCGTCGGCACAAGGGGCGAGACAGACGACTATTTTGAAGCGACCAAACAGTTTATCCAATCTTTGCCGGTTTCTCAATTGCACGTTTTCAATTATTCCGAACGACAAGGAACAGCCGCTTTAAACATTGATTACAAGGTAAATCCGCAAATCAAACAGGAACGCAGCCGGCAATTATTGGAAATTTCTAACCGGAAAACCAAAGATTTTTATCGCTCGCAGATAGGTACAAACCATAATGTATTGTTTGAACACACAAAAAGAGGAAATAAAATGCACGGTTTTACGGAAAATTATATCAAAGTAGAAACCGGTTACCGAATTTCTTGGATAAATAAATTGATTCCCGTAACTTTGGGCGATTTTAATGAAGATGAACTAACAATGTCTATATGAATTGGTTTTTATATTATATTATTTACGCATTGTGCTTTTTATTGGCGATTTTTCCGTTTCGGGTGCTGCATTTGTTGTCCGCTTCGGCTTATTTTATCGTTTATTACATAGTGGGTTATCGTAAAAAATTGGTTCGTAAAAATTTGAGTAATTCATTTCCCGACAAATCTCCGGAAGAAATTCTTACCCTCGAAAAATCTTTTTATCGTTATTTTTGCGACTATTTTATCGAGACAATCAAACTCTTAACTATGTCTGCATCACAGATGAAAAGACATTTTGTTTTCAAAAACGAAGAAATTATCCAAAACCTTCTGAAACAAGGTAAACCGGTGATTTTGCTATTGGGACATTTTGGAAATTGGGAATGGGTAACGTCCATTACTTTATGGATAAAACCGGATGACGATTTGGTTATCGGACAAATATACCGTCCTTTGCGGAACAAAGTTTCCGACAGGCTTTTCATTCGCATCCGAAAAAGTTTTCATTCGGTAGGATTCAATAAATACGATGTGTATAAGGACATTATCAAAATGCGAAAAGCAGGGAAAAACTGGTTGTTAGGATTTATGTCCGACCAAAAACCATCGGGAAATTATCCACAAATCTGGCTTCGTTTTCTTAACCAAGATACACCGGTGTTGACCGGAACCGAAAAAATCGCCCGTCATACCGGCGCTGCGGTTTGCTATTTGGATATTAGAAAAATAAAACGAAATTTCTACGAAGGGACCATTGAATTGGTTTCTGAGAATCCGGCTGAAACTCAGGAGTTTGAAATCACAACGAAATACATGCAACTGTTGGAAAAAACAATTTTGCGCGATCCTGCCGGTTATTTGTGGACGCACAATCGCTGGAAACATCGTAAAATGAAGAATGAAGAATGAAGAATACGGCTGTTGTTATACTCAACTGGAACGGTCGGAAATTGTTGGAAAAATTTTTGCCCGCATTAATCAAAAACACGCCTGATGAAGCGACGGATATTATTGTGGCAGACAATGGTTCGACCGACTCTACCCTACCCTATCTCGAAGAATCATATCCTTTCATTCGACTTATCAAATTGGATAAAAACTATGGATTTGCAGAAGGTTACAACAAAGCCTTGGCGCAATTGGACTATGAATATGTTGTTTTGCTCAATTCCGACGTGGAAGTTACCGACAATTGGTTAACAACAGCAATCGATTATTTGGAAAATCATCCNGAAGTTACTGCATTACAACCTAAAATATTATCTTACAACGATAAATCCTCTTTNGAATATGCCGGCGCTTGTGGTGGTTTTTTAGATTTATACGGATACCCCTTTTGCAGAGGAAGAATTTTCACTACTATCGAAAAAGATTCGGGACAATACGACCAAGAAACAGAAGTTTTATGGGCCAGCGGCGCTTGTTTGCTTATCCGTTTGAAAGATTACTTGGAAGCCGGCGGATTNGACGCTTATTTTTTCGCACATCAGGAAGAAATTGATTTATGCTGGCGGTTAAAAGCAAGGGGAAAGAAAATCGTTTGTCTTCCGAAATCAACGGTTTATCATGTTGGCGGCGCTACATTGAAAATGGAACACCCACAAAAAACGTTCCTGAATTTCCGAAACAATCTTTTAATGGTTTACAAAAACCTGCCTGAAAAATATTACCGTAAAGTGATGATTTATCGCTTTTTTACGGATTATTTAGCCGCTTTGCAATTTCTATTGAAAGGTCATCCTGCCAACGCTTTTTCCGTGTTGAAAGCGCGACGTGACTTTAGTAAGCAGAAAAAGAATTATAAAACCATCCGCGAAGAGAATTTGAAAAAAGCTGTCGTTGATTTACCGACAGGAATTTTCAAAATTAGTTTATTGTGGGAGTATTACGCGAAAGGAAAAAAGACCTGCTTATTTTAATTTATTCCACCGTTATCAAAGACTCGCCGCGATAGTGGATTAGCTCGCCGTTCTCACTTACTCCTTCGATGATGACGGAATAAGTACCCGGATCGTCTGCCGTATAAAAATCCAACTCAGCAATTCCTTCATTGTCTGTTAAAACATCCGGCTTCCAATAAATAGTCGTTCGTAAATCCGGTGTCGGATTATCAATACTCTCCCTGCTTTCGTATTTGGGTGAGTAAAATTCAATTGGCAATTGATAACCGAGTGGTATCACCGATTTGATATTATCTAACGGAAGAGGACTTATTGATTCACCTCTTTTGGTATGAATCACGATTACGCCATTCGCTCCCCTGACACCAAACATGGTTAACGAGGCGCCATCTTTAATTACATCTATTTGCCCGACATCGTTGATATTAATCATTCTTAGGTCTTCCATTGGAACATTGTCTATTAAAATTAATGGATTTCCTCCTCCATTTATGGTATCTCCTCCTCCATTTATGGTATTAATTCCTCTTATCCTGATGGCATTATCAGTCACCCAAACTCCCGGAACACGAAAAAGTAAATCTCTGACGTTGATAACACCTGATCTCTTTATTTCTTCTTCGGAAATAGAAAAGTCAGGGACGGAATAATAGAAGGATTTATACTTGGGTTCGTCTTTGCGGACTCCTCTTATCTGTACCTCAGGCAAGTTAATCACTCTCATCCCATTTTCATACGTGTATTGTAAATTAGCTTTTGCCACGTAATCTAAGAAAACCGAATCGTCCTTTTCTTTATTCATACCGGATTTATTCCAGGTGATATGTATTCCCGGAAAAGTATCTTCATCCACATACAATTCTGTCATGCGCCGGCCTTTTCCTTTACTATTTAATGCTTGAATGATGTACTTTGTGCTATCCGGAAATTCAAAGTCCTGAAATACAAAGCGTCCGCCTTTGTCCGATTTGGTTTCATCAAAATATTTATAGTTTAGCGGCACCAATGAAACTTGGGCGTTTTTTGCAAGTGTTGAGCGTAAACCGCTTTTCACAGTTCCGGAAAATTTCTGACTCGTTTCAAACGGAATATTGGGATAGGTAAATTTTCCACGTATTACATCGGGAATGGCATACCGCGTCCATCCGTGGGTTTTCATCAGCAAATCGGCAGCTGTTTCGGATTCTGAATTTCCTTTTTGAAAATAATATTCCGGATTCTGAATCTGTCCCCTTAATTCCGAACGCAGCAAAATGCCGGATAAGATACTCGATGTTGCATCCGGTATTACCTCTTTGTCATTGGTTACGGCAATTGAAAAATTTCCTTTCAAAGGATGTTGTCCTTCGTTTTTCAATTGAATCCGGGCTTGGACTTGTTCTCTTTTCCGGTAAGTATCTTTTTGTGTCCGGAAGTCAGCAAACCCATGGTCGTTACTCAACAGGAACACCAATCGTTCGCTAACAATTTGCAAATCTTTTGTTAACAATAAAATATGATTGATTCCCGAAGGAAAAACCGAAGTGTCGAAGGCAATGTAATTTTTCACAGGATCCCATGCTTTAGCATAAACAATCGATCCGCGCGAATGAATGATCAGGTAAAAATCGGGAAAAGCAGCCGGCTCGGATTTATTGACGGTAACCCATAATTGATTGTCCCGAATGACAGCTTTTAGTGCCATTGCATCGGGTTGAACTTCTGGCAAATCAAACCGGAGCGTGTGTTCGCCATTGTGGCAAATTGCCTGATAACGCTCATTTGGCAGGGGTATGATGAAAAACTCTCCCATTCCGTCGTGAACAGTTTTAAATTCAACAACCACATTGCCTTTGGAATCTGTAATTTCTCCCTTTATATTCAATGCTGTTCCGTCGGCGCTGAGCGCTTTGAATGCCACATTCGAGGATTTTTCGGCAATTAAGTGTCCCCCTTCGGGATAAAAAGTAACGTCAAAATCTTTGGTATTTACTTTTTTGTCTTTTGGGAATCGCGAATCGGTTTGCGCTTTCAAAATCTGAGGGTCGCCTATCCGAACCTGTTTGGAAAAAAACGAACTTTCACCTTGATTCTGCATATATTGGGTATAAGCCCGTATTCTATAATTGCCTTGCGGTAAGTTTTCCTGCAGGGGAATCGCTCCGTAAAACAAGTTGTTTTCATCCTGTCGTATTTTTATTCGTTGTACCACCAAATCTTTAGAATCGATTAATTCAACATACACATAACGGCTGAGCGTATCTTGTTTATTGGAAAAAGCATCCAATAGAAAAGCTCGAAAAAATATTTTTTCACCGTTAATATAATACGGCTTGTCGGTATGCAGATAGATTTTTTCCTGCGGAAAAATTGAAAGTTGTTTGAATATATTATCTATGGCGCGGTTCAATGTAGCATCCTCCTGACCGTATAGGGCAGTGATACATCCGGTAACTAATACGATTATTATTACAATTCGTTTCATAATTAAATTTATAATTTTAATTTCTCAGAAATTTCCAACATCTTCCGAATCGGTTTAACTGCTTTCTCTTGTACTTCTTTTGAAATAAATATTTCCGGAGTTTCATTTTTAAGACAATTGTACAATTTTTCCAAAGTATTCAATTTCATGAAATTACATTCGTTACAAGCGCAAGTACTGTCATTTGGAGGAACCGGAATGAAAGTCTTATCCGGATTTTTTTTCTGCATTTGATGCAAAATTCCCGACTCGGTAGCCACAATAAATTCGTTATTCGGCGAATTAGTGGAAAATTTCAACAAGCCGCTTGTAGAACCTATATAATCGGCAATTTTCAATATCACGCTTTTACATTCGGGATGCGCCAATATTAACGCATTCGGGTATTCTTTTTTCAACTCCAGAATTTTTTCCAATGAGAATTTTTCATGCACATGACAAGCGCCTTTCCATAAGACCATATTTCGCCCTGTAAGGCTGTTTATATAATTTCCAAGGTTCTCATCCGGTCCGAAGATTATCTTCGTTTCAGGCGGAAAATTTTCCACAATTTGGCGTGCATTTGAAGAAGTAACCACCACATCAGTTAAAGTTTTTACAGCCGCTGTTGTATTCACATAAGAAATCACTGTGTGTCCCGGATATTTCTTAATAAATTTCTCAAATTCATTAGCCGGGCAACTATCCGCCAATGAACATCCGGCATTTAAGTCAGGAACAAACACCCTTTTCCCGGGTGAAAGAATCTTAGCCGTTTCTCCCATGAAATGAACGCCGCATAATACAATAATATCTGCATCTGTTTTGGCTGCCCATTGTGCCAAAGCCAAACTATCACCAACAAAATCGGCAATATCCTGAATTTCAGCTTCCTGGTAATAATGTGCTAAAATGATGGCATTCTTTTCTTTTTTCAAATCTTTTATTTCCTGAGTTAAGTTTTTATTAACCATGTATAATTATTATTTATATTTAAATTTTATTTAAAAACTAATGATTATAAATATACCCTGTTGAAAAGTCTGAAAAGTTTTTATTGAAAAATTTGTTTATTAAGTTATTAAATACAAGTATTCTATAAAAATTAGTTATTAACATCTATTTTTATTGATAATTTTACAATACAAAAGTAATTATAATTTTTATTCACTTTGGTTAATAAGATATAAAGTTAAAAACTTTTTTTGATTTGGTTTTATTTTGCTGTTTATATTGGATTCAAAAATTGATAGAAAAAATAAGTTTCCGTCTTGAAAAATCAAATGTATTGTTTATCTGTTCATTTTTATTTGTGAAATGAATAGTTTTTTACAAGTTATTAACTTAATTTTTCCTATCGGTAAAAAATTCTTTTTCTACCACAGTTTTTTCTATAAACATCCGACCTCTTGGAAGTCGATGATTACGTAAAATTTTCTTAGCATCGAGAAAAATTTATTAGCCAAAAAGGTTTGATTTTGTATTTTACTGATATTCTTCCTACATTTGTATCCTATAATCAAATGCAAAGTCGAAGTTTATAATTTATGGAAAATAAAATAGATACAACAAACTTAAATAGAGCATTATGTGTTATGTCACAAAATCTTAATAACCAAGATTCACCTCGAATCGGGATTTTTTGGTATGATGTTAGAAATGATGATTTGTTCGGTGTTGTATCTTCCCATGCTTCCGAAGCAAAGGTTTCCAAGGGACTTGCAAGTATAAATACTTTACACAGAGATTATTGGAAGAAACAGTACAATAAATTGAAATTCAAAAATGACGAAAAGGAAGTTTATCCATATATCGGAGATTATAAAGATACTCCCAGAGGTAGAGTTTTTTATGATGTCAATGATAATCGGTATATTATCAATGTAGGTTCATGGATAAACGAATATCCGCAGGCTAAATTGCTTATAATAGACGAGTTTAATTTAGAAGGTCAAGACTATATATTTGAGATAGCAATTCATTGGGAGATTGGAAACGGTTGGGAAGGATAAGAAATTTTTATGGCACTAAATTACATCTGGATAGGATTTTTCGTAATAGCTTTTATTGTCGGGTTCTGTAAATTATTGTTTACAGGCGATTTAGGTATTTTTACCGAGATGATGAATGCTACTTTTTCTTCGGCTAAAACCGGATTTGAGATTTCTCTTGGATTGACGGGAGTTTTGTCTTTATGGTTAGGATTTATGAAGATTGGTGAAAAGGGTGGGGTAGTGAGCGCGTTAGCACGTTGGGCAGCGCCTGTTTTTTCCCGTTTATTTCCTGAAATTCCCAAAGGTCATCCGGCAACAGGTTCGATATTTATGAATATTGCTGCGAATATGTTGAATTTGGATAACGCTGCAACTCCGGCAGGATTGAAAGCCATGCAGGAATTGCAGGAGTTAAACAAAGATAAAGATTCGGCAAGTAATCCGATGATTATGTTCCTTGTGCTTAACGCTTCCGGTTTGACGATTATTCCTATTACTATCATGGTTTACCGGGCGCAAATGGGTTCTGCCAATCCGGCCGATATTTTCGTTCCTTTGATGATTGCTACAACAATTGCGACTTTAGTTGGGTTGTTGTATGTATGTTTCCGGCAGAAAATCAATTTATTAGATAAAGTGTTGATGGGATTTATCGGCGCTTTGATTGCTTTGATTGTTTTGACGCTTTGGATTGTAAAGTCTTTACCTCAGGATAAGATTTCAACTTATTCGACTTTAGTAGCTAATTTTTTCTTGTTTTCGATTATTATCGCTTTTATTGTTTCGGGAGCTCGCAAAAAGATAAATGTTTACGGGGCCTTTATTGAAGGCGCCAAAGAAGGATTTAAGACTGCGATTATGATTATTCCGTATTTGATTGCGATGTTGGTGGGAATTGCACTTTTCCGCACTTCCGGAGCGATGGGATTCCTGACGGATGGTATTGCTTATCTTGTGTCGTTCTGCGGATTACCAACCGATTGGATAGATGCGTTTCCTACTGCGTTGATGAAACCTTTAAGCGGAAGCGGCGCTCGCGGATTGATGATTGATACGATGCAAACTTTTGGTGCGGATTCTTTTGCCGGACGATTGGCAAGTATTTTTCAAGGCTCTGCTGATACGACTTTTTACCTTGTTGCCGTTTATTATGGGGCGATTAATATAAAAAATACTCGTTATACAATTCCGGCGGCTTTATTGGCTGATTTAGCCGGGGTTGTAACTGCTATTTTTGTTTGTTATTTGTTTTTCGGCTAATATTATATATATCCAACTCGCGGTCTGGGTTTATTATTATTTTCGTTAATTACTTCTTGTTTAGCATTCAATTCTGAAAGTGCAATATAAATGTCATCAAAATTACTGCGAGTATTTTCACTAAGTTCGTTTATATTTTTAAATAACTTTTCATTAGTTTTTTCTATATTTTTGATTCGTTCCTCCATTGTCTTAAACGACATGAATCTAAAAAGATAGTTACGAAAAGCTACAAATGCCCGCATAATTTTTATATTTGTATTAATTGCGATGTCACTATTTAATAGTCCGGATAACATGGCAATTCCTTGTTCTGTAAAAACATAAGGAAGTTTTCGTGTTCCACCCCAACTTGATGTCGCAATTTGCGACATCAAGTTATCCCATTCTTCTTTGGTAAGTTGAAACATAAAATCCGGAGGAAAGCGTTTAATATTTCTTTTTACCGCTTCATTTAATCTTCTCGTTTCCACTTGATACATTGCAGCTAAATCAAAATCCAATATTACATATTGGTTTCTAATTTCATAAATTTTATTTTGGATAATAGCTATTTCCATAGACAGTTTTGTTTAACTTTTTTTATTAAAATATGAGAATACAAAGGTAATTATCTTTTCGGAAAATCGCAAATTTTAAACCGCGTCACCTCGTCGGAATAAGTCCGAAGCGAAAAAGTACAGCCATGCCTTTGTAACACTTCCCGGATAAAGATTAATCCCAAGCCTTGTCCGTTTGGCTTAGTCGAGAAAAACGGAGTAAATAATTTTGGTTCAATCTCTTTGTTAATGCCTTTACCGGTATCGGCGATTTCAAGACTGGGCGGATCGGCTTCGGTACGGATGAAAATAGCGCCTCCCTCCTCCCCTATCGCTTCGGTTGAATTTTTGATGATGTTGACCAAAACTTGTTCAAATAAAATACTGTCAATCATTACAATAGGCTGAATTTCGCTCAGATTCATGTTAATTTGAATATGTTTGTTCCGGCAAATATTTTCCATAAATCGCTTGCAGGAAATGACCAAGTCATTCAGATTCGTTTCCCGAAATTCCGGTTCCGGGATGCGAACAACATCGGCAAAATTGTTTATGAAACGATTCATACTGTAGCATCTTTCGATAGTTATCCGCAGGACGGAGTTGATATTTTCGTTTTTTAACGTATTGCTCAGTGTATCAAGGGTAGAAGTCAATCCCGCAGTTGTATTATTGACTTCGTGCGCAATCATACGGATTACTTTTTCGTAGGCTTTTTTCTCGGCTTTGAAAACTTCTTCCGTCAGGGATTCAATCAGGTAAAAAGTGTGGGGAAATCCCTTGTCGATAAAGGATGAACAAGTACATTTGTAAATGTTGGCATCGCTCAAACGGACAATTCCGGAAGTTGAATTTTTTATTTTCATCAACTCTTGGATTAAAGGATAATCCATTTTGCCTAAAGGTTTTCCGATAATTTCTTCTTGGGTATTTATTTTTAGCAGTTTCAATATTGCCGGATTTACGGACATCACTTTCTTGTCCAAATCAAGGATAATGACTCCCAGAGGGGAAGCATTGATTAACAAATCAAGGAAACGGTTTTGTTCCCGCAGATGCAAACGTTCTTCTTTCAATTGTTGCATCATTTTATTGAAAACAGCCACAATCCGGTCGGCTTCAGGCTGGCCTACTCTACTCAGTCGCGAGGTAAAATCTTGTTCCTTCAGCAGTTCCATTCCGTTGCCAATGATTTGCAGTGGTCTGATGCTCAACCGGTAAAAAACGATGAGATAAATGGCTGTCAGTACGATTAACGTTTCAATGCCGATAAACCACCGGAATGAAGTTTCGGTATAAAAAAACTTGTACGTGATTACTGCCGGAATCAACAGCAACAAAATGGATAATATCCAGAAAAGTCGTTTCATGGTTTTAGATTTTCCGGTTGAATGTTATACTTTTTCATTCGGCGGTAAAGCGCGGCCCGGCTAATTCCCAAAGCCGTTGCGACATGCGAAATATTTCCGTTGAATTTTTCAAACGCTTGAAAGATAGATTGTTTTTCTAATTCATTCAAAGTCAATCCTTCGGGTGTTTTTCTCTGCACATTTTGCGAATCGATGTATTGTTTTGCAAAATCAACTTCATCAAAGACGGATTTTTCGGAAACCAACAAAGTACGTTCCACCAGATTTTTCAATTCACGGATGTTTCCGGGATAGGGTAGGGACTGCAAATAAGCAATTGCGGCCGGCGTAAATTCCGGCTTAGGCATTTGATGGGTTTTCGCTTGCTTTTCGGCGAAATGAGCTGCTAATAAGGGAATGTCTTCCTTTCGTTCGCGCAAAGGAGGTAAGTAAATGTTTATCAAATTGATACGGTAAAATAAATCTTCGCGAAAACTCCGGTCGGCAATCTTTTCGCGGAGGTTGATATTTGTTGCGCTCACTACCCGTACATCTACTTTTCGGGGACGACTATCTCCCAGAACTTCAAATGTTTGGTCTTGCAGTACCCGCAATAATTTAACCTGACAGGAAAGGTCTAAGTCGCCGATTTCATCTAAGAAGATAGTTCCTTTGTCCGCCATTTCAAAACGCCCCTTGCGATCGGCGTAAGCGTCTGTGAATGAACCTTTTTTGTGTCCGAACATCTCGCTTTCAAAAAGGCTTTGCGACAATCCGCCGAGATTGACTTTTACAAATGGCGATTTGGCGCGGGAACTGTTGGCATGTATGGCTTCGGCAATCAATTCCTTGCCGGTGCCGCTTTCACCGGTAATCAACACGGAAGCATTTGTGGAAGCAATTCGTGCGACAGTATTCAAGACGTCTGTCAGCGCCTTGCTTTTCCCGATGATTTTGTCGAAACGGAAATTTGTCCGGTTGAAAAGATGGTTTTCCTGTGTTTTCCGGTCATTCAACGCCAAAGCAGTTTGAATGGAATTGAGTAAAGACCAATTGTTCCAAGGTTTAGTGACAAAATCGAAAGCGCCGGCACGCATTCCCTCGACAGCCAAAGAGATAGAACCCCAAGCCGTAATGAGGATTACCGGTGTTTCGGGTTGAAAAATTCTGACTTTTTGCAACAATTCGATGCCTTCCCTGCCCGAAGTTCCGAGACTGAAATTCATGTCCATCAGAATCAATTGGGGCGCGGTTTTACGCACTACGTCCAACGCTTCTTCGGGTGTAGCAGCAGTTTCCGGCTCATATCCTGCATTTTTCAGGAGAAAACTTAGCGAAGAGCGAACGGCGGAGTCGTCATCGATAATTAAAATCATTGTTTTTTTGTTCAAATATAGAAATTGTTTTTTTTGTGTACAAATTATTATAAACATTTGCCTAATTCGCTTTGATTCTTTACCTTTGTAAAATATTATAAATGAGTTTATATGAATGAGATTTTAGAAGCAAAAGTGAAACAGTTGCCGGAAGAAGCACATCAGGAAATTTCGAACTATGTGGACTTTTTATTGTATAAATACCATGTCCGTCAAACGGTAAAACCTTGGGCAGGCTGTATGGAAGGTACTTTTACTTGGATAAGTGATGATTTTAATGCTCCGTTAGAGGATTTTAATGACTATCAATAATGTTAATAGATACACAATCGTTCATTTGGTTTGTTGAAAATAATCCACGTTTACCAGTAAAAGTAAAGGTTATGATGGAACAGTCCGATAAACTTACTCTTAGCATTGTTAGTTTATGGGAACTAACAATCAAAGTAAGTTTAGGCAAACTTACTTTATCGGGAGATATTGAAACAATAATAGACAATGCTTTAGCCAATGGTTTCGAAATATTACCTATTAAGCGAAATCATTTAATCACTTTATCTACATTGGATTTTATTCACCGTGACCCTTTTGATAGACTTATTATTTCACAAGCGATTGCTGAGACTATTCCGGTTGTAAGTTCTGATGATATATTCCAAAAATATCCGGTAAATTGGATATGGCAATAATCATAGTTTTTATTTCCCAATCGTTTTGTCAAATTCAATTTCCAAGTCCGTTTTGTTCAAAAAATCATAAAGCGTTACGCTGCGGATATTGTAATAATAATTCCAATATTTGTATAATTCCGTAATATGCTTTAGTTTAGCCTCATCTTTTGATTTTTGGGCATCATTCAAATCCAATACGCTGATTTTTCCTATCATAAATGTTTCTATGGCAGTTGAGTAGCGTTTTTCCGCAATCCGGTCGGCTTGTTCGGCAATCGCCAATTGTCCCGCTTGATTGTTGAAGTTTTCCACCAAAAGAAAAATATTTTGATTGAAATTCATTTCTTCCTGTTTGGTTTTTGAACGAGTAACTTCGCGGTTCGATTCCGCCACTTTTACTTGTCCTTTGCGTTTTCCCCAGTCTAAAATCGGGATGCTTACTCCAACTTGGACAATTTGATTGCTGCGAAGTTGTTGATACACATTTTCCAATTCCCGGTCTTTTCCTGTGTAGCCGACCGATGCAAACAGGTTAATATTTCGTTGATTGCCTTTGGCGAAGGCGACTGCATAATCGGCTTCCAACTGACGGCGAAGAATGTTTTTTGAAAAGGAATTGTTTTCCAAGGCTTTTTCCAGCACGTCTTGGTAAGTGATTTGTAAAGCGGGTGTCGATTCCGGAAGTAGCGCTTCGAGAACAAATTGCTCATCCAAAGCGAGGAAAGAGCGGAGCTGGAACATGCAGGCTTTTAGGTTCGATTGCGCTTCGGTAACAATGCCTTTTGCCTGTAATGCAGCAAGTTCCAATTGCATGAGTTCGCTTTCGGAGATATAACCGATTTTGCGTTTGGCGAGAGCCACTTCGTGCAGTTTATCGGCATTACGGAGATTTTGCCGGGCAATATTCAGGTTTTCTTTTGCTTGTAACAAGTTGAAAAAATAAGTAGTTGCGCTGAGGCGTACCCATTCCGTACTTTCGATGTAAGCCGCTTTTGCTTCTTTGTAGCGAACCGGTTCAATGCGGCGGTTCCATTTGTGATTGTTGACTCCGAAAATGGGTTGCGTGAGTGTAACACCCNTCGGGACNCTCATGTATTCGTTGTAAGCACCCTGACCTAATTGGCGGGTAAGATCCAAAGACGTTATCAAAGAAATTCTGCCGCCGGTCAGGGGAATATTCTGGTCAATAGATACGGTACCGTTCATGCCGAGCCAGTTGTTTTGCACGTAAGTATAAGAGCCATCTTGTTGTTGGTAGCGGCTGTAATTATTGTTGTAAGAGGGTAGGGTACCCGTGAAATTTACTTCCGGCAATTGGTCGGCATAGAAACTTCGGTATTCCCAGTAGGCTGTTTTCAACTGATTT
>JGI24702J35022_10000551_pt1 | contig 22676 bp, 22 predicted proteins | sample TergutTh196P4_FD_35022 | JGI IMG/M metagenome (IMG submission 35022)
TAGGAAGGGTCAAAAAGGTTTTAAGTCCTTTGAAGATGGAGTAAATTTTGCGAAACAAAAACAAACTGAATTTAGTAAAAAAGAAGTTAAAAAGGCAGAGGATATTGATATTGAAGACCAAGACCAACCCGATAACGAACTTGAAAAATCAGACGTCATGCGAGCGTTGGAATACGGAAATGAAATCAAAGTAGAAAAAACGGGCAAAGATATAAGAAACCAAGTCCAAACTGTAGTCATTCCCTTCTTCCAAGCGCAGTTAGCAGCACAAACAACGAAATTGCAAACTATATTAGAACATTGTGGAGTTGCCCCAGTCCATAATGTTTCTGAATATTGGTGCGATGGCGTTGATATTCCTGTAACTTACAAACGTTACGATTGGGACGAAACCCGTTGGCGAGACCCAGAAAATCAGGAAGTACGTTTGGCATCATCAATGGATAAAACTGTTGAGGAAAACAGTTTGGTAAATATGGCGCAAAGTGCCGAACAAGCAAAATTCCGTGAACGTTACAATGAAACATTGCGGACGGTTTGTGGAATTATGGTTGATTTACGTGCGTGCGATATTCTTATGATGTTGGATGACAATAAAAAATATACCCTGACGCCGAAACAACTTGTAACATTGAAATTTTGACCATTTTGTAGATTTTTTCATAAATAAAAGTTTTAGTTAAATTTGAAGAGGTTGTTTTATCGCAACCTCTTTTTTTTACAGAGTTATATAAAATGCTAATTTCTACTACTGTAGATTATATTGTGAACGGTTGAACGTTGTTGCCTCATAGCGTCAACCGTTCCTTATTTTTTTCCATAGTTACTTATGGTATGGAAATATATAGCAATAAAACAAATTTTTTGACGCCATTACATCTGGCGTGTGATGACGGCAAGGGAAGCGTTAAACTTCCACAGTTTGAACAAATTTATTTCATTGGCGGTTATGCTTATGCTACCAATGCACGTATTATGGTAAAACAATCTTTGGAATATCATACCATAGACGCCAAAGAACATTTAGAAGGGAAATGTGTTCACAGGGACGTTTATTCCCAACTTTTGAAATACGAAAAAGTAGTTGCTACGCCATTAGGTTTCAAATGTTACGATAAAAGCGACAATATGGTAATTCAAAGATATTCTAACTTTAAAGGAACGCCGCCAAACTTTGAGGATATTATACAAAAAGTTAAAGTCAGACCAACTATTTCGATAGGTTTTGACCCCAAACTTATTGGGATAGCGGCGAAGTGTCTTTATGGTGATAAAAACAATTTTTTGAAACTTACGTTTAATAATGTTAGAGGCATTATTAAAGTGCAGATTTATGATAAAAATTACGATAATCAATGGGTTTTTTTGTCGCCTTATGTAACTACAAATTAATATAAAGAATATTATGTTTGAAAAACACTCTTGGTATCATTTGCTACCTGATGAAAATTTAGATATTTGTACGGAAAATTATGAAATGTTTTTCCGTACTATGTATGAAAGGCAAATGATTTGGAAAAGACGTTTTATTGATAAGCAGGAACGTCCATGGACGGATGACGCAATATTACGTGATTATAAGTTCACCAACGTATATCGTGAACTTGATAGAAACTCCCAATGGCAAATAAAAAACATTCTTTTAGATGGAGAATTAGACCTCCGAAACCTTATTTGGAAAATGATGGTATTTCGTTTCTTTAATAATCCAGAAACTTTTGAATTTGACCCTAAAAACAAAGAATTGCAGGGTGATTTGTTCGGTGATAAAGTACGTAGCGGATTAAAACAAATAAACGATTTTAATGATTGTAAATCGGCAAAGGATTGGCGAAACGGCATACCTTCTTTTGAGGAATATGATGAAGCCGAATTTTCACAATTTATTGCAGGGGTGCGAAGTGTTGGGTTGAACCCATTTACAACTGCATATCTTATTAATTCCCAAGCCACCCCTGGTCAAAGTCGTGATTATTGTTACACTCGTGTAGTTATTCCGTATCTGCATTCAAAGATGGATGAATTGATAAAAATAGTAAGAGCGGCATCAGACCCGATGGAAATCATTAAATATCTCAAAACGTTTCCATCGGTACAAGATTTTATTGCGCATGAATTTTACCAAGACTTCACCTATATTCCCAGATATACCGATAAACAATTCATGTTATTCGACCAAAACGATTACACTAATGTTGGGCCAGGTGCGTCAATTGGAATACGTTTGATATATCCGAACTTAAAGACTTTGAAGGAACAAAAACATGCAATTTACAGATTGAAAGAAAAAGCGGATGAGGAATTGTCAAAGATTGGCGAATTTTCATATTTACATTGGGATAAACCAGATAAAAATTACATTGTTTCCAATGATAAAAATTATGCAAAAAGACATGATACATTTATTCATTCATATGGCGGTATTACACTTCACCAGATTGAAATGTGGTTATGTGAGTTTCAGAAGTATTGGAAAATGACGCACGGCGAAGGAAAGCAGCGCTCAAAGTTTTCTATTAAAACAAAAGTTTAAAATATGAGTTCAAAAATTATTTACACAACCGGCGATGAAAGGGAAATAATGCCCCAAAATGATAAATGTTTTTCTTTGAAAGAAATGCAAGATATTGTAGGCGGATACATTGAGATAGTATTTTTACGAGATAAAGAATGTATGGTTGTAAATGAAGAAGGGAAAATTAAGAATTTACCTATTAATGGAGCGGCGACCGAAATAATCAAAAATAATGGTATCGTAGATATTATCATGGGTGATGTATTAGTTTGTCCAACGGAAATGATTGAATAAAAAAATTATGCAGATAAAAAAATTAAAAGATTTGGTAAATGAGAACATCACTGTCAAAATGCTCAACGAAATAGCCGTTGAGTTAGACAGCATTATTGACTATATGTCTTATATTTCAGTGTTGGATTATACCGATAAAACGGAACGGGCAAAGGTTGAAAAATTCTTTGAAAATTTGAGAAAAAATGCCGTGCAAATATCATTTATCAATGATGAAACTTCTCTTTGGGAAACGGCAAATGATACGATAGTTTTCATCAACTACATATTGCAGGATGAGGACATAATCATTTTTGATGATGATTATAAAGAAGTTATCGCTGAACGTTATAATTCCATGAAGTAATTGATTTGTATCTACAATTATAAGTAAGGGACTTTCATTCATTTTAAAGTCTCTTATTTTTGTTTTAACATGTCGAATTTATCAAAGGAAATACAACAAGTACAACGGGCGCAACAGTTGTTAGCAATCAAAGAAATGAAGTTATTGGAAAAGGGAATGTCCTCCAATAACCCATCTGACGTTGTTGCTGTGTTTAGTAAACTTCAAAACGCCAAGAAAATCGGTGAGGATGATGGAAAAGCGTTTTTAATTGACCCGTTGCAATTCCAAACCGCTTTGGGCTTCAAAGATAAACCATACCAACTATCTTACACGACATTGAAAAAGATGTCGAAAACACCTGTGATAAACGCTATTATCAAAACCAGAAAAAATCAAATTGCAGACTTCGCCGAGCCTCAGATAAACAAACATTCCACTGGCTTTATTATACAGAAGAAGGCACGAGAGGGCGTCATCCAGAATATGGATAAAACGGACAGGAAAGTGGCAAACTTCATAACCGACTTTATATTGAATTGTGGTAAGGTAAATTCTTGGGGTGTGGATGACTTTGATACTTTTATTCGTAAAGTTATTGACGATAGTTTGATTTTTGACCAAATGACTTTTGAAGTAGTGCGTAATCGGAAGGGACAAATTGACCGTTTTTTGGCTACTGACGCTTCAACGTTCCGAATGGCTGAAAGTTTTTTTGCTGACGACTATAAAAATCCATTCTTTGGGCGCAAAGGAGTATCATGGGCAGATACCACCAGACAATGGGGCGAACCAAAAGACGGTTATTATCCAGCATACGTTCAAATATATCAGAACGTTATAGTGAACGAGTTTTATCCATGGGAACTCTGTTTTGGAACCAGAAACCCATCATCGTCAATTTACGCAAACGGTTATGGCATATCCGAACTTGAAGAACTGATTAATGTTGTAACTTCTTTACTTTGGAGTGATGAATACAATCGCCGTTTCTTTTCACAAGGTTCAGCACCCAAAGGACTTTTGCGAGTGAAAGGAAACTTAAATGAAGGGGCGTTACAACAATTCCGTCAGCAGTGGCAATCAATGTTATCAGGCGTTATGCAATCTTGGAAAACGCCTGTTGTGCAAGCGGACGTTGATTGGGTAGATTTGCAGAAAACAAACCGTGATATGGAATATTCTTCATGGATGGAATATCTTATCAAATTATCATGCTCAATATATTCTATTGACCCAACCGAAATTGGTTGGGATATTGCACGTTCACACGGACAAGGCGCTGTATTTAACAGTAGTCATGAGGAACGGTTGAAACACAGTAAGGACAAGGGTTTATATCCTTTGTTGAAATTCACACAAAGAAAATTAAACCGATACGTTGTTGAGCAGATTAATCCAGATTTTGAACTTGTATTTATGGGATTAAACGGAATGACCATAGAACAAGAAATGGATATGGATATAAAGAAAATATCAAATTTCCAAACTTTGGATGAGATACGTGAGAAATGGGAACTCAAACCGATTGGCGAAGAAAGCGGCGGCAACCTTATTTTGAACTCCGTATTTTATCAGAATTTGGCTGCCAAACGTATGCAGCAACAGCAACAACAAATGGGCGGAGGAATGGAAGATTGGGGAGGTGAAGGTGAGGACGAAGAAACCAATCCGTTTGATTTGTATATAGATGATGATGAAGTTGAGGAGGATGAAACAGAGAAGTCGGAACATCGTCAGCAGTTTATCAAAGCATTTGAAAACTTTATAAATAACAATAAAGAATGACAAAGAATTTAGGACAAGTACAGGCGTTGTATATTGGAACGAGCGCACCGCAAAACAAGAAGATGATTTGGTGGGATACAGCCCAAAATATACATAAGGTTTGGGACGCTAATACCAACGATTGGATTGGGTTAGCGTTGAATGCTATAATCGTAGTGAATACCTATTCCGAGTTGGTAGGAATTGCCTCAACCACAGGATTGATTTTGGGACAATTTTACCGTGTTACGGATATGAATTTTTTGGCGTTTGCAATATCCCAAACCAAAGTGTGGTATTTCGACGGCAATAATATCATAGTGGACGATTTGGGCAGTAATAAACGTTATTCTATTATGCAGGACAACCTGTATTTAGATGACGTCCAAGCCGAATGGGACGCTACAAATAAGATAGTCGTTTTCACTCCGATTGAAAGAACAAATCAGGATATTGACGTAAATAATGATTATATTTTGATGAAAACAAAGGATGCTGGTAACAATCCAAAACTTGGTAAAACCAAAGTACGGAATTTACTATCGTCTGATGCTAACAATTCATTGAAATGGATTAATGGGATATTTTTCAGATTTTCCGATTGGATTACTTCTATTCTGAACCAAGCCGGTGGGATAGTTGGTTTTAATTTGTTCCAACAGTCCCAAGCAGTCCAAAACCAAGCAATACTGGCATTATCTACACAGATTAATGGGATTGAAACTGTATTGCCTTCGACCTTTGATGGAGATTTTACAGATAGCGAAGTAAACGCCCAAGCAGGTGATACATTTATCCAAGCCCTTGCAAAATTGCAAACGAAATGGAACCAACTTTGGACGGTAACAAGGAATGTGGTGAAATCAAAGACAACCGATGGTGTGAACCCGTTGATGGAATTGAGTTTGTTGAATCCATCTGACATGAATGGATTTTTGAATTGGGTAGGTCAAAATGCCACTCTTTTGTTGAGAGGTTATAATTCCCAAATATCTTTGAACCCGAATGGTGTAAATATATCATCATATAGTGATTATGCAACAGAACCAACCGTTGCCACTAATATTGTTTCTGGAAATGTCAAAGCGGCTTTGACTGTAAAGAATACTTTTCTTTCATTTGCTGACCCACCGCCCAAAATATATGGCTTGTTTGCGAAGGCAAACGGTTACTTTGGTGCGTTGATTGAAAAATTGCAAGTTGCAGGACTTCATTTGAGAACCAAAGTTTGTAAAGTGCCGGTGGGGGGAATACCGTTGCCATATGGTCATTTTTTGGATGCCTATGACGATATTGTGTTTTTAGAAACTAATCCGAATAATATGCCATTATATCTTCCATCTGCTCTTGCAAATCAGATGTTAGGTAAGATGTTTATTGTATTCCTTCAGGCGGATGGTGGAACTACGCCATATTTACAAATAATGGGTAACGGTAGTGAAATTTTCTTTGACCTAACAAATAGTTCTTGGAGCGCAGACCCAGCATTTCAAATAACAGCACCTACATTTGGTATGCTTTTCATAGTTTACATTAATGGTTATTGGTATATAAAAAAGATTTAATTATGTTAAAATTTAAGATAGTGGCAAATGATTCAATACATCACATTGATGTGGATGTATATCAATCGGAACGTGTAAATGTTTGGAATAATATTTTGATTGATAATAAATGGGATGATGGTAGTATTGCGGCACTTCCAAAAAAACAACGAGCAATAATAAAAAAACAACGGGATGACGCAAAAGTAGTGTTTGACGAACAAACCCAAACTTTTCTGGCAGACTTTTATGATATGACCGAACAACCTCAACCGGCTGTTACTGATGGGCAAAGTGCAAAGCCAGTGTATAGAATGGAAGGAGGCGTTATTATCCGTGATTGGGAAGTCGTTGAAGATTTATTAAAAGTCGAGTTGAAAATTGCAGAACTGCAAACGCAATTATCAGCAACTGATAGACTTGTTCTTGAAGCCGTTGAATTTTTGGTTTTAGGGCAAAACGTACCAATTGACGTAGCAAACGTTATTTCCGAAAGAAAATTGATTAGAGGTCAAATAAACAACCTTGAAGACGAATACATGAAGAAATCATAAAAATAGATAAAATGAAAACGTTTGAATGGAAATTAGTTACTGCATTTTGTTTGCTGTCGTTTATAATAGGTTTATTAATATTTCCATTGTGCTGCAAAGATAAACCTGTCCAACCCGAAGTGAAAATTGAAAAAACCATAGAATATGTAAAAGGTAATGTGGTTCACGATACTATATCAAAGCCCGTTCCATATTTTGTAGAAGTACCTGTGGAAATTGAAGTGCCAATTTATTTAACAAGTCAGGACACTATGGAAATTGTTGCAGACTATTTTTTGAAAAGATTTTATGAATTAGACTTTTCTAATGATACTTTGGGAACTTTTAAAGTTGATGCAACGGTACATAAAAACGAATTACAGACGGCAATATCTTCAATACAGCCAATAGTGAAAAAAGAAACGACTACAATAACAAAAACAGAGTTTTTACCCTTGTCCCAAAGACCTTTATATTTTTACACTGTTATTGGAAGTTCAATAGACTTTAAAACAAATAAGGTATCGGCGGGAATGGAAATAAAACAGAAATGGTTGGTTGGTGTAAGTGCGATGAGGTTTGACGAAAATTTTGGTTATACAATAGATTTAGGAATTAAATTTTAAGATATGAATACAAATAGTTTGAATCCAATTTTGGAACACAGGAAGGTGTTTTCAGATACAATACTGAAATCTTTTGGAGTTGAAGATAATTCCGATATTGAAAAAGCACGTTCTGGCATTTATGACGATACGCCAGAAAATCGTAAACTTGGGCGTGTAGGACAGAAGTATGGAAATGAAAAGAAAGAAGCGCAGAAAAAAAATTCCAGCCCATATTTTGAAGGTGATGAAGCCATAAAGGTGGCGGGTGTAAAGGCTGGCGATTTTTTGGTTGATAACGAAACAGGGAAACGTAAAAAAGTTAGAAGTGTAGTAAATAGTTCAGGTACTCCGATTATTCATACAACCGATGGAGATATTTATAAAGTTGGTGAATATAAACCGGCAAAGAATAACATACAAAAAGCAGAAGATGATGAACTGAACGATGAAACGGAGTTTAATAAGGNGTTTGATAATGCCATCTTTGGATTTTACGTTGATGAATTTAACAAGGCAAGTAAATGGAGTGTGGGAGATATTCATCCGAATGGGAAATGGATGATGACGGAATATGCACCTGGGAAAATGGATTGGCGTGCCATGAAGAAACCGCAGGCAAGTCCGGCAGCACCCAAGAAACCAGACCTGAAAGAAGTTGATGAGGACATTGCAGCGCTGAAACAATTCAAGGAAAATAACCGCAAAATTGCCGCTTTGGTAAAGGAACACAATGAAAGTACCGACCCAGATAAAAAAGAAATCTTTGATACCAAGTTTAACACCTTACAACAAGCCAATAGAAAATTGTCGTTGAGGTTTATGAAATATTGTACTACTGCAACCCCGTTTAATTTGGATTCAGTGGAAACAAATATTATGTCCAACCGTGATGCCTTGGTAGGTAGAAGTAATATCAGGAAACAAATGAAAGTTGATAATACGAAAGTTAAACAGGTAGGTGATGTGGGGAATGGTGGAGAACAAAAGGAAATAAAGTATCAACAACCATTTCCCAAATGGATAAAACCTGCAATATCTTTGGAAAATATTGATTATAATTTAAAACATTTGGAGATTGGAAGAAGAAAAAGCGGTAGTTGGAACAGACCTGTTTTTACAGACTATTTGAAGGAAATGCGCCAAGTGCGTAAACAGTTTGAAAAATATCAGCGTAATGTCAATACATAAACATAGTCATTTTATTCCTTCTCCGTTCAAATGTGTTACGCAATATGAAAACCAATTTATAAAGGATTGGAATGGAAATACTGCAAAAGCAATGAAAGAGGTTTTGGAGTTTATATCCGATGAAACAAAAACGGAAATCAAAAAGATAGGATGATATGATTTTCACTAATGCACAAATTCAGGATATTCTTGGAATATTGAAACGTTGGGAGTTGGTTTTCATTGGCAATCAACTTGGCGCTAATTATTTGTCTCCAAGTGAAAAGGCAATATTGAAAGCGGCTGGAATAGACGTCAATCAATTTACCAATTCACAGGGTATAATCGAACATGCTTTTTTGTTCGGTTTATTATCGGAAGCAATCGGTCATGAACAAGCAGCCAAAATGAATTATCAACAGTTCCAAAAATTTTTAAAATCGGGGAATTTTATACCATTGTCCGAAAATGAAAGATTTGCGTTGGAACAAATGAAAAATCGTTCTTACAATGATATTACAGGCTTGGGTAGTCGTATGGCTACTTCTACCAGCAATATTATTATAAGAGCAAATATCACCCAAGCGAACAAGATAAAAGACATTATAAAAGACAAAGCGCAAAAGGCTGTAATATTGCGTCAGGGTGCAACCACATTGGCGGGTGAACTTGGCGAGGCAACGGGCGATTGGGAACGTGATTGGTTGCGTATTGCATATTATTTGACCCACGAGGCGTTCAATGCAGGACGAGCGCAGAGTATATTGAAAGAGTACGGCACTGATGCAGAAGTATATTTTGACGTTTTTCCTGGTGCCTGCAAACATTGTAAAAGATTATACCTTACCGACCCAGATGACCCCGAAAGTGAACCGATAATTTTTAAACTTGGCGATGTTATCAATAACGGAAATAATATTGGCAGACGTACCGCAGAATGGTTACCAACTATATCGCCAACCCATCCGTATTGTCGCTGTATTTTGAATCATAAACGTAAGGGATATGGATGGAATCCAGAGTTAAATAGTTTTACAACGGTAACAAAATATGTGCCGACAAATAAGAAGTTACAAGGTGTAAAATTAGACATAAAGGTAAGCAAGTCTGATGACATTGATATTGAAAAGGCACGTTCAGGTGTATATTCCGATACGCCTGAAAATCGTAGGTTACAAAGAGTTGGGCAGCCATATGGAATCAAAAAGAATGATGGTGCATATAAATCAACATAGTTAGATTTATCAACTGCATATAATTTTAGCAGGGGTGAAAATAAAACTATTGATGCGTATAGAATACCAAAAGGAACTCCATTTGCTTACATTGGCGGTGGAGAACAAGAGGTGTTATTTGGCAGAAATTTTGATTTAGAAAAATATTTGGTTCAATGAAATATCTATTAATTCAGCCCCATTCGGATGATGTACTTTTCAGTTGTTCCCATCTGTTATTTTCAGAAATAGATGAAGTATCGGTATTGACCGTTGAAAACGACCCGAAACGTATTAAAGAAGACGAGGCGTTGTATAATTTCATTGGTATTCCCTTTTATCATTTGGACGTTGATTTCATTGACAGTAGTTACTATGGATTCAATAAAAGCGGTTTGGCTTTAAATTCCGATAATGCTTACATATACCTTTGCGAACTTTTGGGTAAAGATACGTTGATTGAAATTGAAAACACTTTGTTGGGTTTTATACGAAAATGGTTCAAAGAAAACAAAAAAGGTATGCTTGTAACGCCGCTTGGCGTCGGTCATCCATTCCATCTTTTTGTAAAAGATATTGTTGAAAAAGAGGTTAGTTTTTTCTTGATGTATCGTGATTTTCCACACTCTTACAAAAAGCGTTCTGCAATGCAGATGAAAGAAGTTGCCGACCGATATGTTTTGGAAAGCCAACATCCTGTTGAGGAATTTCACGACGTTAAATGGAAATTGGCTTCCAAGTTTTACCGTTCCCAAAGTGGTTTATTGTTTTACGAACAAAGTTATATAAACAAACAGTTGCCAGAAGAAATTTGGCAAAATGATAGTTTACCGTTCTAACAGAGTTTTTTAATACAGTTATCTCATATCGCTGTGCCGTACTGTTTGAAAGAATGTTGCGGCACTTTTTAAAGGAATTTTCATGAAAATATTATTTGCTGATTTTAAGATAGCCAAATATGGCGGTATTGTTGAGCATGTTGTTGCAAAGGTGCGAGCCTTACAAAAACTTGGTCACGAAGTTGATATTGTTCAAATAGCACCACAATCAATACAGAAAGCGAACTACGATAAAAGAATAAAACAATTTCGAGATAAAACGTATGATGGAAAGTTGGTTTTGCAGTCCCAGAATTTGGGTTATGAGTTTGAGCCTTACACAGGATATTGGAAAAATCCGTACTATGGTTTCTTTCTTCCACCTAACAGATTAATTGGTGCTTTTGACGATGATGCACTTTTGAAATGGTACGATTTGGTTGATGGCGTAGATTTGATTATTTGGAATTTCATGCCAACGCAAAATGAAATTTGGAAACAACAAAAGGGAAAAGAGTTAGATTTTTGGTGGAGATTTTTTGATTTGCCTTCGGATGAAATCAAGCAAATATTCATAGTTCATGACGCTTATTTTGATGTCAGAGCCTCCCAAATTACAGCGTTGAAAGAAAAAGTATTGTTTCTGGATTGTGCGCACATAGCAGCGTACCGATGTTGCGAAAATATCGGAATACCAAGAACTCTTTTATTGAATCCAAGATTTTTTGATGATAAAGACAAAATGCCTGAAATAAAAATGTCATCACGTCCGTTAGACTTCTTTTCAGCACATATTTTTAAACCTAACAAAAAGATGGATTCAATCATCAGAGCGTTCCCGTACCTTAATGGTCAATGTTCTTTGGAAATAGCAGGTTCAGGAATAGAACAAGCGTATATGACCGCAGGACAACGTTCAGCCGTGAAGCCTGTTTATCTTTGTGACCGTAAATATGACCCAGACTTACCGGAAAAATACGTTGGAAAGAACATTACAATTTGGAATAGGGCGATGGAAAGTGGTATGGAGTACGTCGGGCAACTTTCGTATGAAAGTGTAGCAAATCATCTACAAAACAGTAAATTTGCTATTGATGCAAGTTATTCATCCCATTACGCTCAATATTGCCGTACCCACATCAACGGTTTTACGATTGAAGCCATAATGAATGGATGTCATCCAATATACGTTGATTATAGTGGTGATGAAAATATTAAAGACATTTTATTTGATAATTTGAATGCTATTGTAATTCCATTCGACGTTACGCCCAAACAATTTGCAGGATATATGAAAAAAGCGTTGAAGTTAGATAACAAAACCTATCGCCATCATACGCTACATAATTATGAAGTTGTACGTGAACTATTTAATGCCGAAACCAATATGAAAGAGGTTTTGAGATTGGTAAAAGGGGGAAAAAGATTGATAAATAAAGAGTTGGAAATTGGAGTGGATTCAAAAAAGGTTACTGAAATAACCGAAAAAACCATGAAAAACTTTTTTCATATTGACTTACCAATTCAATGGCTCACAGATTAACAGTTATTAGAAATAAAAATTTTTCATATGAATAATGATATAGAAAAGGCAAATGCAAGGCAGGTTGGCGATATTCACCCTAATGGTAAATGGGTTTGGACAAAATTATCGTCTGGAAAATATGATTGGCGAGGTATAAAGTCTGGCAATGGAAAGTCATCCGGTAGTAGTGGCGGTGGTCAAAAATCGTCTTCCCAAACAACGTCCACAAAAGTTACCAGCCAAACCGGAATAATTACCACATCCAAGTCTGGTAAACCCATGAGCGTTGAACAGTTAGAAGTTTGGGTTACAAAAGCGTCTGAAGACAAGTTATTGATGCTTGTTAATTCAAAAAACGGAAAACCGGACATGAGAAAATTGGCGTATGATGAGTTGGAAAAAAGAGGTTTTGATATGTCGAAAGTAGATACGTCAGGAACTCTTGGACGTTTTTTGAAACATACGACTTCTTCTAACAATAATGTAACATCTACTTCTGCAACGGATATTGATGACGACCCTATTGTAGATGATACCGATGAACCCATTGAAGAAGATTGGATGTTGGACAGAAATAATAAAGAGGTTCAAAGATTGTATAAAAAATTGGGGACAAAGTCTGAAAGAATACGTTATGACAAAGATTTAGATGAGTTCAAACGTGCAAGAGCAGATTATGAACCTCCTCCAGAGATATTGGCAGGCTTGGCTATGGATTATTGGCACTTTTTGACTAATCCGAAACAAACCTTTATGATATCCAGTGGAGGTGCAGGCGTTGGTAAGAGTTATTTGTTCAATGAAATGGCGGAGGCTGGAAATTTTCGTCAATTCGATGAAAGCGTAGATGTTCCTGGGGATGGAGATTATGATTGGGTTGAATTAGGTTCACCACGTTCAGCAAAACAATTCCAAGAACAATTAAAGGAGCATAATGGTAAATTACTTGTTTTCGATGATGCAGATAAAATATTGACCAATGAACAATATAACGAAACATTGAAGAAGGCTGCCGGAGGCGGCGCAGGGAAAAGGATGGTGCGAGACCCTGATGATGCTAAAAAATCATTCAACTTTACAGGCAAAATTTTGGTTATGACTAATAAGTCAATGTCTGATATGATAAAGACCGGAGGTGATGATTTTAAGGCTGTTTACAGTCGCGCCAATTTGAAACCGGAAGTAAGTTTTACGTTGAGCGAACAAATAGAAAATTTGGAGAATATAATTTTTGACATGAAATGGAAGTCCCAAGAACTATTGGATGACGCTGATGAAGACAAAAAAGAACGGCAATTAATTTTAACCCGTGTCAAAGAAAATATAAAAAGGAATAGGATAGACCCTGATAAATTTTCAGCCCGTTCCATTGAAGACGCTTTGAGCCAAAAAAGGAAAATTGAGGAGGCACGTGAAACCGTTAAACAAAGTCCCATACATGCCAAAAGGTTTGCACCGTTGGCAAACAAAAATATAATCCAAGCGATTGACCAAGCGTTAATGAAGGCTGGGGAATATAATATTTTGAGCCAACCGATTGATGAAGATATTATATTCAAAGCATACGAACAGAGTGTAACAGCCGCTGAGGACTTATTGTTTAACAAGGGTGTGGTGTTGCCTGATAAGACGAAAACCAAACTTGAAAAAGCAGAAACTTTGTTATTTGAATGATTATGGAACCATTTGAAGCCTTGAAATACATTTGCGAACAAAACGCCATTGGAAAAACCTCTGATGGTTTTTTGGTAAAGGCATGTAATAATTACAAGGACGTTATTGGTTTTGACGATAGTTATGAATATAACGTTATTGTCAGTAAGTCGTTGTATGATTATTTGAATGGTAAAAGAAGTAATGAAATAAACAAAGCAATATTACCTGGGCAAACGAAAGTCATAGATGGCGTAACTTACATTTACACTTCAACTCCCAATGCCCAAACCCAATACGATTGGCGTGTTTATAAGGGTAATAAACCTGTTGGACGACAAACTACCCAAAACCAAAGAATTGCGAAGCAAAAGCATGTGAACGACTTATTCCCTTCCGACTTTAAAGAACTTAAAGAAATTAAAAAATTAGGTGGTAGTACGGGTGCAGTATTGATGGAAGACAGTGAAAAAAATCAGTACGTTGTTAAAAAGGGTAGTAATACCTTAACCGACCACGTCCGTAATGAATACCTTGCCAACCAACTTTACGATATAATGGGTGTTAGAGTACCCGATTATGAACTTTATGATGAAGGGAATGAAATTTATTTGGTGAGTAAATTCATCCCGATGACTACAACACCGACTACAAAAGACCATGGCGAAATGGCTAAAAATTTTGCCGTTGATGCTTTGTTGGCAAATTGGGACGTTTACATGAACGATAATTGTCTAAAAGATGCCAGTGGTAGGATATATCGTGTTGATAATGGCGGTTCAATGGGATTTAGTGCGCAGGGAAAAACGAAAAATTTTGGCAAAAAAGTTACTGACTTTAAATCAATGCTCATCCATAATCCGACTGTTTTGGGAAGTTTGAAAAATGAAGATTTTATAAAACAGATTGATGAACTTCTTTTGAAACGGGATGATGTTATCGGTTACTTGGAAATTGGTGGTGAAAATGCAAAACTTATTGATATTTTTGACGGACGTTTCGATGATTTGCAAAGTATCAGGGATAGTTATCAGGCAAAGATTGACCGATTGAACGTTCCAATTAAACCCAGAACATTATTACCAGACCAGCAGATGTACCGTGATTTTACGGATGATGAAATTAATGACCTATGGAAAAATCAAATTGGTTCAGATTTTCATTCCAAGGTACATCATAAAGGTAGTAACGGTTGGGAACTCCTTGAAAGCATTTGTAAGGAACGTGGTTTCGATGGACGTCCACTTGTCGTTGATGATGCTGACTATTGGTCAAAAGTACCTAAAACGAAAATACAGATGTTTCGTGGTATAGAGTCAAAAGGGAACGTATCGGCAATGGAATATGCAGACGACTTTAAATACAACGATGAATGTTTCTTTGGTAGTATCGGAATTTATGGTGAGGGAATTTATTTTCATGTGAATGATGGTAGCGATAAAAGTAATACAAAACAAACTTATCAGAGTTCATCAGCGTACAGCAACTCATACGGATATGCAGGTGGTAAACATGAGGGCGTGATAAGTTGTTTATTGGATGATACTGCAAAAGTAGTGAAGGTGAATGATTTAATTCAGGAAATCAAACGAGGTGAAGGCTTGGATATTAATGATATTGAAGTCAAAGCAAAACAATCGGAAATTACTGATTTGGAAACAGAAAGGAATAAAATACAAACTGATATTGATTCCATAACTCACGACACAACCGATAAAATCAAAACGGAGATGAGGTGGGATGAAGATACTTTGATAATGATGCCCGTTGAAATAGATAATATTGATTGGGGAAAATTGAACGGGGAAGGTGAACCTGATTATCCATCATTTGATACGTTTTTCCCAAAAATGAAAGATTGGGTAACAGTCAACGGTGGTACGGTTGTAGAAAAAGAGCCAAAAACCGATTGTTGGGCTATGAAACTTCCAAACTCCTCCGAAACGTTTGAAATAACAAAATGGCAATATGAACATAATGCTATAAAAAGAAAACATGCTTTCGCAACACCGTACCATTTGAATGTAAGGCGTTTCAAAGATTGGTTGATGAAAGAACATTATCAAATAATCGAAAAACGTATTGCCAATGAAATTTCACAGATAGATGGTAAGATTGTAGATTTAAACAACAGACAGAAAGATATAACAAAAACTTTGCGTGATAAACGCGATGAATTGAAAAAACTACTTACCGTTGACAATCCAAATAAAACATTCTTCAACGGAATTTATCAGGATGTACAAGATGGTTATAGTGAAGCGGTTGGCTTGTATGCAGCCTATAAAGGTTATGATGCTATAATCCAGCCTCACGGTAACGGTGGTAGTAACTCCTTTTTGGTTGTACTAAATAGAACAAAAGTAATTGTAAATAAAGAATAACGTTATGAGCATTAGATATAGATTAGTTAGTGTATTAGCAGGTAAGGCGTCAGGATATATCGGAATAAAAAAACTATCCGAAATCATACCATTTCGCGGTAAATTTCCAATGGTTGATGACGTAGATATGCAGGAATACCAAAAAGCCATTAGGAGTACGGAAATGATTGAAGATTTGCCGGAAAAATGGCAACGTGTTGTAATAAATGGCGCACGCATTTTTGATTTTGAGGAAAGTTTTAGAGAATATTTATCGGAATATGGTTTATCTATTGACAATTTTTTGGAATTGAAAAATACCGAAAAATCCGATAAACTTGTAGATTGGATGGAACGGAATTGTATTAGTTTAGAAATGTTGAAGTTATCATAATTACAACTATAAAATTTCCATAATTCAAAAAGTGGAAATTTTATGAACATTGATGAACTTAAAGCAACAATCAAAAAGGCAGCACCATACGCAACAGCCGAAAATCTGGACAAATTCACCCCCTTATTACATGAATTAATGCCAAAATACGGTATTGACACACCGTTGAGGCAACGTCATTTTTTGGCGCAATTACTGCATGAAAGCGGCTCTTTTCGTTATGTTCGTGAAATTGCAGACGGCAAAGCATACGAAGGACGGAAGGACTTGGGGAACACCTTTACAGGGTACGGAACAAGGTTCAGAGGGCGTGGACTGATACAGGTTACAGGACGCTATAATTATGAAAAATGTTCAACGGGAATTTTTAATGATAGTACCGTTTTGATGTGTTTCCCAGAAATGTTAGAACAAACAAGATATGCTGTTGAAAGCGCTTGTTGGTTTTGGAAATTTAATAATATAAATTCTTTGGCAGATAAAGACGATATTATTGCCGTAACAAAAAAAATCAATGGTGGAACAAACGGCTTGGAAGACAGGAAGAAATATTTTGCTGGACTTTTGGATTTGAAAGATTATCCGGTTGAAAAACATAAAATGATATGAATTCTTGTTGAGAACTTGCCACCCTCAAAAACGTGAATTTTCCAAGATTAATTTATCAATACAATTATAGACAAGAAAATATTGTAAAAATGCAAGATAAATTTTCAGTTTGGTGCGAAGCGGATATTTTCAAAGCCATTGACCCCGTTACCGGCGAAGTAACGATGAAGATGGGTGGAATTGCCTCAACGTCTGCGAAAGACAGCGATGGGGAATATCTTGACCCTAATGGTTTTGACGTGAAACCATTGCTGGAAAAAGGACTTGTAAATTGGCATCACAGGGCAAAAGACCAACCCCAAGCAATCATTGGAGAACCAACTACTGCAAAAATAACACCCGAAGGACTTTACATTGAAGCAAAATTATATCCATCCTCACCTTTGGCTAACGAAGTATATTGTTTGGCTGAAACTTTGGAAAAAGATAGTAGTACGAGAAGACTTGGTTTTTCTATTGAGGGAAGGGTGTTGAAAAGACGTTCAAATAAAAAAACGTCTCCATTATACAATATGGTTGACAAGGCTGAAATCACAGGCGTTGCAATTACCCACCAGCCGAAAAATCCAAAGACATTGGCATCAATTATCAAAGGAGAAACAGATAATAGTGAGGAATATTCCGAAAGTGAAAATGCTTATACCAAAACAGAAGTGATGGATTGGCTATTTTCCAAAGCGGACATTTCGGTTGAATTAGCAGAAAAAATATATTGTAAAATCTTAAATTTAAGTCAAATGGCAGAAAGAAAATTTATAACAGAAGACGACCTCACGAAGGCGTCAGAGGCTTTGGGATTGGACGCCGACGATGACCAAGAAGAACAGGAAACTGTTAAAGAAAAGGTTGAAAAGAAAAATCCCAAGTTACAAAAGAGTAAAAAGCCCGATGGCGGTCAAAAGAAAACTTTGAAAGCCAAAGAAACCGATGAAGACGATGATGAACCCATTGAAGACGACGATGAAACCGATGAAACAGACGTTGAGGAAACCAAAAAGGCGATGACCGAAATGTTTGAAAAGGGTTTCCAAGACGTTACCAATTTGGTGAAAGCAGTCGGAGTTTTGGTTGAAGATTGTCGCAACAAACTTGATGCCGCCGAAAGCGGACATGAAGAATTGTTAGACATAATAAAAGCCCAAGGTGATGAAATTTTGGACTTGAAATGCGACCTTGAACTGTTAGGTAATGTAGCACCGGCACCAAAAAGTTTGCAAAACACAGCACCCGTGCAAAAGGTTTTCAACAAGGCTGGCGATAATGAAGACTTTGAAAAAAGCAGCAACACCAGACAGTTGAACATTAAGAACAAAGATGACCGAAACACTGTTTTGTCGGCTTTGGATGAACTCACATTCCAAAAGGGTGGGTATAACAAAGATTTTGGTGATGCCACTACTCTTTTGGAAGGCAGCAAAGTAATGACGCTGCCAATGCGTAAACTGTTTTTAGAAAAAACCGGAATTGAAGTTATTGGTTAGAAAATAAAGTTAAACATAAATTAGTAAGAAAATGTCATTAAGCATCAATTTAGCAGATTATGGATTTGGTCAAAATAATTTAGACCAAGTTTGGAGTGGCGCAGGCTCAGTGGAAGACGTAAATAATCTTAACAAGGCTTTGAGCGCCGAACACATCACGGGACGTGATACGACAAATATGGAAGACGCCAGCGGTTCACCGTTGAAAGTCGAAAGTTTGGACAAAACACTGAAAAATATCACCTTCCGTAGGACAGATATAGCGTTGTGGAATCAAATTCCCAAGAAACCTTGTTATAACACCGTTGAAGAATTTAATCAACAATCTTCATACGGTCAGGATAGGGGTGGTTTTTACGCCGAAGGTCAGTTGCCCAATGAAGAAGATAGTATCTTCACCCGCCGTGCTACTTACGTCAAATATTTGGGCGTAACAAAAGCAGTAACCCACCAAATGACTTTGGTGAACACGATGATTGGAAACGTAATCCAAAAAGCCATTGAAGATGGTACTATGTGGATTTTACGCAAGTTGAATCGTTCTTTGTATTTCAGCGATGAAAACATCATTCCTTTGGAATTCTCAGGCTTCATTGCACAACAAATGCACTCAGGAACTTGGCCAACTATTTCCGATTATTACGCAAGTGACAACGTGGTTGACTTACACGGTAGCCAACTGACGGAAAATGCTATTGAAAGTGGCGCAAACACGATTGTTGAAGCATACGGACTTGGAACGCAGTTGTATGCACCCCCGAAAGTTTTGTCGGAATTTGTTAAAAACTTCTATGGCAACAAATTCATCATGCCGAACACAGCCGCTTTGACGGATGGTGTTATGGGTCAACACGTGAAGTCGTTTGAAAGTCAATTCGGCAATATCGGATTGAATAAAGACGTCTTTTTTAACAAATTACCGGCAAAAGACGCTACCACACCCGCCGACAGTCCATTAGTACCGCCGACACCTGTTTGGGATACCACTAACCCTGTAACGCCTGTTGTTGCACCCGTTGCTGGTTCCAATTGGAAAGCCGCCGACGTAGCCAATCCTGTATATTATGCAGTATCGGCACTTAACAACTATGGTGAATCAATGTTAGCAATAACCGCCGCACCCGCTACCGTTGTTGAAAACGGCGCTGTTGATTTGATGTTTACCGCTGGAGTAGGTACTGTTGTAGCCACTGGTTATCGTATCTATCGTACAATTGATGCCAGCCCCACGCCGACAAGCAAATTCTACCCACTATTTGAAGTATCGGTATTGGATTTGACAAACGGCTATGACCAAAGTGTTGCCGGAACAATACGTGATAAAAACCATATCCTTCCGAACACCGACCGTGCAATTTTATTCCAATTTGATACCGATACCATCGAATTTGGACAGTTAGCACCGCTCATGAAGATGGATTTGGCTGTATTATCACCCTCCTTCCGTTTCATGGTGTTGTTATATGGAACTACGTTCCTGTACGCTCCAAAACGTATCGTACAATTTACTAATATCGGAACAATAAAAGTGTAAATGTCGTAATAAATTTTATCTGTTGATTGGAGGCGGTGGAGTTATTTGCCGCCTCCTTCGTTAAAAAAAGTAAATAATTTCATTCAAAAATAGAATAACATGAAAGTAAAAAATTTAAAGTTGAGAAACATCGGTATAATCATTCCTTATGATGGAAACGTTATATTAGATGAAAACGGATGTGCAGAAGTGTCCAACAAAGCCGCAAAACTACTTTTACAAAACTCTACCCAATGGGTTTTGCCGACTGGTGAGCAAATGCCAGACGAAAACGAAAGTGGCGGAAATGACCCCGAAGGTGGTGAGGGCGACCCAACCCCCGATGAAATCATTGCCGGTATCAAAGCATTGACTTTGGAGGAAGCAAAAGCAGCCGCAAAAGAGGCTAAATACCCCGTTGAAGAATGGGAAAAACTCAAAAGCAAAGGGTTGTTGACAGCGTACCTTGTAAAAAAGTACAAGGAAACTCTTGACCCCGAAGGTGGTGAGTGATGTTTTTGTGATTTGATTATATAACGATTTTTGTAATGGCTTCGCTGAGACTGAAAGTGGTGTATGAGGTAAACACGGGATTGGTTATGAACCCGTCCGAGTTGATGGAAAACTATCTGTTTGGAGTGCCGACTTGTACGAATGATGGAAGAAGGATGTCGAGGGAAGCCATTACTAATCAAATCATAAATGCACAAACCACTTTGGAAAACCTTTTTTCCATAAAACTAACCAAAACAGTAATCAGTGAAAATCGTGATTATAACTGTAACGAATGGAACAGTTGGGGATTTGTCCGAATGATGTACCCAATAAATTACGTTCATTATTTGTATGGTTTTATCAATACGGTTTTACAAGTCAAATATCCCAAAGAATGGTTATCTATCAAACGTACCCATTGTATAGCAGACTACCGAAATTTGTATCTTATTCCCAATTCAGGTTCAGGAACGGGTGCAACGGGTACATATAACAGTCTTGTTTTCCATGGTATAACTCCTAATTTAGGTTGGTTTGGAAACGCTTTTATACCAAACTATTGGCATTCCATGTATATTACAGGCTGGGACAAACCGCCAAGAGATTTGTTGGATGTTATTGCAAAGTTAGCAGCAATCAATATTTTGGCAATATTGGGTGATATTCTATACGGCGTTGGTGTATCGTCAATCCAGATGTCTTTGGACGGTGTTTCCCAAAGTACACCGCTGACCCGTTCAGCACAAGGCGGTATTTTCGCCGGTAGAATGAAACAATATTTGGAAGACATAAACCGTGCTATGGAAACCATGAAATACAATTATCGTGGAATAACTTTTGAAGTCGTATAGCCATGCCAAGCGAAATATTAGATACTTCCCAGATAACGGGCAAAGGAACTAAATTTGAAACACCCCCGTCTCCATCATCACCTCGTGTTAGCGGATGGCGGGTGGATGATTTTGAAGGCTTGGTTTATGGGCAAGGTTATGACGCTTATATTGATAAGGCAATGCGATGTCCTTGTATTGATAAGGCAACAGGTAGCGCACAAAGTACCTGTAAAAATTGTTTGGGACGTGGTTGGTTTTGGATTGATAGACGACTTACAAGAATAGTCGCACAATCTATGGGAAACAAACGAAAAAACACTGATTATGGTGAAATCAATCGGGGTGAAGCGAAGATAACAGCACGAGCGATTGACCGGTTGGAATACATGGATAAAGTGATTTTGATTGAATTAGTCGCTTATTACACAGAAATTTTACGACCTGAATTTTTCCAAATGGAATGGTTGGCGTACCCCGTTTATGAACCATTAGAAGTTACCAATATTTATTTGTTTGATACGGACATTTTAAAACTAATTCCGCTGACGCCACAGCAATATACGGTTGAGGGAAATAAAGTGATATTTTCGTCAGAATTGCAGGAATTGACCAAAGAAAAAGACGTTAATGTTTCCATCCGATATTCCTACCATCCTGTGTACCATGTTCTTGATGCAAATAGAGAATTGATGAAAGTAAGAGAATTGAAATGTGGTTATTACAACGATGAACTTTTGAGGGAAATGCCTGTGAATGTAATTGCACGAAAAGCGCACTATTTATTTGACAGCCAAAGGTTCAATGCAGAACAATTTGATAACACCATATATACAGCGCTATGAACCCAATTGTAATTGATTTATCTGGCTTACGACAACAGTTTGGATTGGCAGCCAAACAGATTGAAGATATTACAGAGGCAGCAGTACAAGAAGTTACTATTGCCATAAAAGCCAATTGGGAAGCATTAGCAAAAGAAAAATTGAAATCCACTCTACCGGAATATTTGGAAAATCTCAACGTCA